>Ga0182739_1000191_pt1 | contig 106479 bp, 106 predicted proteins | sample eDN5th30CBELigBY_FD_128873 | JGI IMG/M metagenome (GOLD analysis project Ga0182739, IMG submission 128873) | Enriched backyard soil microbial communities from Emeryville, California, USA - eDNA 5th pass 30_C BE-Lig BY (version 2) (version 2) | ecosystem: Environmental > Terrestrial > Soil >...
CCTGTAATCTTCTTGGATGTATCCATTCCGCCTAACGATCTTTGCTGCCGTTCATCGATGCCCTTCACCTGCTGACGCAAATAATCAAAAGCGTCCGCTACTACAAATTCAACACGATCCGTAAATCCATTTCGTTCAACATTGTGCTTTGCAGTCTCAATCGCATGCTCAGACACATCCAGACAGGTAACCTTCTTAGCGCCGTATTTGCATGCATGCAGCGTAAAGCTCCCTGTGTGGGCAAAGCATTCCAGCACCGTCGCTCCATCCCAATAAGGAAAGGTGACAAGCTTGCCGTTGGAGTTTACTGGAACAAGCTCTTTATCGCCGGCATCCGGGTGTTCCTTTAGCTCAATGCCGCTGCGACCGCCCCAGCCTGTCATCAGCGGCTTAATTGCCGCCCTATTTTCACGTTGATCAAAAAAATAACCGGTCTTTTGGCCATTGACGATATCGACCTCAAGCTTCAAGCCGTTCTCTTCTATTTCTACAATCGACGGACAGCTTCCATATAAGACACCCGTTCGCTCCTCCAGTCCCTCCAGCTGTCTTACCCCGACATCGCTCCGTTCATAAATGCCCGCAGGCTGAAACACCTCAATAAGCGCTTGAATAAACGCTTCGCGCCTTATATCCATCCCTAATGTTAAGAGCTGGATAACAAGTACATCCTGAAAACGATCAACAACTACACCCGGCAAAAAATCCGCTTCTCCGTAAACGAGCCTGCAATCGGCATCCGCAACGAAGCGCTTGCGATGAGATAAGCAAGCCTCGAGCCGTATTTTGAAAAACGCAGCGTCCATAGACTCAACAGGCTCATAAGCAATTACTCTCACCGTAATCTGTGACTGCGGGTTCCAGTAGCCTGTAGCCAAGTATCGTCCTTGATGATTAACAATATCGACTAGATCACCCGGTTTCGCCTCGCCCTCCAGTCGGTCTATCTCACTTTTATATACCCAAGGGTGGCCTTGCTCAAGCCGTTTTTTTCTTGCTTTCAGAAGCCAAATTTGCGCTTTGCCCATGTTCCGCTCTTCCTCTCTCTATTAACCTGCTTGTCATGCTAGTCCTACTTCATGCATATGTATGACTTAGACAACCTCCCCCTGCTCAAAGAAAGCCGTGAAGGAGACTTCGTTCATGTTCAATGCTGTTTTGGTTCCCATGCTGTTAGGCTTTGCTGTCTTCTTAATCGGAATGAAACTGATGGAGCTTGCGCTTCATCGAGCAGCCGGCCCCTATTTAAACCGTATTATTGAGCGTTCAACAGCAACGCCCATTCATAGCCTTGCGGTAGGCACGATATCCTCCGCTTTTTTGCAAAGCAGCACAGCGGTAACGGTCATCGCGATCAGCATGGTAAACGCCAGATTGCTTACTTTCGGCCGAACGCTCGGCATTATTTTAGGCACGAACATAGGCACCTGCCTAACAACCGAAATAATCGGCCTTCAGCTGGATCGACTTGCTCTGCCGCTTCTTGTCCTTTCATTGCTGCTTTGGTTCGTCACAGTGTTTTCCAGCGAGCTCCGCGTATTGCCCTTTAACTCGCGAGCAAAATGGATTCAGCCTCTACGGACTTTTTCCGTCGTTCTTGGCGGCTTCGCGCTACTGCTAACCGGCATGGCCATGATGCAAGCTATTGGGCCAGCGGCGCAGCAAAGCGAGCTGTTTGGCTGGTTTATGGAAAAAGCGAATGAAAGCCTATTGTGGGGACTGCTCGCCGGCACCGTCCTGACCGCTTTTATGCACAGCAGCGCAGCTGTAATCGGCATTATTATGGGCTTTGCCGCAATTGGGGCAATGCCTGTCGAGCTGTGCATCGCAGTCGTTTTTGGCGCTAATATCGGTACTTGCGCGACAGCGCTGATCGCATCGATTGGAGGAACTAGGTCTGGCCAGTTCGTAGCTATGTCGCATGTCATTTTAAATGTGGGCGGCGCGCTTCTTTTCCTGCCCTTCATCCATGAGCTTGCTTATCTATCAGAGCTATTATCAAGTACACCATCGTCACAAATCGCCCGAGCGCAAACGTTATTCAACGTCATCTGTTCCTTAATTGCGCTGCCGATCTGTTACTTGCCTCAGTTCCGAAGGCATTAGTTCAATACCGAGCAGCTTTAAAGCTCCAGCGACAATGCGGTTATTATTCTCGTAGCCGAATTGCTTCTGCAAATTCCAAGCTTCCTGCGGCTGGAACCAATCTACACCGCGAATTTCCTCCACCTGTGCATGCAAGGTTCCGCCAATTGCTTTCACTAAATAATAATGCACTTCTTTATCGATCATACCGTAGGTTTGATGATGATATTGATATTTGATCTGATCAATTGCCGCAATAATCTCGCCGAGCATCCCGGTCTCTTCAGCAATTTCGCGGAGCGCGGTCTGCTCTACTGTCTCACCGGCTTCCATTTTGCCTTTAGGCAGCGAAACCTTGCCGTATCGGTCTTGAATTAGCTGTATTTGCAGCTCTCCTTCATCCGTATAACGGTACATGACTCCGCCTGCAGAAATTTCCACCATGTCCGATTCCCCTTTGCAGCGTTTAATGCTTAGTATATGCAGCAAAGGATTCCTTCATCTTTTCCGCTCTTGGAAATGAAAAGAAAAGGAATCCCTGCTTCTGAACCTATATGCCTTTACGCGTGAAGCGCTTGAGATTGCTCCAGTACGCGAATAAGTGTGCCGCGGCATTCATTAACGCCCGCTTCCGTAATTTTCACACGGCAAAGCTTACCGATGAGATCGTCAGAGCCTTCAAAAACGACCGTTAAGTAGTTATCAGCATGACCGGCGACAAAACCCGCGCCATGCAGGTTTTTGCTGTCGCGTTCCGGAATGACATCGACAATCTCGCCGACATATTGCTGTGCATAATCAAGCTGCATCCGCTCTGACAGATCAATCAGCTTATGCACGCGCTCATTCTTAATATCTTCGTCCACTTGATCCTCCATACGAGCGGCAGGCGTACCCGTCCGCTTCGAATAAGGGAATATATGCATCTCTGCGAATTTGAGCTCTTCCATGAAGCGGTAGCCTTTCTCGAACATTTCATCGGTCTCTCCCGGAAAACCGACGATAATATCTGTCGTAATCGCTACGCCAGGCATCGCTTCATGCAGACGCTTAATCTTAGCTGCGTACTCTTCGGTCGTATATTTGCGGCGCATCCGCTTCAGCACAGCATCCTCGCCAGCCTGCAGCGGGATATGCAAATGCCGGCACATTTTGCTGGAACGATTCAGCACATCGATCATTCTATCGTCGATTTGGCTCGCTTCAATAGAACTTATACGAATACGTTCGAGCCCCTCGATTTTATCCAAATCCCACAATAGATCAGTGAGTCGATAGTTTTCCATATCATCGCCATAGCCGCCTGTATGAATGCCCGTCAGAACGACTTCCTTGTACCCAGCAGCGACTAGCTGCTTCGCTTCCTCGATAACACTTTTCGGGTCACGGCTTCTGGATAAGCCGCGCGACCATGGGATAATGCAAAACGTACAGAAATTGTTGCAGCCCTCTTGAATTTTCAGAAAAGCGCGCGTGTGCTCCGTAAAGCTAGGCACGCTGAGCTCCTCGTAATTGCGCGTCTTCATAATATTGCGGACAGCATTAACCGGCGTGCGCTCCTCTTGGATCTGATTGACGAAGGTAAGCATTTTATCCCGGTCCTGCGTGCCAATTACGAGATCAACTCCATCGATCGCCATTATCTCAGCTGGCGAAGTCTGCGCATAGCAGCCAGTCACCGCGATTACAGCGTCAGGATTTCTGCGAACGGCTCTCCGAATAATTTGACGGCTCTTCTTATCACCTGTATTCGTCACGGTACATGTATTAATGACATATACATCTGCAGCTGATGCTTCAAAATCAACCTTTTCATAGCCTTCATTTTTGAATAGCTGCCAAATCGCTTCTGTATCATAGAAGTTAACTTTACAGCCCAGTGTATAAAATGCGACTGATGGCATATGGTCACGCTCCTCCCATTTCTCCGGCTTCATATAACAAGCAGGTCAATCCGACTATGCCTGCTGTTTCTGTTCTAAGTATTCTTCGTCCCAGACCGACTAGAACGGCTCCCGCTGCTTCCGCTTCATCAGCCTCTCGTTCGGTAAAGCCGCCCTCCGAGCCGACAATGAGCAGCAGCCTTGGAGATGCTCCAGCTTCGGAATGCTCACGTCTTGCTTGCCATTCCTTCAAAGCAGTGCGAATACCTCGGCCATGCGCTGCATCGCCTTCACGCTCATAGCAAAACAGCGCTAAATCAAAAGCAGGCACTGCTAGCAGCAGTTCTCGCCAGCTATGAACGCCTTCAATAGACGGCACATGATTGCGGTGCGACTGCTCGGCCGCTTCCTTAGCTATTTTTGACCAGCGCTCTATGCGCTTCGCTTCCTTTTTGTTGTCATATTGTACAATCATTCGCTCGGATTCGAATGGCATGAAGGAATAAGCGCCAATCTCCGTGCATTTCTGTATAACTAGCTCCATTTTATCGCCCTTTGGCAAGCTCTGCGCAATAGAAATATGCCAGATTGGCTCACTGTCGCTGTCCAGCCATTCCACAATACGAGCCTCTACAAGCGACGGCGCAGCTTGAACGACCTCCGCTAAAGCTGATTTCCCTTGACCGTCACAGACGATGAATCGCTCCTCCGGTCTCATTCGCATCACTTTGGCGGCATGGTGAGCATCCTCGCCCTGCAAGGTAACGCTGCTGCCGTTCATTTGCTCAGACGCTACAAAATATCGTTGCATAATCAACCACCCTTAAGCAAATTCCATCCAACATCATAGCATGCATTACTTATAAAAATCTATAAGAATACTAGACCAATCCATAGGGGTAAAGACTAACTCTGCCAAGCCGATCAGCGCTATGAATGTATCGCCTATCAAGCTCATGAACGGTACGATAGTCACTTCCCGTAACGGCGGGATAAATACGATCAGCAAAAATATAAACATGCCCCACTGCATATTTTGCTCCAGCTTATACCGAATTTTGAGCGGAAACAGCTCCAATATAATACGGAAACCGTCAAGCGGCGGCAAAGGAATCAAATTAAATATAAACAGCAGCAAATTAATAAAAATTAAATAATAGAAAAAATGCACCAACGCTGAGTATACACCTATTGAACCAGCATGCAGCAGGCCCTTCTCATTGAGCAAATATAATAGCAGCATGCCGATAGTTGCGACCAATAAATTGCTCAGCGGACCAGCCGCCGACACGATCATGCTCATCGCTCTAGGATTTTTGAATCGGCTGGCCCTTACAGGAACAGGCTTCGCCCAGCCGAATCCCGCAATAAACAACAAAATCGTTCCCAGCACGTCCAAATGGACGCGTGGATTTAAAGTTACTCTGCCTAATTTGTAGGCTGTGTCGTCACCAAATTTATAGGCGGAATAAGCATGTGCGAATTCGTGCACCGTAAAAGCGATAGCGATCACAATAACGACGAATGGAAAATCTTCAAGCGGAAACCATAGCAGCTTCTCCAGCATTAATTCACCTGCGGCTTCCGTGCCACAAACGCCAGCCAGTCCTCATCTCGGCGCTTCTCCACAACTTCAAATCCCGCTTCAAGCAATCCTTGCTCAACCTGATCTTCTTTATTTTTGTATACGCCAGAAGCAATATAAATACCGCCCGGCTTTAATGCTGCATACACATCCTCGATAAACAGCAATATAATTTCAGCCAAAATATTAGCGACAACTAGATCGACAGGCAACGTCACCGCTTGCTGCACCTCATTGCCTTCCTTCAGCACGCCAAGCAAATCACTCAGCTGCACCTCAATCGTATCCGACAATTGATTCAATCGTACGTTCTCAGTCGCACTGGATACGGCTACAGGATCCAGATCAAGCGCAAGCACGCTCTTTGCGCCCAGCTTGCGCGCGCCAATTGCAAGAATGCCGGAGCCAGTCCCGACATCGATCATTTCCTCTCCACCGCGAATGACAGCTTCCAGCGTCTGCAAGCACAGCGCCGTCGTCGGATGCGTTCCGGTACCGAAAGCCATGCCTGGATCAAGCTCAATAATCCGCTCCTCAGGTTTAGCCTCATAGTCCTCCCATGTCGGCTTAATCGTCAAAGTATCTGATACGCGAAGCGGCTTAAAATATTGCTTCCAAGAGTTCGCCCAATCATCCTCATTTACTTGCTTCACTTCAATTGTGCCCTCGCCGGGATCAATATCGTACTGCTTAAGCTCCTGGATTCTCGGCGCGATGGCGGCTACAACCTCGTTAATGTTTATATCTTCGGAGAAGTAGCCTTTAATTATCGCTTGACCTTCCGGTATATCGTTAAGCGGATGCTCGTACCATTGACCAAGCGACGTGTCGCGCGGCTTGTTCAGCGTCCCGGATTCCTCGATCGATACGCCTCCCGCTCCCATTTCATGCAGAAAATTCGATATCATCTCTTGCGCTTCTTCAGTAGTGGAAATTGTTAGCTCGTTCCAAATCATACAAATGACCTCCCAGTGCTAAAAACCTAACCTCTATTGTACACCAGAACAATGACTAGCACAAAATAAATACTCCTATTACGGGAAGTCTAGCCTGCCCAATAATAGGAGTACCGAATCATTATAGTATCGTAGACTGCGCCATACCGCCTGCCTGCTCGATAAGATGCAGAGCCCTGTCAGAGATCGAAGAATCAACTGTGGCGATTAACTCACCATTCTCAATAAGTCCCCCGAGCTCTACCGCTCTGAGCGCTTGCAGCTTCAGCATCGCCTCTTGAGCGCCTGAATGCGCAGGAAAGGAGGCTTTAATCTCGATATGACTCATGTTACTCTCCTTGCTGCTGCGCCCGCCGATCAGCTGCAGCTGCCCGCTGCGCTGCCTTTAAATCCTCCGCGTCGGCGAGCTCCTCTGAATACTCTACGTCCTCAGCTTTACCAACAGGCAAGTTGCCAAAATTTACTTTCTCCATAAAGTTGTTATCCTTCATATTTTTATCATTCATATTCGGAAAGCCTCCTCTTGGAAATTGGTTCATACCTGTCTATTGTTTGTATCTAAAAGTCCATCTATACAAAAAAAAACGAACCGCGTGTTATTCACCGCGGAACGCTTTCTTCATCCGTTCAAATATCGACTCATGATGCTCTTGTTCGTCAACCTGCGCTACACCGCTGTGGCCGCTGAATTGCCGAAGCAGTTCTTTCTGTTCATCCGTCAGCTTAGTAGGCGTTACAATGGTTACCTTCACATGCTGATCGCCTTGGCCGTAGCCGCGCAACTTAGGAACACCTTTTCCTTTCAGACGGAAATAGGTGCCTGTCTGCGTGCCAGCAGGAACTTTCAGCTTAACCTTCTCGGTTAGCGTTGGAATTTCAATCTCATCACCGAGCGCCGCCTGCGCAAAGGTTAGCGGAACCTCGCAGTATAAATCGTCACCCTCACGTTCGAAAAATTCATGCGGCTTCACGCGAATAACGATGTATAAATCCCCTGCCGGTCCACCCCGCAGTCCGCCTTCACCTTCGCCAGACAATCTAATTTGAGCGCCGTCATCTACGCCGGCTGGAATACGAACATTGATTTTACGCTGACGCTTCACTTTGCCTGCGCCATGACAGGTGCCGCATTTCTCTTTGATGACTTTGCCTGTGCCGCTGCAATTCGAGCAAGCACGGCGGTTGACCATACGTCCAAACGGCGTATTTTGCACAACCTCCTGCTGTCCGGTACCTTTACAAATCGAACAGCCTTCCGGCTTTGTACCAGGCTTCGCGCCTGTACCAAAGCATGTATCGCAGGACTCTGTACGCGGTATCGAAATTTCCGTCTCTTTGCCGAATACAGCTTCCTTAAATTCAACAGTCATTGTATATTGCAAATCATTGCCGCGCTGCGGCGCATTCGGATCACGTCTGCCTCCGCCGCCGCCAAAGAACATATCGAATATATCGCCAAAACCGCCAAAGTCAGAGCCGCCAGCGCCGCCCATTCCTTGATTCGGGTCAACATGTCCATAACGATCATAGGTTGAACGCTTGCCGTCATCACTGAGTACGTCATAGGCTTCCTTGACTTCCTTAAACTTCGCTTCCGCATCCGCTGCTTTATTCACATCTGGATGATATTGGCGGGCAAGCTTACGGTATGATTTCTTAATATCTTCGGCCGAGGCATCCTTGCCAACGCCCAGTACCTCATAATAATCGCGTTTATCTGCCAATCTGCTCACACCCCGCTATGCATGAAAGGAGGTCAAAGCCAGGAAACGCCTGTCTTTGACCTCTCTCCCGCTGCAGCTTATTTGTTATCGTCAACAACCTCATACTCAGCATCGACTACATTGTCTTTGCCTTTAGCCGAACTCTCGCCTGCATCAGCGCCGCCTTCCGCGCCTTGCGCTTGTTGAGCTGCTTGTTCATATAGCTTTGTGGAAAGCTGTTGCACGATTGCTGTAAGCTCCTCGGCAGCTCCATTGATTTGCTCAATATCGTCAGTTGCGAGAGCAGCGGTTACTTTCTCCTTCGCAGCATTCGCCTTCTCAATCTCAGCCGGGTCTACCTTGTCGCCCAAATCCTTGATTGTTTTGTCAACCGCGTATACAAGCTGGTCCGCATTGTTTTTCGCTTCAACAAGATCTTTGCGTTTGCGATCTTCCTCAGCGTGCAGCTCAGCGTCCTTCATCATTTTCTCGATTTCATCATCACTCAAGCCGCTGGAGGAAGTAATAGTAATCTTTTGGCTCTTGCCTGTTCCTTTATCCATTGCAGATACATTAACGATACCGTTGGCGTCAATATCGAATGTAACTTCGATTTGCGGTACACCGCGCGGAGCAAGCGGAATGTCGCTGAGCGTAAAACGGCCAAGCGTTTTGTTGCCGGCAGCCATCGAGCGCTCACCTTGCAGCACGTGAATTTCAACACCAGGCTGATTGTCAGCATAAGTGGAGAAAATTTGCGATTTGCTTGTTGGAATCGTTGTATTGCGATCGATCATTTTTGTAAATACGCCGCCAGCAGTTTCGATGCCAAGAGATAGCGGAGTAACGTCCAGCAGCACGACATCCTTAACATCGCCAGTCAATACGCCGGCTTGCACAGCTGCTCCGAGGGCAACAACTTCGTCCGGATTAACGCCTTTATGCGGATCTTTGCCAGTCAGCTTCTTAACAGCTTCTTGGACAGCAGGAATACGAGTTGAACCGCCTACAAGAACGATCTTGTCGATATCAGTAGGCGTCATGCCCGCATCAGTCAATGCTTGACGAGTTGGTCCGAGCGTGCGCTCAACCAAATTCGCTGACAGCTCCTCGAATTTCGCGCGAGTAAGATTCATCTCCAAATGCTGAGGAACGCCGTCTACCATCGTAATGAACGGCAGTGAAATAGAAGAAGTCACTACGCCTGACAATTCCTTCTTCGCTTTCTCAGCAGCATCCTTCAAGCGTTGAACGGCCGACTTGTCTTTGGATAGGTCGATGCCTTGCTCTTTCTTAAATTCTGCAACCATATGATCGATAATAACTTGGTCAAAATCGTCTCCGCCCAGCTTATTGTCGCCGCTGGTTGCTTTAACCTCGAAGAAGCCGTCGCCCAGCTCAAGAATCGATACGTCAAATGTACCGCCGCCAAGGTCATAAACAAGAATCGTTTGATCTTCTGTCTTTTCCAAGCCGTATGCCAGCGCTGCCGCTGTTGGCTCATTGACGATACGCAGCACTTCAAGACCAGCGATTTTGCCTGCGTCCTTAGTTGCTTGACGCTGACTGTCATTGAAATAAGCAGGTACTGTAATAACAGCTTGAGAAACTGTCTGGCCGAGATAAGCCTCAGCATCGGATTTCAGCTTTTGTAAAATAATTGCGGAAATTTCTTGCGGTGTAAACTCTTTACCGTCAATGACTTCCTTATGATTAGTTCCGATATGGCGTTTAATAGAGCTGATCGTACGATCAGGATTCGTGATCGCTTGACGTTTAGCCGTCTCGCCGACGATACGCTCTCCATCTTTCTTGAAGCCTACAACGGAAGGTGTTGTACGATTTCCTTCCGGGTTAGGTATAACGACCGCTTCGCCGCCTTCCATAACGGCTACGCAGGAATTTGTAGTACCAAGGTCAATACCAATTACTTTGCTCATACATTAGCTCCTCCTCAAACTTGTGTAATTCTATGAAATCATTACTATTAGCCGCTGACTTTAACCATCGCTGGGCGAAGAACTTTTTCCTTCAGTACATAACCCTTCTGCACTTCTTCCACAATAATGCCTTCCTCATGCTCCTCTGACTCAACCTGCATAATCGCCTGGTGAAATTCAGGATTGAACATTTCTCCGACAGTTGTCATCGCCGTGAGGCCTTCTTGACTCAACGTCTGCTCTAGCTGACGAAAAATCATATCAACACCCTTCGCAAGCGATTCATAGTTGCTGTTCTCAGCAGATGCCGCAATAGCACGTTCAAAATTATCGACAACCGGCAGCAAATTAGTAATCAGCTTCATCGAAGCGTATTGCGCCAACTCTTCTCTTTCCTTTGCTGTCCGCCGACGGAAATTATCAAAATCCGCTTGCACGCGTAAGTATCTTTGCATATTCTCTTCTGCTTGCTTCGTCAATTCAGCGATACGAGAATCTTCACTGATCGCTTCTGCATCCTCAGCTTGCACAGTTTCTTCAACAGCTTCTGCTGCTGCTTGCTCAGCCTCTTGAACGAACTCTTCATTATGTTGTTCTTTCGTACTCACCACTTCACCTCCTCCAAAAAATAAACCTATTTATACCATCGTGACAACAAAATGGTCATATCCCTAGACATATGATCCAGCAGGTTGATCACTTTGCCGTATTCCATCCGCGTAGGTCCCAAAATGCCTATCGTACCTAGATTATGCCCGTCGATTGCATAGGTTGCAGTTATTAAGCTGCAATCACTAATTGCCTTATGGACATTTTCTGTACCTATACGCACTTGTATACCCGAAGGGAGGTCGGTAATCATTTTCATAATTGTCGGCGTTTCCTCAAGCAAATCCAAGATTGTCTTTACTTTATCAACATCCTTGAATTCAGGCTGAGTGAGCATATTTGTTGCTCCGCCTAGAAACAACCGGTGCTCATCCTCATTTTGCAAGGCATGGTCCAATCCTTGAAGCAACGCTTCATAATGATCGACATGCTTGTCAAGCTCTGCGCTGATCTCGTTATAAAGCTTCGACTTCAAGCGCACCAGCGGTACGCCAACCAGTCTGCTGTTAAGAATATTAACGACTTTCTCCATATCCTCCATACGGAAGCCTGATGGAATAGCGATCGTACGATTCTCCACATGACCGGTGTTTGTAACGATAATCGCCACTGCGGATTGCTGATCTAACGGCACAAGGCCAAAGTGCTTGAGCGTCGTGCTGAACATTTCCGGTCCGAGCAGTATTGACGTATAATTCGTCAAATGAGACAGAACCGTCGCCGTATGCTGCATAACTTGCTCGATTTGATTCATCTTCTCGGTAACAAATAAACGTACTGCTTGTAAGTCCGGCTCGTCGACCTTATTCGGCTTAATGAGATGGTCAACATAATAGCGATATCCCTTCGTAGAAGGAATGCGTCCAGCGGATGTATGCGGCTGCTCCAGGTAGCCTAGCTCCTCTAAATCAGCCATTTCGTTACGTATGGTAGCCGGGCTGAAGCCAACATCGCCGCGCTTGGAAATACTGCGTGAACCAACCGGCTCAGCAGAACGAATATAATCATCTACTATAGCTGTTAATATCATGCGTTGTCGATCTGTCAGCATCTCAAAACCCCTCCATACTTCATGATGGTTGCAAGCATTCATCGCCTTACTCGTTAGCACTCGATTACGATGAGTGCTAATCACTATTACAAAAATACCAAACCAGCTTGAACGTTGTCAAGTCAGTTTGGCATTTTAGCGCTCTGATTTTGAAATTTAGACTGCTTCATTCTTCTCCAGCGTCTTCAGCACAGCAATTTCATCGCATGCATGCTGCTTCGGACAATTAACGCAATCTGTCCATACCTTCTCTGGAAAAATTTCCTTTTCTACTACTGAAAAACCGTTCTTCTCGAAGAAAGGCACCGCGTACGTCAACGCCATAACCTTCGTTATGCCTAGCGCTCTCGCTTGCTCCGATAAAGCGTCCACAAGCAGCGTGCCTATTCCTAGTCCCTTATAGTTTTCAGACATACCAAGGGAGCGGATCTCAACCAAATCTTTGCCGAGCTGGCATAGAGAGCCGCAGCCGACTACCTCTTCGCCTACATGAGCAACAACAAAGGTATCTATAATATGATGGAGCGATTCCCTCGTACGAGGCAGCATAATTCCTCTTTCCGCATAGCCTTTAATTAAATGATATAAAATTTCAACATCATCATGTGTAGCTCTTCTGCATTCCGCCTTCAACGTCTGCATCGCCGCCTCGCCTCCATTCATCCATAATAAGAATATGAATAAATATACATCATCAAGTAATAATATTCAAGAGCAATTTATACGCTGCGGGGCATATATTTTATCATTACAGCTCGATAAAGGCACCGAACACTTCATTGCCTAACAGCACGCCTTGATCTGTCAATCGATAACCGATATCTGACGCCAGCTCTACTCTCTCCAACAGTCCGTCCTTAATCAGCTTATCAATGATTCCTCCGAATTTCGCTTCCAAGGATTGACCATCAAACTGCTTCGAAAAATGTGATGAACGAACACCGTCCAGCAGCCTGAGGCCTACCATCATAAAGTCCTCCATCGCTTCCTTCTCCGATATATCGAAGCTTTCTAATCTAGGCAGCTTTTCTAGAGTCGCATCAATATAAGGCTGTACGCCTTTTATATTCATATGGCGCACACGGTTTGCATAGCCGTGAGCTCCTGCTCCCAACCCGTAGTAAGGCTCATTACGCCAATAGGTGGAGTTGTGGCGGCTCTCAAAGCCAGGCTTCGCAAAGTTGCTTATTTCATAATGCTTAAAGCCGTTTTGCTTCAGCATATTCATAAGGAGCACAAACATATTGAACTCCTCCTCTTCTGGAGGGAGAGGGAGCTCATTACGTTCATACAGCTTGTGGAATAGCGTATTCTCCTCCACCTTCAGACTGTAGATGGAATAATGAGGAAGCTCCAGCTCCAGTGCTTTACGAACACTGTCCGCCAATTGCTCAAGCGATTGCTTAGGCAGTCCGAACATAAGGTCTATGGATAAGTTATTGAAGCCAACTTTACGGGCATTCTCAAGGCTGCGGTATACATCGTCCACATTATGAATTCGTCCGATACGTTCCAGAAGCCCGTTATCAAATGATTGCACGCCAAAGCTAATGCGGTTGACTCCGCCCTCCCGCATAGCCGTCAGCTTGTCTATATCTGTCGTGCCGGGATTTGCCTCCATTGTGAATTCTACATGCTCAGACAACGGAAAATAAGCCTTGACGGACGACAAAAAACGGTCCATCTGCGGAGGTGTAAGCACAGTAGGCGTTCCTCCTCCAACGAATACCGTATCGATAACATCGGTCGGCATCAGCTTAACCGTACGCTCCATTTCTCGCTCAAGCGCGTCCAGATAAGCGTCAACCGGCTGCCCTTTCAGCACATAAGAGGTGAAGTCGCAATAATGACATTTATTCGTACAAAACGGGATGTGTATATAGAGCGCGCGAGGCGCTTGTCCTTTTTTCATCATCATACTCCTTACTATTCAAGCTGAAACGACTCAAAAAAGGAAGAGCCGCGCTCTTCCTTTTCTTCGTACATTTTAATCTTCGTCGATTTTCAGCACCGCCATGAACGCTTCCTGTGGAACTTCTACGCTGCCTACTTGCTTCATCCGCTTTTTGCCTTCCTTTTGCTTCTCCAGAAGCTTACGCTTACGGCTGATGTCTCCCCCGTAGCATTTGGCAAGCACGTTCTTACGCATTGCTTTAACTGTCTCACGCGCTATGACCTTCGTTCCGACCGATGCTTGAACGGGCACCTCGAACATTTGCCGAGGAATGAGCTCCTTCATCTTCTGACAGATTCCACGGCCGCGGTTATACGCACGATCGCGGTGAACGATGACGGACAGCGCATCGACCTGCTCTCCATTGAGCATAATGTCCATCTTCACCAGATTGGATCTGCGGTAGCCTGACAGCTCATAATCGAACGAAGCATAGCCCTTCGTGCTAGATTTCAACTGATCGAAGAAGTCATACACGATCTCAGACAAAGGAACGTGATAGGAAATCGTTACTCGATTCGTATCCAAATATTCCATATTGATAAATTCGCCGCGCTTCGCTTGGCAGAGCTCCATAATGGCGCCGACATAATCATTAGGTACAATTATTGCCGCCTTAACATAAGGCTCCTCCACATATTCCAGCTTGCCGGCTTCTGGATAATTGGACGGATTGTCAATCTCCATCGATTCGCCGTTCGTCAATGTAACCTTATAAATAACGCTTGGCGCTGTTGTAATAAGCGGGATGTTAAATTCTCGCTCAATACGCTCTTGAATGATTTCCATATGAAGCAGGCCCAAAAATCCGCAGCGGAAGCCAAAGCCAAGCGCTGTCGAAGACTCAGGCTCATAACGAAGAGCTGCGTCATTAAGCTCCAGCTTCTCCAAAGCTTCCCTTAGATCGTTATAATCCTGGGTTTCAATCGGATACAATCCGCAATAAACCATCGGATTAATGCGACGGTAACCAGGCAGCGGCTCTGGAGCTTGTCTCTTCGATTCTGTGATCGTATCACCGACGCGAGTATCCTTAACGTTTTTAATGCCAGCTACTACAAAGCCGACATCGCCAACAGCCAGTTCTTTTACAGTCGTCATCGACGGCATGAACATGCCTACCTCTATGACCTCGAACTCAGCTCCTGTCGCCATAAAACGAATTTTCGAGCCTGGTTTGATGCTGCCCTCCATAATGCGAACGTACACGATAACGCCTTTGTAGGCATCATAATGCGAATCGAAAATAAGCGCTTTAAGCGGCGCGTCCGGATCGCCTGTCGGAGCAGGAACCTTCGAGACTACTTGCTCTAATATTTCCTTAATGCCGATGCCCGCCTTCGCAGACGCGAGAACAGCTTCACTGGCATCCAAACCGATAACATCCTCAATCTCTTGCTTCACACGTTCAGGCTCAGCGCTCGGCAAGTCGATCTTGTTAATGACCGGTACAATCTCTAAACTGTTATCCAAAGCCAAATATACATTGGCCAGTGTCTGTGCTTCGATGCCTTGCGCTGCGTCAACGACGAGCAAAGCGCCCTCACAAGCGGCCATGCTCCGCGATACCTCATAAGTAAAGTCGACATGTCCCGGCGTATCAATCAGGGTAAGCAAGTATTCCTCGCCATCATCAGCTTTATAGGTAAGCCGAACTGCTGTCAGCTTAATAGTGATGCCCCGTTCCCGTTCCAAATCCATTTTATCAAGGACCTGAGATTGCATCTCACGCGCTGTCAGCGCACCAGTATACTCCAGTATTCGATCAGCGAGCGTAGACTTTCCATGATCAATATGTGCTATAATGGAAAAATTTCTAATTTTCTTTTGTCGGTCACGTACGTCAGTCATGCCTAACCCCCACAAATTCCAAAAATGCTAATCATCCTAGCTATTATATCAGTTAAGGGTTAGTCCAGCAATAAATGATTCCAAGCTCAGTAAACCCCTTACTTCGTTAGACCATCGAACAGCGATACAACGAACTTAATACCGTTACTTGAAGCGGACTGTAGAGCCCCGGATGCAGAGTCGGCCAGCTTATTCACGCTTGCTTCTTCAGCCTCAGCTGGCAGTCCAGGCAATCGTTCGCTAAGCGCTAACTCGCGTAGCTCCTCAAGCTCCTGCTCCAGCTTGGCGATTCTAAGCTCCTGCAGCTCAGCTGCAGCATCCGAATAGAGCGTCTTATCTGAGGTCGGCAGCTGCTGCTGCAACGTATCTTCGCGTGAATTCATGGACTCGAAGCCCCCATTCATCGGGCCATTAATCCGTTCAATCCCCGAGGAGGACATTTCGATTCCGTACAACAATATTAATACTAGCGCACCGCCCAGCAGCAGCCATTTCAGCGCGTCCTTCTTCATTCCGTTCTCTTCCTTTCTAATTGGATTAACTGAGTCAACCCGTGTAATGACTAGCTCGCAGAACCTGATACCTTTTCAGCCGCATGATAAATGTCGCTAATAACCTCAGCAAGCGCATCGGCTGTTCGATAGGATTCATCCAATGTATTTTCAACACCGCCAACCTCTACAAGCACGCTTTCAGAAGCCAGCGATTGATTGTATTCCGCGTTTCCGGACGCAGCCGTCTTGCCCCAAATCCCTCTTGATATGCCTGGATAACGCTTCTCCAGCTCATTGTGGATCTTAGTGGCGAATGCTTCATTTTGCTCCCAATTCGGATTTTTCTGACCTATGATGAAATAGACTTGAGCGTAGCTGACGCCATCTATATCCACCGTCGTATATTTCCGCTTTTGTGAATCTCGATGGATATCGAAAAAGAATTTCAAGTCCTTGCTGCTCGCCATAGCTTCCTTCACCGTTTTTTTGGAGTATTTATAAGACATCGCCCATTTATAGTCCTTTATCGCAGTCGGATAATCGACATCGGAATGCATAGCGCCGACACCCGCCTTTTCCAGCTTCTCCGCCAGCCGTTTACCAACCAGTGAGATATTGACCGTTGTAGAATTCGGATCTTTTGCGTTTTCATCTTCCAGCTCCGGATACCAAGACTCTCTATTATGCGAATGGTAGATGAATACGACCTTGTCATCATTGTCATCGGATTGCTGAGCGTTATCAGACGGCGAAGGGGTTGCTCCTCCCTGACTGGCATCCGCCTGCGGAGGCGTCGGCTCCACAGCGGGCGGCAGAGATTCTAATGGAGCGTGATCCTTCGGACCCACATTCAAATCTGTGCCGATCCCTTTCCGAATGAGAAACGCGTCGTTAGCGCTCAAGCCGGGCAGTTCCCCCGCCAGCAAGCTCTTTGGATCATTAGGGTTTATATCTGTTAAGGTTCGCAGCAGCAAAGCGCTGATTTGCTTCCCTGTAAAAATCTCTACCTCGCTATTATTGCTGTAACGCGGAAGCTCCATTTCTAGCATGTCCCCAAAAAAGCCGCTTGATACCGTTGCCGCCAAGCCTTGCATCGATTTTACAGGCTTTGTCGACATCTCCTGCTGTACAATGCCTGCTGCTCCAAGCAATACGAAGAAAAGCATCGAGCTCAGCGATAAGGAAACAAAAGCTTTTCCGGTTACAAGCACCTCCTTCAATCTCCTGCTCTCCCTGCCTACATCCAACAGCAATACCCGTTTCATTCTATCTACCTCCTGTGTCTCTCACTATAACCCTCTACTAGTATCAATTTATGAGAGTTTGAGAGTTGATAGAACCAATTCCAAGATTTGAAGTTGGAGGCTATGATGAGCAGGTGCAGATTACCCGGACAGCAGTCCCCTTCCGCATACGGAAAAAGGCCGTCCCGCTGCCGGCACGACCTCTCTCATATCGTTAGAAGCTAATGCGTATATGCGGCCACATTATGCGTATCAACCGCCTCATGCAGCGCTGCATTCAAGCCGCTTGCAATTATATTGCCTATGTCCTCGATGAATTGATCTATTTCCTTCGGCGTAACTAGCAGATTATGTCCGAGCGGCTCCAAAACTTCTTTGACTAGCTGCAGCCGCTCCTGCTCCTCCATCCCGCTCAGTAAACCGAGGATTTGATTAGTGTTGGCGCTTGCCCTATTAAAGTGCTGCTCCATCATCTCCAGCGTATGATTCACTATAGTAGAAGCATAGACAACTGTCGGAACTCCGATTGCGATGACAGGTACGCCTAATATCTCCTTTGTGAGGCCCTTGCGCTTATTGCCAATGCCTGAGCCCGGATGAATGCCCGTATCGGCAATTTGAATTGTCGTATTGACTCGATCCAGCGCTTTGGAAGCGAGGGCATCTATCGCAATGACGACATCCGGCTTCGTTCGCTCCACGATTCCATGCACGATATCGCTAGACTCAATGCCGGTAATGCCTAGCACACCTGGTGCAACCGCGCTTACCGCCCTGTATCCCGGCGCTACCTGGTCCGGCATTAGCTCAAAAAAATGTCGAGTTACCATCGTGTTCTCTACAACAATCGGACCGAGCGCATCAGGCGTAACATTCCAATTACCCAGGCCGACAATAAGAACTCTGGCAGTCTTCCCAACCGATATTCGTTCTAAAAAGGTTTCAAAATGCTTGGCGAACTGTGTTGCAACACGATCTTGCAGCTCCGTGTCACCGCTTCTTAAGCCCGGAACCTCCAGCGTGACATAATGTCCGACCATCTTGCCGATCGCGCTCGCCCCTTGCTCGTTCTGAACCTGCAGCTCTGTAATTTTGATGCCGTTATCCTCTGTCATATTCGAAAGTATGCCTGGCAGCGGGCTTCCACCCGGTACTTCCGCAAGCTCCTTCGCCTCTAGCGCTAAGTCCGTTCGCACGTTATACTGCTTTAAATCAAGCTTATCCATATTCACTCTTTCTCCCTTCAGCCATAAAATCTCCGCTTATTATTTGCAAAATTTTCTTTTTCATGCAACTTGAGCTGGGGCATTTATCTATTTGATCTTCAGATGCCACAGGCCTGAAGCGCTTGCTGAACAACATGACCAGAGCTCGCAGAACTCTTGCAATTTGAATATCGCCGTGGTAATATATTTTAAGTTGTGTTGACTAGGTATCAACTGCATCTTCAGGTAGTGAACAGTTTAGGAGGTGAATTCCATGCCAAACATCAAATCCGCGATTAAACGCGTTAAAACAAATGAGAAACGCCGTGCTTTGAACGCTTCTCAAAAATCCGCACTTCGTTCGGCCGTAAAATCTGCTGACCAAGCTCTTATCAGCACTGACGTTGAAGCTGCTAAAGCAGCTTTGATTACTGCTACTAAGAAATTGGACAAAGCAGTTACTAAGGGCCTGATTCATAAAAATGCGGCTGCCCGCAAAAAATCTCGTCTTGCTAAAAAGCTAAACGCTTTGTCTGCACAAGCTTAAGAAAAGAACACAAAACGGCTCCACCGCTCGTTTACGAGAAGTGAAGCCGTTTTTTTGTTCTATAAAAGACGAGCAGATCGTTTGCTAACTTGCCAGCTGCTTATCAGTCGGAAGCTTGTTTGACTAGCTGGTCGAGGGCTAGCGTGGGCTAGTGAGGCCTAGTGAGAGCTAGTGAGAGCTAGTGAGGGCTAGTGAGAGCTAGTGAGAGCTAGCGAGGGCTAGTGAGAGCTAGTGAGAGCTAGCGAGGGCTAGTGAGAGCTAGCGAGAGCTAGTGAGAGCTAGCGAGGGCTAGTGAGAGCTAGCGAGGGCTAGTGAGAGCTAGCGAGAGCTAGTGAGAGCTAGCGAGGGCTAGTGAGAGCTAGCGAGAGCTAGTGAGAGCTAGTGAGAGCTAGTGAGAGCTAGCGAGAGCTAGTGAGAGCTAGTGAGAGCTAGTGAGAGCTAGCGAGAGCTAGTGAGAGCTAGTGAGAGCTAGTGAGAGCTAGCGAGGGCCACTCGGGCCAGCTTACCAGCCCATTATCCTCCAACGGAAAAATCTGCCTTTAAACTTTATAAGTATCAGGTAACTGGGGGTTAAAGGAAACTTCTACCGTTAAATTCAAAGGAGTATAGCTTCTTCGCCACAATTGCAGATTTTAGAGGAAGTTATTTCGTTTAAATGACTATTTCACTGTACTCCAGCGATTATAAGGTAATTTTCTTCCGCTAGATAGTCTAGCATCCATTATCTCTTCATACATTATGCCCCTTGCCTAACGCCAAGCGACAACAAGTAGAGCTCTAAGCCCAGCGTCTTATCGATCACACCAGTTTTCATCTTATAATCCAGCTCGGCCAGCTCGGCCAGCAGCTTACCCAATTGTGTCGTACTGAACTTTTTCCCTTTTTCCGCTGCCAGTTTAACCGCGTAAGGATGCAGACTAAGATGACCCGCCATTTGCTGCGGAGAATAATGATGAGTCTCTAGCTCTTTAATTTGCAGCATAATACGAAATTGTCTTGCTATTAGCGCCGCTATTTTAATCGGTTCCTCACGTCTTGTTAGCAGCTCATGGTACATGCTCAATGCACGCTCAATTCGAAGCTCAGCGATGGCGTCAATAAGCATAAACACGTCCTCTTCAACGGATGCTGCTGTAAGCAGCTGCACCTCTGCCTCACCGAACGACCCGCCTTCACCCACATGCAAGCAAAGCTTGTCTACTTCCGCGGCTAGCTGCTGCATGCTTGATCCGACACGCATCAATAGCAGCTCAGCCCCATCTTGTGAGAACACTCGGCCTTGCTCACCAGCTCTCTTGATAACCCATTGCTTTAACTGAACAGCATCAAGCTCTGCAAAAGGAATAAGCGCATGTCTTTCCTTTAGCAGCTTAACAAGCTTGCGCCGTTCATCAAGCTTCTCAGCGCGAACGGACACGACGATCACAGAGGTTTCGGAGGGATGCTCCATATACTGCTGCAGCTTCTCTGGCCTATGCTCCAGCTTGCCGCCTTCCTTCCCTCCCGCCGCAAAGACGACTGCATCTTGAACGAGCACCAGCTTGCGGCTTACGAAGAAAGGCATTGTCTCAGCCTCCAGCACCGCTTCCTCCAACGCATGTTCAGCCGTATCAAACTTGACGACACCAAGCGACCTCTCATCCGCAGTAAACATTTTGTTCATCAGCGTCTCTATAAAATGCTGGATTCGATAGCGGTCCTTCCCGTACAGTATATAAATCGGCCGAAAGCGACCGCCTTTTATTTCCTTCAAGGCTTCCTTAGCGTCCACGCAGTCATCTCCCCTTGGATCCATTAATTCCTTTATAAAATGGAACAAAGAGATGCGGCCGTAAAGCGGCCCATCTCTTTGTTGTTAGATAAGCGTACTCTAATTTTCATTATACTACGCTTATCCCTTTGCTTGCCAAACATCTATATAAACATCTTTCAAGGCAGGTCCATGGCACCTGTCCTCCAGATGGTCATACATCGCCCAGCCAGCTCAATTATGCTATTGTTTCTCTAGTATACGCGGAACATGCTCTATATGTGCATTAATCCTTAGGATAAGCGTCAGTATGAGCTCTTCGAGTCTACGCCCGTCGCCATATCTATTGAGTATTCTTCGTAAGCGCCGTTCTCTATATGAATCTCATACTTAAGCTGCGAACTGTCCTCTGACCAGCTCAGCGCTGTCAGTTCGCCATTCTTTCGAGTTGTTTCCCAGACAATGCTATTGTCATCAATCTTATAGATTGAAATGATGTATCCGTGAGCGACAGCCGTATATTCCCCGTTTGGAGAAATCTCTTCGATAGATGATACAACAGAGGCGATGCCAAGATAATCGGACGCAATATGATCTGCATCTTCAGCTTGAGGAGCTATTAAGCCATTAGCACTGTCGCCGTTTTCTTTATTTTGAACACCTTTAATAGCGTCTGTCACTGGCTCGATTGCTTCCGCCTCAGAGCTTCCGCTTGAGCCATCGCTTGAACTTGAATTTGAACCGCCATTGTCTGCACCAGCGCTGTTATCCTGTAACTTTTGCGGCTCCTGAATAACAGACTGCTCCTCTGCATCCTTCTTAACAGCTCGATGATCAATGCCTTCTGTTGTCACCTCAACGAGGTTCTCACTACCTGAAGATGGGGTTGAGGCCATCGTCCCCGCAGTTGGAGCATCCATAGCTCTTGACTCATGTGCACTAGAATATGATGCGGATTCCATCATAGCCGAATCATTACGGCTTCCAGAATTAGGGTTGTAGAACATTATAAATAATCCAGCTACGATACCGGCAGCGACAACGCTGCCTGCTGCGCGGAAGGAAGGCCACTTTCGATCTCTAGGCTTACGGCGCGCTAATGAAGACTCGGCAGCAGACTTCGCAATATGAGCCGATTCCAATCGATCAAGCTGATCGAGCTGCGGCATGATCGCATCCACCAAGCTGTAACCGGGTACTACCTTAGGCAAACTTGAAAGCTCCGCAGACAACAGCTTCAGCCTATCGAACATCGCGGCGCAATCTCTGCACTGGTGTATATGGTTGTGCAAAAGCAGCTCTTCGTTTTCATTCAAATCATGGTCAAGCTGTCTTTGCATTTGTTCCATCACCTCTTGACAATTCATCCCCGGACACCGCCTTTCTGATATTCTTGAAGTAAGGTTTGAAGCTGCTGTCTCGCTCTGAATAAATAAGACTTCACCGTATTAAGCGGCAAGTTCAGTGAATCGGCAATTTCATTATAAGAAAAGTCCTGTAAATAACGAAGCACGACTACTGCTCGATGATGTTCCGGAAGCTGATTAATGGCCGATCGTATATCCTGAGCTGCATAGGCATTCAGAACTTCTTCCTCAACGTTCTGCTTCTCCGCAAATATAAGCTCATGCTCTTCAATGGATACTGTCGGCTTATTTCTTCTAAATTTATCTATACAAATATTTGTAACGATTCGCTGAATCCATGTTTTGAATTGCGCTTTCTCTTCGTAGGACCCTATCTTGGTATAAATGCGGATGAGCGCCTCTTGAGCGGCATCCATCGCGTCATGTTCATTATTCAATATATAATAGGCTGTCCGATAGACATGGTTTTCAATCTCTCGCAACAGAGTTATTAAAGCTTCTCGATCTCCCGACTGGGCGGCGCGTATTAACTCCGTCTCCACCACGAAGAGTCCTCCTCTCTTGCACTCACTCTGACGAATGCTTCCTTAAAAATGTTGCAGCTTCATTTAAAAATACAATTTACTATTTTACATCTTCTCATAGACACTAACCAGTATAAAAATACAGATGACTCCACATTAAAGAATACCAAATAATACGATGAACGTACAGGGTCTCTCTCATTTATATACAGCAATTCCATCCGCAGTAACTTGGAATTGTATTTCTCCGTCAATATCAGTCCTCCATAGCAATGATGAAGCGCCCTGAACTCTAGCGAGAACATCTGGATGAGGGTGTCCATAGCTGTTAGTTGCGCTCGCTGAAGCTACAGCTCCAATCGGACTCCAGTAGGAAAGCCATTCTTCACTCGTAGAATAGCGGCTTCCATGATGCGCAAGCTTTAAAATAATAAATCTTTCAGCAGCTTTAGGTGCAGGTAGAGAATTAGCTCTGCTACTGGCTATAATGGATCGCTCCGTCGCGGCGTCTATATCTCCGCTAAGCACAAAAGCAGCGTTGTACAGCTGCAGTTCCAATACAACACTGGCATTATTTTGATCCTTAATCGATAGTACAGTATCATTCTCTTTCGCATTTGGCCAAAGGACTTTAACGGATGAATATCGGTCTAATGAAGCTTCCATTCCAGCATGAACTGCATATAGCGGAATACCGGCATCAGTCGCCTTTTTCATTACAAATTTGGCGTCGCTCGACTCTTTTAAAGTGCCGTTCCACCAAATTTCTTTTATCGGAATACTATCTATGACAGCTTGCAGCCCTAAAATATGATCGGAATCCAAATGTGAAATGACTAATACATCCAGCTCTCTTATTCCTCTCTTCATTAGAAGCGGTACTACTACTTTACGACCTACCTCGAAAGGATCTCTCCGGATGCGCCATTCCTCGCCTGGCTTGCGGAAGCTGACTGCTCCTCCTCCGTCTACAAGCATATGCTTCCCGTCAGCAGTCGTTATGAGAATTGCGTCGCCTTGCCCCACATCAAGCACACTGACTGTCGCCGCTCGCTGCCATCGATTAGGTTCATAAGCATAATAGAGCAAGGCTCCATAACAAATGATCAGCATGAGAAAACAGTAGAAATATCGCTTCTTCGCAGCACTAAGACGTTGATAGAAAGCACGCTCTTCTTGTTCAATTATAGCCATATGTTCAGCAGTGCCTGAATGAAGCAAAGGTTCTGTAAGCCCTTCCCTTGCTTGTGCATCTAAGCGTATCGACTGCCGCAATGTGCCCCACCGCCGCAGAACAGCAAATAGGAGCGACAACAGCAGCAGGTTGAGAGTAACCCACCAAAAGGGAGGCGTCGCCCATATCGTGCGAAGCTCCTTCACAGCATCCAGCCAAGCAACCGCAGCAAAGCTCCCATCATTAGCGTAATGCGCGGCACGAGCAATAAGCTTGCCCCCATATGGCCATAGGGCAGCGATTATAATAGAAGCAGCGCCAAGCGGAAGCACGATAAAGCTAATTAAGGGAACAAGTATAAAGTTAACTGCCATTGATGCCAGGTTATATTGATTGAAATAATAAATCGACAATGGAAAAGATACTGCTCCAGCGACGAAAGCAACAACCGCTGCGTCCAGCAAAGCATTGCCGCGTTTTAAGATCGGCAGCATTTGCCTAACCGGCGATACGCCAACAATTAGACCAATAGTAACGATATAGGAAAGCTGAAAGCTGACATTTTCGATGAGGAAAGGGTCCCAAGCAAGCATTAATATGGCTGCAGCAGACAATAAATGAAGACCGTCCTTCAGTCTGCCAAGCCGTGCGGCAAGCAATCCAAGCAGGGCCATAATGCCAGCTCGCATAACCGATGGAGAAGAGCCGGAAAGCAATACATAGAGAGGAATAGCAGCCATCATAATATGCATGCTGCTCTCGCGAGAAAATCGCGCCAGGCGAAGCAGCATGCCCAGCACATAAAGAAATACAGCAACATGAAGACCAGATATGGCCAATATATGAGTGAGTCCTAGCCGTGAAAATTGTTGGAACTGCTCAGGATCTAGGTCCTCGCGAATACCGAGGACAAGCCCTTTCATGTACCCGGACTGATGCTCCGGGTACAGTCCATCTACGCGCTGGCCAAGCCAGGCACGCGCAGCATCAATGCGGCCGAGCAATGCGGCCGCGGAAAGTGCTTGGCCCGGAGCCGTCGCTTGTGTGACGGCATCCAGGCCCTTGGCAGTGAGCAGCCAGTGGATGCGCTGGCTGCTCAAGTAGCGGCGGTAATCGAAGCCGCCGCTATTCGTTGCGCCCGCCGGCAGCGACAGCTCGCCGGCGATGCGCACGCGGTCGCCGCGCTGCAGCGCCGCGGCGAGCGCTTGGTCCGGCTGCTGCTGCAGCCGGACTGTCACTTGCAGGCGCTCGCGCAGCTTGCGCGGCGCCGCGTCTTGGGCGAGGCGGATGCTGTCCGCCTCGAAGCGAAAGCGAACGCGGTCACCGTCAACGTCGACCGCGGACACAATGGTGCCGACCGCCTCCGCTGCATAGGCAGCTCGCGGCCCCTCCGCCTGAGCGGCGGTCAGCAGTGCCGGCAGCGCAGTTACATTGCGGGCATCCGCCCACAATCTTTCACCTGCTGCAAGGCTTACTGCAGCTGCGCAGGCAGCCGCCAGCGGCCATGACGCCTGCCTGCTGAACCCCGCGGCCAGCGCAAGCAGTACGCCTGCGCCTGCCGCAAGCATCGCTCCGCTGCTGCTCAAGCCCGCAGCCGCCGCGCTGCCAAAAAACCACCACACGGCCGCCCACACCAGCGGCCTCCTGTTCATCACGCCATATTCCTCCCCTGCTATTATTTTGCTTCTTTCGCTTTTCTTTATTTGATTATCCCTTTTGGTTTCTGGCATACCTAACGTGACTGATTGAGCAAGTCAGACCACGCCAACAGTAATATCTTCCCTTAGAAACTTGGATTTACAGCAAAATGAGCGTATAAGCGTAAAACCTTCCTCTCTACTCTGCAATTGCCGTTGACTAACCAAATATCTTTGATTTTAAAGGAAGTAATTTCTTTTAAAACCTCACAAGCCCGATACCTTGCTAGATTAAGGTAGAAATTTCCTTAAGAGAATTATCTGATAGGCAGCTCGTTCGTGCAAAAGTTCGTCAATGGGTAGATAGCTGCAAACTGAGGAAGATGATTAACTGTGAGCAAATACCGAAAAGAGGGCCGAAGTGATGAGTTCTATTCTAACGGTTGCTATTGAGTCTATTCTAAAAAAACAGCCGTCTGGAACTGTATCGGTTGCCGCATCTAATATCAGCTATTTTTCGATCCAGTTACGCGAACCTGGTTGTCGTCGAATCAACGCCTCTCGAAGCCCAATGTCTAAAAATTCGTTGTACAAAAAGTCCATCACACAAAAAATACGACGCCCATAAAGTTCTTCGCTCATGAAATCCTTCGCATACAACCCCCACTGAATCAAAAAAAAACCTCCCGAACGCATAATTAATGCGCTCAGGAGGTTCTTCCCCACTCTTCATTGCTTGTTCATTGCTTGTTCAATGCTTGTTCTTGCTTGTTCTTGCTTGTTCTTGCTTGTTCATTGCTTGTTCATTGCTTGTTCAATGCTTGTTCTTGCTTGTTCTTGCTTCTTCATTGCGTGTTCATTGCGTGTTCATTGCTTATTCTTGCTTCTTCATTGCATGTTCATTGATTGTTCATTACTTATTCATTGCTTGATCTTGCTTCTTCATTGCGTGTTCATTGCTTATTCTTCGCCTGTTCCCTTATATCTAAGAGATGACTTCCATTGACGATCCTGCTGGAGGAGTGTACGGATCGAGACAGCGGAACTCGATTCCGCGCTGCCTCATAAGCTCGATAACCTTGTCGCTGTCCTTCGGATAGCTGCGATGAAATACAATTTCTGTGATACCGCTGTTAGCCAGCATATTGGCGCATGTCCAGCAGGGCTGGTCTGTTACATATACGGTTGAGCCTTCGCGGTCATTGCGGTCAGTGAAGAGCAGCAAATTCTGCTCAGCATGGATCGTACGGATGCAGCGCTGCTTCTTAATCAGCTTCTCTTCGCCGTCAACGGTGTTGACCTCAACCTCTTCTGCGATCATGCACCCTGCTTCAAGGCAATCATGCACTCCCATAGGGGCTCCATTATATGCTGTTCCAAGCAGCTTCTTGCCCTGTACAAGTACAGCGCCGACATGCCGTCTAGGACAGCGTGAGCGTGTCGACACCATATAGGCAATATCCATAAAATAAGTATCCCAATCCTTGCGTGTATCCTGCTTTATTATCGTACTCATCCTTAATCTCTTCCCTCCAGCATGCAAACGTTCCTCTAGTTGTCTTTTCCTTGCTTCTGCACATTAAATTGCCCAAACCGATCAATTCGGTTAATGAAGTGGATTCTGTTGCATTCATAGCTCTGTAGCACTTTTGTAGTCACTCTTTTATAGTCACTCTTTTGTATTCGCACATTTATATAGTATTTCTATTACTGCTGACTGCTTTGCAGCGCTTGCTCCAAATCAGCCAAAATGTCGTCAATGCCTTCCGTACCGATCGACAAACGAATCATACCTGCTCCCACGCCAGCCGCTTCTTGTTCAGCTGCGCTTAGCTGCTGATGCGTCGTGCTCGCCGGATGAATAATTAACGACTTGGAATCACCGACATTCGCCAGATGCGAGAATAGTTTAACCGCATTGATTACCTTCTTGCCGGCGTCCACTCCCCCTTTAATCCCGAAGGTCATAATAGCGCCTTGGCCCTTTGGCATGTATTTCTGTGCGAGGTCATAGGATGGATGGCTAGGCAAGCCTGGATAGTTTACCCATTCAACTGCTTCATGCGCTTCCAAATATTCTGCAACCTTCTGTGCATTCGAGCTATGTCGTTCCATGCGTAGATGAAGTGTCTCCAGTCCTTGCAGCAGCATGAAGGAATTGAAAGGCGACAGCGCTGCGCCCATATCGCGGAGCAACTGTACCCGCGCCTTAATAATATAAGCGATCGGTCCAACCGCATCTGTATAGACGACACCATGATAGCTTGGGTCCGGCTCTGTCAAGCCAGGGAACCTGCCGCTTGCTTTCCAATCGAATTTGCCTCCGTCAACAATAACGCCGCCAATCGATGTACCGTGTCCGCCAATAAATTTGGTAGCAGAATGAACTACAATATCTGCTCCATGCTCAATCGGACGGCATAAGTACGGGCTTGGGAACGTATTATCCACTATGAACGGAATGCCGTTCTCATGAGCGATATTCGCTACCGCTTCAATGTCGATAATATCTCCCTTCGGATTGCCTAGCGATTCCGCATATACAGCTTTTGTACGCTCATTAATTGCGGCGCGGAAGTTGTTAGGGTCCGATGGATCCACGAACCTAACGGTAATGCCCAACTTAGGCAATGTTGTTGAAAATAAATTATAAGTTCCGCCATATAAGCTCGTTGCCGATACGATCTCATCGCCTGCCCCTGCGATATTAAGTAAAGCATAAGTAATTGCGGATTGGCCCGAAGCTACTGCCAAAGCAGCTGGAGCACCTTCCAGTTCAGCAACACGCTTCTCTAATACATCCGTTGTCGGATTCATAAGTCGAGTATAGATATTACCGAATTCCTGCAGCGAGAATAAACTAGCCGCATGATCCGTATCTCTAAACCCGTAAGAGGTTGTTTGATAGATCGGCACTGCGCGCGACATCGTTGTCGGATCAATTTCCTGGCCACCGTGGACGGCAATTGTTTCAAGAGAGAGCTTGCGTTGTTCTGACATCTTTCTTACTCCTCCTTATAATGACAATGCATAATGAATTGCTTAACTTTTGCAGTTCTGCACCAGAACGGCACAAGTCATGTTATTAGGTTCGCATCTGTCTTTATCCTTTGAAAAATATGTAGTATGAGCCGTGTCGGAAAAAACATAACGCATATTTCCATTGTCTCACAATTATGGACGAACGACAACGTTCTCTTTTAATCTGTCTAGTATTTTTTGGCCTATTCCTTTTACGCGCAGCAAGTCCTCCTTAGAAAGAAACAATCCCCCCTCCTCCCGCTCTGCTACGATCGCTTGCGCTTTGGCCGGTCCGATTCCTGGCAGAGAAGTCAGTTGCTCAGCTGTTGCGCGATTTATATCCAACAGCCCCTCATAATACGCTGAGCTTGATGAACGTCCTTCAGCTGCATCGGCGATTTCTGTCAGCTTATGTGACCCTGCCGATGTTTCTGTTCCTGTGCCATCCTCCGACCCTGCTGCTTTCTCCATCTCTGTGCCCATCGTCGATGCTGCTGGCTTCTCTGACCCATTCGCTGCTCCAGTCTCCGTCCCAGACCCTGTTCCCTCCCATTTCGCTAACGCTTCTTCCACCTGCTTATTCAGTGAAACCCAGCCCTCGCGAGGGGCATGCTTCGGCTGCTGCAATGCTGCAGCAAGCAAACATAATGCTCCAATGCAACAAATGATAACTGCGATTGTGACAGCAGAAGGCATACCGCGAGCAATTCTCTTCATTACATTTACCTCCTTGTAAAAACCGTTTTTAATTATAGTCATAGGAGTCAAGCTCTTCAGAATACAATAAGAAAGATTAATTGACGCAAGCGGTATATGCTGTCCGCAAGGGGCTATCCAGCGATCCGCATTGCGTATAAAATAGCTTTCAATCGTGGGAGGGCTGCGCATGAATGTCGGATTTATTGGGACGGGAACGATGGGCAGTATGCTAATTGAAGCATTCATCGCCTCTAAGGGGCTCTCGCCAAGCGAAATTGCTGTCAGCAACCGTACCTTTATTAAGGCTGAGGCGCTTGCCAATCGTTATCCCGGAATTACAGCAAAAAAAACAAACGTAGAGGCAATCAAAGATCGCAGCATTGTATTTTTATGCGTAAAGCCGCATGAGTACAAAAAGGTAATTGACGAAATAAAAACTGCTGTTTCCCCTAATCAAATGATCATCTCCATTACAAGTCCGGTTTTAATCAGCCATCTTGAAAGCGAGCTGAATTGCAAAATCGCCAAGGTTATTCCGAGTATCACCAACCAAGTGAGGAGCGGAGCTACGCTGTGCATTTATGGTCAATCAATGACCGACTCTGACAGAGAGACGTTGGAAACATTGCTAAGCTTCATTAGCGAACCGCTGCGCATTGATGAATCTTACACAAGAGTTGTGTCTGATCTCTCCAGTTGCGGACCAGCCTTTATTTCATTTTTGCTGGGACAATTCATTAAAGCCGCTGTAGACGAAACCGGAATTGATCCTTTGGAAGCCCGCAGAGTTGCCAGCGAAATGTTGCTTGGCACCGGTCTGCTGCTTACACAGGGAGGTTTAACGCCTGAGGATGTACAAAACCGGGTTGCAGTGCCCGGAGGCATAACAGCTAAAGCGCTGCAACTGCTCAAATGCGAGACGAATGATGTGTTTAATCGTCTTATTCGCACAACACACTCCAAATATAATGAAGATTTATATAAGGTAACGATCTCGTTTTACAACGAAGAGGTGAACGAGCAATAGCTGTTCTTCAGCTATTGCTCGCTCACCTCTTCAATTACGAATCGTTAATTCGCGACAATATTAACCAACTTGCCTTTTACAACTACCATTTTACGAATCGTTTTGCCTTCGATCAGCTCCTGCACCTTGCTGATCTCTTTGGCGATGCGCTCCATCTCATCCTGCTCGGTGTCCGCTGCAATTGAGACACGCTCAACGATTTTGCCATTCACCTGAACAACGATCTCAACCTGCTTGTCGACAGTCAATGCTTCATCATAGTTCGGCCAATCAGAATACGTAATAGTCTCGTTATGACCAAGCATCTGCCAAAGCTCCTCCGCAATATGCGGTGCAATTGGAGACAGCATTTGCAAGAATTGCTCCATGGCCTCCTTCGGCAATGATTCTGCTTTATAGGCTTCATTGACAAAAATCATCAATTGGCTGATGACTGTATTGAAGCGAAGATTTTCATAATCTTCCGTAATTTTCTTAATGGAACGATGCCATGTTTGTTTAAACGAATCGCTGGCAGCAGCTCCATCCCCAATTTTCGCACTTAAGCTTCCATCCTCATTGACGAACAAACGCCATACGCGTGCAAGGAAACGGTAAGAGCCTTCAACGCCGTTTGTGCTCCAAGGCTTAGTCGCTTCAAGCGGTCCCATGAACATTTCATACATCCGAAGCGTATCTGCGCCGAATTCATTCACGATGTCATCTGGATTAATGACATTGCCGCGCGACTTGGACATTTTCTCATTATTCGTTCCGAGAATCATCCCTTGGTTCACTAGTTTATGGAACGGCTCCTTCGTATGAACAACACCCAAGTCATAAAGCACCTTGTGCCAGAAACGAGCATACAGCAGATGCAGCACTGCATGCTCTGCTCCGCCAATGTACAGGTCAACCGGCAGCCATTCCTTTTGCTTTTCTGGCGAGCAGATTTCTTTGTCATTCTTCGGATCGATAAACCGCAAGTAATACCAGCAGCTGCCAGCCCATTGCGGCATTGTATTCGTCTCACGGCGGGCTTTCATGCCTGTCTCTGGATCAACGGTGTTCACCCATTCTGTCACATTGGCAAGCGGAGATTCGCCTGTACCTGAAGGCTTAATCGCATCCACATCAGGAAGCAGCAGCGGAAGCTGATCCTCCGGCACGGTCTTCATTGTGCCATCCTCCAGATGAAGAATAGGAATCGGTTCTCCCCAGTAACGCTGACGGCTGAACAGCCAATCACGCAGACGATAAGTTACTTTACCTTGCCCTTTGCCCGTAGCGTTCAGATGCTCTATCATTGCCGCGATAGCCGCTTCATTATTTAAACCGTTCAAGAAATCTGAATTCACATGAGAGCCGTCGCCCGTATAAGCTTCCTTCGTCACGTCACCGCCTGAAACGACCTCGATAATTGGCAACTTAAATTGCATCGCGAATTCCCAGTCGCGAGAGTCATGTCCCGGAACAGCCATAATCGCACCGGTTCCATACCCAGCCAATACATAGTCCGCAATCCAGATCGGCGTTTTTGCGCCATTAACCGGATTTATCGCATATGCACCTGTAAAAACGCCTGTTTTTTCCTTAGCCAAGTCCGTCCGTTCCAAGTCACTTTTTCGTGCGGCGGTATCCTGATAAGCCTCTACCGCGACTTTCTGATCAGCTGTTGTAATTTGCGCAACAAGCTCATGCTCTGGCGCTAAGACGCAGTAGGTTGCACCGAATAATGTGTCCGGTCTTGTCGTAAAGACAACAAGCGAAGCGTTATGACCGTCAATGTCAAATGTCACTTCAGCGCCTGTCGACTTCCCGATCCAGTTGCGCTGCATATCTTTAATACTTTCAGACCAGTCCAGCTCCTCAAGGTCCTCAAGCAGGCGCTCCGCGTACTCCGTAATGCGGAGTATCCATTGACGCATCGGCTTACGGATAACCGGATGTCCGCCGCGCTCGGATTTGCCGTCGATTACCTCTTCGTTCGCAAGCACAGTACCCAGCGCAGGACACCAGTTAACCGGTACTTCGGCTACATAGGCGAGACCTTTTTTATACAGCTGTATAAAAATCCATTGCGTCCATTTATAATAATCAGGGTCCGTAGTGCTGAACTCGCGGTCCCAGTCGTAGGAAAAGCCCAACGATTTAATTTGACGGCGGAAATTATCAATATTTTTGAACGTAATATCACGCGGATGCTGGCCCGTATCAAGAGCATGCTGCTCAGCAGGCAAGCCGAACGCGTCCCAACCCATCGGATGAAGCACATTATAGCCCTTCATTCTTTTATAACGCGATACAATATCCGTCGCTGTGTAGCCTTCAGGATGACCGACATGCAGTCCAGCCCCAGAAGGATAAGGGAACATATCCAGCGCATAAAATTTCGGTTTATTGGCGTCCTCCGTCGTCTTAAACGTCTTGTTAGCGTCCCAATGTTGCTGCCATTTCGGCTCAATTGCAATCGGGTTATAGCCCTGATGTTGCTTTTCATGACTCATAATTAATGGTCCTCCTTCAAATTATCCACTCTATCCAAGCGTAAATATTTTCAAAAAAAGCCCCTCGTCTCTAGCGAAATCGCTAGGGACGAGAGGCTGCAGCTCCCGTGGTACCACCCTAGTTAGCGGCAGGCATACTTTGCCAGCGCTCACTCTAGGCCTTTAACGCAGGCATTACGGTATGATTGGCCGTCAGATTTGCTACGACTTCTTCACACAGCTCCAAGGCGAGATTCATTACGCTGCTGGTCCGGCTTTCACCATTCGCCGGCTCTCTTGGCCTAGCACGCGAAACTACTGCTCCTTATCAACGCTTCAAAATGATTATTTCATATTATAATAACGAACATACACACTGTCAAGAGAATCGCTGTCAGTTAAGCGCGAACCTTGCAGAACTTATCCTTAACGCTTAGGCTTCGCTTCATTTAAACCAATAACTTTATTATCAGCCGCTCCCCATGCCGCTATCGAGTAAATTACAACGACAACAACGAGCATAATTAGACCTGCCGTCCATGAGTTCGTTGCATCGTGTAGAACACCGAATAATATCGGCCCAGCCGCAGCTAATAAATATCCGAATGTTTGCGCCATACCGGAAAGCTCCGCCGATTGCTGTGCTGTGCCAGTTCGCAATACAAAGAACATTAGAGCAAGACTGAAGCCGGCGCTGCCGCCAAGCCCGATCATTATTGTCCATAGCACCATCCATTTGTCTCCGCCTGCCAGCAGCCCCATATAGCCGACCGTCATTAACAACGCTGTAGACAGAGCTATAAGTCGTTGATTTTTAAATTTATGCGCGATAATCGGAACGATAAAGGACAAAGGAATGCCAAGCAGCTGCATAATGGATACCATGTATCCAGCCTGTTCGAGGCTCATCCCCCGATCATGCAGTATTTCCGGCAGCCATGATACATTAACATAGAACGTTAACGATTGTAAGCCGAAAAAGACAGTAACCTCCCAAGCAAGAAATGACCTCAACATGTTCATGCCCTTGCTCTTCATTGGCACCGCTTGCTTGGACAGGCTTTTTTTACGCATTAGCGTGACGGGAATCCATACAACAAGTGCAATGAAAGCTAGCCCAGACCAGCAGAGCAGCATGCTTCTCCAGCTAAGGCCCCCTTGGTCCACCAATGGAACACTGAGGCCCGAGCCTGCTGCCGCTCCAAGCGTAATGACAACGGACAAGAGCCCCATCATCAGCCCAACGCCTTTAGTAAATTCACCTTTGATGAGACTAGGCAGCAGAACATTTGATGCGGCAATCGCCGCGCCTACAAAGAATGTGCCGATAAAAAGTACAGTGATCGAATTCAAAGAGCGCAGCATAATTGCGGTGATCAGAACAAGCATGGAAAATACCAATGTTTTTTCAATGCTAATACGCTTTGCGATTACGGGGGCGAGCGGTGAGAACAATCCAAAAGCGATAAGCGGAAGCGTCGTTAAAAGACCGGCCATCGTATGAGATAAACCGGTTGATTCCGAAATATGAGGTATTACAGGTCCTACTGATGTAATTGCCGCTCGTAAATTTGATGCAATAAGTAAAATGCCAATGACTAGCAGCCATACGCCGCCTTTTGACAGCTTAGAAGATCGACTGCCCTCTTCCTGCAGTTCTGGGATGTTATTATTCAAAATTGAATGCCTACCTTCTGTTCTGTTATTGCTTCAAGCGAAAACGTTCCAGTTGCCCGATTTGACCGGTCTTCACTAAAATTTCAATTTGCTTCGGCCCCATCAAATCGAAATGCGGATAACGATCTCTTCTATGAATATATCGGGGATTAAGACCATGCTGCTTGCACCAGTCAGCAAGCTTGTCCAGATCTGAGCAGCCGACCTTTGTTACGGTATGAAAAGCAGGAAACCTATCATCCAGCCAATAGTGGGTTAAGTAGGCGATTTCGCCTCGCTCCACCTTGTCCTTCCATAATGCAAGCTCCTTGCGATTAATGCCAAAGGCCATTTAATCACCCCTAATAATATGTTTTACTCGGCCTACCTGGCCATCAGTCAATTGAACCTTAATCCCATGCGGGTGATTGGGGGATTTGGTTAAAATTTTATTCACGACGCCTTCTGTCAGTTTGCCTGTTCTTTGATCTTGCTTCAATACAATCTGTACCTTCATTCCTGCGCTTATCGCAGAACGCTGTGTTCCTTCCATTACAATCCATCCTCAAATTCGTTTATGTATAAAAATATAGCATAGCATATGTCATGTAAAGATGCACAATACTTGTTCACCTGTTATACTAAACATCAAACAACCGATCATGAAATGAGGAACAATACGAATGTCGAATGCATTTAACGCACTCGGAATTAACGAGGAATTAAGCGCTCTGCTAGTGCGCAACGGAATAACAGAGCCGACACCGGTTCAGACAAAAGCTATCCCTATCCTGCTTGAAGGAGAAGATATAATTGCACAAGCGCAGACCGGCACTGGCAAAACATTAGCTTTTGCGCTGCCAATTCTGCAGCGAATTAACCCAACGAAAGAGCAGACGCAGGCATTGATCCTTACGCCAACACGCGAGCTGGCTATTCAGATCAAGAGCGAGCTGTCCAAGCTTGCGCAGGCAGTCGGCGTCAGCGTGCTTGCTGCATACGGCGGCCAGGATGTCGAAGCGCAAATCCATAAGCTGAAACGCTCGCCGCATATCGTGGTAGCTACTCCAGGCCGTTTGCTGGATCATATGAGACGCGAAACGATCAATATCGGCAAGCTATCCATGCTTGTGCTGGATGAAGCCGATCAAATGCTTCATATGGGCTTTCTGACTGAAGTAGAAAGCATCATTACGCAAACTCCTAAAGCTCGTCAGACGATGCTTTTTTCCGCTACAATGCCAGACGCAGTACGCCGATTAGCCCAAGAGTATATGAAAACGCCGTCTGATGTGCGGATCAAAAGCGCTAATGTAACGCTGGACAGCATTAAACAGCTCGTCTACGAAACGACGGACCGCGGTAAGCAGAAGGCGCTTGTCGATTTGCTGCAGCGCCATCAGCCTTATTTAGCAGTCATCTTTTGCCGTACAAAAGTACGCGCCAAAAAGCTTAATGAAGCGCTGCAGGATTTAGGCTTCGAATCAGATGAGCTCCATGGCGATTTGACGCAAGCGAAGCGCGAGCAAGTGATGAAACGATTCCGCGACTCTCGTCTTCAAATACTCGTCGCAACGGATGTAGCCGCTCGCGGACTTGATGTTGAGGGTGTTACGCATGTATATAACTATGACGTTCCGCAAGACGGCGAGCTTTACATCCATCGAATCGGACGTACAGGGCGCGCTGGACATGAAGGCTTTGCGGTAACTTTAGCCACGCCTTACGATAAGAACACTTTGATTCAAATTGAACAAAGCATTCAAGCACGGCTTGAGCGCCGAAGCATTGACCGTGACGGCGCAGAGTCCGCTCCATCAGAGCGCAATGAGCGTGAGGACCGCCGAGGCGGACAACGCGGACGTCGCGACAACGGACGCGGCTCAGCGGGCAACGAGCGCAGCGGCGGCAGACAGCGCGGACAACGCGGCGGAGCGCAGCAGGCTGAAGGACGGGAAGAGCGCGGCAAGCAAAGCGGCACTCAGCGCAGCAGAAGACCAGGCGCATCGCGCAATCTGGCATCCGAAAGAGCTAATCGCGCTTCAGATCGAGCGGCGGAACGAGCAGGTATTCGCATAAGCAACGATCCTGACAATCCATGGACACAGCTGCGCGAGGATGCAGGCAGCCGCAATCAGGGCGGCGGACGCAATACCAGCCGCGGTGAGAACAGGAGACCTGGCAATCGCGGAGGCGCAACAAGCAGCGCGCGCGGCGGGGCTAGCGGCGGCAGTGCGCGAGGAGGCTCCAGCGGCTGGCAAGGCGGACGCGGCAAGCAAAGCGGCACTAGCAGCGGACCACGCAGCGGAGGCAGACCAAGCAGCAGCTCGCGCGGTCGCAATCGCTAAATAAACTCGGCAATACTAGAAAAACGCTTCGCCCTTATCCTGGACGAAGCGTTTTATTGATTAAGCACAGTTAATACATCCTATACTGCTGGTTATTGAGGAATCTCCGATGATTCCTTCCATCCTTCGTGTCCAGCTGCCCTCGATAAGTTGACCATTCAGGCCTGGATCATATTGGTCCAAGCTTAGTTTCTGTACTTGGTCGATCTGAACTTAACTTGTTTCAATCGTGGATTGTGCGATCAACTCATCGCGGCTTATTATTCCCGACTCCAAGCCTACCATCATCTCAACAACTACGGTATAAGCTCCTGCGGGAACATAATCTCCGTTGTTATCCGTCAAGTTCCATTCTTCTTCAAAATCTAGCTGCTCAGACCTCTTTAATTCGCGTCCTATCAAAGCTTGTGTAAACGCCTTATTATTTGACCATTTGTAAACCTCTTCATCTTGATCATTAAAAATTAAAATATCGTACTGTTGACCTGATCCATGCGTAATCTGCAAGTCTTTGCCCGATAAGTTAGTGAGCGAGAAAGTTATTGTGAGTTTGCCATCTGCTTCGACAATGTCCAGCGAAGTCTTAAACAACCCTTTCATTGCCTGCTTCTGCTTCAAAACATCCTCTTCAAACTTCGGCTCAAGCTCCAATTCGCGAATTTCAGGTTTCAGTTCGGGACTTGGCTCCTTGGGAAACACTTCAACTTCATGTGCAGCCTTCGGTGTATGCTGTATTGCGCTGCACCCTAACAAAGAAAAGACTAAACATATAAGAAAGATCATTAACGATTGCTTAATCCCCTTTATCATCTGCTGCATCACCTCAGCCAACTTATTTGAGCAGTTGTGCTCATCATCGAGTATAGACGAGTTTGAATTGATATATGTTACATGCTATCTCCTTTAAAAACGGCAATACCATTCTCAATAAGAGTACGGTATTGCCGAATGATTCACATATTTTTCGCTGCAGTTGATAATGAGTCTACTTTCCTTGCAGCGCGTATTCGTACAGCGCCTTAGCGACGCCATTATCGTTATTCGAAGGCGCAATAGCTTGAGCGGCCGCTTTCACCTCGTCGGGTGAATTATCCATTGCAATGCCAAGGCCTGCGTATTGAAGCATCGTAACATCATTATAATAATTGCCAATAGCCATTATTTTGCTTGCCTCTACACGGCGGCTCAGAGCCAATTGCTTCAGAGCCATTCCTTTACTTGCTTCAGAATGCTGTACATCAATGAAATAGTCGCCGCTTCGAATCGGCTGCAGCTCAGACGGCCATTGCTCCCATTCCGCCTGCACTTGGTCCATGCGCTCTTTCGTGCCAAAGGCTGTAAACTTCAGCAGTCCGTCCGGCAGCTCCTCCCCAGCTTTAAGAATGCTCGGCATAGCTAAAAATTTACCGTACATTTCTTCTGCCTCAGGCGTTAACTGCTCTACCATCATTTCGAATGCGGTGTTGAGATCATAATGTACATTCCATTTACGGCAATAATCCATATATTTAATCAAATGTTCAGGCTCCATTGTATACTCATGCAGAATCGTTTTATTCTCAGCTAGAATTGTAGCTGCTCCATTATGGGCGATAAGAATTCCGCCTAGCCCCAGCTCATCAAGCACCGGCAGCGCGCTGATCGGTCCTCTTCCCGTACATAGCACGATTTGCGCGCCTTGCTTGGCGGCTTCACGCACAGCCTCTTTCACTTCAATCGTCAGCTCATGCTGATCATTGAGCAATGTGCCGTCCACATCCAATGCAATGATCTCATACTTGGCTCTCATCCTATCGTCTCCTATCTTTGTCTACTTTACCGTACCTCTATGTTGCTTCAACAATTCCAGCTCTTCCTCAGTCAGCTCGCGATATTCTCCTTCTGCAAGCGAAGAATCCAGCTGAAGCGGCCCCATGGACGTACGTTTCAAGTATAAGACGGTTTTACCGACAGATTCAAACATTCTTTTTACTTGATGGAATTTTCCTTCCATAATCGTAAGGGATATGGAAGATATGATTTCTCCGCCTCGTTCTTCCTGTTCAAGCACAGTCAGCTCTGCAGACATGCATTCATATCCGTCTTCTAAAATAGCGCCTGCGGCGAATTGCCTTACATCCTCGTCGCCGACCGCACCGCGTACGCGCGCTTCATAGGTTTTCGCCACATGCTTGCGCGGGGACAGCAGCTCATGCGCCAGCTGACCGTCATTCGTAAGCAGCAGTAAGCCGACTGTGTCCTTATCCAATCTACCCACCGGAAAAGGCGCGAGCAGCCGGTCCTCCGGCTGCAGCAGATCGATTACGGTACGATCTCGATGATCCTCAGTCGCCGACACGATACCCGGCGGCTTGTTCAGCATATAATAAGCGACGGAACGATATTTCACTCGCTCCCCTTCAAACTCTACAACATTCAGCTCAGGGTCTACAATTAACCCGCTGTCCTTGGCCAGCTTTCCGTCAACGACAACTTTCCCTTGCTTGACCGCTTTCTTCAGCTCGCTGCGCGTGCCAAAGCCCATATGTGCGAGCAGCTTATCAATTCGCAGCCTCTCTCCCATATTACATCCACCTCCATCCCGCCGGCAGCCTGTTATTCAGAATGCCGTCCGCAAATTTTGCCCAGCCTATCGGATAACCATCTGTGCAGATCAGCACATACCCCCGGGGAGAAGCATCACCGTACAATACAATTTCCTCCTCTTGTACGAAGACGGTCTCGCCCTTTAAAAACCGCACTGTCCGCTCATCATTCGCGCTCCAGCTAATCGAGCGCACCGCTTCCTTGCGGTTCAATCCCATCGCCAGGGGATGAGTCGGCTCCAGGCGCCCATGATTAATTTCACCAACATACCAGCCTGGCCTTATCACCTTCAGCTCACTGAGCGATGGTATGCCCTTAGGCTGTATATAAACATGCGAGCCGTGGCTGATGATTACGCCATCCTGAAGCTCCAAACCGGCAGCTATTTGCCCAATATTGCTTTGCCACAGTACAGCAGGATCATCTTTTGCGACTTCCTTCGTTTTTTTTGAATAGCTCTGCTTGCAGCCCTTGCCATTTTTGTCTGCATTACTATACTTACCGGTCTTCTCTCTGAGTTCTCGCTTATCGTAGTGGTCGCGAGCATTCTCATTTAATACTCGTTTGACTGCATGCTTATGTTTATTACGAACATGCTCGGAACTCTCAGTTGCTCCCAGCCAGTTGTCATTCTGCTCATCCAGAGCATGCTCTCTTTCAGCATGCCCGTCAAGCACAGCCGCCTCACGATCCTCTTTTCGGCGCAATACGGCAGCAAAATGGCCTTCCCCCTCAATATGGTGCGGCCATAACCGAACCGCCCCCTCCAAGCTGCGGAGCTTATCGGTATCCATTGCTGCAGAAGTCTCAACTAGATCAGGACGGCCAGGCTTCCATCCGAATTTGGGCTCTATTTGCACCATTTCGAAATCCGCATGCTCTGCCAAAAACAGCGCCAACTGGCTTTCATTTTCTTCCGGTGAGAAGGTGCAAGTCGAATATACGAGCTTACCTCCTGGCGCAAGCATAGCAGCCGCATCATTCAATATGTCCTTTTGCATGCTCGAACACTTCTTTACGGAATGTTTCTCCCATTCTGCGATCATTCCGTCATCCTTGCGAAACATGCCTTCGCCGGAGCAAGGAGCATCAATAATGACAAGGTCGAACCAGCGATCAAATACATCAATAAGATGCGAGGGCTCTTCGTTTAATATTACTGCATTGCGGACACCGGCCAGCTCAATATTTTTCGCCAAAGCCTTCGTTCGCTCACGCGCATTGTCATTGCTGATCAATACCCCTCTGCCTTGAAGCTTAGATGCTATTTGGGTAGATTTACCGCCCGGCGCTGCGCATAAATCCAACACACGATGCCCTGGCTGAACATCCAGCAGCTCAACTGGCGCCATCGCGCTTGGCTCCTGTATATAATAAAGTCCCGCATGATAGTAAGGGTGTTTGCCAGGACGCATATATTCCTTATAGTACATTCCGGTTGAGCTGGCCCAAGGAATCGGTTTCAACTCCTCCTCATAGGGTGACAGCTTCATCCACTCGTTCATGCTTAACTTTAATTCGTTTATCCGAAAGCCGTAAACCCGCTCCGCGTTATAAGAGGATCGAAAACGTTCGTACTCCTCTCCCAGGATGTCTTTCATTTTGTCAAGAAACGCAAGCGGTAATCGGCTCTGCATCAGCATGCCCCTTTCAATCAAATTGTCATAAATCCTCAACATTTACATAGCACTATCGATTTGTTATATAATAAAATTATACAAGGACAAGCTATCCCATTTTATACGGCTTGCTGTCCATATTTTGATGCAAAGGCAGGCGTTCTTATGAAAAAGAAAAAGAAGTTTAAAATGGGCTATGTTTATATTGCCCTGATCGTTGCACTTTTTGTACTAATCGGTGTTCTAAATAACAGCGGTCCCGTCAACGAGCTCTATGGCAAGAAGACGAGTAAATTGAACGCTGCCACAATCGAGCTTTTAGATGATCCGAACTATCAAAATATTATTTTGCCTAAGGAACTCGATCAGAAAGTAAAAGACAAGGAAAGCTTCTTTGTTTACTTTTTCGCTTCCGATTGCGGCTTCTGCCGGCAAACTACACCCCAGCTTGTCCCGCTTATCGATGAACTCGGTCTAGATGTGCCGAAATTTAATTTACGCGAATTTGAAAATTATTTCAATAAGTATAATATCGATTACACGCCAACACTTTCATATTTCGAGAATGGTAAAGAGATTGACCGCATGGAATCTGGAATTGCGCCAGAAGGAACAGCTGGTTATACGATAGACGACTTTAGAGCATTTTTCGAAAAACATTCAGGAGCGGCCAGCGAATGATGAAGCGCGAACCGAAATCTGTATCTCATGCAAATACTAATGAGCTGGCGAATCAACGTGTTCGAAAAACAGTTTATGGATTTTTGTTCGCTTTTGCCCTTATTACCCTAATAACAGCTTGTGGTACGGCGAATAAGGATAAGGGAGCGGAGCATACGCACGGCTCTGAAACCTGGCAGACAACCTCCTCGCATGAGGTAATGCCAGACTTTCTCGACAACCATACGGCGCTTACGAAAAATTTGTACTCCGCTGTTCATGATCATGCTGATATAATGAGTCAAGTCAATTGCTATTGCGGCTGCATGGACGGAACAGCTGTCGAGACGCCACATAAATCACTGCTTCAATGCTATTGGGCAGAAATGCCTGGAGATGACGGAAGCGTCACTTGGACCGATCACAGCACAAGCTGCGGCATTTGCAAGAAAGAGCTGGAGGAAGTTATAGCCTTAAGCAAACAAGGCATGACCGCTGAAGAAATCATCGCAGGGGTTGATGCCAAATTTAAACCAAAGAAGTCCAATTCCTAAAGCAAATGAGTACCATCTCGCCATCTAGAATAACCTCCATCCCTTACGCGATCAATCAAATGTTCGCAAATAGGGGATGGAGGTTTTTATTGTCGCCGTTATCGTAAAGTGTCGTCAAAGCATCTATGCCTATGAGCCCTTCTTTGCTTTAGCAATAGACGCTTGAATGTCTGATGCCAGCTTGCCCAGCTCAAAATAATCTTCCTTCTCAAACAGCTCATTGAACTTCAGTTGATATTGCGCCGCTTCTCGCACCCGATGATAGAAATATAGCTCCTGAATACCGGCTAGCACAATCGTTACGACATTGGAATGTTCCTCAAACTCCGTCTGCGAGTCTATAATTTCCTTGCGAATGCTTGTCATTTCTTTGTCCAGCTGAAATGCAGCCTCTGCCGCCTTCTGCAAACGAATAACAACGTCCTCAGGCAAGCTTTCTTTAAATTTATAGTTAAGCGAATGCTCAATTGTTGCCCAAAAGTTCATAGCCAGCGTCCGTATTTGTATTTCCGCGAGCACTAACTGGTAACCAAGCGCCGTCTGAACTGGATACTCAACGATCATATGATAGCTGCGATAGCCGCTTTCCTTGTAATTCGTTATATAATCCTTCTCGTACACCAGTGTTAGATCCTTGCGGGATCTAATAAGACCGGCGACCCGATGGATATCATCTACAAATTGACACATGATCCGAATGCCCGCAATATCTTCAATGCCCACATCCAATCGGTCAGAAGGAACATTTAGCCTTCTCGCTTTCTCGATTATGCTTGAAACGCGCTTCACACGGCCGGTTACAAATTCAATTGGCGCGTACGCTTCTCGCATTTTCAGCTCAACCCGCATCGTCTTAAACTTAACCTTCAATTCTTCAACTGCTTGTTCATAAGGCTGTAAAAAAAGATTCCAATCTCTACCGTCCATCCGGCCGCCTCCTTCCTCTAACGATGCTCTGCTCCTACAGCTTGGGATATATGGTTATAACCGTCCTTGCGCAGACATTCCTTAAGTCCATTCGTCAGCTCACGAAGCACGCCTGGTCCCTTGTAGATCAAAGCTGTATAAATCTCGACCATCGAAGCACCCGCGCGAATTTTATCGTATGCATCCTGAGCTGTAAAAATTCCGCCTGATCCAATAATAGGCAGCGTCCCGTTTGTTTGCTTATATATTTTACGTATAATTGCTGTTGATCGTTCACGAAGCGGCTTGCCGCTTAGCCCTCCGGTCTCACTCGCGTTTGCATGCTGTAGTCCGTCACGAGACAATGTTGTGTTCGTAGCGATAATGCCGGAAACGCCGCTCGCGGCAATGGTCTCCACTGTCAGCTCCAGCTGCTCGTCCGTCATATCAGGGGCAATCTTAACTAATACCGGCTTTCTAGCGCTTTGAGATCGCTTCGCCTGAGTATCCATCTCCTCTATTACCGCTCCAAGCAATGTGCGGAGCTCGTCGCCATGCTGTAATGCCCGCAAATCTGGCGTGTTAGGCGAGCTGATATTAACAACGAAGAAATCTCCGTATGAATATAAATCACGGATACAAGCTTGATAATCTTCATGCGCCAGCTCATTTGGCGTCACTTTATTTTTACCTATATTAACAGCGATAGGAATACGATTTATTTTTCGATGTGACAGCTTTTCTGCCATTGCCGTTGTCCCTTTATTGTTGAAGCCCATCCGATTAATGAGTGCTTCATCTGGGGGAAGCCTGAACAAGCGAGGCTGCTCATTGCCGCTTTGTCCTTTTGGCGTAACCGTGCCAACCTCCGCGAAACCGAAGCCGATGCTGGAAAAGCCGTCAGTAGACGTACCGTTCTTGTCTAATCCCGCAGCTAGTCCAACCGGATGAGGGAAAGTCAGACCGAACAGCTCTGTCTCAAGCTCCGGAGACGATCCTACACCATACATGGCATGCAGAACGCTGTTCACGCCTGGAAGCTTACCTGCCATTTCTAATCCGTCAACGACGATATGATGCGCTGTTTCTGGGTCCATTTTGAAAAAGATTGGTTTTAAAATCGAAGTATACAACATCTGTTTCCACTCCGTTCTTTCTATATGTATCTCTTGAAACAGTTTATCCCTTTTAGAACAAAAAGAAAAGAGCTGAAAGGTATCCTTCCAGCTTTCGTTAAGTTGCTACATTGCAAGAAAACGATTACAATGAACCTATAGGTTGTACCAATAGACACGAGAAAGGTTGAATGTCGATGAGCCATACGAAGAGAAAACCGCCAGTGATGAAAACAAAGCCTAAAGAAGAAGTGAACAAGAAAGCATTGGTCTGGATTGGGTCCATTTCCGGAGTCGTTGTTGTCGCCATAGCTCTGCTTCTTATTTTTACCTCTTAATCTTCTTATTACAGCCATCTATATACTTTAGCGGGATTCGTCTCATCTTGTCTCGGCTTAAGCTTGAAGCGTTCATCTGGGCTTGTCGAGCTGGATGGGAGAGTCCCATTATTAATTGTTACTGTCGTGCCAAGCGGCACCATATCGAATAACTCTTCCACATCATCTCGAAGCATTCGAATGCAGCCTAATGACTCATCCTTTCCAATGCTATCAGGATTATCCGTTCCATGTATCGCGTAAAGAGTGTCGGAAAGCGTCATGCCTCTGCTCCCGAATTCACCGTCATCTCGTCCATTCGGATTTCTTACCTTTTCAGAAATGAAAAATTTACCTTCAGGCGTTCGGGAATCGCCCAATCCTACCTTATAGCTTCTAATTATGATATTCCCTTGCACAACAGCCAACTGATGGGATTCCTTATCCACCACGATCTCCAACGGCTTGCTCCAATCATTCGCGTACAGACCATTTGTCCCGATCCCTTTCAAGATGGCTGCTTCCTTAGAGTACACTGCTTGGTCTTTATGTTCCGCCTTAGCTGCGCGTTCCTCCTCCATTGATACATTCTGTATTTTTTTCAGCACCGCATTGAACTTATTATGCAATTCTTGACTGTCGCCTGATAAATAATTGTTAGGATACGGCTGCACCAGGTCTTCAAGCTTGGAAGGCCAGCTCCCTTTCATCCGCTCATAGTGAATAATAGCGCTTGCAAGTGTCCAATGCTGCTCCTGCTGACTGCTCCATTGCTTGAATTGTTTGTACAGCTCCAACTGACTGCCGGGCTCGCATTGGCATAAATAACGGTCCAGCAGCTTCACTTCCATCGCCCCGTCCACATGATTCTCAACCGTCATGAACATGCGCGTACTGCCTAACCAGCTGCGCCAACCGTCCTTCTCCTCAAGTTTAGCCGCAATGACAAAATCCGCTGCCGGCAGACCAGTCTCCAGCAGCTGATTCCATGCCGCCCCTACAGGATTGGCTTGCGCCTGCTCCACTAAGACAACTCCTAATGACATTTTACTTCCTAGCTCACCAGTCGGAAGCTGAGCAGTCTGCTCCCCTTCTTTAATCACATTCGGAATGAATAGCGCAATGAGCAACACGAGAAGCGTCAGCATTGACGTTCTGCGAACCAGCTTGCGCTTTCTTTGTTTCCTGCTCCATTCCACCAGCATCTTCATTTGCTGCTCATGCTGCGCCAAATTGGCCATCGGATGCATTTCATCTTCGAATGCTTCATAAATTTCACCTGCTTGGAGGAAGCAGTAATTAGCTTTCCCTTCTTTGCCCAACTCTTTATATTTACGCCCCAGCAGATACCAGCCCATCTGATTATCTGGATGCTTTTTTACGAATAGTTTTAAATAAACAATATCATCTGTTGCCTCCATCAACCATCCTCTTCTCTAAACCATATTTACTATTTATATCGGCAGCAGTAAGCGACAAATGAAATGTCGTTATTATAACAAAAAAAAGCCGCTCCTCCGTGCAACGGAAGAACAGCTTCTGTATGGAATAATGACAATTAACCAGGGCAATTGAACGGTGCATCCGCAATTTTAATGGAATCCGTAGGGCATCCATCGCATGCATCCTGCATATCCTCGTGCATATCCTCTGGAATTTCCGTATTTCCTGTGTTGCCATCACTATTGAATATGACCTCAGCTAATCCTTCATCGTCATAATCGTAAATATCTGGCGCTGTAGCTCCGCATGCGCCGCATGCAATACATGTATCCTTCTCCACCCAAGTGTATTTAGCCATGGATAATACCCCCTATAAAATCAATAAACGATATACATCGTTTTCGCACTTGACAGTACTCTTCACTCATCAATATATAACATATGATCGTCCTTTTGCAAGGATGTGCCCCGAATTCGTTTGTTCCTTATTAAGGCAGACGGATCGTCACCAAGCATTCCTGCCGTCAGCACTGCTTCCTCGCCGTACTTGTCCCGCAAGCTGTCCATAACTCTGGTGAGCGCTTCCTTGCGAGGTTGCTGCTCATAACTGAACAAGTCGAGCTGCATTGCCGTATCCTTAAGCGGCGCTAGATTCTGAAGCGTGACGCCGAGCAGCCTAATCGGCTCTTCACTTCTCCAGTGCTTGTCAAATAAACGGCATGCTTCGGCATACACAACCTCCGATAAATCTGTCGGCGTGCTCATTGAATGCGAGCGCGTAATCGTTGTCATATCCGGTTTGCGAATCGTAATCTGCACGGTAGAAGCTGTAAGTCTCTGCCTTCGCAATCTGCGGCAGGTCTGGTCAGTCAAGTTCAACAGGATACGATAAACCTCTTCCTTGCTCCTAACGTCGCTCGGAAGTGTCGTTGTATGTCCAATCGACTTATTGGCCTCCTGCTCGCCTGACACAGGCGAATGATCGATACCGTGCGCAGCCGATTTCATCCAAGCACCCGTAACGCCGAATTGTTTAATAAGCAGCTCTTCTTCGGCATTGGCAAGTTGACCGATTGTCCTTATATTAAGCTTTAGCAGCTTATCAGCTGTCTTTCTTCCGATGCCGAACAACGTATCGCACGGCTTATCCCACAGCTGCATAGGCACATCGCGAATGCGAAGCACGGTCAGCCCGTTTGGCTTTTTCATATCCGAAGCCATTTTGGCAAGCAGCTTATTCGGTGCTATACCGATCGAGCATGGCAAATTCAGTTCAGTTCGAATACGCTCCTGCAGAAGATGGGCAATTTCAAGCGGCGATCCAAAAATTTTGGATCCCGTAATATCCAAATAACATTCATCGATAGACACCGCTTCGACAAGCGGCGTATATTGTCTGGCCATCTCCATGAATCGACGTGAATATTTGCGATACAAATCAAAGTTCGGTTGAATGATGATGAGTTCAGGACATTGCTTAAGCGCCTGTCTAACCGTCATCCCTGTCTTCACGCCTTTTCTTCTCGCCGTATAGGAGCATGTAACGAGCACTCCCTTTCGCAGCTCAACGCTGCCTGCTACAGCGGTCGGTTTCCCTCTATAGAGCGACGGCTCCTCTGCTTCATGCACAGAGCAATAGAATGCGTTCATATCGATATGAAAAATAACGCGCCCCTTCGTCGGATACTGGCCATTCACATCACTCATAAGCCTTTGCACCGCCTATCCGTAAAATCCGTTTCTTTTACCGTTATAATCAGCATACAATTGCGCCCGCAGCAGTGTCAATTTTCAAAAAAAAGCATTTCTACTCTCTACTTTCACAGGTACAAGTGATATAATACTAAAATATGATTGGAAAAGGGTATCAGTGAAGGAGACGTCCGGTAAATGAAAAATAAGATTGCAATCTTCGATACGACGCTTCGCGATGGCACACAGGGCGAAGGGATCAGCCTATCTGCAGAGGATAAACTAAAAATCGCCTTAAAGCTTGATGCTCTAGGCGTAGATTATATTGAAGGCGGAAATCCGGGCAGCAACAGCAAGGATATCGAATTTTTTCAACGAATGAAATCGATGAAGCTCTCTGCAAAGCTGACTGCATTCGGCAGCACGCGCCGCAAGAATAGTCTGGCTGAACAGGATTCCAGCCTAGTGCGAATTGTTGAATCCGGCGTGCCAGCAGCAACGCTTGTCGGCAAGTCCTGGGATTTCCATGTGCATACTGCGCTGCAGACAACGCTGGAAGAAAACCTGTCGATGATCTATGATTCCATCGCTTATTTGCGCCAGAATAGCCTGGAAGCTTTATTCGATGCAGAGCATTTTTTTGACGGCTATAAGAACAACCCCGAATATGCACTTTCTGTACTTAAACGCGCACAGGACGCCGGCGCTAATTGGCTCATTTTATGCGATACGAACGGCGGTACGCTGCCGGGTGAAATTCACGAAATCGTAACTCGTGTTCGCCAGGAGCTAGCTGCTCCTATTGGCATTCACACTCATAATGACTGCGAGCTTGCTGTCGCTAATACACTTGCAGCTGTTCAAGCAGGCGCGCGCCAAGTTCAAGGGACGATTAACGGCTACGGCGAACGCTGCGGCAACGCTAATCTATGCTCAATCATTCCTAATCTGCAGTTGAAGCTTGATTATGAATGCTTGCCGGAGGAAAAGCTGCGTTCTCTGACCAGCACAGCGCGTTATGTAAGTGAAATAGCAAATGTCAGCATGCCTGTCGGCCAAGCTTATGTCGGCAATGCAGCCTTCGCGCATAAGGGCGGCATTCATGTATCCGCGATTATGAAGGATTCCAAAACCTATGAGCATATCCAGCCTGAATTGGTTGGCAATAAACAGCGCATTCTTGTCTCCGAGCTCGCCGGACAAAGCAACATTATTTCGAAGGCACAGGAGCTCGGTCTCGATGTGAACGCCAACACTGAGAAGACTAAGGAAATTATGGCGCATATTAAAGAGCTTGAGCATCAAGGCTATCAATTCGAAGGCGCTGACGCATCCATGGAGCTTCTTCTAAGAGACGCATTTGGCGGAATAGAGGAAATATTCAAGGTAGAGTCGTTCAAAATGCTAGTCGAGCGGACGAACGGCGGGCTCATATCCGAAGCGATCGTCAAGATCAATGTCGCAGGGCAGCAGGTCTACACGGCAGCAGAGGGCAACGGCCCCGTTAATGCCATGGACAATGCGCTGCGCAAAGCGCTTGTACAATTCTACCCACGGATTGAAGACATTCATCTATCGGACTATAAGGTTCGAGTCATTGACGAGAAGGATGCTACTGCGGCTAAGGTTCGAGTATTGATCGAATCGAGCAATCTAGAGAACACTTGGAATACGGTCGGGGTATCCAGCAATGTCATAGAAGCGAGCTGGGAGGCGCTGGTAGACAGCATTCGCTACGCACTGCTCAATATGACGAAGATTGATAACGCCATACCAGACTCGTTAGATCGAATGGGTCTTGTCAATTTGTAACAATAAAGGATGGTTTTAAGCACTTGCAGTTGCTTAAAACCATCCTTTTTTTCTCTATCGCGAGAGCTGAAGTTATTCATTCATCCATTTCTCAATAAGCCTTTCCCATTGCGCTAACGTAATGACTCCATTGATACGTTCTTGAATAACACCCTTGCTGTCTATTAAGAAGGTCGTTGGAAAAGTCGATACTCTGTACATCTTCGTTATATCGCCCTCGCGGTCCATCACAATCGGAAATGTAAATTCATATTCGTCAACAAATGCTCGTGCAGCTCTTTCCTTATCAAATTTCGTTGCGTTTACACCAATCATTTGAATGCGGTCGCCATACTTTTCATGGAGTGTCTGCAAATCCGGCGCCTCAAGCTCGCAAGGGCCGCACCAAGAAGCCCAGAAATTGACGAAAAGAAGCTTGCCTTGCGCTCCGCCAACTGTCACAAGCTGATCGTTCAGATCAGGAAGCTGGAACGGCTCTGAAGCATAGCCAGCCTTAGGCTTGAAGTCCTCGCTTGCTTGGGACAAAGCTGCAGCTTCCTCATTCCCCTTCATATATTGAAAAACCGCTAATCCGGCAAATAAAAACGCAACCGTAAATAGAGAGACTACTCTTCTCACGCTGTTCATCTTCCTTTCTCGCTTTCTTCTGCATTCATGGTATCATTTACAGCAGGCAAGCTCAAGCTCCTGTATAATAAGAAGTAAATCATAAGGAGGCGCTGATCATTGAAAGAACCTGCCCAGCAAGCATACATAACATCAGCCGCTCACAGCGCTCTTATTAACCACTGTTTAACCGCCCTTCCACTCGAAGCTTGCGGTTTGTTGGCCGCAAGCAGCAGCAGCTCCAGTATCGATTCCTTGTATCCCATCCGCAATATTGACAGTCAACCCGAGACGGGATTCACTTTTGATCCCGCACAGTGGACTGAAGCGTTTTTTAACATGCAAAAAAACCAACAAAAGCTTGTTGGTTTTTACCATTCGCATCCTCAAACGGCAGCCATACCATCTGTGAGAGACGTAAACGGCATTATTTGGGGACAAACGGCTGCCTATTGGATAATTTCTTTAGTAAATGTGCAAAGCCCGATTATCCAGCCCTATATTCAGAGGAACGGATCATTCATCCCTGTTCCTTTAGTGCTTACTTAAGTAGGCGTATAAATCACCCAGCGTAGTAACATTTCTCTCCGCTATTCGATTCATATAGATCAACCACAGCTTAGCAGTCATCACGGAGTCCTGCAGTGCATGATGACGCTCCTTAACAGCAATGCCGTTCTGCTCCAGCAAATAATCTAAGCTGTAATCCTGCAAGGCTGGCTCCAGCCATTTAGCGATCATCATCGTGTCCAGCACTCTGTGATTCAGACTGATCTTGGAGGTACGCCAGAGCGCTTGATTTAAAAACTGCTTGTCATGTGCGGAAGCATGTGCTATCAGCAATCTTCTTCCGACAAAGCTTATAAAGTCATGGAGCACCTGCATAAGCTCCGGGGCGCCTTCCGCCATTTCATTCGTTATTCCAGTGAGCTCCGTTATAGTATGCGGTATTTTTCTCTTCGGATTGACCAAGCTGTAAAATGTTTCAGCTTCCTGCAGCTCCATTCCTTTTAGCAGAACTGCTCCAAAAGAAATAATCTCGTCTCCGCCGGCCGGATTAAAGCCTGTCGTCTCTAAATCAAATACAACGGTCTCCAGCTCGCGAAGCGGTATATCGAGCAATGATTGCTTTCGCTGCGCACGATTAGCTGCTCGGATGAATGCCATTTGCTGCGCATTTTGAGAGCCGAGCACGGAAGCAATTGCAGGCGTAAAACCGCCAAGCTTGTATAAGCTCCACATCTGACCTAGGCCCTTCTCCTCCTTCATATGCTAGCCACCGCCCTGAGAAAGCCTGCTCAAAGTATGCTTATATACATACTGCTGCAGCTTTTTGCCCGCTTTCAAATGCCCCTTAAGCTTGCTAATCGCTGCCTTATCCAGCTTATCTGCCGCCAGCTTTCCGTTGCTTGTATGCCAACCGTGCTCAAGCTGTGATGTTGTCAGTAAGCGCAGCGAAAGAAACTGGCTGAAAGCCGCATAATACTGATTACCGTCCGAATCATTCAAGTACCCTTGCTTAATAAGCTCTGACAAACGCTCGAGCGTCGAGGTAGCCGGAATTCCCGCTTGAATAGACAACAATCTAATGGCATTGACCATCGGAATATACGCGCCGTATTTAATATCTAGACTGCCTGCCTCTGAACCGTATGGCTCTCTAAGAAGCTGGCCAAATACACCAACTAATATTTTATGGCGAATTGTATTTTCGAGCATCCTTTTCTCAATATCGGAATGATTCAGAACATACTTATAGAAATAAGATTTGAGCTCATTTGCCAGCATCTGATCTCCATGCACACATCTTCCATCCGCCAAAATGAGCAAATAACGAACGTTTTCCCACACTGGTTCATTGAACCAGCCTTCAAGTCTGTTTTTCCATTCCTCTATAGACAGACACCATTCCGCATTACTGCTTATTACATTACCGTCACAAGGCGGATAACCCGATTCCAATAAATTCCTAACTATTCTCTCACTTAAAAGTGAAAAATATTGCCTTGTCGATGAAGCCCCTTCTCCATCGCTAAATACGATGCCGCTGTCCTGGTCGCTGCTCATCGTCTGTTCCTCTCGCCCGCCGCTTCCGAACAATAAGTAAGCATAAGGCACGGGGGGAGCTCCCATCCCCAGCCGTGCCATTTCCGCTTCCGCAAGTGTAATAGCGCGGCATATAACCGCATCATGCACCTCATTCAGTTGTTCATAGCATTGATCGATAGGCAGCGATTGAACATGGGACTTCAAATACTGCTGAGCTTCGTTCCGCAAGCTGTGCAGCTCTGCCGGTTTCCCTGCCAATCTGATCAGATTGAGCATTTTCGCAAGCCACCGATCCTCCATGGGACGCCCCCTGCCTTCGATCATTCTTACTAATGATTATACAATTATGCTTTAAATGAAGCATCAGGCTTCTTCAATTGCTCTGGATAACCGTAAGCTCCATGCTCGCTAAGATCAAGACCGACTATTTCTTGCTCTTCTGTTACTCGGAAGCCCATAATCGCTTTCATAACACCAAGTACGAGGAAGGAAGCAGCTAACACGAAAGCACCCGCGACAACAACGCTCTCGAACTGTACCCACAGCTGTTTAACGCTGCCTGTATCGATAAGGCCGCCTTGACCAACGCCAACTTTGTCCGCAAGCAGCTGAGTTGCGAATATCCCATTTGCGAGTGTTCCCCAAATACCAGCCATGCCATGCACCGACAAAGCGTATATAGGATCGTCAACGCGAATTTTTTCAAAAAACTTCACACTGAAGAACACAAGCACACCTGCGAACAGTCCGATTACAACTGCTGCCCATGGCTCAACAAATGCACAGGAAGCAGTAATCGCTACTAAACCTGCAAGAGTACCATTCAGCATATGCGTAATATCGGCTTTGCCCGTCACAGCCCATGAGATGAGGAGAGCAGCAACGCCTCCTGCGCCAGCTCCAAGCATCGTGTTAAAGGCTACGTAGCCGAAGAAGCCGTCGCCGATCGCTACCGTGCTGCCTGCATTGAAGCCGAACCAGCCAACCCAAAGCAATAGAACTGATAATGCTGTAAATACTTGGTTATGACCTTGAATCTCATTAGCTGAACCATCTTTATTAAATTTACCGATTCGCGGCTTCAACAATACGGTCGCAGCGAATGCCGCGAGTGCACCGGATAAATGTACTACTGTAGAGCCCGCGAAGTCCTGCGCGCCGTCTTCAGCAAGCCAGCCGCCGCCCCAGATCCAATGTGCAACTACTGGATAGATAATGCCAACGAAGAAGATGGTGAACACAATATACGAGGATAGCTTAGCTCGTTCTGCAAACCCGCCCCATGCGATAGACAAGGAAACACAGGCGAATGCTAATTGGAAAAGGAAAAATACAGTACTCGGATAACTGTCGCCCTCAACCGCTGTTATTGACGGATTAAATAGGAAGTCACCCCAACCGATTACAGCATTTAACGAGCTGCCGCCGCCAAATGCTATGCCATATCCTACCGCCCAATACATCAATGTCGCCAGCGCTGCAGTGAATATGGTTTTGCCGGCAACGTGACCAGCATTTTTCATTCGGGTAGAACCTGCTTCCAAAAGGATGAAGCCGCCTTGCATCAAGAGGACGAGTACGAATGCAACCATAACCCATAAGGAGTTGAGTCCCATATCTAATGTCGCTCCAGTCGGGTCCTCAGCGTATGCCATAATCGGGAACAATACAGTCAACAAGCTTAACGCAATAACCATTTTTTTAATCATTGTAATCACTCCTTTAGTGTTAGGTATTATAACATGTAATGAAAGACTTATTGTCATTATAATCGTAAATCAGTAATTTGAATATACGTTGTGCTAGAAAATGCAAATTATTGCTCAAACATTACAAATATCTAACATAATAGTGACGGATGGTTTGCTGTATTTTCGATCCGCAAACTATACAGTTTGACTGTATGGTTCGTACCTATTAAAATTAAAGGAGTAAGAAAAGCATTCTTGATGAAGGTATTAGTGTTCATAAGGGAGGGTGAATAAATGGATGAGCCAAAGCTGTACCGCATCGGAGAGCTTTCTAAGCTGGCTAACGTAAGCGCAAGAACGATTGACTATTATACCTTAATTGGCTTACTGTCCCCTGCAGAACGATCAGCAACCAATTACAGATTGTATAATCACGAAACGTTGCTTCGGCTGCAACGTATTGAAGAGATGAAAAAAGATAAATATACGTTAGATGAGATAAAGGACAATCTGGACAGCATTAGCAAGATTTCACATGAACAGGATGTTACTCAGCGGTTATTTGATCTTCAGAAGCATCTGACGCAGCTAGAACGAGAGGTTAAAGAGCTCGAGCCTGTCCTTAAGGGGATGAAGCCGCGCCAAGCCAACCGCCTTTACACGCGTATAATGCCGCAAACTGCCGCCTGTGTTGAAGCGTTAATGCTGCTTCTGAATAAAAGCACTCTCATGTAGCGAAAATCTATCTATTAAACGGAGGAATGCTTAAATGTTTTTTCACCCAATGGATTTTTTAATTATTATCGCCTTCGGCATTTCAATTTGGGCACAATTCCGCGTTAAGGGTACCTTTAACAAATGGGCACAGGTTCCCACAAGCACTGGAATTACGGGCTACCAAGCAGCTCGCCGAATGTTAGACAATCATGGACTGCATGATGTGCCAATCGAGCCTATCCCAGGCGTGTTAAGCGATCACTACGACCCAATCAACCGAGTCGTTCGTCTATCAGAGAAGGTTTATTACGAAAGCTCGATATCTGCAGTTTCTGTTGCCTGCCACGAAATCGGACATGCGATTCAGCATTCTGTTCATTATCCGATGCTTGTTCTTCGTCATAGGATCTTCCCTATCGTGAACTTCGCTTCCGGTGTAGCTCCATTTTTATTAATTGCCGGTTTCCTATTTAACTATTTGAACCTGATCGGTTTAGGCATCATTTTCTTCTCAGTAGCCGTAGCTTTTCAGCTCATTACACTGCCGGTTGAATTCAACGCAAGCAGCCGCGCGCGAGAATTAATGATATCCGAAGGATTCATTCGCAATGATGAAGAGAGAGGCGTCGCGAAAGTGCTTAATGCTGCGGCTTTAACCTATGTAGCGGCTGCGCTCATCTCGCTTCTAGAGCTACTGAAGTATATTATGATCTTTACGAGCAGCAACAGGGAATAACCTGATTCACCTGCGAATATACCAAATAGAAAGGAGCCGTCCTATGTCTTTGCGACATTGGAACAGCTCCTTTTTTAATTATTGTTTTAAACGATTACCTTCATCTTGAAAATAATCGATTAGAAATGAATGAAACACCTTCGCTACAAGCGGAAGCTTCTCATTGCCTCTTTGAATAAGTCCAATAGTCCGCGTTACTTTCGGGTGTGAAATTTTCACCTTAGCTGGCTGCAGAGGACCTTTATGATGCAAGGCCATATCCGGCAGCAAGCTAACGCCCATCCCCGCCGCTACAAGTCCTCGAATTGTGTCCGTCTCTTCCCCTTCAAAACCGATACACGGGGTAAAACCAGCCCTCTCGCAAGCCTCCCATACGATGGGACGAAGTGAATACCCTTCACTAAACAAAACAAATGTATCATGCTCCAGCTGCTTCAGCTCTATACTTTCTTCCATAGCTAGAGGATGCGTCGGCGGCAAAATCGCGTACAATTCCTCCGTCAATACAACTTCCCCGCTAACGAATTCATGTTCATCTGGAAATGGAGAAATGAAAGCAAGATCAATTTCCCCCTTAATCATATCTCGTATTAAAGTAGGATACATCCCTTGCTTGAAGCGAAATTTTACATTCGGATGCTTCTTACGGAATTCCGCAACCACTGTAGGAACTAAGGAAAAACCAAGACTATGAGGAAAACCTAGACGAATTTCCCCTTTATCCGGATCAAGAAACTCATGAAGCTCAATGACTGTACGCTCAATATCGGCCAATATGACCTCAACCCGTTTTAAAAAAAGCTGGCCTACCGGCGTTAACTGTACGTTTCTCCCCTTTTGAACGAACAGCTTGACACCTAACTCCTCTTCCAGCTGGCGAATCTGACGACTGACCGCCGATTGGGCAACGTGCAGCTCTTCCGCCGCCTGTGTGACATGCTCTTTCTTAGCTACCCTAACGAAGTAGTACAGCTGTCGAAGTTCCATAGCTTAGTTATTCTCTCCCGTAAGTGAATATTTCTATTTCATTTTCATTTTCATTTGGGTGATCTGCTTCAGTGTCTGACCCTCTGCCTGCGCGTCATCGCACGGTCAAATAGGTTATATAACAGAAATCCTGTTAAAGCGCCGCCCACATGGCCCCAGAAGCTTACTCTAGGCACTAAGAGTGAATAGATGCATCCCATTATCAATATCATATATACCGTTTTGCGAGAGCCCTCATCCAGCCATGCCTTCCGAAACAGCGAAATAAACAGAAAGGCTCCATAAATGCCGTATATCGCTCCTGATGCGCCTACACCTATATTATAAGAGGATTGCTTAACTAAAGCGACCAACAAATTCCCGCCGATTCCGCATAGTAAGTAAAAGATTACATATTTCCAGGATGTAAGCAGCCGCTCGAGCGGCGGAGCAAACACAAGCAATGCAAACATATTGAAGAGCAAATGCTCGAGCCCTGAATGCATAAACATCGAAGTAATGTAACGCCATGGCTCCTGCAAGCCGAACGGATCCAAGATGGGATCGGTAATAAAAGCACCATAATGATACAAATGCAAGCCATCCAGTGTACTTCCAGTCATGGCCACAACAATAAAATATACAATATTCGCTGCGATGATTATTGAAGTCGCTGGATAGAGCTTCAAATAAGACCGGAAGCTTTCATATCTGAGGAATATCATGCTGCGCCTCCTTTTCTTCACCAATAATTGGACAATGGTGTTCTTTAACTATTATAATGAATTTGGTATCAACCATTCAAACTAAGGAGGATGTTTTGTAATGACACAAGAACGTACCGGTGTTGCAACCTTTAAAGGCAACCCTCTTACATTAATTGGTCCAGAGCTTAAAGCCGGAGATCAAGCTCCACAATTTTCAATCGCTAAATCTCTCGTAGAGCAAGCTTCCCTGGAAGATTTCGCAGGTAAGGTTAAATTAATCAGCGTTGTGCCTTCCATTGACACTGGTGTGTGTGACGCACAAACTCGCCGTTTCAACGAAGCGGCAGCATCGCTTGGCGACAACGTCGTTGTGTTGACTGTTAGCGCGGATCTGCCATTCGCACAGGCTCGCTGGTGCGGAGCTGCAGGCGTTGACAAGGTTGTTATGCTCTCCGACTACAAAGACAATAGCTTCGGCAAAGCCTACGGCGTTTTCATCAAGGAATTCGCGCTTGATATGCGTTCCATCTTTGTAATCGACACAAACAACACCATTAAATATGTTGAGTATCTCTCCGAAATGACAGAGCATCCGAATTATGAGCAAGCCATAGAAGCCGCCAAATCACTAGTATAACGGCAGCGAGTGTTTATCGCAAACAAAGCGAGAGAAGGATCATCCTTCCTCGCTTTGTTTATGCTCAGCTATTTACTTTAAAAGCGCTTAATTTCTTATCCAGTGTGCGATACAAATCAAGAATAACCCTATAATTAGAGCCTAAGTCGCCCAAAGAACCCCTTGACGCCGAATAAATATCGACCGCTGTCGTTAGCGGATTAACACTGATCACTGATACGGTGATATCCATCGTTCTTCCGAATGCTGTTCTTTTCTCTAGCACTACTTCGCCAACAGATTGCACTTCATGCAGCAGCCTATAGCCCTGCATCTTCTTAATCGTCGAAACAACCTCTTCCCAAGCCTTATCCTTCGACAACTTATAGATATGAGATTTCAACATGGGATCCTTTGCCTTATCGCCCGTTTGTTCATGTGAGCGCAGCACCCCAACCAAGGTCCGCTTCAACAACAACAATCTCTCCTTCCAGCAACTATATACATATATTAATGATACCATGATTTGTCCAATGTAAAAAGAGCATTTACTGATTTTACTCAGTAAAAGCTCTCTTGTTTAAGCTAGAAACCCGCTAATGCCGTCCGACTTACATGTTTCTGAACCCGCTCTCGCAGGTGGGTGATCGCAGAAGTATGTTTGAAGTCCCCCGTAAAAGGGCATGTCAGCGACACTTCGATGTAGGTCTCCCGTGAAACAGCCATTGGTTCAAAATGCGAAAAGTCGTAACGCACATCGCAGGATGTATTGTTATTATAGACGTAATGAAATCAAAAGTAAATGCGAAAAGACTGTTATTTATTTACACTGTCTTCGTTGCCCTTTACAGACTCTTCATTTTCCAAATCAGCTGTAATCTCTGCTTCTTCCGCTTCACGTTTTGCTCTCTCGACTTGATCTTGAAGCTTCTGATAGATGATGTGGAAATTCCAGAACGACAGATATGCAATGATACTTCCCATAAAGAACGGAATCAAAAATGTCCATTTAGTGCTAATAAACAAAACCGCGCCGCACATGATCGCTGTAGAAAGTGAGCGAAAAGGCTTGCCGATTGTAATGAGCACAGCGTTCTTGAGCAATTGAAACGTTTTCATATGATAGTGGACAAGCATGGAAAAGAAGTTAAACAAAGAAACAACCAGAAGAAGCAAAAATGCGATAAAGACATAGGACAACACATTTATTTGATCGCGGTAAACGATGAAATCAACGATCATAATAGCGAGCAGCAAGCAGTATATGATACCGCCGATCATCGCTTGCTTATAGTTCTCTTTATATCCTTTAAAGAAGGTTTTGAACAGCGCAACGTCCGTCTCCCCCATAACCCATTTTCGAGCAACAGAGAACATTGCTGCGGTTGCAGGAAACAAAGTGAATGGAGCTATAATAGCCATTAGAAGCATAGCAGAATATAGCTGGGCAAGAACAGCTTCTTCGTCACCGTTAGCGAAAAAAAGACCGCTTGCAGCTATTACAAAAGGAATCGAGCAAATCAGCCATAACAGATTGATTACCGATAATCGCATAATCCATTCGGAGATTCTGTAAAATCCCCCCATAAGTCCTCTTGGTTCCATCACATCAGCCTCCAGCTCAATAAGTTTAATACTCCTTGTCCGGCATTTATGACAAAAAGGAAGCCCTATAATACCGCTAGGCATCATGGACTTCCCCGGCATCATCGTTAGTTATTCACATAACCGTCAGTGGAGCTCTTTGGCCGTCTTCCTTCACTGCTGCGGCTGTCGCCGCTGCGTTTGTTGCCATAGCTGCTGCCACCACTGCGCCCTTCATAGCCGCCGCGCGAGCTGCTTCCGCGTTTGTCATCGCGTCCGCGGTATCCGCCGCCTCCGCTATTGCCAGAACCGCTGCGGTTGCCGCCATATGAAGAATTGCTGCGATTGAATGGACGTCCATTGGAACGGATGTCTGGTCTGCGCTTCTTAGCGCGCAATGGCTCTTCCGGAGTCAATTCAACATCTACATTCTTCTTCTCGCCGGTAAGCAGCTTAATGGCTGCAGCCATAATATGAACCGAATCATACTGCTCAAGCAATTGAATCGCAATACCCTTGTATTCGCCGAATTCTTCATTCTCAACGACTTCGAGAATACGTTCTGCTGTCAAGCGTTGCTTGCCTTCAATAGCTTCAGCAAGACTTGGCAATGGCTTGCGAGTCATACGCTGACGAGTAACCTTCTCGATAAAATGCAGATGGTCAAGCTCGCGAGGCGTTACGAAGGACATTGCTGTTCCTTCCTTGCCTGCACGACCGGTACGGCCAATACGGTGAACATAGCTCTCAGGGTCTTGCGGAAGATCAAAGTTAATAACATGCGTTACTCCTGATACATCCAAGCCGCGGGCTGCAACGTCAGTTGCGACAAGGACATCGATGCTGCCATCGCGGAACTTGCGCATAACGCTGTCACGCTGATTTTGCGACAAGTCGCCATGCAAACCGTCAGCGGAATAGCCGCGCTTCTGCAATGCTTCGCTAAGCTCATCGACACGACGCTTCGTGCGTCCGAAAATAATCGCGAGCTCAGGTGATTCCATGTCAAGCAAACGGCTAAGTGCTTCGAATTTCTGGCGTTCATGCACTTCCATATAGCCTTGGTCAATGAGTGGAGCCGTTACTTGCTTCGGTATAACGGACACATGCTCAGGATTCTTCAGAAATTGCTGAGCCAGCTTCTGAATGTTAAGAGGCATTGTAGCGGAGAACAGCATCGTATGACGCTCTTCAGGAACTTGCTTAAGAATGGACTGGATATCCTCCATAAAGCCCATATCCAGCATTTCATCAGCTTCGTCCAAGACAACTGTTTGTACATCCTCTAGACGAATCGTCTTGCGGTTGATGTGATCAAGCAAGCGGCCAGGTGTGCCGATAATAATTTGTGGCTTCTTCTTCAGCGCGCGAATCTGGCGGCCAATTTCTTGTCCTCCATATATCGGCAAAGAACGAAGTCCTTTGTATCGAGTAAGCTTCCCGATCTCGTCAGCCACTTGGATTGCGAGTTCACGGGTTGGCGTCATTATTAATGCGACAATTCGATCCTCGCTTGTCGGAATTTTGTTAATTAGCGGAATCCCGAATGCCGCTGTCTTTCCAGTACCTGTTTGCGCTTGGCCAATAAGGTCTCTCCCAGTCAGCGCGATTGGAATCGCTTTGTCTTGAATTGGAGTTGACTCCTCAAATCCAAGCTCTGTTATTGCTTGAAGCACTTTTGGCTCCAAGCCAAATTCAGTAAATGTTTTCAAACTTTCTCATACTCCTTCTATCTTCAGCCTACTTAAAAATATCCAAGTCATTATACCACAAAACAAACGATGAATACCAGCACGACGAATAAAGGCATACTATTAGGTCATTATGTCATGTTTGGGGATGCTGGTATTGAATGTAAATACCTATGTTACTTTCAAAGATATCCTGCTATACTAAGTGTATCCCGTAAGTTGTTTCATGCCAGATGATTAACCCTGATCGTTCATAATGATTAGATGAAAGGGTGATGCAGCGTGGATATGGAAACAGTAAAGTTGTCACAGATTGTAGAAAAGCTCGCTCCAGAGTTGGGTGCCTTTCTTACTGATCACGAATTGAATATTAGCATTGTCCTGCGCGACGGTTTATCCTTTCTTGGCACTGCCGATGCGGTCGAAATTGTACAGCATAGCATTTGCGAGCATCAGAGAGACGTGCTAATTCATTGACATGAGGGATTAAGAGTAGAAAAACGGCCTGCCGGTTAGTTTCGGCAGGCTTTTTGTTGTGGATAAAAATAAATGATGACCGAACAGGTTGCTCTGCTTTATAATTCAGATAGTACAGCTAACAGGGAGAGAGCGTATTGGACATTATTATTTCAACATTATTATTGCTTTACAGTCTTCTTACCGGCAGCAGTGATGAGAGCATAGCTGTTAAACAGCTTAGTACCGCCTACATACATGCGGCAGCTGGCCAATCCATCGTTTCCGCAGGGAATGATAACACCGAGTTTAATCCGGCTAATCCGGTCGGCGGCGGTGCAAAGGTTGATCCGCAGCCAGATACACCGCCTATCAAAGGCATTTATGTCACGGCTCACAGCGCGGGCGGAGCAAGAATGGAATCGTTGCTAAAACTAGTTGAGGATACAGATCTTAACAGTATGGTCATTGACATTAAGGATGATAACGGATATATCACTTATCCGACACAAACTCCTGAGCTTCTAGAAATGGGCACCGCCAAAAAATATATAGCCGACATGGAGGGCATGCTCGCAAAGCTAAAGGAACGCAGCATTTACCCTATCGCACGTATTGTCGTATTCAAGGATACTGTTCTGGCCGTCAAACAGCCTGAGCTCACTTTTCTTAATGAGGACGGAACCATATGGAAGAATGGCCGCGGAGAAAGCTTCGTCAATCCATACCGCAAGGAAGTATGGGATTATAATATCGCCGTCGCAAAAGAAGCCGCAAAGCTGGGCTTCAAGGAAATTCAATTCGATTATGTTCGTTTCCCAGAGGGCTTTGATTCACGCGCAGATCTATTAAGCTACACCAAAACGGATGTCAGTCGAGTCGATACTGTTGCGGGCTTTGTTAAATATGCCCGAGAGCAATTGGAGCCGCTTGGTGTAAGAGTGTCCGTTGATATATTCGGATACGCAGCTTCGGTACCTGCTGCGGAAGGAATCGGACAGGATTTTGTGAAAATATCGAATGATGTGCATGTTATCTCTCCGATGATCTACCCTAGCCATTACAGCACAGGCTGGTTTAAGCAAAAAGCTCCGGATAAAAGTCCTTACGAGACCATCTTCGGAGCGATAGCGGATACCCACAAAAAACTGGAAGAAAGCGGTGAGCTGAAGCCGATCATTCGCCCATGGATTCAAGATTTCACAGCCAGCTGGCTAGGCAAAGGCAATTATGTGAAATACGGCAAGAATGAAGTTGAAGCGCAAATTAAAGCACTTCATGATTCAAATATTAATGAGTATTTACTTTGGAACGCCGGCAATAAATACTCAGAAGGCGTCGTGTACAAGTAAGCTGCAAGTAAAAAGAACCTTCAAATCCGCGTGAAGCGGAGATGAAGGTTCTTTTTTTGCTAGTCCTTCAACGGTAATCTCTTCCCTTAATCTAATTAAGACGCGTGTTTACAAGTTTGTAGCGGAATTTTCTACCTTTATAACGGAAGTGTTGAAGCTGTTTATTTGAAATTGCAGATTTTAGAGGAAGGTCTTTCGCTTAGACAGCCATTCATGGGAAGCTTTTTCATTTTAAAGGAGGCCTTTACCGTTAGCTTAACAAGCAGCTTTAAATCGATGTCCCTATACAGCCATTCACACTACTTGGGGTATCAACAGTCTATCGTTACTCCTTTAAGATTCATTATAAAAAGCCTTATACTACTAACTGCCTCATTGGCAGCGAATAGTATAAGGCTTGTCTTAATCTTTAAAGGACTTTATTGCGAAAGGCGAAGTGCCAGCTCATACATGTCCATATTGAACGGCTTCTTCGTATTAACAACAAGATCGATATCCGTTGTCGTTAGCTCTCCTCGCGTAACGCCGCAAGCTTTGCCTGATTCACCGGACATGAGCTGTCTTACCGCAAAGTCGCCAAGACGACTAGCCAAGTTACGATCAGCAGCCGTCGGCGTACCGCCGCGCTGAATATGGCCAAGCACGGTAACCCGCGGCTCAATTCCGCTTCTTTCTGTAATCCGCTGTGCAACGTCATCGCCTTTTCCAGCACCTTCGGCTACGACTACAATACTATGGCGTTTGCCCTTAGCAAAGTTCGACTTCATCCGATCAGCAACCTCGTTCAAATCAAACGGCACTTCAGGCACTAGAATCGTTTCCGCGCCGCTTGCAAGCCCTGCATGAAGCGCGATATCTCCGCAATGACGCCCCATCACCTCTACAATGGACGAACGCTCATGAGAGGACATCGTGTCACGGATTTTATTAATTGCATCTACAACGATACTGACTGCCGTATCGAATCCGATCGTAACGTCAGTGCATGCAATATCATTGTCAATCGTTCCTGGCAGACCCATCGTCTTTATTCCAAGCTTGCTAAGCTTATTAGCCCCTTGATAGGACCCGTCGCCGCCAATTACGATAAGACCGTCAATGCCTCTCGAGCGAAGCACCTCCGCTCCGCGCTGCTGCCCTTCCGCCGTCTGAAATTCCTTGCAGCGAGCTGTTTGCAATATCGTTCCGCCGCGTTGAATTATATCCCCAACACTTCTTAAATCCATTTGACGAATATCATCGTTCAACAAGCCCTGAAAGCCTCTTTGAACACCATACACTTCCAACCCGTGATACAATGCGCTTCGCACAACTGCGCGAACAGCCGCATTCATACCTTGTGAGTCTCCTCCGCTTGTCAGTACTGCTATCGATTTGACTGAAGACATGTTGCATTCCTCCAAAGAAAAAATTTATTAAATCAAGCTTGTAGATTTCCGAATCCAAATGCTGTTAATGAGAAAGAACAATCTAGTCATCGGACTATTCTTCAGCAATTGACGCGTTACTTTTCGTACATCTGATTGATGTCGAACCTTCGGATCTGATAAATATAAGGCAAGAAGCCCTTCAATAATTAGGCGATGAAAACCCGAAGCAGGAAGATTATTCGCATCTTCCCGAGCTTGCTTCACTATCCATTTGATCCGTTCAACCAACAAGCTTTCATTAGCATAGTAATTGCAAAAATTAAGATCTCCGCCGCAGCTGTCTTCCGCTTGATCAATCAAGTAATCAAGCAAAATGTGCAAGGCGCAAATATGCGGGAAGTAACTCCGCTTAATCATCTCGGCATCCTCTGCTGTCAGCTGGTCATCGCTGGCAGCAAGAAACAGCATAAATATCCCCAATGTCGATCCTGTTGCGGCCGCGAATTCATTCCAGTACAGACCAGGGAATTGCTTTTTATGAAGCTCCCACCAAGCCAACAATTCAATCTCGCGCATGTCCTTATGGATATGCTTGTACACCTGCAGATCCGCATACAGTGCAATGAGCTCCGTTACATAAGGCTGTACAATCGAATAAGAAGGCAGCTCAGCCGCAAGCCGCTGACATTTCTGTACGAGATGATCTAAGTATCCGCCGTCATCCTGCTCCTTACGCAAAGCGTAATAGTCGTGCAGCGGCGCTTCAGGATTAACGGCGTCCATCATTGACTGGTGTAAACGCCGAAAATCATCGCCGTCAAGCGATGTGCTTCGATCACATAGATTATCCAAATAATCACTTATCGTCTGCAATGCAACAATTAAGGGAATGAGCTGATGCCGCCGCTTCAAATTAGCGGTCGCATAAACGCAGCCACCCTGGCAATGGAACTTCTTCAGCTCCAGGCTGCTCAGCGCTTGCGTTCGCAGCTCCGGGTCAGGAATATGAGATGCTAATTGGTGCAGCTTGCGCAGCTCGTTGTCAACCGCAGGCAAAACATACTTGTACACTCGGTGCATAAGCTTAAACGGTTGTTGGGGTACTTGGCCCCTTAATGAGGGCAATACCTTCATGATGCACACTCCTCATCAGCGTTCATGAGTGCCGCCGCGAATCCAGCTCCTGATTAAGACGATACCAAAGATGCAAATCATTAATCCTGCTGGCGTAATCTGCAATCTCATAGTTAAGCTCGCAGCTTCTCTCGAAGTCATCTTCCTCAAACAATTGTTCTTGCTTTCTATTAATAATACTTTCGAATGCAAAAATCTGCTGGGGAATTGCTCCTCTAATACTTTCCCATTGCGCGATAATGTCTGCTTGCTGCGACATAGAATAGCAATTCCAATCATATTGAAGCACGGGAAGCGATATGTGAAGCCGTTCATTCCACGCGAAATAAACCATTTCCATCGTAAACCTCCACCCAACTAATGTACCATTTCAACCGACATTTATCCAGCCTGAAATGAAGGAGGCGACTCATTGGTCCATTCCATAATGCGTGATATACTAATCATCGAACAATAAATTTTCAATTGATATGGAGTGACTGTTTACTAACATGCATGACGCTGACCGATTGAGACAACCGTTGAACGCTTCCGTCCGCAAAGAAACCGCATTATTGCGTTTGTATACATTCGCTTCTTACTCAACTACAGCACTAATTATCTCTTTTCTGCCTCTGTATTTTCTCGACTCCGGATTCTCCGAAAGTCAAATAGGCATACTTTATTCCATTGGTCCTTTAATCTCCATTATTTCGAATCTGGTGTTAGGATTGCTCAGCGATAAATATCGAACGATAAAAAAAATACTTCATCTCATTTTGTTCGGACAGCTGGCGGCTATCGCTTTTCTGTTCTCAACGCCATCCTTTGTTATCGTTTGTATCATTATGTTCTGCTTTTATTTTTTTCAGACACCGATTAATTCATTAACCGACAGCTTAATATTATTGTCAACGCAATATACCGGCAAATCATATGCACTTATTCGAATTTACGGCTCGCTTGGATTCGCTGTTACCGCTTATTTATTTGGCAATATATTAAAGGAAGCAGGCTCCTCTTGGACGCTGCCTCTCATTTTATTAACGATTGCAGTAACGTTCGGCTTCTCCTTTGGACTGAAGGATTACCAGGGAAGCTCACGCAAAATGAACTTCTCCGGCTTACTTAAGCTTATTCGCAAAAAGGAAATCGTCATATTCTTCGTGCTGGTCTATTTGACCTCCATCCCACATCGGATGAATGAAGGCTTCTTAGCCATTACACTGCGGCATATGGGAGCTAGTGATTCCCTCGTAGGATTGGCGTGGTTAACATCGGCAATAAGCGAAATTCCGATCTTGTATTTATTAGGCAAGTACGGTCATAAATTCAAGGAACTTCCGCTGCTCATGATCGCTGCGATCATGTATGGAGTGCGGCTATTGTTCATCAGCGAGCTTAGCAGCCCAGGCTGGGTAATCGCCGCTCAGGCGATGCACTCAGTAACGTTCGGCATTTTCTTTACGACATCGCTTAGATATTTGACTCAGCTCATACCTGACGAATACCGCGCCTCCGGCCAAGCTTTTTTTACCGTCATATGGTCTGGCCTGGCCGGAGTAACCAGCGGAGTGCTCGGCGGATACGTATATGAGCAATTTGGATTCGTCAGCTTCTTTCGCGTTGGGGCTGTAATTGCTTTACTTGCTGCTGCAGGTTATTTTATAAAGTATTATTTCAGTCGAAGCAGATGATTTGCAAATAATGCGTAGATCCTGGTATAAATGGCAAATTGGAGGGCTGCAAGCTCGTTCGTCCTCCTCTGTCATGTACAGCAGACAGTAATTGTTCAAGCTCTGCATACGGCTCCCAATTCAGACCGATCAATGGATAAATACGGATTTCACCGCCAGGTTTCGTCACTCTCATCAATTCCGCAACGGATTCGATATGGAAATTAAGACCGAATTGTTCACTGTACAGAAATAAAAAATGACTGCATAGCACTAAAGAGAAGCTGTTGTCCTCGTAAGGCAGATTCGGAAGTTTCCCCTCCTGGTAACAAGCCGCTCCCTCTGCGCTTCTTGCATGCTGTTTAAACCGCTCCAGCGAAGCTGCTCGGCCCTTATGATGCATTTCTGGACTTCCATAATAGTCCCAATTAAATTGATCTCTCAGTTTCTCCAGCTTTGCCGTAGAAGCAATAATCTCGCCTGCTGCTTCAGCAATCCACTCTTCAGCGTTTCGCGAATATCTGGGATCTGCCGCATAAGCGTCGTACCCTCTGCTTCTCGCTTCAGCTGTAAAGGAGGAACCACCCGCAGCAACGTCCAATACTCGTCCTTTAGGAAGCTCTTTCTCTTTCAAATTGAACATCAGCAAGTACTCCTCGAAGCCTCTGCATGTCATCGCTACTCCAACCTGTTCATAACCGACTCTGCTCATCTTTCACACTCTCCTCAGCTCATCTCAATAATTACTCCACCTATTCTAGCAGATAACAGACGAAAAAAATGTCACTTTATGCCTTAATATTTCGTAGTACGATAAGACAGCTAATAACCTAATAAAATTGGCAGATTGAGACTAGACACTATTTAAGCGAGCTCAGCAGTAGAAAGGCGGAAGGCATTTGACTAACGAAAACACGGATAACAGCCAAATTGAATATGTACTGCAAGCTGATATAAGCAAAGCAGGATATGAAGAGAATAAAACGGCAATCTCAAATATTCAAATAAATGTTGGCCAAGGCGAATTGGTTGGCTTGATCGGCCCTAACGGTGCTGGGAAGAGTACGACAATAAAGTCCATTCTCGGACTTATGCCGCATATGCAAGGACAAATAACGATTGGCGGTTCAAATAAACGCTGGGCCTATGTTCCTGAGCAGCCAATCTACTATGAATATTTTACTTTATGGGAGCATTTGCAGCTCGCAGCATCCGCTTATGAAATAACGGAGGAGCAGTTCATTCCTAGAGCGGAGCAGCTGCTAGAACGCTTTCGTTTGACGAAGGAAAGAGACCACTACCCGACCAGCTTCTCCAAAGGGATGCAGCAAAAGCTCATGCTTATTATCGCATTTCTGCTAGAGCCAGACGTATACATCGTCGATGAGCCGTTCGTTGGCCTTGATCCGAGAGCTACACAGGACTTTCTCGCATTGCTGGATGCTGCTAGATGCAGCGGCGCCGGCGTGCTCATGTCTACGCATGTACTGGATACAGCGGAGCGGCTGTGCGACCGCTTCATTCTTGTGAACAGCGGCACTGTTGTCGCAAGCGGAACGATCTCGGATATTCGGGAGCAAGCAGCCTTATATGATCGCGCTACTTTATTCGATTGCTTTCAAGCGTTGACATAGGAGGTTGTAATCATGTATACAAGCAATCGTTTGTTTTGGATCCGGCTGAAGCACAATGCAGCTATAAAACGGAAAGCTTGGGGCAGCGTGCTGGATTGGTCGGTATTGTTATATATTGCATTGCCGGCAGTCGTCATACTCGGGAGCATTTACCGCGAAGCTTGGCAAGAGACGCCGCTGTGGATGACCAGCTTCCCATGGCTTCAGCTCTATCCAATAGCAATGCTGATGCTGATGTTTGCTGGCAATGTCAGAACCTTTATTCACGAAGCCGACCGTTTATTTCTCATTCAGCGCCCAGCTTTGCTGCAGGGCCTGAGGCTGCGCGGCCTTCTATATACAGTGTTTATTAACATTGCCATTACAGGCATTCCTTTTCTCCTTATTTGTCCGTTTCTCAAGAAGGTAGAAGGACTTTCCATTTTACAATTGTCGCTTGCCTATTTGTTTACTTTGTTCCTTTCTATCGTCTTAGCGTTAGTCGATCATTTACTTGATGGAAACCTGCGCCGCTGGCGCAAATGGATGGCCAAAACTATCACAATAATAGCTTTTACGGGGGGCTACCTATACCCCATGATGACGATTGCTCATGAAGCGAAATTATTAGCTTACAGCGTGTTTGGAGCAGCACTTCTGCTTACAGCAGCGGTCATCATCTATTTGCGTGCGAAGCTGAAGTTTGAATATGAGGTGCAAAATGAAAACGACGCGATGATGCAAAGCACGAGATTGCTAATGAGTCAAGTCATTGAATCTAAATCTAAGCGAAGAAAAATACGTCCGTACATTTTTAGACGTTCCCAGCGCATTTTCGCCTCCAACAAGCCCGCAGAAACGCTGGCCGAGCTAAGGATGAAAACATTTGCCAGAGACTTCTCATCCATACGTCTGTGGGTCAGCTTAGCATCAATCGGCACCTATGCTATATCTCTTTCTCCTGGTACTGCTGCTCTAGTCGTAACAGCTGCTTTGAGCTATGTCGCCAATTCATGGCTTAAGCTGCAATGGCAGCAATGGCTTGCCGATGAGTTCATTGCAAGTTTTAAATGGCAGGAAAGCGACATGCGACGAGGCTTCAAGCTGTCGAGATTGTGGCTGATACTCCCTATCATTGCGCTCTGGTCTGCTGTAACGGTTTATAAGCTGATTCTCATGCTGCTATAAGTATAAGTATCAGTCTAACCCTTTTCACTGGAGGCAATGATCCAATTGCTTAATTCGCTGATAGCGCTGAGTATTGATTTATAAGCCTTAGAACAGCTATGATGGTAACTATAGTTTAATTTACATATCAAGGGTGGAGTCCAATGTTCAAGAAGCATGAAATTTACAAAAGAGACAAGTACAATATGCTTACCGTAGAGGTTCAAGGAAAGACGCTCGTTGCGAGAGAAATATCCGATCAATGGGGCGAGGAATGCTTTACTTTTTTAAGTCGTCCCGCGCTCATTCATTGGGCTGAAAACCATTACCGCGCTGAAGACTTTGTCGGTCGTGAAGACGAGCTAGAAGCTATTATGACCGCTTTAAAGGAAGTATAGGGATCACGTATAGGACAGCAAGAACATAAACGAATACGGGCATGCATATGAACAATAGATAGACGTCATGCCCCTTTCACTGCTAGCTTATTGACTGGAGGTATGACACGCAGATGAACTCGACAGCTACCTTAATATTTGTTATCGCCGCTTTTGCGCTTGGCGCAGTGACGATTATGAAGCGCGATACGATGACCCCGGCGATGCGCCGAGGAATGGCTATCATCTCCATCTTTTTTATTGCATTCGCTTTTTTTGTTATTGTCAGCGCCTTTTTCACAATGGGCAAAGAGTAAGTGCTCCGATGAATGCGCGTATAGCATGAAGCATTCACGCATATTTTACCAATGGATTGCGCATAGTAAGCACAAAAACGTGCTATGAGGTGATCCCTATTGAAACGGCTGTATGCGCTGCTTCTGCTTTGCGCGATGACATGCGGATTAACAGCCGGCATGCCGATGTCGGCTGCTTCCGGAGCTGAACCTAATTTTTCTAAAACAAGGAGGACTACAATGAGCAACGTACCTAAACGCGCCGAAGCGGCAGAAGAAACGAAATGGAAGCTCGAGCATATTTATGACAGTCAAGCGGCATGGGATAAAGAATATACAGAAGCTAAAGGACTAATTGGAGGCATTTCCGCATATCAAGGCAATCTAACGGATGCAGCACAGCTGAAAGCTTGCTTTGAGCTCGATGATGAGCTGTCTATGAAAGTTGAGAAACTGTATGTCTATGCGAATATGAAGCATCATGAGGACACAGCCGAGCCCGCCTACCAAGCTTTGTCGGAAAAGTCGAAAAAGTTAAGCGTAGAAGTAGGCGAAGCGCTCTCTTTCATTACGCCAGAGGTGCTGAGCTTGTCCGACGCTGAGCTGGACGCCATGATTAACAATGAGTCATTAGCAAAGTATCGCCACACGTTGGAGGAAATGCGCCGCCAGAAAGCGCATGTTCTTACCAAGGATGAAGAAGCGCTGCTCGCGCAGGTCGGCAACATCAGCTCCGCTCCTGGCAACATTTTTAGCATGCTGAACAACGCCGATTTGAAATTTCCAAAAATTAAAAATGAAAATGGCGAAGAGGTTGAGCTGTCGCACGGCCGCTATATTCAATTTCTAGAAAGTAAAAATCAAGAGGTTCGCCGCAATGCTTTCAATGCTATGTACGATACATACGGCAAGCTGAAAAACACGCTCGCTTCGACGCTGAGCGCAAATGTAACGAAAAATATTTTTTATTCGAAAGCACGTAAATACCCTTCCGCTTTAGAAATGTCGTTGTACGGGGACAACATTCCGAAGACGGTATATACGAATCTAATCGACACGATTCATAAGCACTTGCCGTTAATGCATCGCTATATGGAGCTGCGCAAAAAAATGCTTGGCCTCGATGAGCTTCATATGTATGATCTATTCGCACCGCTTGTTGATGAATTCAAGATGGACATTACCTATGAAGAAGCAAAAACGATGGTCTACGACAGCTTGAAGCCGCTCGGCGACGATTATTTGAACACGCTGAAGGAAGGCTTTGACAACGGCTGGATCGACGTTTATGAGAACGAAGGCAAGCGCAGCGGCGCTTACAGCTGGGGCGCATACGGCACGCATCCTTATGTGCTGCTCAACCATAAGGACAACCTGAACAGCATGTTCACGCTGGCGCATGAAATGGGCCACGCGCTTCATTCCTACTATTCGGATGAGACACAGGATTATCGCGATGCACAATATACGATCTTCCTTGCGGAGGTCGCTTCTACGCTTAACGAAGCGCTTCTCATGGATTATATGCTTAATAAGTCGACCGATCCGAAGGAAAAAATGTATTTATTAACTTACTACGCCGACCAATTCCGGACGACCGTATTCCGTCAGACGATGTTCGCCGAGTTCGAGCTTCTCATTCACGAGCGCGCTGAAAACGGCGAGGCGCTAACGCCTCAAGAGCTCAGCGAAATCTATTATGAGCTGAACAAAAAGTATTACGGTCCGGGCGTTGTCGCCGACAAGCCGATCGAAATGGAATGGGCGCGCATCCCGCATTTCTACACAAGCTTCTACGTGTACAAATATGCGACCGGCTTCTCCGCTGCCACAAGCTTCTCCAAGCAAATTTTGGACGAAGGCGCCCCTGCGGTAGACCGCTACCTCGGCTTCCTGAAGAGCGGCGGCAGCGACTTCTCGATAAATATTTTGAAGAAGGCTGGCGTTGACATGTCCTCGCCAGAGCCAATCGAGCAAGCGATGAGCGTGTTCGAGCAGCTTCTGGACCAAATGGAGCAGCTCGCAAAGTAAATTCGGTTTATGCCGTGTTCTAGAACGGCGAAACACAGCAAAGGCTCCAGCATCAGCTGGAGCCTTTTGTGTTGCTATTCTTTACTATGCTGCTAAACCGAATCCTGTCTGCACAACGCGCCTGCTGTAAGAGCGTTTTTCGCTGCTGCAGCGGCAACGCCTTCCTTAAAGTTACTTTTAGAACGATTTTCGTTGTTACAGTGGCTGTATCGGTCGGTGTGCACAATGGACCGACCGTCTCTGCGGTGACACTATATTGCTAGAGGTTATGCAGTAGGATGTTAAGCGCGAGCGCGAGTGCGCCGGCGAGAAGCGACGACAGAAGATTAACTCTGTCGTTGTTCAGCCCGGCAGCGCCGCGCTCGCGCATGGTCGCCGCGCCGCAATGCGCGGCGCGTTCCGTCTCGCTGCCGCATACACGGCAGCGGTACATGGCCTGGACGGTTGCGCCGAGCAAAGAATCGGCGAACGCCCCGGCCAGGCCGGCGGCGGCTGCGACGGCGACCACGGCCGCCGCCGCGGCGAAGCCGCCGCCCTGCCCCGCAGCAGCAGCTTGCTGCGGGGAAAGCAGCAGCGCAGCGACGGCGCCGATAAAGGCGGCGCCAGCGAGCGCTGCTGCACTGCCAAGCGGCGTCACACCGCCGCTTGTGCCAGGCGCGCACCGCTTGCCGCTCGTAATCAAGCGCGGCGCCGTGCGGCTTAACGAGCCCAGCTCAGTCGCCCAGGTATCGGCGTTCACGGAAGCCATTACGCCGATATACGCAAGCTGCCACGCTGGATCATGCCAAATAGCATGAGCGGCGCAAAGCAGCAGCCCAACCCCGCCATTAGCCCATACTTGCCCCGCATCGCGCCGGCCCGATTTCTCATATTTCGTTTCGGCTTCAGCCTTTGCTCTGCTATTGCGCTTCCACTTTGACAGCAGTGACGATGATACAAAAAACGCGATCAGCAAAGCAAACCATATAGGCTCGCCAAGCGTTATAAAGACAGTCCCCATTACTATTGCTGATATCGCCCCAGACAGCGATAATGAACGTCCGAAGTAAGCAGCAACGGCAATAAGACTGCTTCCCAGCAGTCCGGCCAGCAGACGCAGCCACCATTCGTCGATTAGACCAACCATTCTATAGTTACAACTCCCCTCAAGCCTCAGACCGCTCTTGATGAGCCTCTCGATATCGATCAGGATAATCGGTGCATATAAGAATTGCGGGATCTATATCCATCATTTTGCGAATAGCTCTCGCATTGTTCAACGTCCAAGCCATCGTCTCGATCGCTGTGCTGTTAAGCAAAGCCATTCTTTCTTTACTCAGTCCAGCATAATGAATCGATAGAAAATGACATTCAAGCTCCTCTAGCTCTTGCAGCAGCGTGCTGCGCCATCTATCCGTAATATAGCCTATGCTCACCTCTTTCGAAAGCTTACGCGCTCGGTATAGGCTGCCCTCATGAAAGGAGGTAAACACGACAGCGTGCTCCATATGATAAGCCTGAACAAGCTCCAGAGCAGCGTCCACGATAGACGGATAGCGAATACCATCGGTTTTCAGTTCAATATTAAGACGACATTTGCCTGCGGCCGCCTGCAGCACCTGCTCCAAGGTAGGTATTCGCTCGCCAGCATACTGGCGAGAGTACCAGCTGCCTGCGTCAAGCTTCGCGAGCTCGGCAGCTGTATGATCCTTCACTAATCCCTTGCCGTTAGTCGTACGATTCAGCTTGTAATCGTGAATGACAACAGGAATATGGTCCTTGGAGAGCTGCACATCGATTTCAATCATACTGACGTACGGTTCAGACAGCGCCAGCTCAATAGCGGCAAGCGTATTTTCCGGCGCACGGCCGGACCAGCCGCGATGCGCGACACAAGGGTTCCGCATTGAATCACAACCTCCAGATTAAGAGTAAAGTGAAGTTCACTCTTCCCTAATGCTGCCATCCTTCTCAAATCTCAGCCCAGGGGAAATGGCCATGAGCCGATTCAATAAGGTGTATCCTTCTTCTTGCTCCATCGGCTTCGGCTGTCCATTCTCTACGAACATCGGATGCAGCTGCAGCTCGCAGTCGCCGTTTTTCGTACAGACCGCATCAAGCACCGCCGTTTCTCGCTCCTCCCCCTTAGGCCCGACACCAAAAATAAAATTACCAAGGCTATATGCAATCCATTTGCCTTTGTACATTTCGAATCCCTGCAGCACATGCGGATGACTGCCGATGACAAGATCAGCCCCTGCATCGATGAAAGCCTTCGCCAGATCGACTTGCTTCTTTTCCAGCACGACCGTATTCATTTCGCCCCAATGAGGCATTACGACAACGAGATCAGCCTTCTCATCAGCCGCTTCGATCGCTTTCACTATGCGAGTCGGATCATAGGCCTCTGCAACTCCGGGAACATTTTTATCCGCTTTCATCGATTGGCTAAAAATAACCTCCGACACGCCGATATACGCGACACTAATGCCATTGCCTTCAGCAATAAACGACGCATAGGCTTCTGTATCATTTTCGCCTGCTCCCATATGAGCGATACCTGTTTCATTTAAATGTCTAATTGTGTCTCGCATGCCTTCTGCACCGTGATCCAATGTATGGTTGTTCGCCAGACTGACGATGTCCACACCTGACGCTTTAAGCGCGGGGAGCGTGTCCGGAGACGCTTTATACACATAATCTTTGTTCGGAAAAGGATTATCTATTGTCGTAATTGGCGCTTCCAAATTTCCGGCTGTTATATGAGCTTTGCTTAAATAGGAAGATGTTTGTTCATACAGATAGTCATGCCCATGGTTACGAATGACGTCCTCTACATACGGACCGAGCAAGATATCACCGACAAACGAAAGGGAAACTGTGCGTTCTTCGTTAGGCGCTGGCGTAGTTGCAACTGCAGGCTCATCTTCATCTTCCGTTCGTTCAGCCCCTGGATCATCTGGACTCGTTATTGCTTCCTCATCCTCGGTATCCTTGCCGCTTCCGTCAGACTCATCGGATACACCCCCATCTTCCTCACTGCCGGCTTCATCAGGCTTTAACACCGTATTTCCATCGATTATATTCTTCGAGTTCTCGGAAGACCCTCTCAGCGACCCTATTAAATCATTATTTCCCATTAGAAAAAAAACGCCAATGAGCACGACAATGATGCCCAGCAGCGATAAGTTCAATATAACTCTTCGTTTAAGTCTCGCTTTACGCTTTATTCGATTCTGTTTATTAATCTCTGCTCGTGACAGCACCGCGTCCACCCCTTCTCAGCATGAATTATAGTAAGCTATAAGACTAATTCATTATAACAAGCTTATGTCGGGAAGCGTACACTTATTTAGCGCACAGCAGCTGTTATATACAAAAAAAAGCCCGCCGAGCTTGCTTATATGACCGCGATCACGCTAATCACACCGCAAATCAGCAGGCTTGCAAAAACACTTCAGAACTGCGATGAAAACGACCGCAGCAGCAAGCTTCTATTCATTCATAATAATCTCAGCGGCTTCCTTTCCTTGTCTAACGCAGTCTGGCAGACCTACCCCGTCGAAGGCCGCTCCTGTTACCCAAATACCAGGAAGCTCATGCTGAAGCCGAGCTCTTAGCTTCGTTATGTTCTCAATATGACCGACCGGATATTGCGGCATCGAGCGGTGAAGTCTCGTAATTTCAGTAAACAACGGCTCTGCTGTTATACCCATCGTCTGCTCAATATCGGAGCGAACCGCCGCTTCCAGCTCTTCATCCGGCAGAAAAGCTCCTGCTTCATCGCCCGCACGCCCTACATAACAGCGAAGCAGCACTTTATCCTCAGGACTCGTATGCGTCCACTTCGTTGAGGTCCATGTGCACGCCGTAATGACTGTCCCCTCAATAGAAGGAATAACAAAGCCTGTTCCGTCAAACGGTATGCCCAACGACTTCTTATCGAATGCCATGACGACATTCGCTACAGATACGTAATCAATGCTGCGAAGCTCCTGACAGTCCGTTAACGGCTCCAGCAGATCAGCGGCATTATATGCAGGTGCTGTAACGATGATATAGTCAGCGGGCAGACGCTCGCCATTTTGCAATGTCACTTCATATCTCGCGTCACCTGCGCTTTTATCGATGGCAGCTGCTTTCACGCCAAGCCTGCGCTCAACCGAAGACAATGCCTTATCCAATGCGTTAACAATCGTCGACAGCCCTTCTGTAAACGTCAGGAACACTCCGCCTTTAGCTTCTGGAGGCAGTTCGGGAGCATTTGCGCCTGCCTTGCGATTCGCTTGCATGCCTCTAATTAGACTGCCATGCTTCAGCTCCGCTTCCGCGAATTGCGGAAACGTGGCAAGCAGGCTTAAGCGATGGAGATCCCCAGCATATATTCCCGCAAGCACCGATTCAGAAATGCGCGCCGTACTTTCAGAGCCCAGGCGGCGATCAAGAAAACCGCCTATCGATTCGTCGCCGCTCCCGTCTCGCGGCGGCAGCTCCAAATCCTGCAGCACCCGGCGCTTCCCTTCCTCCGTAAGCAGCTCGGTTTGCATAAAGGCGTCCAAATCAGTTGGCACACCGAGAACAAGTCCTGCTGGCATAGGATGCAGCTTCTTTTGCAATAAAATATATGTTTTCTTCGCATTCGGGTTAGTCGTTGTCAATTCCCCTTCAATGCCAAGCTCTTTTGCAAGATTGTACATAGCAAGCTTCCGGGCTAGAAAGGAATCCGGTCCTTTCTCGATGACGAAGCCGTCACGCTGCAGCGTATTTATTTTTCCTCCAAGACTCTCGGCGCCGTCAACAATCGTAAGTTGTACGTCACGTCCAAGCCGCTCCGCTTCCCGCTGCACATAAAAAGCGGAGCTCAGTCCGCTGATCCCTCCGCCAATAATGACAATTCGATCAGCTTCTCCGATTCTCCGCATATCACTTCTTCCTTCCTGTTTACGCTTGATTAGCTTCCATGATAGATTCGGCTAAAGTTTCCATATACAGAGGATCACGATTTAGCATTGCGATGCGATCCAGCTCAATACCAAGCTCCTTCGCAGCTGCTTTCGCTTCAATATCGAGGTCATAAAGCACCTCGAGATGATCCGAAACAAAGCCGACTGGCGCTACTAGAATAGCTTTCACTCCAGCGTCTGCATGCCCCTGCAGCGTATCCAGTATATCCGGACCAAGCCAAGGGTCCTTCGTGCGGCCTGCGCTTTGCCATGCAAACTCCCAGCCCTCTACGGCAGCGGCAGACGCAACGGCAGCTGACGTTTCCAGCAGTTGCTGCTCATACGGATCGCCAAGCTCGCGAATTTTTTCCGGCAGGCTATGCGCGCTGAACAACACTTTTACACGGTCTCTTCCGCCTGCGTCAGCCGCTAGCTTATCCACTCCGGCAGCCACTCGCTCCGTCAGAGCTTTGATGAGCTTCGGGTGCAGGTGGTATTGATCTATGCATGTCAGTTCTATGCTAAGCTCCTCTGCTTTAGCCTTTGCTCGTTTATTGTAGCTCCCAATGCTCATCGTCGAGAAATGAGGCGCAAGCACGATGCTGACCGCTTTACTAATTCCGTCCTTGGCCATAGCCTCAAGCCCATCTTCAATAAACGGGCTGGCGTGCTTTAAGCCTTGATAGCAAGCATATTGCCCTGGAACGAGCTGCTCCAGCTTATCCTGCAGACCGGCTACCTGGCCGTCTGTATTCTCACGAAGCGGAAACACACCGCCGACAATAGCCTCATAGCGGTCTGTTAACTCTTTAAGCAGTTCAGGTGTAGGAGGATGACCGCGGCGAATATGAGTATAGTAAGACTCCACATCATCCATAGATTTCGGCGTGCCGTAAGACATAACTAAAACACCAATTTTGCGGCTAGTCATGCTAAACCCCCTTCTGGTTGCGTGCAGCAATGGCTTTTTCCGAATAAGAATGGATGAACGCAGTTAGCTCAGCCAGCTTCTCCAACGAAGCTTCGGGAAATAAACCATGTCCTAAATTAAAAATATAACCTGGCTCTTCAATCCCTTGATCAATAATATCCTTCGCGTAAGACTCAATAATAGGCATAGGCGCTGTCAGCACGACAGGATCCAAATTGCCTTGTACGGCAAAGCGATGATCAAGTCGGCGGCGTCCTTCAGCAATCGAGACGCGCCAGTCCAAACCGATCACATTCGCCTCCACTCGGCGAAGCTCAGGCAGCAGTTCTCCGGAGCTGACGCCAGGGAAATAAATGTTCGGCACATCCAGATCGGACAGCTCTGTGAAAATTCGTTCAATTGTAGGCAGCACGAATTGTTTAAAGTCTGCAGGCGTAAGCGCGCCAACCCAGCTGTCAAACAGCTGGAAAGCTTTTGCACCCGCCCCGACATGTGCGCGCAAATACGTAATAACCATATCCCCCAGCTTGTGCATCAGCTTATGCCATACCTCCGGCTCACTGTACATAAGCGCCTTCGTACGCAAATAGTTTTTGGAAGGACGTCCTTCAATCAAATAACTCGCAATCGTGAACGGCGCGCCGGCAAATCCGATCAACGGCACCTCCAGCTCCTTGTCCAATATACGAATCGTCTCCAGCACATGATCGAGATCGCCTTCTACATCAATCGGCTTTAAGCGATCTACGTCAGCGGCTGAACGGATCGGATTGTGAATGACTGGTCCGACATTGGCGACAATATCGAAGTCAATTCCTATAGAAGCGACAGGATTCATAATATCCGAGTAAAGTATAGCTGCATCGACGCCGAGCTTTCGCACGGGCATCATTGTAATTTCGGCAGCCAGCTCAGGCTGTTTGCATATTTCAAGCAAGGTGTATTTCTCTTTTATTTTCCGATATTCTGGATCATACCGTCCTGCCTGACGCATATACCATACCGGCACACGGTCTAGTTCTTCCTTGCGGCATGCCCGTATGAAACGGTCATTATAAGACATTTCCGTTCCCCATTTCTATGTATAGTCATATTCCATTATGCCCTTTTTGCCAAGCTCTAACAACAACTTACAACATGCTCCGTATGACAATAGTATGACATTCCAGCGCAATTTGCATGAAGAACTCCTGAAGACGCAAATGGTGCAGAAAAAAAGAATAGCGGCTCGATATATGTATTAATTTGTATATAACCGATTAATAATTTGTAAATCCTCCTAACCAAGTCAACATACTTCAAGAAATATTATTTTAATAAACACAAATACTTTGAAACGATATTACAATATCTGCAAACCTATTATATACTTACAGTATCTGTACATTTACAATTTTCAATATATTAGTTCTATTCACTCTCTATTGAAAGGATGAGTTTCGATGATTTCTAATGACAGTGCTCAAGATCATACTAATCATCAATCTAGACTCGCTTCCGTCGGTCAAATTGCTGCAGGCATCGCCCATGAAGTACGGAACCCTTTAACCGCCGTCAAAGGATTTCTTCAGCTTCTGGATGAAAAGGCGCCGCACACTTACATAAATATCGCACAGCAAGAACTGGATAATGCTATCTCAATCCTGCAAAATCTTTTAAATGTATCCAAACCAGATTTAGACGATGAAGAAGTGTCCTCAATTTACTTATGCAATGAAATGGATGCGCTGCTAGATCTATTCCAGGACCAATTTTATCGCGTCACTATTCATAAAGAATATAAAGACGATAAGCATCAAATATTCGGCAAAAAAAATCAGCTGAAACGAGCGTTTTTTAATATTTTGAAAAATGCCTTCGAAGCGATTGAAGGAAAAGGCGACATTCTAATCGCTCACTATGTGGAGAAAAATGTCGTGCATTTAGCGATAAGCGACAGCGGCACGGGTATTCCAAACGACAAGCTTAACCTTCTTGGCACGCCTTTTTTCACAACAAAATCAGAAGGAACCGGCATGGGGCTTGCCTATGTCTTTTCGACTGTCTATCAGCACGGAGGAAAAGTAAGCGTATCCAGCGTAGAGGATGGCGGTACAACGTTCGCCTTTGAATTCCCCATCGAAAAGACTAAAGAAAAAGGAGTTGTTATTATGAATCTTACATATGAACAAGGACACTCTCTTAAAGACTTCCTATCTGTCAATAAAAATGCTTTCGAAGAAATGATCTTTAATGAAGCGGTCAATATAAAAGATATTATGCAAGAAATCAAAATGATGGACAGCATCGATCTATTGAGCAATGCTCATAAGCTTGTTGCAATGCTTGTAGACAATAGAGATTTGGAGATTGTCAGCTTTGCGCAGCAAGAAGGCAAACTATGGGCGATGCATTCATCGCTTAACTTAGCCGTTAAGCTGGAGTGGTTTCAAGCCATTAGCCGAGTGCTATGGGATTTCATCTACAACTTTGAGCGTTTAAGTGAGCAGCACCCGACACGTGAGCAGTTTTTTGCCTTGGAAAGACAAATTAATACAACTTTAGACATCTTTCTTCGACATTTTTTTATGAGCTATACGATGTACAAGGATGAGCTTATACAATCGCAACAAAAAAAGATTATTGAGCTATCGGTGCCTATTATCCCGCTGTCTTCTACGATATCTATTCTTCCACTGCTTGGGGGTATAGATATTCCCCGTACAGAGATCATTCAAGAAAAGGTATTGCAGGAGATTAGTATGCATAAAATTCGCATTTTGCTCATTGATCTTTCAGGAGTCGCGCTATTGGACACATCGGTCATCAGAACGTTGTTCAAATTGGTTGAAGGCATTAGCTATATGGGCTGCAGAACGATCGTGACCGGTATTCGACCGGAAATCGCCTCCGCTATGATCAGCCTGGATCACTCCTATTGGGGAAAAATCGAGACGAAAGGAACGCTGCAGCAGGCTCTGGAGGAGCTGGGCATCATCGAGTCGGGCGACGCTTCCTGATTGCTGGTTCATATCGCACCATATGCTTTCGCTTCTCATAGGATATAGCAATTAACCATGACATTAGCCTAGAGGAGTGAAAGCAACATATGACTGAGACAACTATTCATTTCTTTGCCAGCGGAAATACATCGAAGGGCTTTGCCAGCTTATTGGATTCGAGCCTTAAGGATGTAACTGATTTGCTGCTCATTCAGGGCAACCCGGCAATAGAAAGAGGAAGCTTGCTGAAGGAAATTTCAGATGTTATGCAAGACCGCGGTTATAGCTGTTGGATCATTCACTCTCCGTCAGATAACAACGCGCTTGACGGTATTGTAATGCCTGAGCTGCAATGTGCTGTTATAACCGAATCAGCCTTCAAACAACTGAATGCCATACCCGAATCAATTCTTCGATTTGACTTCGCACAAGCATTAAAGCCGGAGATTCTTGCCCGCCAACATGATGAGATCGACGAGTTGAACATCCAAATTAATCAATGTCATGAGCATGCCTATTCCGGCTTTGCCGAAGCTCTTGCGATTCATGATGATTGGGAAGCTGTCTACATCGCCAGTATGAGCTTTAAGAGCGCTGATCAGCTTACGCATGCCTTCATAAGGAAGTTATATGGTGACAATGGGCAAAGCAGCGCCGGTCAGGAGCGCCATCGTTTCCTCGGAGCCGCTACGCCGCTTGGCGCGGTAGATTATGTGTCTAATTTAACAGATGGCTTAAAGCGTTACTTGATCAAGGGAAGAGCTGGCTCCGGTAAATCTACCTTTTTAAAGAAGGTAGCTGCTGAAGGATTGCAGCGCGGTTACGATATTGAGTTTTATCACTGCGGTTTTGATCCAGGCAGCCTGGATATGATTATTTGTCGGGAGCTCGGCTTCGCGATGTTCGACAGCACCTCTCCCCATGAATACTTCCCAGACCGTCATACCGACGAAATTATAGACATGTACGAACATTGCATTACGCCCGGCACCGACGAGAAGCATGCTGACGTTATTCGTTTGCTGAAGGAAAAGTACAGCGCAAAGATGAAGCAATCTATTGGCAAGCTTGCCGATTCCATCGCTCCGCAAAATCGAGTAAAAGAACTATATGCAGCAGCAACAGATGCTGCAATCGCAGACGAAATACAAAGCGAACTGCTGCGAAAGCTTGACATCATTATTCAGCGTTAATCTACACATTAATGAAAGCCTGGAGCCTGCTGCTCCCTAATTGTAGACCGTATAATACTTAGGCCTTGCCAGACTATGAGTCGGGCAAGGCCTGCTTAGCGTTTGGGTAATTTTTGTGTCATATGCTATACTTAATTTATGGAACAGTGGAAAAAGAACCTCTTTGTATTATGGATTGGTCAATTTCTCGTGATGGCTGGCATGACGATGATCCTTCCATTCATGACGCTTTATTTGCAATTTGATCTCGGATTGTCCGATGAACATGAAATCGGCGTATGGGCCGGACTTATTTTTGCAGGAAATTTTGTTACAGCTTTTATATTCCAGCCGATATGGGGCAAGGTGGCCGACCGGTATGGACGAAAAATAATGCTGCTGCGCTCAGGCTTCGGTATGGCTATAGTCATGGTAATGATGGGCTTCGCCGCAACCCCGTTGCATTTGTTGCTGCTGCGCATGCTGAACGGCACGATATCAGGCTTTAATCCAGCTTCAGTAGCGCTCATGTCTGCAACAGCGCCTAAGGAGCGCAGAGGCTTCGCCCTCGGCACCCTTCAATCAGGCGGCATAGCAGGTACGATCTTAGGCCCGCTCATTGGCGGGCTGCTTGCTGACGCTGTTGGCTACCGTCCTATTTTTTACATTACAGGCGCATTGCTGTTCATTGCATCCACGCTGACATGGATCGTCGTTAAGGAGCCGTTCGATCGTGCCAAAGCGGCTGCAGCCGAGCTGGAAAGCGTTCGTCAAAGCTTTATGCGGCTTATGAAAATACCGCAAATTAGCGCATTGCTGACCGTTACCTTCTTGCTTCAATTTGCAATGATGAGTCCGATGACGCTAATCCCCCTGTTCGTGCAGGAATTGAACGGGACACTCGCCAACATTGCATTCTGGTCCGGCTTTGTCGGATCGATTACAGGATTGTCGAATATGGTATCGTCACCGCTGCTTGGCAAGCTGAGTGACAAAATCGGAGCAGAAAGAGTGCTTGGCATCGCCTTGGCCGGCGCGGCGCTTTCCTTCATCCCGCAAGCGTTCGTACAATCGATATGGCAGCTGCTCATAAGCAGATTCCTTCTCGGCATTTTCCTTGGCGGCCTTATACCGACCGTTAACGCATTAATCGGCAAGCATACGCCAAGCGGCATGGAAAGTCGAGCTTACGGGTTCAACGGCAGTACGCTCAGTCTTGGCAATATGCTTGGGCCGATTACGGGCGGCGCGTTGTCGGGCTTTATTGGCATTAGAGGACTGTTTCTATTGTCGGCGGTTCTTCTATTCGCTAACAGCATATGGGTATGGCAGACGCTGCTCCGCAAACGGCCAGCCAAGGCTCGCACATAGGGGAAGTGATCACTGTGTACGAGCCTGAAAAAATAAGAGCTCAGGCTTTCGCCTGAGCTCTTATTTGACTATCGCTATAGCAAGACCATCATAGCCGGGTATAATCGTACTTCTCAGCCGTTCATCGGAAGCGATCGCCTCGTTGAATGCACGCACGGCTTGAACGGCTGGCCCTTGCTTATCGGGATTCGTCGTCCTCCCCCTCAGCAAAATATTGTCGCCTACGATGACAGCCCCCGACTTGGCCATTGAAAGCGCATATTCCAAGTAAATGGGATAGCCCTCTTTATCTGCATCAATAAAGAAAAAATCAAAGCTCCGCTCTTCCTGCTTCAGCTTCTCCAGGCTTTCCTTCGCATCGCCCACATAATAGGTAACCTTATCGCCAAGTCCTGCTGCTTCCATATGTACCCGCGCTACTTCGGCATATTCCGGTATCAGCTCTAATGAGGTAAGCGTACCGCCTCCCCCTAAGCCCCGTGCCAGACATATTCCGCTGTATCCGCCAAGCGCTCCAATCTCAAGCAGTTCGCTCGCTCCGCTCATTTCAACGAGCATAGTCAGCAATCTGCCATAACCGGCATGTACCGAAATATCCCGCATTCCATTGGCCGCAAGACCTGCTTTTACTCGTGCTAAATCGATATCCTCTGCATATAGAGACTCCACATATTGATCATCTGACAAATTCATTCTTCTCTCTCCAAATTTACAATTTGTAAAAACAGCCTAGTTTGTCCTATACTTGATTGTATGATTTTGTCTAGCAGGATTCAAGTCTCGACACAAATGAGTGAATGAAGGAAAGAGAGTGCACAACATGGAAAATATTCAACTGATCGCTACAGCGCCAATGGGTCTCGAAGCGGTCGTTGCACGTGAGCTTAAAGACTTAGGCTACACAGAGCTGCAAGTAGAGAACGGAAGAGTCAGCTTTACAGGCTCGCCGCTCGATATTTGCAGAACGAATTTATGGCTGCGTTCCGCCGGACGCATCTTAGTGAACATGGGCGAGTTTCCCGCGACGACATTCGATGAGCTGTTCGAGGGCACTAAGGCGCTTAACTGGCCGGATTGGATTCCGAATGACGGTGAATTTCCGGTTAATGGACGATCGCATAAATCTGTATTGTCCAGTGTTCCTGCCTGCCAAGGCATCGTTAAAAAAGCGATAGTCGAAAAAATGAAGGAACGCTATGGCACAGAATGGTTTCCTGAGGACGGCGGCCGGTATGTCATTGAGGTAACGCTTCTCAATGACCGCGCTTTGCTAACGCTGGATACGACTGGCGACGGCTTGCATAAACGCGGTTACCGCCGAGTGTCCACTGAAGCGCCATTGCGCGAGACATTGGCGGCCGCACTCGTTCAGCTTAGCCGTTGGCGGCCGGATCGCCCATTGTACGATCCTTTCTGCGGTTCAGGCACGATTCTTATCGAGGCGGCGATGATCGGCTGGAACATTGCTCCAGGATTACGCAGAAGCTTCAATGCGGAAGGCTGGCCGCTCGTGCCGAATGAGCTATGGGACGAAGCTAGGGATGAAGCCTTTGATGCGGTTAAGGATGATATTCCTCTCCAAATCGCTGGCTCCGACATCGATCCGTATGCGATTGAAATCGCTGAAGCCGCGGTTAAAAAAGCGGGGTTCGGAAAAGAAATTAAGCTTCAGGTGCTGCCTGTGTCCAAAGCTAAGCCGCAAGGCGATTATGGCGTCGTCATAACAAACCCGCCTTATGGCGAACGACTCGGCGATGATCGTGAAGCGGAGCTGGCTATTAAGCAGTTCGGGCATACAGCGCTATATTATCCTACCTGGTCCTACTTCATGATCAGTCCCTCTAAATCGGTAGAGCATTTTATGGGCAAAGCCGCGGATAAAAAAAGAAAATTGTATAATGGCAGAATCCAATGCGATCTATACCAATTTTTCGGAGAACTTCCGCCTAGAGAAAAGAAGTAGAGAGGAGTTGTATTATTCAAATGCGTACGTTATCCATGCTAAGGACCAGTCTCGGGACAATTCTCACCTGGTTTGATCGTTTGAAGGCAGTAGACATTGTTTTATTTATTGCCGCTATGATGTTGAAGCTTTATATGCTGAACAAATATTTGAATGTACAGTATATGGGGATGACTAAAGAGGACATCATCATTGAGTTTGGCGCAGTTCTGCTCGTTTGCTTCTGGACGCTGCTGCTTCCTACTAGAGCGCGGCTCATCAGTCTTATTATTTTGAATGTCGTACTCAGCTTTGTTATTTATGCCGATCTCGTTTACTACCGCTACTTCCAGGATCTACTTTCTGTACCTGTTCTGATGCAAATCAGTCAAGTCGATTCCTTGGGCGACAGTATTACGACGCTTTTAAATAAAAAAGATATCGTATTTTTCATTGATTGGCTGCTCATTATTCCTTTCGCGGTCTATTTGATTGGATGGGGACGCCGCGATCTTAAGAAGGCTAACTCTCATCGAGTTAAACGGCCATTTTGGCGTAAGGCAATGCCTGGTTTTCTTTTAAGCGTTGTGCTGCTCGCAGGCGGGCTGCTGCTTCATATCGATAAGGTGAATGAATTGAAAAACGGCGAGGCTAAGACGCTTTTTGCCGGCAACTGGTGGAATTTATCCATCTATAATGTAACTGGCGCTTTGGGCTATCATGGCTATGACATTTCGAGATATGCGGAGCGCAATTGGTTCAACTCCGTTCAAGTGTCCGGTGAAGTAATGTCTGAGACAGAAGCTTTTTTCCAAGCAAAAATGGAAGAGCGCGCTGCGCTTGAAAAGGATTCGCTGTTCGGCGCTTACGAGGGCAGCAACGTGCTGATGGTGCAGGTTGAAGCGCTGCAAAACTTTATGATCGGCAAATCGATCGGCGGACAAGAGATAACGCCTGTCCTTAATGAGCTTGTAAAGGAAAGCGCCTATTTCAGTAATTTTTATCACCAGACCGGCCAAGGCCGCACCTCTGATGCTGATTTTCTAGCTAATTGCTCGTTGCAGCCGATCCAGAACGGATCAGTCTTTATCCAGTATGCATCGAATCAGTTCAGCTGCTTGCCGACCGTACTGAAGGATAATAATTATTCAACGACCGTCTACCATTCTTATGAAGGCGGGTTCTGGAATCGCAACTCCATGTATTACAATATGAAATACGACAAATTTTATCATTTAAAAAACTTCAATCTTGACGAAAAGGTTGGCTGGGCGCTTGGTGACAAGTCCTTCTTCAGACAATCGATGGATGTACTTGCAGAGATCGACAAGCCATTTTACGGCTTCCTCATCTCATTAACTAGCCATCATCCTTTTACTATGCCTGATGCTGAGAAGAAGCTTAATGTCGGAGAATTGGAAGGCACCATTATGGGCGATTATTTACAGTCGCTTTACTATGTCGACGCAGCGCTGGGCGAGCTTGTAGACCGTCTTAAGGCAGAAGGTCTGTGGGATAAGACGATATTCGTCATGTACGGCGATCATGACAGCTCTATTACGGATTGGTCACTGTATGAAACCTTCCTTGGCGAGGAGCTGAGCGAGCTGCAGCGCCAAATGATGATTAAGCAAATTCCGTTGCTCGTGCATTTGCCGAATGATGATCTTGCCGGTGATTATCCGCATACCGGCGGTCAGATCGATGTTACGCCGACTATCCTTCATTTGCTGGGCATTTCGACACAGCAGGAATATATGATCGGGACGCCTCTTCTCACAGGAGAACCTGCGGCAAACAAAATGATCGTGCAGCGCAACGGCTCATGGACTGACGGCGAGCTCTACTTCATCCCGTCAAGCGATTGGATTTTCGAGAACGGCAGCTGCTGGAACGTAGCGGACAATGCCAAGGTCGATATCAATGCTTGCTCGAACGGTGTAGATATTGCCCGCGATCAGCTTAAAATGTCCGATCAGCTCATTATGAACGATCTCGTCGCTAAGTTTAGAAAGGGCAATAAAATTTAAGTCCGACAGCGGACTCAATTCCTACAAAAGAAGAGCTGTCCCTTAAGTCATCAAGACTTAGGGGAACAGCTCTTTTCTTTTGCGGCGGTCTCCAACGGTAATCCTTACTCTTACCGATGCCGCTCCAGCCATGTTAGAATATCGTCAATTGTCTCTACCGGCACAATATTTAAATTCGGTGCGCCAGACCGAGCTGCTTGCTCCAGCGCTGCTGGAACAAAGAATACATCAGCTTTTGTACGGCTCACCGCATAAGCCTTCTGAGGCACGCCGCCGACCAAGCCGATCGACCCATCGCTCTCGATCGTCCCAGTGCCCGCCACACGAAACTCCCCCGTTACCCCGCCCGGTGTTAGTTGATCAATAATCGCGAGCGTCAGCATCGCACCATGCGATGGTCCTCCTACATGAGCAATATAATGACTGTAGTCGATATCAAGCGGTATATCCAGCCTTGTAGCCGTCTGGACAGAGACGCCAAATACGGCGCGTTCAGATTCACCCTCGTTAACAGGAGCTGATGCACCTGTAGGTGCGATGACCGATATAAGCTCACCGTTACGAATCAGCTTCATTCCAACATCCATGCCAGGCTTAACTTCCTCTTCCATATACGAAATCATATCATCGATCGTATAGACAGGCCGGTCATTCATTTGTACGATGACGTCACCAGCTTGAAGGACATCCACAGCAACAGCATCCTTCAATACAGCTACAATCCGAGCGCCTTCCACAATTACTCCTTCTCCAACACCGGCCTTCTGCATTGCGATCGCCGCCGCAACACTGTCAGCATCATTCTTCATGGCAACAACCTGAGCATAGGTTTCTGAAAGCGGAGGCTCATTCTCAGGCGTCGGCTCGAATTCATACAACGCGAACAGCTTGCCGTACAGCCAATCCGCAATAAAAGCAGGACGATCAAACACGAGCACGCCGTTAATTTCGCCCTCTGAAGAGCCTCCCTCGACATGCGCATAACGATTCATATTTAGCGTCATTCCCGGATAAGTAACTAAGTAGCCGGTTGGACAGAGCAGCAATGTAATCAGGATGGCTGTCCCCAATACAGCAGCCGCGCTCCGCTTAGGGAACTTCAAACGCAAGCCAGAACCGCTATATCCAGCAGGATGGCTTCCCCCCAATGCAAACGGACGCCACACATCGGATTCACTGATTACTAAGTCCGCATACGCAAGTATAACTGTCACTGACAGCAAGACAGCCATTCTAATAAAGCTGTCGTTTGAGACTGCAATAGTAAGCACGGCGATGAGACTGACGACGATTATCGCTGCTCTAAGCAATTGCAGCAGCCAACCGAGCAGACGAGAAGCTTTGGTATGATTCTCGATTACAAGCCCTATAGCTGCTTTGGTCATCCGTCGCTGCCTATTTATACGCAGCAGCGCGCCCGTCGCCAGCAAAAGCGGTATAATAATCAGTCCATAGAGAACCCAATCTATCATTTCGATCCATTGCATCCCGGAAGCTGTTGTTATTGTTGCAGGCAACCATAAGAGCTCGCCCAATATAATGGCGAAAATTAATAATGCAACCCCTGTTAAATAGCAAAGGACTGAGGCTCTGCTCTGCTTCACTTCTTCTTTTGACAACTTGTCCATCAAGCGCTCCTTCCCAGCCTTCGTTCTGCAGGTTTCATCTTGATGACTGTAGATTCGCAAAAAACCCAGCGCTCACAATGATCGTTGGGTTTTGCATTCCTTTAACATATGAATAAAATTAGTTCAAGTTCATCGCTGACAGCTTATTTTTTAAAATATTGACTCGCCTTCTCGATCGCTTCATCCTCAGTCGTACCCTTGATGTAGCGACCATTGACAAATACGAAAGCATATTTCTTGCAGGGGCCGCAATAGGATTTACAGCCCACCTTAATTTCAGCATCGGGAACAAGTCTTTGCAGCTTGGCGACAGTCGTCTTCATGCTCATTTGCTTGCATTTTTCGCATACCCGTATATCGTTAGTAGCCATTATTTATATCATCCTCAGTGATCGCCGTGATTACCCTGGGAAGGATTCGTTATCGCGAAGCCCTCTTCCGGCACATAAAAATAATCGATGCGAACGCCATCTAGAAAAGCATTATCCTTCTCTAAAATAACATCAATGCCCTTATCTGTCTCTACAACGATATCCTTCTCAGTCGGCGAATCAATCCCCATGCCATAATGGGCGTGGTCGCCGTGAGAATGAGTAACATATACGCGAAGCAGCTTACCCTCGTTTTCTGGCTTGTTCAGCTCTGCTGTAATTACTTTTGCGGCGTTACGAGAAATTTTGCATTTCATTCTACTTCCAGCTCCTTTATATAATGCCTCTCGGCACAAATCACTATTTAATATTATACTTCGAGCTCATTCTGCGGGCAAACCACTCCGCCGCAATCATTGTGACAGCAATATCATCAACGGGCAGCAGCGGCAAAACATCAGGCAGCACCCAGTACAATGCTACAGGAATGACGAACAGCAGCTTGTCCAGCCAAGATACATCCTTCGATTTCAACAGGCGGAAAATAAGACCAAATGTTGCTCGCCAATGCCGAAGCGACAATAGCTTTCGCATGCTGCTCCCCCCTTACTCAGGCATATCCAACATTATAACATAATTGCTGTAAAATCTACTACTAGAGGGGGGAGATTAACTCCCCAGCAGCAGCAGCTCTAGCAACAGCGGTTGAAGCTCTCTGTATATGGTGTCGAACTGGCTCATCGGCAGCGGATTCACGCCATAGCCCGCTTCAATCGTAAAGCCCGGCCGCTGATATTGCTGAATGAACCAGTCCTTATAACCCGCATCGCTTCCCGTCAACTTCACAGGTGTATAGCCGCTGACCTCGCCAAGTCGTCTCGCGTAGCGCTCGGCCTCGTCCGGCTCATAATCGCGATAATTCCAATAAATCTCGCGACCCTGCGTATGAAGCGCAGCTGCGAGATCAAATGGAATCCGCGCGGTGAAAGCAGCGATGGCCGCCGCCTCAGGCTCGCTCAATGGATAAGGTCCCGAATAATCGCTTCGGTTCGGCTTACTTACACTGCGGCGCGTCCGTTCCTCTTCCCAATAAGCGGGATATTGATCATTTAGATCTACACCTCTTGCATTCGCCTTCCATCCCTCGAATTGCTCTGAGCCGCCATTCCAGGCCAGCAGCTTATCGGTCCATGGAATTCCTGCCTGCAAGCCCTTCTGCGAGAGCTCTACACCGTCAGGATTGACCATGGGGACAGCCCACAGCGTAACCTCTTGGCAAAGCTCCTGCACATTCCTCCCGCATAATGGACTCCCATTGCTGTATGCTGAAGCTAGATCGCCTATATAGCGCATAAGCAGCGCTGAGGTAATCCACTCATTTCCGTGAAACGCGCCGTTAATATGGACCTTTCTTGCTCCCTCGCCGCATCTTGCTGCTAGCAGCGGTCTCCCCATAACACTATATCCTATAACATGAAACGACAAAAAAGGGAATTTCCCTTCCAGCTGCCTGCAGCCTTCTAACACATCGTTAAAAGTATAGCTATCAGAAGCATACATCGCACTCGCCTCCAGCACTTATATTCATTGCTGCCAGCATATGCGAAATACCGCTTGTCCTACAACCAAAGCGAAACAGCTGTCGCCGTCCTTTGGCGGCGCTGCGCGTCTCGCTTTCGAGAAATATAGGATACGTATAACGAAAAACGTATACTTCCCTATATTTAAAAAAAGGCTCCGAGCCCAATAGGACTCGGCAACCTGAAATGCCATCGCAATTAGCTAATATGAGGAACCTGCCACACTACGGGCGTTAAATCGATCTGTTCGCCAAGCCATTGCTGAGCAATCATTTTAAACAATTCCGGAACTCCGCTGCAAAAAAATTGGTGAATAGGCAGATCATCCCGCCGCGCAAGCTGGCGTTTGTCTTGCAAAATCGTACTTATCTCACGCGCTGTTTCTTCCGCTGAGCTGATTAGCGTTACAGCAGGCCCCATTACTTCAGAGATCGTATCCGATAAGTAAGGATAATGCGTACAGCCCAGTATTAAGCAATCGATAGGATAGCTCCGCAAGTGGGCAATGGAATCATACACTGTATTATAGGTTTCCGTCGAATAGAAATTACCGCTTTCCACAAGCGGCACGAAAGCTGGACACGCCAGACTGACAACCTGCACATTCGGCGTCAGCTCGCGAAGCGCTTCTGAATATGCTCCGCTCTTAATCGTTCCTTCTGTTCCTATGACGCCAATACAGCCAGTAACCGTCTTTCCAATGGCCGCTCTAGCGCCTGGATAGATGACTCCGACAACGGGTATAGATACTCTGCTCCTAATATCATCCAAAGCGACAGCTGTTGCGGTATTACATGCTATTACGATCATTTTCGGCGAATACTGAACCAAATAATCGACAATTTCCCTTGTGTAAATTAATACTTCTTCAGCAGTTCGAGGACCATACGGCGCTCTTGCCGTATCTCCAAAATAAATGATCTTCTCCCGCGGCAATTGGCGCATGACTTCCTTAGCAACAGTAAGGCCGCCTACGCCAGAATCTAGGATAGCTATCGGTTGTTGCACAAACACACCGCTTTCTTGAGCAAAAGTTATAATTCGAGACATAATAGCATATGATAATAAGTCACGAAATGTACCTACATCTTATCTCATAATCAGACAAGGTTCAAGAAAGGGAATGTTAATTTATCTTCCAATAATCTCCTCGCAAAATTCGTATTATTCCTCTTTAGCTGCTGCCGCTTCAACCTCGCCGGATTGCAGCGTTTCCTTCGCGCTCGCCGCTTGCTTAATTTTTGCCGCGAATTGAGAAGCGCCCTCGCCGATTTCTTTCACTAAACGGCCTGTAGTATCGCTAACTTCACTTGCGGTTCTAACTGCAGCCTGGCTAACCTTTTGCGCGCCGCTTGATATGTCTTGACGCAGCTCTTTGCCGCTTTTAGGCGCGAACAGCAGTGCGGAGACTGAACCGATCACTCCTCCTACAATCGCTCCAATAAAAAACACCTTTGATTGTTTACCTTTTGACATCATTTATCGCTCCCTTCAATCTAAATGGGCTCCTTCTTCTCCGATGAAGAATCGGCAGTCTCCTGTCTTCGTCCTGATTGCCAGAGCGTCCAAGCCGCCATTCCCAGCTCCGCCCATTCCAATATGTCTCCGGCCTTCTTCATCGTTTCCGGCCGCTTGGCATGCTGCTCAGCGGCCGAAGCCATAACTGAGGTTAGCTGTTCGACAGCTGAGGTCGTATGCGACACAGCCCCGCCAATCTGTGCAGCTGCGTCAAATATGCCGCTGACCGAATTTAACTGACGGTTCACGGTTTGAATAGCCTGCTCGGCCGGCACCATAACGCGTCCCGCTTGCAATGTCAGCTGCTTAAGCTCTTGCTGCAGCTGCAGCGCCGCTGCTTCCATACGGGATAATCTGATTAGCATTATCCGTGCGGCTATCAGCACACCTGCAGTCAAAATTACGAATGCGGCGGCCGCAACCGCTGCGCTCCACTCCGCTATCATGCTCGCTCCTCCTCCCAGTTGACTGCCCGTTTTCGCACATCTAGACGAATGCCCATTTGCGTAATGACAATATACGCATGCTGGGCTCGTTTTGACACAAAAAAAAAGAGCCGCTCCAGCGAATCCTGCTTCGCTGTAAAGCTGCTCTTTAATCATTTATTCATTTAACCAATCCGATAACTGCACTTGCTGCCGCCTTTAGCCAGGCATTCTGTTCGCTCAACAGGCGCATTCAACAGCTCCTGAAACAACTTAAGCTCACAGCTGCAGGCTTGCTGATATTTGTCTGCGATACCGGAAATCGGGCAATTGTATTCATAAAGCATATAAGCACCGTCATTAGCTTGTTCCAGCTGAGCCATGTACCCGCCTGCGTTCTGAATGGCAACAAGTTCCTCCAGCTTATCAGACAAGCTCTTGCCGTTCATTCTGATTGCATATCGCGACTGAAGCTTCTGCTTCCTGCCTTCGAACATGACATCAATTAGTGCTGCTGTCTGAGGATCCTCTTCCAGCTCTTGCAACAAATCCAGTGCCAGCGTTTCATAGTTTTTCGGAAATAAATGATCCGCTTGCTCGGTTAGTTCGTATAAATGCACAGGCCTGCCCATCGCTTGCCGAATAGCAACTATATTGATGCAGCCTTCTTTCTCCATAGCATACATATGACGACGAATGGCCATCCCTGTCAATTCAAGCTCCTCCGACAATTGTCCTGCGGTTAACCGCCCCTTTGTCCGGAGAAGATGCAAAATTTTATGACGTGTAGAGCCATCATTCACGCCGCCTTGCTTATCGGCGGCTGCTGCTGCCTGTTCCGCTTCATTTCGCTTCAACCCGTCACCACCTTGCAGGCTTGTTAGCGTCATTGTAACGTATTTAGCAAAGCCCGTAAACTATACCTTACAATAATTCACGTTCCAAATATTGCTCAACTGCAGACTTATAGGTTAAGAGCAGCTTGGCCAATTGAGAAGTGAGCGGATGCAGCGTATGGCGCGGCCAATCATAATAATCCTGTACAAGCGGTCTGCGAAGCTTCACCAGCTCTGTCAGCACAGGCAGCATTTCCGGAGGATAAACGCCCGCTTCGCCAGTAATCTCAATAATATCCTCGTAGCTGCTCGCATCACGCATAATAAAGCCGTCAATAAGATAATTGCCTACATCGGTAACGATCTCAATCGCAAGATGAAGCACACGTTCCTGGGCAAGCCCCTCCAGCGCACTTCCCTTCCAGCTTCTCTCCAGCTCTGTTATTGCTTCGGACAGCCCAGCGACAGCATCTAGTCTTGCAGTGATTTGTTCAATGTTGACATAATACATATCGATCGCCTGCTTTCTTATTTCTTCTTGCGTTTTTATCTATTTTTTATTCTTTTTTCCTTTTCTTTTTAGCCAAGCGCCCATTATAACCATGCTAAAAATAATAACCAATAAATAAGTGAGCAGTTCATACACGTCTCTCATTAGCGCAGCCTGCCTTAACTCTCGAAGTCAACAGCCGCCGAGGAGTCTCGAACCTGTGACATATGCTCAATTACCTTTTGATGAACAGGATGGACCTGATATACATCTAGATCGGCCATCGAATCGAATTTTGTAATTAGCGCAATATCATAGGATCGGTCAGAATGCAGCACATCAACGCCTACCTCGATAGACCGAAGCACTTCAATTTTGCCTTCCATATCCCTCAGCACTTGCGCTGTACGCTCCACGCTTTCAGCGCTTCTATCCTTTAGCTTAAAAAACACAATATGAGTCAACATCGTATTTTCCTCCTTATTATTTGTCGCATGACTTCAAGCCTCTTGTCACATAATAACGTAAGCGTTCCTATTACTGCAATATGAACGATACAGGAGCATAACACAACTTGCATCCCATCGTTCGCCGTTCACGCCGCTCTATGCTATGAGAAAAAGGAGCCTTTCGGCTCCTTCTCTATTGCTGCTCAAGCTCAAAGCTTATGCTGCTTCAACGATAAGCTTCGATACCATTGTTTGATGACCTGTTCCGCATGGAATCGAGCAATAAATTTCATATTCGCCCGGTTCAGTAAATTCTAGCTCAGTCTCAGGGTTGTCTGCATCCAATGCTACATTCAGCTCATCGATATTTACGCCATGAATACCGCCTTTGTTCTGGAACTTCAATACAACTTTGTCGCCCACCTTGGCTGTATAAACATCCTGATTAAACGTAAAGTCACTTCTTGCTTCAACCTTCATCAACGTTACGCCTTCTGGCAGCTGCGATGCCTCGTCAACCGGCTTGTCTGGCAAGCCGAATGTGAGCAAGTAAACGCCCAACAAGGAAGCTGCCGCGAACAAAACAAACATAATCCATTTCTGCATTGATACTTGCGCCCCTTTGCGATCAATAATGTCTAATCCTTATATTACATAAGATCGTCCGAAGTTCACAACCTTAAACTGAACAAAGCAGAAAAGAATTTTTGGATTTTGACAAAATGATGAACTTTCTGTGTCCGATTCTATTCCTTAACAGATAAATATTGCTTAAGCACGCGTTCTGATTCAGCTTTCACGAAATTCCAAAGCATGAACAAACGATGGTGATAGCCTCGACATACATACTTCACATGTAAGCCATCGCCTTCATTCTTCTCTTCATATACTTTAATGCCCATCTCCCGAAACTGACGACGAATTCCCGCCAAGTCAAGCAGCACGCGATCCTGCATGCCTCGCATCATAGATTCGTACAGACGAGGAAGCTTAATCGAGGCTTTACCAATTACACGTATATCATGATCTAAAATACGTATAACAATACCTAATAACACATATCGCTTAACCAGCTCAAGCTCTTCCTCCGTCTGGATCGGCGGGCGCGATGCCGAGCGGGCCTCAGTACTTGCACAATTATTATTAGCGGCCATTGCCACCCCTCCCAAATAAAAACCTGCTGTCACACAAAACAGAACACATGTTCTTATTATATCAGTAAGCGTAATAATTATGCAATTGATTATTCCCTTATTTCTGCTCTTGCTCCTTCTCCTTCAGCACTTTAATGATTTTGCTGAACACTGCGGGCATCGGCAATCCAATACGGCTGTAATTTTCTGCGATAGAGATGAGCTCGTTCGTCAAATAAAAATAAATGGCCGCAGACATGGTTACATTTTGCAAGCCCAGCAATACATCCACATGATGAGCCAATAAAATAACGAGCAGCATTAACCCTTTACGCGCCAATCCCCAAAAGCCTACGCTGCTGCATAGGCCTTTCCCGCTTTTTATCGCCGCCAGAACACCTGAAACATAGTCTATGCCGACCGCAAGCATTAGAATAGTGAGCAGCTGCGACCAGCCGCCGAATGCAAAGGTAATGAAAGCTCCAAGCAAACCGCTTATAGAGCTTAACAACGCTAGCTTCATATCCGTCCCTCCTTTGCCGTTCACTAACAATATATGCAGCAAGCCGAGGGTTGTCCTTAAGTAAGCAGCGTTAAGGCTGTCGCCTGCTCAATAGTAAGCTCCGTTTCGTGTGTTCAATAACAAAAAGAAAGACACCGCGATCCTGCTGCGAGCTGTCGCTCGCGGCAGAACCATGATGTCTGTTCAGACCGCGCTATGATGCGCAGTCAGCAGAGCAGATTAACTATAGCTCTGGAACTGTGAAATGATGTTTCTTAAAAACATTCCTAGCTATATCTGACCGAAGAAACTGAATCAAAAGCTCAGCTTCCTCCGTATGCTTCGTTGATTTCAACTGGCCGATTGGATATACAATTTGCGGATAGAGCGATGGATCTACCGAAAATAAAGTAACAACCTTGTTTGAGCTAAGCGCAACGGATTTGTAGACAAACCCCGCGTCAACATTGCCGGTCTCTACATATTGAAGCACCTGCTTGAAGTCTTTAGCTTCAACAAGCTTAATCGACAAGCCGTCCCACAGCTGCGAGCTCATCAATGCTGCTTTGGCATAATTGCCCGCCGGCACACTGTCAGGCGCTCCAATTGCAATGCGATTCACAGTAGAGCTTGACAGGTCAGTCATCGCAGCTATAGCATCCTTTCGCTTGGACAGCCCGATGACTACAAGCTCATCATAAAGCAGCGTATCATAGCTATCTTGCTTAATGTAGTCCTTGGCAACAAGAGCTTTCATGCTGCCCTCAGTCTCTGTAATAAATAGATCAGCTGCAGCGCCCTGCTCAATCTGCTTTTCTAAAGCCGATGTCGAAGCGAAAGTAAATTCAATCGCTATGCCCTCATAGGCTTGCTCGAACAACGACTGTATCTCATTAAGCGCTTCAGTCAACGGAGCCGCTGCAAACACCTGCAGCACTACATTTTCTTTTACAGAATCCGGCTGCATAAGCTCCTCATTTATCTTCTTCTCCTGTTTCAAGGAGCTGCAAGCAGAGAGAAGAATCAGCATGCCGATAAACAAGAAGGGGAGAATACGTCTCGCCATAGGTTCAACTCCAGTTTATCCGTCGTAATAATACTGTTCATTCGCAATATCTTCTATTTCATCGGGCGTAATGCACATATACTTATAGTTACCTTGCCGCTGCTTGCGGAGCGCGTGCTCCCTCATATATTTAGGACTTCCTTCCGCTTCCTCATCATACACCAGCAGTAAGCCGTCCGTCTTCCGGAACAACAGCTCGTCTCTCGCCTTCAGCTGCCACACACCGTCATAAGGCTGAGCGCTGACTGCTGCATAATAGTCTACACCGCGAAGAAGCTGCTGATAATAGTCTTTTTTGTCCTCACTCCACTTTTCCTCCGGATTACGGTAAGCTGCCATAATCGATACCTTTAGGTTTGGATATGTGCTTTTAAGGCGAATTGCCGCTTCGCAAGCCCATAAATCAACGCCGTACTGCCCCGGGGTTATGACCCACTCCAGCCCTTCCTCGACCAGCGGGATAAGCCGACTGACAATTGCTTTCTGAATAAAGTCGATCCCTTTATGCTTCTGGCCAAAAATATTAAGCTCATGAGCGCGATAACCGGATACAAGCAAATTCTTCATACGATTAATTTTCATCCTTCTGCCATACAGTCACTCGATTACGTCCCCGAGCCTTCGATTGGTACAACGCTTTATCCGCCTGCTCCACCAGTTCATGAGCAACGCCCGCGCCTATATCCGAATGCGTAATGCCGATCGACACATGTATGGGCTGTCCTGTCGCGCAATTCGTATTCATCAAATGTATTCTAAGCCGCTCGGCCAGAGCCTCTGCTGCCTTTACATTTTCCCCTTGAATGAGCATGCCGAATTCTTCACCGCCGTAGCGGAAGCAAATATCGCCATCTGCTGCATGAGCGCGCATTTGAACGGCCAAATACTTCAGCACCTCATCGCCCACTTGATGGCCGTAAGTATCATTCACTCGCTTGAAATGATCAATGTCAATGAGTATAAGGGAGAATGGAATACCATCCATCATATACTGCTCCAGCTTACTATTAAAAGTTTTACGATTTGTAAGTCCAGTTAGACCGTCGTATGATAATTCTTTGTTCATCAGCTCCAAATACTTAGACATGCTATGATTGAGCTGCTTTACCTCATAAATAGAAGAAGGCATAGTCGACAGTTTGTTTGAAAACGCATTCGGCTTTTCACTCATCTCCTCGGAAAACTTCGCTAGATGATAAAGCGGTCGAGAAAGGTAGAGCGACATTCGCCAAGCTAACAAAAGCAAAATAACAAGTACCGGCAAAATTTGCATAATCATTTTCTGCAACAGCTTTCTCATTGGCTGCTCGACATTAGCTGTCGGCGTCTGGGAGACGATTGCCCAGCTTGACATCGGCTCGTAAGAATAACCAGCGAAATAGGATTCGCCCTTAGAGTTAACAATCTGCTGCTTACCGCTTTTCCCTGCCAATGCCTGGTTAATCACTTCATTATTCGTGATAATCTCACGAGTTCGACTTTGATCTGGATGAAAAATAAGATGCCCTTTCTGATCGGCTACATAAACATAGGAGCCATCGTCAGAACTATGCTGTTTCAAGACATTGCTTAATGAGTTCTGCTCTTCAAGATAGAGCGTTCCGCCGACAAAGCCTTTATAGCTGCCGCCGGGTGTTATAATGGGAGCGGACATTAAAATAATGAATCGGCCGGTTACGCTAACATAAGGGTTGGATATGAGAAACTTTTTCTTTCCTGAGGCGGCAACAGCCCCATCAGAATTAAGCTGATCTCCTATCTCAATTCCTTTCACGTTGGAAGAAATCATTTGAATGACACGATTCTCGTCGGCAATAAATATCGAATTAAAGTAATTCTTATTAGCAGAAAACCAAATGTCCAAGTCTTCCGTTGTAAAGCTTGTCTTCCCGGCCTTCTCCGCTATCGTGCTAAGATTGCCCTGAATCGCTTGAAGCAGCTCCGTCGTATTTGAGGCTACGTTCGCCGCATAACGATAGTTGCTCTCAAGATAGCTATGATTCAGCATCTCCCTATTTGACTTAAAGGACAAATAGCTGCTGATCGTTGCTGTCAACAATACAATGCCTGTAACCAGCAAGGCCGCTACTGTGCGAAGTCTTATTCCTTTCCGTAAATACAATGCATGGCAGCTCCTTTACTTTGAGAACACATCTTTATATTAGTCGAAAACGATAACAAAATAAACGAGTTTTTTCTACATAATCATGATTTAATTAAAGAAGACAACAAAAAAGAGAGGAGTTTATCAAGTATGACAAGCACTATTTTATATATAGAGGATGATCGGGAGATAGGAGATTTTGTACGGGCACATCTGCAGGAGAAGGGCTATACAGTCAATTGGCTGCGCAGCGGCGAGCATGCAATGGAGCAAATTGATGGTTGTCAACTCGTCATTCTTGACGTCATGCTGCCAGGACTAGACGGCTTTACTATTGGACAGCGATTGAAAAGAACGGCTCCGGACGTGCCTATTCTTATGCTGACTGCTCGCACATCGATTGATGATAAGCTGCAGGGGCTGCAATTTGCCGACGACTACTTGACTAAGCCATTCCACCCGGACGAGCTTGCCGCTAGAGTCGACGTATTGTTTCGCCGGTTCAATACACGCACGGAGGAGCCTTTGACCATTAAGCATCTGCTCATTTACGAGAAGCAGAATCGGATAGTTGACAGAAGCAGCGATGAAGAAATTATGCTCACCGGCAAGCAATTTCATATATTCGGCTATCTTCTGAAGCATCTTGGGCAAATTATGACAAAAGAGCAAATCTATGAATCCGTATGGGGAGAGCGGTATATCGAGGGAGATAAAACATTAATGGTGCATATCCGCTATTTGCGGGAAAAGCTGGAGCGGAATCCAGCGGAGCCTGAAATTATCGAAACGGTGCGCGGCATCGGCTATCGGGTAAGAGCATGAACAAGCCTAAATTTCGCCGGTCACTGCTGTTTCGATACTTGATTATTATTGTATTCGCCTTTTTATTTATCCCTTTCATATTTCCGATCGTATCACTCTTATATTTCTTAACCCATTCATTTATAGGAATAAATGAGCAGGAAACGCTTAAATACGGCAGCTTTGCTCAGCTTGAGAGCTCTTGGCATGAAGAAGCCGCCTCAATGGACGGATGGTCTAACGACCGTATAAATGAGAAACTTCAGGAGCTCAAAGAAAAGTACCCGGATGGCAAGCTGTTCTGGGTAGATGCGCAAGGAAATACGCAACTGCAGCTGCCTCACCAGAACAGCTTGCCGATGAAATGGACGCAAGCGGAGGCGATCCGCTTCATGAAGCAGAACGTTAACAGCGATCCCTTTACGGTTATTTCCTTTACCGGAAGCCAGCATGATGAAGCTTCATTTATCGTTATACAAATGCCGCGAAACCTTATGGTCAAAACCGTATCGCAATATGAATTTCCATTCCTTAGCGTTGTTCTTATTATATTGGGCTGCTTTGCCGCCTTATCGCTGCTGTTCTTTCGGCATATGCGCAAACGTCTGCTGCAGTTGGAAGCTGCTATGTCGATTAAAGGAGCAAATGGGCTGCCTACTCCAGTGCTCGTCCGTAAACAGGACGAAATTGGACAGCTGGAAGCTGCCTTCAATCGGATGATTGAGCAGCTGCAAAGCGGGTTGCTGCGGGAAGCGGAAGAAGAAAGTCTTAGAAAGCAGCTCATAGCCAATCTGTCGCATGATTTGCGTACGCCGCTCACCGTCATGAACGGCCATATTTACAATTTGCGCAAGGAGGCAATTAGTCCATCAGGTCAATTGTCCATACAACAGCTTGAAGGAAAGATCGCCGATATGAGCCGGCTAATTGACAATCTGCTCAGCTACACGCTTATGACCAGCGGTCGTTATCCGCTAAAGCTGGAGCAGCATGACATGCTGCGGCTTGTCAGGGAGAGCGCGGCAGCTTGGTACCCGCTATGGGAAAAGGAAGGATTAACTGCGAATATCCAGCTGGACACGATGCCGTACCCTATGGTATGGACGGTAGACAAAGACGCTTTCCGGCGTGTGCTCGACAATCTTTTTCAAAATGTCGTCAGACACGCCAAGCAAGGCGGCTATATTTCGGTCAGCGTTGAAAATCGCAAAGGCGCCGCCGCGCTCGTCATCGCGGATGCCGGCGGCGGTATGGACAGTCAATCCGACAACAAAGGCTCCGGAATCGGACTGGCTATTGCTAAATTCTTGACCCGTGAGATGGGCTTAGCTGTTGAAATTGTTAGTACGACGCATGGCGTGAGCGTCTACATTTATCCTTTTTTAAACGAAATTTAAACTTGGCGGACTTTCGTTTTAACCTTGCACCGTTATTGTAAATAGCGAGGTGATTAAAGGGTGAATGATTATATTATTGAAACGAAGCAATTAAGCAAAAGGTATAAAGGACGATTCGCTGTATCTAATCTTAATCTGCGTATTACGCGAGGAGATATATACGGGTTCCTGGGACCGAACGGCGCTGGCAAAACAACAACCATCCGCATGCTGCTTGGTTTGATTAAGCCTACTAAAGGCTCCGTACATCTATTCGGACAAAGCCTGGATAAGCATAAAATCGAGATTTTGCGCAAGGTAGGCTCATTAGTCGAATACCCGTCGTACTACGGACATTTAACCGCTGTAGACAATATGGAAGCGATCCGCCGTATTATCGACGTGCCCAGAACCAAAATTGCCGAGGTGCTTGAAATCGTCGGCTTAACGAAGGATGCCCGCCGTTCTGTGAAAGGCTACTCGCTCGGCATGAAGCAAAGGCTTGGCATCGCAAGCGCACTGCTCGGCAATCCAGAGCTGCTCATTCTCGATGAGCCGACGAACGGGCTTGACCCTGCAGGCATACTTGAAATCCGCGAGCTCATTAAGGAAATGCCGAAGCAGCATGGCATTACTGTTCTAATCTCCAGTCATCTGCTTAGCGAGGTTGAGCAAATGGCCGGCACTGTAGGCATTATTCGGCAAGGCGAGCTCGTCTTCCAGGATACGATTGAAAATTTACGGCGCAAGTCTGAAGGCTCGATGTCGCTCGCCGTATCAGAGCCAGCAGCAGCTGTACAGCAGCTGCTCGGCCAAGGCAAGCGCGCCATCCTATCGAATCATGTCGTTAAATTGGATAATCTGAGCGATGAAGAGGTTGCGGGATGTGTCAAGCTGCTCGTTGAGCAGGGACATTCTATTTATCGCGTGGAAGAAAATCGAAAGTCGCTAGAGGAGCTGTTCCTCCATGTAACTGAAGGAGGAGCACGGTCATGATCGGCAAAGCCTTACGAGCTGACTGGCTCAAAATTCGCGGCAAAGGTTTATGGCTGCTTGCCTTCATTGCGCCAACAGGACTTATTGCCATGCAGGCGCTCAATTATGGCCTTCGTTACGATTATCTAATGAATTTATATGCCGATGACCCGTGGGGGGAGCTGCTGAAGAATATCGTTTTATTCGTTCCGATCTCCCTTTTTCTGGGCGAAACGCTCATCAGCTCGCTGCTCGCTAATATCGAGCATCATATGAGCTCTTGGAAGCAGCTGCTGGCGCTGCCCGTATCGCGTTCAGCTGTATTCGGGGCAAAGTTTATAATAGCCGTCATCTTGCTGAGCTTCTCCTGTTTGCTTCTCTCGATCGGAGCAGTTGCACTTGGCGCAGCGCTAAAGTTTCCATTAGACAGCATACCTTACGGTGATATTTTACGTATCGGCTTTCTGCCGTTTGCTGCTTCAATGCCGATGCTCTCTGTGTCGCTTTGGCTGTGCTTGTCTTATAAAAACCAGTCGCTGCCTGTCACATTCGGCGTCATTATTGCAATAGTATCGATGTTCTCGATGTCCATGTCGGAGTACTTGCCGATCAATTGGCCGTTATTCAGCTATTACGGGCCGCAGCAGGAGCTGTTCGTTGGAGCAGGACTGATTAGCGGATTGCTTATCCTGCTGCTAGGCGCGCAGCATTTTGCCAGAAAGGATGTGAATTAGCATGCAATCCTTTACAAAAGTGCTGTCCGCTGAACGGTTAAAGCTGTCAAAATCATTCATTTGGCTGTTAGTCCCTATCAGTCCGCTTATTTCCTTGCTGATTGGCATGCTTGTCAATCTCGATTATGCGGAGGATGAATTAAACAGCGCCGTCATGATTTCTTCTATGGCTTCCTTTCATGCCATGCTGTTTCTGCCTATCATGACAGGCATTCTGTCTGCTTTCGTATGCCGCTTTGAGCATAGCGGCGGCGGCTGGAAAGCCCAGCTTTCGCTTCCCATTACACGCCCAGCGCTGTATATTGCAAAATTCACGATCGTAGCTGGCTTGCTTGCCATAACCCAGTTGCTTTTCGCCGGCGCCGTCATTGCTGCTTCCATCTACCAACAAATTGACGGCGGCATCCCTTGGTCGCTCATACTGCAAAGCTCCATTACCGGATGGATCGCCTGTCTTCCGCTGGCTGCTTTGCAGCTGTGGGTATCGACATCCTGGAGCAGCTTCGCTGCGCCGCTTACGATTAATGTCATGCTTACGCTGCCGAACATCCTTATTCTCAATTCTGCCAAATACGGTCCGTTCTATCCTTGGGCACAGCCGGCAATGGCCATGCTGATACTAGATGAACAAAGCTTTGGCGCTATGACGCTGCCGCTCGAGAATATACTCATAACGATAAGCGGAAGCTTTCTCTTATTTTTCTTAGGTGGGCTGCTCCACTTTAGCCGAAAAGAGATTTAACAACAAACGAGCTTCGCCCTTAAATACGTTCGGGCAAAGCTCGTTTGTTTATTTTAACTTGAAAGCTACCTCGATTTCTCTTATTCTTGCATCCTCCATATGAATGACGCTGCCAATGCTTCTTGCCGAAATGACCGCCTTCGCGCTGTATTCCGCTACCTCCAGGCGATCAAAGGTGTTGAGCAGACTTTGTCCAGTAACGATAACGCAATCATTCGAGGCTATAACGATTGGCGTGCTCTCGTTGAACAGCTCGGCAGCTCCTTCCGGATTGGCGTACAGCTCGCCATTTGGAATTTTCGGAATATTTCTCAGCAAAATATAGCTTTCGGGAATCGTCCGGGAATCGAATGTCTCATCTGTCACCGAAAATGCCATAATGTTCGGCGGGTGCGATATAATGACAGAATGGACATGCGGCTGCTTATTGTAAATATGCTGATGGAACATGACCGAGCGGCTCGGCTGCTTGCCCTCTTCCCGCTTGCCGTTCTCGATGCGAACGAGATCGCCCTCCTCCATATACTTGCGATCCCTATTATAAGGCGTAATAAGGAAAGAGTTCTCGTCCAAGCGATGAGAGAACGTCCCTTGCGTGCTCGTGAACAGCCCTTGATCATACGAACGGCGAATGAGCTTGCACATCTCACGCCTTGCTTCCTTCTCTGCGCTGCTATAGCGCTGAGGGCTGAACGTCTCAAGCGGAACTTCCTCCTTACGATTGACCGTACCCTTCGGCAGAGAGATCGGCGTGCCGATCCGGCGAGCTTTAATTTCCAATCTTGCACAATATTCAAGCGTCTCAAAACGCTCAAAGGCTTCGAATAGATTATGTCCCCCTACTACGACACCGTGGTTTTCCAGCATAACGCTGTTATACCCTTCCGCGAATACAGCGGCGATTTTTTCACCAAGCGCGCTGCTTCCGGGCAGATCATAAGGCGCCATTCCAACCTCTCCGCATATGAGATGGTCATCAGGCAGCAAATGCACATTCGGCACCTGTCTAACGATGCTAAACGCAACCAGCGCTGGCGGATGCGCGTGAACAACAGCGCGAATATCGCCGCGTCTGCGGTAGATCATTTGGTGAAAAGGATACTCGCTTGATGGTCTATGGTTTCCTTCGATTGAGCCGTCCGCTTTTACACATACGATGTCCTTTCTTGTCAACTCGCCTTTATCAATGCCCGCGGGCGTAATCCATAAATCGCCGTTATCATCAAGAATCGATAGATTGCCGCCAGAAGTAGTCGTCATGCCATAGCCGTAAATCCGTTCCATCATCATCATAAGCTGGTCAGCAGGATGCAGAAGTTCGAAGCGCATAGTATTAGCCTCCTTTAGGTTCATGATTGATTGCTTCTGTTTATAACTTTACAATATTTGAATACTTTTGAATATGATTATTTGTTTTTATTCTATCAAATTGTTAAGCTTTGCTGTATGATAATTATCACTAAAGGAAAACATTTTTAAACGATATTCATCCATGTCGAAATAACACTGTTACGTCTAGCTATGCTGTCAACAACTCATGACTGAAGTCACGAGCTTGTAACTGACCGGAAGTAAGAACGGCGATATGCCTCCTTCCTTAGAGTGGCGTTACGATAGGCAGGCTGACAACTACCCGACTGAATAGGTATACCTATTCAACCACTTCAGCAATGTACTTCATTCCAATGCGCTGAAGATTCATCGCTCCAATCCGATCGTCATTGGAGCTGTATTGGCAATTCCTGCAACAAAAATAATGTTTTTTCTTATTGCGATTGGCTTTGTCCGTATGATGACACTTCGGGCACATTTGTGATGTATATCTTGGATCTACGGCAATCACCTTAGCATTTGACCGAACCGCCTTGTACTCGATCATCTGACGAAGCTGGTAGAATGACCAGGATACGGTTTCGTAACGCTCCTGCACACGTACCCGCTCTGTTGCTTGACGTATGCCGGTTAGGTCTTCGATGACAAACAAAGTACCCTTTCCGTACCGGTCAACGAGTGCCTTCGATATCCGATGATTAACATCGGTCATATAACGGTTTTCTCGTTGTCCCATTCGTTTGATGGCTCTGCGGGCGGAAGCCGTTCCAAC
>Ga0182739_1000192_pt1 | contig 106399 bp, 109 predicted proteins | sample eDN5th30CBELigBY_FD_128873 | JGI IMG/M metagenome (GOLD analysis project Ga0182739, IMG submission 128873) | Enriched backyard soil microbial communities from Emeryville, California, USA - eDNA 5th pass 30_C BE-Lig BY (version 2) (version 2) | ecosystem: Environmental > Terrestrial > Soil >...
AAGGGGAAGCCGAAACACTGCGGGAAAGAATCCAGCGCATCTTCCGGACGATGAATGGTTTCGGCGACATCATAGAGATGTTGCCGGAAGGTGATGCACGCGCGGTCCTCTCGCAGCAGCTTTCACGCTCTTTCGGCTTGCCCGACCAAGGTTCGGACGACACGAGCCTCAAGAAGCTGTTCATGTTTTGCCGCATGAAGCTCGATCAGTTCGATAATGCGGACGAGTATCAGGAGATGTTCGTCCGTTTCGTCATGGAAACCCTGGAACCTATGGTTCCGGCGGCGGAGACGCATGCCGCGGAAGGTTCCGCACCTGAATTCGATCTCGCGCCACCGGTCGCGGCGGTCGACCTGCGCGGCTTGGATCAGATGTCTGCTCCTCCTGCCCATCAGCAGGATATGAAGCGGCAACATGTGAAAAATGATATCGGATCAACCGACGGCGGGGTGGTTGAACAGGATGTCATAGCCCCTCCGGCCGATAGTTCACACGCTGGTTCGCTGCGCCCGGAAGATTTCATTCTCTGGCCTGACGAAGCTGTCGACAGGGTGCTGCCGACAAACTATCCATCCCTGCTCTTCCCCTGTCCGCATGACGGGAAAAACCCAGCTTCGCGAGCAAAGTGGCTTTCAGGTGAGGCCTGGGGCCGGGATGCCGTGGCAATCGGCTTTCACAAGCTGTCACACGCATCCAGGGAAATCATCGCGGAAGCGGATACGGAAATGTCATCCGATATCGACGCTTTTGCACTGCATCACAATGTCCGCTTCCCGATGAGCGGACCTTTTCATGATGAGCCAGATCAATGGCTCGAGACGGCTTGCGAGAAGATGGGGATGGAGCTTCCCGATCCAGGTGATGTCGCCAGGGAAATGACAAGGGCCGCAGCTTTCGCGATCACACTTCTGTCGCCGATGACGGCTGGTCAGCTTGCGAGAACTGGAGCGAGGCTGGTGTTCGGCGCAGATGCAGCCAAGGCAGCCACCCATGCGCTTGCGCTTGAACGATCATTCCTGAAGGACAATGCGGATCAGGATGAATTTGAGGGCGAACAGATTCTGCTCGGGACGATCAACCCCGCGCGACCGGTCAGGGAAGGCGACAGCCTGATCCGTGCCTTTGTCATGCATAGCGTCACCGGCCGGCCATTGGCCGATTGCCTGATCGATGGCCTGTCAGAGTTCAGGCATGCCCAGGTCATCAGGAAACTCTTCGAAGATCCCCAAGCTGCTCCTGCGACGGATTTCCATGAGAAATTTCTGCAGCATTGCGTTAGCCCCCTGGATTGCTATATCCTTGCGAAAAATGAAGCAGAGCTGGTGATGTGACCCTTGGGGCATACCAGCCCAAGTTGGAGTCATATTTCTCGTGTCAGGATCAATTGTCGTTTGCGAAAAACCTTCGCAAGCCAAGGCCATTCGCGCTGCGATCGGCAACAAGTATGGCGAAGTCCTCCCCGCAGCGGGGCATCTGCTCACGTTGAAGGAACCGAACGATGTCCGGGATGACTGGGCGAAGGAATGGACCACCGAGCTTCTCTGGCCCGGCAAGTTCTATGAGAAAAAACCAATCAACGAGAAGAGGGATCTTTTCGAGAAGATCCGGTCGGCCGCACGCGGGGCAAGCGAGATCATCATCGCCACCGACTGTGACCGCGAGGGACAGTTGATAGGTCAGGAAATTGTGGACTATCTCGGCTTCAGGGGACGAGTCCGCCGAGCGATGTTCAACGCGGAAGATCCGAAATCCTTGCGGGAAGCCTTCGACAATCTCCATCCGAACGAGAAATACCAGGGCCTATACATGTCCGGCCAGGCCCGGGAGCAGGCCGACCAGGTGACCAACCTCTCTTCGACCAGGGCGGCAACCGTGCTCTTCAAGGCGCCGGGAACCAAGGGGGCAATCGGCGTCGGCAGGGTGAAAACGCCGGTCTTGGGTATTGTCTGCAAGCGGGAACTCGAAATCCTGAACTTCAAGGAACAGGACATGTTCGAGATCGACGCGACCACAAAGGTCGCTGCCGGCCATATTCTCCTCAGCTGTTCGAAGCTTCCGGCATCTCTGGTCAAGGAACAGGAGAAGGTGGCGGAGGAAGAGGAGGAGCTCAATGCAGACGAAGAGGCACTCGAGGAGAAGGAGACGACCCGCGGCAAGATCCTCGATCGGAATATCGCGGCTGGCCTGAAGGAAGCCGTGATCGGTTTCCAGGGGCCGGTGAGGTCGAAGGCCGAACGCAAGAAGCAGGCTCCGCCCAAGCTTTTCGATCTCACCGCACTGCAGAGCGCATGTTCGGCAAAGTTCAGCTGGACCGGTGAAAAGACACTGAAGGTCGCTCAGGAGCTCTATTCGACCCGGACTCTCATCACCTATCCGCGTGGCGAGGCGAAACACCTGCCTGAAAACAACATTCCGCATGTGGCCGAAATGGTTCCCGCACTGCTGCGTCTGGCCGACTACGGCCAGTTCACGCCCCTGGTCGCCAAACCGATCATCCGGAAGGGCAAGGACGGACATTTCTCCGACAAGGCCCTCGAGGGCCTGTCCCACTATGCGATCATCCCGAACTACAACAGCAAGGAGATCTTTGCCCGGACGGTTCCGAACCTGAGTCCGGACGAAGCAAAGCTGTTCGATCTCATCGTCCGGCAGTATCTGGCGGCATTGGCACCGGATTACGAATATCGACAGACAACCGTGAACATGGCTTTTCCTTGGAAGGGGCATTCCTGGGATTTCAGGACATCCGGACGGGTCCCCCTGGTTCCCGGATGGAAGGCCATCATCGGGGCGGGCGGCAGCAAGAACAAGGACGAGGATGCTGAGCTCTGCCCCGTCAATGACGGTGAAGCCGGACTTGTTGAACAAGCGGCTATCCGTGTCGTCAAGACCAGGCCGCCGGCCCGCTATACGGAAGGCGCCCTGATCAAGGTCATGCAGGAAGCCTGGCGCCTCGTCGACGATCCGGCACAGCGTGCCCGCCTCAAGGAGGCCAAGGGTATCGGCACGCCGGCAACCCGGGGCGAAGTCCTGAAGGGGCTGCTCGCCCAGGGACAGCTCACAACCCAGGGGAAATCGCTGAAACCCACTTCTGGCGGGCTGCAGCTCTACAAGCTCTTCCTGCAGGTCTGTCCGGCCATGGTCGATCCGGCCACGACAGCACTGTGGGAAACGCTCTTCGACCGGGTCGAAAAAGGAACGGCGAAGGCCGAGGACGTGGTCAAGAAGATCATTGGCGAGGCGGAGAAAAATATCAGTAACATGGTATCTGCCACCGCGGACAAGATCGAGATCGGTGCCAAGACGAAGCCCTCTCCCAAGATGATCGCCGCTGCGAAGTCGATTTCTGAAAGAAAGAAGATCAAGCTGCCGGCTGGACTGCTTTCAGACTCCAGCATCTGCAGGAAGTTCCTGGAGGAACACCTGCCCAAGAGAGAGCCTGGGGAAAACGGTGCCGGCGGCACCTATCCTCCTTCAGCAAGGCAACTGGAACTGGCGACGGATCTGTCCGGACGGATCGGGAAACCGATCCCCGATGAGGCCAGGGCTTCTTCCCAGGTGCTTTCCAAATGGATCGACGAGGCCATGAAGTCGGCCCCGCCACGGCCGCCGAGTCAGAAGCAGATCGATCTTGCGGCGAAGCTTGCCGAAGAAAAGGGCATCGATCTGCCCGTTCAGGTTCGGACGAACAGCAAGGCATGCTCCGACTTCATTGCGACGAACATGGGCGGAGGCGGAAGCAAGGGCGGCACGGCGGGAAAGGGCAAGGGCAATTTCAGCAAAGGGCCGTCACCCCGCCGCAAGTAATATGAGAAAATATTTCGTGCCGTCGTGTTGATTTTTTCGCACGACGGCATGAAACTCACGAGTGTCGGGCAGGCATGACCTGCTGAGGACATATGATCAGAAAAGGAAGATCCTGATGACACAGAAGACCGGAGTCCTGGCCGCCCTGCAGGCCAATGCCACCAAGAACCTTCCGCGGGTCCTGCGGGGCCGTGCGAATATGCTGGTTCGTCTGGAGGGCTTCAACGATGACTCCCTCAAGGTGACGGCACTGAATGGCCCCCTCAAGGACCAGACCATCAACGTCAAGCCGACCAACGCCGAAGTCGACTCCTTCCGCAAGGAATCCGACAAGCAGACCGACCAATACACGAAAATCGGCGGCACCATCCGCCTCGACCAGTGCCAGGCAGACGGCAAGGGCGATTACAAGGCCTACGCCACAGTCTTCATCAAGGATCCGACCAAGGGTGACGAACCCCTGACGGATGTTCTGATCCGTCCCGTTCATGCCCAGTCGAATGGCAAGGAAATCGTTCTCGTGCAGACGATGTCGCCTTCCCAGGAGACGAAGATCGAGTCTCTCGAGCAACTCGAGGAGGCTGTCGCAGCTGCTTTTGCGTCGCATCGCAACGCCATGCTGTTCTTCAACATGGATGGCGGCGTCGTCGAGATGCAGATGCAACTGTCCTACACCCAGGGTGAAGATCGCAAGCGCGTCTATCACGACCCTGTCGAAACGGCACGCAGCCTGTTTTCCGAAGGCCTCAACGAGGAACAGAAGGATGATCTGCGCGCCAAGATCGAGGCCGGCCTTTCGGTTGTCCCGATGGGCGTCAACCTGCTGGGCAATGACACCCTGAAGAACATCAGGATCGATGAGGCCCGTGCCGCGAAGAAAGGCGACAGGCCGCAGATCCGCACGTTCAACCTCTACGCCTACGAGACGGCGTCACTCGGCCAGCGCGTGCACAATGCGATCGCCCGCCAGGGCGACAATGCGCTCTCGGAAGAGCATGTCGAACGCCTGAAGACCGCCTTCCTCGACTTCACCGACAAGACGGGCAAGGAAACCCTTCTTTCGGAAGGCTGGAAGAAGGTCTCGGATACCCATCTGAAGGAGTTCTTCGCGTCGAAGGGAGTCGAGGTCGCGGACCAACCGGACACAGGCTTCAACAACGGCTCTCTGGTTCTTCGCCCCTATTCGGGTGGCAATGGGCATTTCGTGATCAAATCGCACGAGAACGCGCGTTTCGCCAATCCCTATCCGAATCTGAAGTGCTTCGCCGAGGTTCGCGAAACCTACCTGACGGAAATCCACGACGCGATCATGACCGTCGTCGGGGCTCCCAAGGCCGAGGTGAAGGAACAGGCGGCCGAGGCGGAAAGCAAGGCACCCGCCGCGGCAAAGGAAGCTCCCGAGGCAACTCCGGAAGTGTCCTCGACCGTTTCGATGCTGGACCAGATCGCAGAGGATGGCATCGATCTCTGATCGATGAGAAAACTGGAACTGAAAGGGGCCTCCGGGCCCCTTTTGCTTTTTCGGCAGCCAGCGTGACAGAAATCGAATTCTCGGATCGCCCTGCATGGACTGGATAATCTTATTCCGTTCCGAGGATCTCGATGCACATGTTTTTCAGCTTTCGCACGGTTGCTCTTTTCACGAATTGGCATGAGAATTCAGTCAAAGAGATTCAAGGAGATTGTCCCTCATGGCGCAGGATGTGAGCCCGGAAGTGAAACCGGTGGGCTGGGTGGCTTTCGAGCAGGGTGTAGCGAAAATGCGCCGCGTCATCGCCCCGAACGGCATCAAGGGGCTGTTGCTCAGGGTCGGCGAGGGAAAAGCGGCAGAGCAGGTCAAGAGCAAGGCGCTGGAATTCGGCTTCCAGACGCTGAAGAATCCCCTCGTCATGCAGATGCTCTTCCCGGACGGCCGCGTGCCTTACGGACCGAAGGCGCTGGCAGAAGCCCTGGGCGGGCATCCGGTGGCACTGTCCAGAACCGAGTTCGATTCCGACAGCTGGACGATCAATCTTTCCCAGCATGCGCCGGTCGTCCAGCAGGCCGCCGTTCCGAAACGGATCTCTCCCGATCCTGCCAACATCGTCATCATTGGAACCAACATCCGTGGTGAAGAGGTCATTCGCGACGGTCAGGGCAGATACTTCCGCAAGGTGTCGCAGGAAAATGGAAAGCATGACTTCGTTCATGAGGGCGAGGAGGATATTCCGACGCTGTTCCTGCGCGCGGTGAAACGGGAAGATCTCCAGGTCATTTCATCCTGCCTCATCGGCATGGCCGCAAGGGGCACATTGCACGAGGAGGTCTTCTATCGCGTCATCGACGCGGCCCTGGAGGAGGGGCCACACGGGAAGCTGGAGATGCATCGCGAGGATGCCGCAAAGGCCGTGCGGTCATTCATGATGCGTGAAATCACTGCCATAGCCATCGAGAACGATGCATCTCGCGATAAATTCTACACCGCCTTGCGGATCTCGGATTCGACACGCTTCGTTCTTTCAAAGGACGTGCGGGCAGATGGCATGCTGGAACCTTCCGCCGCGCTTGCCTCGTTCCTGCGCCGGACCATGCGGGGAACGACGGCTATCGACTTCCGCGGATCCGAAAGCATCAAGCTGGCCATGCCCCCCGTGATCAGGGACGGCGCGCCGGTCCAGTTCCACGACCTTGGTTCGGTAAACGAAGATGCGATGGGTCCATATCTGGCGAACGTTCTCGCTCGCCGCGACAGCAATGGCCGCACGATCATCCGACTTCCATCGAAAACGTCGGAAGAAACCGTCGAGCAGATCCGTTCTGATATCGGTCGCGCCTTCGCCCTGGAAGGGGTTGCCCGCATCGATGGCTCTGTCGCCAGCGGCATTCAGGACGTCGATGGTTCCATCATCTACTTCATCGGAGAGCGTCGTCCGGAACTGCTCGATGGACTGCCGCAGGCGGCCCTGCGCGACATCAATGTCATCACGGGAAACGATCTGATCAACCTGGAGAGGGACATTGTTCGGGCGCGGGCGAAAATCCGTGACTTCCACCAAGGGGTCGAAGCCGAGATCGCCGACAGCGAGGACAATCGCGAAGAGAACCAGCGTCAGCGTCCCTATCAGCCGATTTCCCAGGTCAAGGAACCCTTCACGATGATCCCGGTGGCGCTTGAGGGCGCAACGGCCAAGGCGCAGCGGCGGGTCGTCAGGGATCTCGCTGAAATGGGTGGTGTCGATGCCGCCGTCTCATCGATGCTCGGCTCAAGCCTCGATGCCCTTGGAGAGCATGTGACCTCCGAACAGGCGGATGCTGTCGCCATGTGGAAAAACGCTTATGACCGGGATCGCGGTTTCCTGATCGCCGATGCCACGGGGGTCGGGAAGGGGCGCTCCATGGCGGCGATCGTGCGCTCATATCTGCGCGCGGAACCTGGGCGGAAGGTCATCTACTTCACCGAGAGCGCCAAGATCAACGCGCCTGACGTCATCCGAGACCTGATCGGCGTGGGTGCGATGTCCGACGTTCGTCCGCTCTTCCTGACCATCGGCACCGACATGGAATATGTCGAGCATGATCCCGTGACCGGTGAGGAAAAGATCTCCAATCTCACCAGTGTTCCCGCGTCGCGCAGATCGGCGATCTTCGACAGCGAGACCTGGCCGGATGACTGCAATGTCATCATCACCAACTATTCGATGTTCAGAAGTGCCGAGGGCACCCCATCGGCCATCTGGCTGCGGAATGCCCTGGATGAGAAAACCCTCATTGCACTCGACGAGTGCCATAATGCGCTCAACGAGAAATCCGCCCAGGGGGAAAATATCCGGGCGGCCATGGATTCGGTCGTGCACAAGCGCAATGTCGTTTTCGCTTCGGCGACCCCGACCAGGGATCCGTCCGGGCTTACGCTCTACAAGCCGTTGATGCCGGCATCGGAGAACAGCCCCTTCAACGAACTCCTGAAGAACATCAGGAGCGGTGGCGAGGTGGCCCAGGAAGCATTCACGACGATGCTCGCCGAAGACGGCGTCATGTTGCGGCGGGATCACGACCTGTCAAATATCGAGTTCAAGATCGAACTTCCGAATGACGAGCTGATGCTGCGCTATCAGCAGATCAACGATCAGTTCTCGCCGATGGTCGAGCTCATGATCGACGCGAGCCTCGAGATCGGCCGTCATATGGGTCGGGGGGTCACGGCGCAATACGATGCGCTGATCGCCCGCGGAATAGCACCTGAAGCCGCGCGAGGCCAGGTCAACGCGATGAACCAGTTCTCGAACACGACATCGCCGCTGATCAATCTCGCGAAGATCACCAACAATGCGATCAAGACGGCATCTGTGATTGCCGATCAGGCCGCCCAGGTGGTTGACGTCACGCTTCGGGAGATCGCCGAAGGCCGGAAGCCGATGATCATCTTCCACTCGACGAACGCCGCGCTCATCCAGGAAATGGCGAAGGGCGAGGATGGGAAGGTGACCGAGGAATCCATGGCTGCCGTCGGCAATCTGACATTGCTGGACCAGATCAGGAGAATGCACAACAACGTCTACAAGGTCCGCCTGGAGGGCCGTATCGTCGATGCCAGGGAGGTCTGGCCGGATATTGCCGAAAAGAGCGCCCTTATCGAGGAAGCAATCAACCGGATGCCGCATAATCTCCCGGTGTCGCCGGTCGATCACCTGATCGAGCAGCTGGAAGCGAATGGCATCAGCGCCGGCGAGGTCTCTGGACGCGGCCTCTATTACCGTGACGGACGTGTTCAGCGTCGCACACTTGAGGACCGTGATCGCCGCAGGACGATCTCGAAATACAACAAGGGCGATCTCGATGTCATCATCTTCAACTCCGCAGGCGCCACTGGCGGTTCGATGCATGCCTCGAAGGATTTCGAGGACCAGCGTCCGCGGACGATGATCGAAATCGAAACCCCGCCGGATATCATCAAATACGTCCAGAGCCTTGGACGTGGAAACAGGTATGGCCAGGTCGCGCGTCCGCGTGTGGTTTCCGTCATGACGGGGCTTGTGTCCGAAATGAGGCTGATGCAGCAACGAAACTGCAAATTGCGCCGTCTCGGTGCTTCGGTGGACGGAAACCGCGCGCATCCCATGCTGCTCGATGATGTTCCGGACCTCCTGAACAAGGTGGGTGACGAGGCGACCAGGAACGTCCTGATGTCGATGCCGGCGCTTGCCCGGCGCCTGGGCTTCGACGAATATGCGGAGTCCGACGGCCAATCCTTCAACGACATCGTCGACGAGGGATCCGGCACGATCGGCACCGGCGCCGAGTCACTTGCTAACCGTGCGCTGACCAGGACGCTGATGCTGACCGCAAGGGAACAGCAGGACTTCGTCGCGCGCGTCAAGGGAGAGTTCGACTCCCTCATCGAGGAACTCGAAAGCCGCAATGCGAATCCGCTGCGGCCGAAGGAGCTCGACGGCATGGTCGAGATCCGCGCGACTTCGATCTTCTCGGGTCAGGAACGTGAAGAGGGCAACCTGGACAGCTCCGCTTTCCTTTCGCCGCTCCACATCTCCACCGCCGTTCACCACTACACGGAGGACGCCTGGACCGGGGACAGGCTTGTTACCGAAATCGAGAGCGCCCGTCGCCTGTATGGAACCGACGGTTTCCGGGCCTATTCGAACCGGATCACGCAGAACATGCCGGCCCTGCTTCGTGCCTATCTTCCCGAGGGCATGGAGATCGAAGAGGCCATGGCTGCGCCACGAGAGGCAGGCACGCGTTTCGAAAGGACTCACAAGAAGCTCACCGATCTGGCCTACCTCCTCGAGCACATGGTTCCGGGCGGCATGATCAGCTTCCCGGATGCTTCCGATCCAACCGGCATCGTGGACCGGTTCATTGTCGGCCTGGTGTCTCCGGCTCAGCAATCTCATTACGACGTGCCGTCGGCCTACAAGATCAAGACGATCATGCCGGGCATGTCCAAACCCACCGTCATGTCACTTTCAAGATTGATCGGGCCGAAGATCGACAAGATCTCTTTCGGACCGGGCCTTTCTGAAGCCTTCGACCCGGATACACTGCAGTCATTCGACGATGAGAGTCAGCTCTCCAGACGTATGCCCGTGCAGATCCTGTCCGGCAATATCCTGCAGGCGATCAATGAAGCCGCGCAAAACAACCTGGGAACCATTTCGCTCTATCGGGACGAGAACGGGCAGGTTCACCGCGGTATCGTCGTCGATCCAGGGAAGGTTGACTTGACAAAGCTTCCCGTTCCGATCAACTCCGGGCATGTCCTCGCGCGCGCGGCCGACAAGTTCCTGGACGATCCGGCATATCGCGCGACCAGCGAGATGTTCAAGATCTGGGGTGGTTCCGCCCCGGATAAACCGGTTGGCGAGCGTGACAACGCCGAGCTGATCATCTCGATAACACCCCGCACCTTCACCATTGATGCGGTTCCCCTGAGAAAGGCGACGCGCGACTTCTACACGAGCCGTCCCGGTCTATACGAGAATCTCTTCGGCAAGGAGCTCCCGACCCTGGAGAAAACGCCATTGCGTGCCGTTCGGCGCGGTGAGGCCGGGATGTATCGGATCAGGTTCGCGCTCCAGGAGGAGAATGACCGAAATCATGTTCGGGAAATTCTCGAGTGCATGAGCGATCTGCCCATCGTGACGGATGGACGTCATCGTGATCTCATCAACCATGCCGCGAATGAGATCGACCTGGACGCCGGGGACTATGTCGAGCAGGAGATGGAACTCCAGGCGGGTATCGAGCCGGAACAGGCCGCGGAGCCAGTAAACGGTATTGTCGATATCGCAGATATCGACATGGACGACATTGAATGGATGGGCTGAGGAAATGAAAGTCTCGACAGTGGTCAAGGACCGCGAAAAAGCGAATGCGGTCGATTTCTATATGTGCACCGACACAGCGGCGCCGGTCTGGGCAATGTTGCGACATGTTCGCGGGACCAATGTCCTGCGCGGATATGTCAGCACATCCGCCGCATCAGGTCTTGCGGTGATCAAGCCCATCCAGTTCGACAATCCATCGATCCAGGATGGAAATGCACAGGAGCATGCTCTTTTCGCCTTCATGGCCGGCGCGGGGCTGAAGCTCGAAGGCAAGAACAGCGCCGCCAGACCGGTAGACATCAATGCGCAGGTGGCCCAATGGGAGAATTTCCTCGGAGGCTCGGGCAAGGGAAAGAATGCCCCTACCGTCAAGGAAACACCAAAACGGGAAACTGACTATCTGGAACTTACGGACATCCAGGTGGGATTCCTGAAGAACCATCGCATGCTCATCGAGCGCGGCCATGAATTGCATGCCTCTCCGTCCGGTGTCCGTGGCTTCAACCTTGGCGAACCCATATCCGGTCTTTCCGCTTACGACATCCAGAAACATATCCATGCGAATATGCCATCGGTCCAAAAGCCTCCGAGCCTCAACCTGGAAGCGGCAAAGGAGGCTCTGGCATCCATTGCCAGACCCAGTTCGAATGCAGTTGCATGGTATGGTGTGATGGACGAAACCCTTGGCAAGGACCGCGCCCAGGCGGCGAAATCCTTCCCGGTTCTCGCTGCCCTGATCTCGGACAGTCCCGTCATATCCGACGCCGTCGACTCCCGCAAACCGATCCAGCCATTACTGATGGAACGGACAGGTCTCGGAAAGGGCGCACTGAAACGGGTCGGCAAACTCAGCAAGGTTCTGCCGGCAAGCCCGATCTTCGAGAATGGCGCGGTCATGGGGGAAGATGCTCTCGGCATCAACCGGATGAGGCGGTTTGCGACGACCGGATCCATCACCAACGACAATGCCATCCGCTATCTCTCCATGATCGATCCGGACCGTGTTCCGCAGGACGATCGCTCATGGATGATCTTCCATGACATCCTTGTCGGTTGCGCGATCCCGCTGGAGAACGCTATCGGAATTCCGGCCGTGGACATCCTGAACGCGTCGAAGGGAAACTGGGTCGACTATCATGCGACCCTGGCACGGGCCGCGGATTGCGATCCTGAGAATTTCGATCGAAGGATCCTGGCGCTGACATCCCTGGATGTCATCGAGGCCATCGAGGATGTGAGCCGATGCTCTGTCCTGCCGCTCATTCTCAGCTCCATCAGGGATGAGGGAGAATCTCTTCCGTTCGTCGAGGCGGAATATTTTCAGAAAGCTTTCAACATCGCGGCAGGGATCGTGATCGGCCAGAGCAAGAATGTTGCCGCCGGGCTTTTCGAAATGGCACGCAGATATGCCAGCCGCATCCCGGCACTTGCCGAGGCCACAGGTATCTCCTCGCTCAATGAGGAAGGCGACATCAAAAAGGGTGGTCGATGGGAAAAATACGGGGCGGATGGCTTTCCGCCGCTGACCGGTGACTACGTCACGACCGGAGGAATGCATATTTTCGTCCTCAAGAACAAGGAGATGATGGTTGAGGAGGGCAACAGGCAGCAGCATTGCGTTGGTGCGCACCATGTTTCGCATGCAAGGCGTGCGAGCGATTTCTACTTCTCCCTGCGCAGTGAAGATGGCCTGAAAAGCCATTCGACGCTACGTCTCTACAATTTCAACGGCAAGGATCTCGATGATGCACTTGCCAATCTCGCAATCGGCGAACATCAGACCTTCAACAATGGATGGGATGAGAAGGAGCGCCGCTACAAGGAGCCCGGAGACGAGTTGAAGGCCGCAGTTGACGAGTTCCTCCAGAAGATCAAGAGGAAGGAAATCCCGGTCAACTACCAGGAGATCTCGGATTGGCGGCAGCATCTCAAGTCGATGTCGACAACGAATACCGTCGAAGCGCTCAAGTTCACCTGGGATGGCGCCATAGGGATGGACTGGGGCGACAGGGACAAGCGGGAGAACAGCTGGCAGGAAATCCGGTATATCATCGGGGGGAAATACGGCCGGTCCGAACATCCTGGCGTGCTCTGGAGCGACAAGGACGCACGCTCCCTGCTTGCGGAGATGAGTCCCGTGACAGCGGGATCTCTCGAGAGAAAGGCAAGACTGGCGAGGGAAGCCAGGGAGTCCGCGAAGGAGCCGGCCACTGACAATGCAGGGCCTGGCATGTGATTTGGCGCGGGAGCTTCGGCTCCCGCGCGACCCTTCGGGTGGCGTTCATGATGTAACGTTTTTACGCGTCGTCATAATTTTCACATATACGCTTCTGTCTGGATGACGAATCATTTGATTCGTCTTTGCCGACATGTGTCACCTCCCAGATCGTCAGTCTGTGTTTCTTGCGAAGAATTTCCTTGAACAGGCTGTGATTGATGAGAGGAATGAGGTCTTGGTATCAAGGTAAGTTGTTGATTTAGAATGCATTCATAGCATTCGACATCATTCGCAACATCAAATGCGGCGCATTTCCGCCATCGGCCGTGCCCTGTCCGAATGAATGCTTCACCAGACCTGTCAACAGGTGTAGCTCACCTCTTGGGCATATGTTCGGGAGGGCGCCTCCTGAGGGGGGCAACAGATGAAATCGGTGACATTTTTTTCTTTTTCCGGCCTTGCGCCCGACTGGAGCCTGCTGATAATACTTTCGCATCCGAAGCAGTGTGGGGACATTGTATAGAATAGCTTTCGGGGGCAGAGCATGCCAAGCAACGAATACATACTCCGCGAAGACCTGGCAGGCATTTATCGCCTGGCGCCCCGGGTCTGGCCGTTTTTTCAGTCGGGGATTTCCGCTGCGAAAGGTTACGGCTTTGCTGAGTTTTCCATCGACCATGTCATCCATGCACTCCTCGAAACACCAGTTCTCCAGCAGATGATCTGTTCCGTCGGCGGGGATTATCTCGTCGTCAAATCATCTTTGGAGGCGTCCTTCGAGGAACACTCCAAATTTCACCTGCACTGGAATGCCGATATGCGCATTGCGGTCAGCGACAGCCTGAAACAGCTCGCGGACTCCCTCGATCGTCACGTTGCGGATTTCGAATGTGACAACCAGGAAGAGATCGTCCGTTACATCGTGCTGCAACTTGTCAACCTGATCGGGGAGTCCAGAATCGCCGAAGCCGCCTTTACAGATGGCGGGGCCCAGGATGTGTTCCTTCATGTCTCGGTTCCCGAAATGCCCCTGGAAGAGAGCTGGCTTCCAGATGTCGAGATCGATGAGGAAAGCATCCTCGAGGATGAGGATCTCGACATGTTCTTTGCCCATCATTCAAATGCGAGTGCCCTGGGAGATGTACTTTCGCGCAAGTTCCGGCCGGTAGGCTGGAGGCAGGATGGAACGGGAGACGTCCAGAATACGGTCGGGACCGGGGATCATGGCAGCTCATCGGGCAAATCCAAGGGTCCGGACTCTGACCGCATTGCTGCCCCGGAAAGCCAAGGCGTATCCGGGGCGACCCTCACAAAAAACGGCAAGGCCGATGAGGTTTCCGATGCCGTTCTTGCGGCCCTCCGCGATCTTGGAAGCGAGGCCATGGCCGGCAATCTCGATCCCTGCATCGGACGGGACGAGGAAGTGGCCACGATCCTGTCGACGCTGCGCCGGAGGACCAAGGGAAGCATCATCATCTATGGTGAGGCCGGTGTCGGGAAGACCGCGATCGCGGAAGGTGTCGCGATGCGGTTGAGGGAGGCGGAGATCGAGGCGTCCCTGAGCGACCGGCCCTATTACGAGCTCAACCTCGGCACCCTTGTCGCTGGCGCCAGATATCGTGGCGATTTCGAAGCCAGGATGTCGAAGCTCATCGAGAAGGTATCCAGCGAACGGGCGATCGTCTTCATTGACGAGATCCACATGATCATTGGCGCCGGTTCCACTCTGGGCCGTGAAATGGATGCCGGCAACCTTCTCAAGCCCGCCTTGGCGCGCGGAGAATTCACCATCATCGGTGCAACGACACCTCTCGAACTCCGCGCCTTGCGCAAGGACAGCGCCCTGATGCGTCGTTTCGAACTGCTTGCGATCAGGCAGCCGACAAGGTCGGAGACCGCAGATATCGTGGAAAGGGCATCGTGGACCTATCTGAGATATCATGATGTGACGATGGATTGCGATGTGGTCGGTGAGGTTTGCCGCGTTACCGATCTCTATCAGCCTGAGCGGAACTTTCCGGACAAGGCCTTCGACCTTCTCGACCTTTCATGTGTCGTTGCGCGGGAGGAACGGATCGCAGCTGGCGATAACATACGGAAGGCCAGGGTTACAAAATCTCATGTGATGCACGCGGCCCGCAAAATGGGTTTACGCGTTCCATCAAGGCCCAGCCAAGCCCAGGAAAACATCCTCAAGGCTCTTCCTGTAGCGCTTCGCAAGGATGTCTTCGGTCAGAACCCGGCGATCGAGATGCTGGTTGACATCGCCCAGAAGGCTTCACTCAACCTGCAGAATACCGGGCCCAGATCGGTCATGACAGTGTCGGGGCCACATGGATCCGGTAAGAGCTGCATCCTGAAGTCCTTCGCCGATGCGATGAATCTTCCGTTGATGACCATCGATGTGAGGGCGAGGATCGAGTCTCCAGGATCTTTCCTGCTCTGCGGAGGAGTCGCCGGCGGGCAGGATCGCCCTGGTCTCCTGGTTCAGGCCGGCGACATCCACAAGAACATGGTTCTTGCCATCGAGAACATAGACCAGGCCGACAGCAGCGCGATGGATGTGATCGGATCCCTTCTCGAGACGGGAAGGGTATCCGCCCACGATGGCCGGCCGATCTGCTTCCAGGGAGCTTGGGTGTTCCTCGTCATGTCTTCGGAGGATGCCGAAAGTGGACATGTCGGCTTCGGAAGCCCTCCGTCGCAGATCGAGAAGGATAACGAGCGTATCGAGAAATCTCTTTCTCAACAAATACGTTCGGCGGTGAAGCACCGGATGAATCTCGATCTTCTCGACGAGCCTTCTCTGCGGAAGATCGTCAATCGCGCAGCTGAAGGTCTCTGCGAGCGTTGCCGGGATCTGGGAGCTCATCTATCCGTGACAGAGGGCGCGATCAGATTGATCGCCAGGCAGGCATCCAATGGATGGGATGCCGTCAGGATCGTTGAGGAGGAGCTCCAGGCCATGATCGTGAATGACATCGTCTATGGTGATGGCATCAACGATATCATCGTTTCCGACGTCAACGGCAAGATCCGGAGCACCGGCGTGATAAAGCCGGATTCCAGTCCCGCCTTTCACAGCGAGGAATATCAGGTCATCTTCAGCTGAGAGCACCTGCCAATGGTCCAGTCCTGGCGCCTTTCAGGGCACCGGGACGAAACCCTCGATTTCTCGACCGACCCGGCGCCAGGAATCCCGGATCCTGGCGAATACCTCATCCTGATCACCGGTGGCATCGATCATGACGAACCGCGGGTCGCCCTCTGCGATGAGGTCGAGGAAGCCCTGGCGAAGGGATTTCTGAAACCCCAACCCCTTGCTTTCCATCCTGTCTTCTGAGGTGATTTTCCCATCCTCTCGGCCGAGCGCGCGGGCAAGCGCCAACTCGGGATCGATATCGAGAACAAAAGTCAGATGCGGTTCGATGCCGATCATCATCTCGTGGATCCTGTCGACGATCATCCTGTTCTCGGGATGTGTCGCGGCCTGATAGACACGGGTCGTATCGACAAACCGGTCGCACACGACGGTGACCCCATCTTCGAGCATCGGTCGGACAATCCTTTCGACATGGTCGCGACGGGCCGCATTGAAGAGGAGGATTTCCGTCTCCGGTGACCATCGATCCGCATCTCCCGTCAGCAGGAGGTTTCGGATTTCGAGTGCACCCGGGGAGCCGCCTGGCTCGCGCGTCATATGGACTCGCCGGCCTTCCTCTTCCAGGAACCGCGCAAACCTTGCGATCTGGCTGCTCTTTCCGCTGCCATCGACGCCTTCGAATGTGATGAACATGTTTTCCTCAAAGATCCATGCTGGAATTTACGGTTGGGTCTCCAGACGGGATCCGGATATGGGAGGCGAGAAGGGGCAAGACCCGATCCTCCTGGCCGCCGGCAAAGAACCTGATGCGATCCGAATAGGCTGCGATATCATCGGGCCTGGTGGAGATATGGGTGAGAAACAGAGATGAGAGATCATTGAGATCATTGCGCGGTTTTGCTGCCGTGAACCCGCGATGGCGATAAACGGTTGCACCGCATGCCTTTATCCGGGCACTTACCGGTTTTTCGGAGGTCAATACATGGAAGCGCTCACCAAGACGGCTCATGAAACCGACAGGGTCGCGAAGGCGGGCATTGAAGTATGGCATCATCATCTTCTGATGCCCGGATTTGAGCAATGATGTCAGAAGGCATTCCCTGACCATGAACAACCTGGTCCTGGGGTTGTCGAATTGCGAAGAGTATCTTTTTTCGACCAGTTCCTCGCGCTTGAGTATGGCCACGCCCAGAACATGATCACGATAGGGCAGCATCACGCTGCCGTCTTTCGCAGGCTCGCTGTAAAAGCCGTCAAGGATGACCTTTGCCGCTGCATCGTCGATCGCCTCCGTCTCGCACATGATCTTCAAGGCGGGGCCGGGATCGATGGCCATCATTCTGTCGACACATTCCTCCGTCAGGAATCCAGGCTGGGCCCTGGCGACGGATGCCTTGATCAGTGCGTGGAAGGATTCCCTGTTCTGCAGGAGAAGTTCGCCCTTGTCGGGAAAGTATCTCGGTTCCATCGACGAGGTCTCTCCAGTGACCAGGTTCGTCCTGGAAAGAAGAGGCAGTGCCACACCCGCGTGACCGGCATGGGCGCTGATCATGTCGACATCTCCGGCATGGTTTGCCATCAGGATGTCTTCCGGATTCGCGCGCTTCGATTTGCGGGCGATCTCCCCGGCGGTCCTGATGGCGGCAAGACCATCCTCATGCTTCATCGGCGCCGACTTGTCCCTTCGGGAAAGTCGACGCATTGACAGGATCTGGCGTGCATATGCGCCCGACATCCCGTGATTGGCCATTGCGTCCAGAGCCGGCTTGTCGCGCAGGTCACGCTCTTCCAGGACCGGAATGGCCCGATGGAACATGTCGAGCCAGTCAAGATAGGTTTCCCGGGCGATACGGCTTTGTGCGTAGATTCTCAGATCGTCGGCCATCACATCGTCGAGGCAAAGAATGCCCTCGGCGTGCTGGCCGGACGAAGACACCAGGATGACGGGCGTGTTCTGAGGCGCCTTGCCCTCATTGTATTCCCACCTCTTGCCGGTCGGAATGGTCGCAACAATCTCATTCCCGCGCCGCGTTACCTGGACGACCTCATATGGATTTACCGGTCTGCGGATCTGATCGGACCTGAAATTGTTCGAATGATTGCCATCCTTGAAGATCGTTGGAGCCGTATCCGGCGTTACCGCGGAGCGGGTCCTGATGAGAACCGTCGATCCAGGACGGATCCGGGAATTTGCGTCGCTGATAAAGGTGCCGACGGGTTTCCGGCCGCTTCCCAACACATTCTCCTCATCATGGATGAAGACGAAGCAATCATTGGCAATGCTCTCATGCAGCCAGTTCATTCCCTTGGCCATGAAGTCGCCAAAAGCATCCTCGCGCTCATGCAGCCCCCAGAGAATGATCAGGAAGCGCTTGTAAAAAAGAGCGCGGGAATCATGTGCATTCCGATGATCGGAATACTCGATGTCGTGCGGAGTGATCTCATGGCCGCCACTCCCCCGATAGATGCCGTCGATTTCCGCCTTGGATGGAAACAGCCGGGTCGCGGCAGAGGTCTCCTGATCGGCAATGACCATCCTGACATTCTCGCCATCGCGGATCAGGATCTGGATGGCGCTGTCGGCCTCTTCCTGGCGCAAGCGCTCGAAGACGCCCCGGACCGCATCACCCAGGCTGCCGTCTCCACTCCACTGGAAGGGGCGAGCATGCCTCCTGGCCTTAGTAATGGCGACGCATCGCTGATGCGGCAGCATGCGTTTCACCAGATCTGGATTTGCAGAGAGCAGCTCTGGCAGGTCGGCGAAATCGTCTCCGGTGAAGCCCTCCTCGAACCTGTCGGCGATGTAAAGCTCCTCATCGAGATAGAGCATCCTCTGCATCAGGTGGAGTGGCTCTGCCGACGGCGCCGAATTGCCTGTCGAAAGAACCTCGACCTCCATGCCTTCGCCCAGAAAAAGCTTCATGGTCCGGACATTTTTGAGCATGCGTTCGGCCTGGCTCATCTTGTCGGCAACCCCCGAAGAAACGGCCGTGACCTTCTCCGTCTGGAATGCCGCAACGACCGACATGCTGGCGGTCATCTCTTCGGACGCGGCCGAGATCCATTTCCCGGATGCCCGCATGACCAGGACTTCCTCCTCGATCCTCGCCTGCACGGCCAGTGCATCTCCTGAAGGCAGGAGGGCGGCCGGAAGCATTCCTGAGACGGGTTCAGACGCCGGAATCCTGTCAGGGAGAGCCTCGATCTTCGCCTGTCGTTCGCGATGGTCACGGACCGTATCGGCGATCCGGCTCACCTCCTTCTGGCGCCAGGAATCATAGGCTTTCCGTTCATCCTCACGCCTGATCTGGTCTGTCAGATCAAGCAATGTGGATCTATCCGGGCCGGAAGAGATCATCGCCGCCTTTTCGGAAATGGCGCCCATCAGCCTGGCGATCTCTTCCTCCCTGCGCGCAAGGGCGACGGAGTCGGCTTCCGGAACATAATCACGGAAGAAATCCGCCGTCAGGAGCTTGATCGGCTCCATGCGCCGCCACCCTCCCTCTTCCCAGGAAGGGTGGCGCGCCAGATGGACCGAATGAATGTCCCCGTCATGGATGCGGACCTCGAGAACCAGCAAGGTCAGCGGCTCCAGCGGCGGCAGGGCTCCCGGCTTCAGGCGGAAGTCCGGCCTGCTTTCCGGTGGACCCGCATATCTCCACCATTGCCCCGCCTTGACGGACGCTTCCTGCTGTGCGCCCATCTTTCGCATTTCAGGCCTGGCTGGTAGATTGTCAGTCATGACGGTTCTCCGCGGTTTGTCCCAACTCTATAGGTTCATGCGAAAAAATGGAATTGATAAACTTGTCGGAAAAGGCATTTTCTCAGAGGAAAGGATAATCCATGGGAAACAGTGAAACACATGAGGCTGCAGTCGGAGCCTTGCTTGCCGGTAAATCGGCGTTCCTCAGTGGCAGGAGCTACAGCGGGAAGACGAAGGTCCTCAACGAATTCATGATGAAGGCTCCGAAGGGTTCCGTCGTGCGGCTGTCGCCTTCCGGGCCTGCGGCTGTCGCGACTTTCGGCGAGCAGATAACTTCCTTCCTGCATCTGCGCCGTGGGGTTCACGAGCCGCAGGCCGCCATTCCTTCAGCAATGCTGATGAAGAAGCTAAGGGCTGCCAGGACCGTCATCGTTGATTGCGTCGACCAGATGCGGATCGACGAATTCCAGGCTTTGCGCGATCATCTCGTCGCCGGAGCCTGCAGGTTCGGTGATTTCGGGGGTCATCAACTGATCATGGCCGGAGATTTCAGCCGGCCGGAAATGCAGATCCCGGATGATATCGCGGCCAGGCTGGACAAGATTTACGGTCAGGGCAATCACCGTCCGTTCCAGAACCGACACTGGCCGCAGCTGCCTGTCATCGAACTCTCTCCTGCACCGGGATTCGATCCGGAATTGATCGAAATCCTTGACCTCATCGAGGGGCAGGAGAGCAGCTTTTCGGCGCTGTCGTCGATGCAGACGGCCGCAGGCATCCAGTCTGTAAGGATCACCGGAAGCCGTCAGCATGCCGATCAGATCAATGCCCGTGAGATGGAAAATCTCGATGGAGGCTATTTCAGGGTCGAAGCACAGATCCAGGGCCGTTTCATGGCCTATAACGCTCCTGTGGAGCCCAATATCGCCTTCAAGCGAGATTCCCGCGTCATCGTCTCGGCCGATATCCCTGATGCCGGGATCCTTGCAGGGCAGGCCGGGCGTCTCACGGGCTTCCACCGCGACAAGGAGAATTCACCTGTCGCCAATGTTGCTCTCGATGATGGGCGGACTGTGGTTATACCGCAATACAGCTGGAAATCGGTCACCCATTCGGTCACTGAAAATGGGGAGATATCGCGGCGTGTCGACGGTGTCTTCAAACAGGTTCCGCTTCTTCCCGGCTGGGCGATTCCCATCGGGAAGGCGCGAGGACTGCATTTCGACCATATCCATATCGAGAAGGGCGCGATGGACCATGGCCGTGCAGGTTTCGCACTGAGCAGGGCCAGGAGCGCTGCAGGATTGTCGATATCACCAGATATCGACCTGTTCTTGATGAGGAACGGCACCGATCCCGGCGTAAGACGGCACGAGCATGAGATCGAGCCGGCATGAACCAAAGCCACCGCCGGAAAGGAAACGACCGCGCCCTCAGGGTCGCGGTCTTTTCTTGCGGTTTGGACCGCGGGGTGAGATCTCGATCGAGATCATCCCGGATCGGGGCAGGGGATTTCGTATCTGGGCCAGGTCGTGTCCAGATCGGAAAAGACCGTCGAGACAGATCGAAAAGCATCGTCGATGCCTCCGATGTGCGGGGTGAAGGGGAAGGTCTGACGCATGGCAATCCTCCTTGGTGGCCCATTGAAGAGGATAGGATCGGTTTGTGAAAATGGAAGGTAAGTCTACAGGATATCCCCGGCGGAGAGGAACATGCCGCAGCTGGCCTTGACGTCGAAACCGACCCTGGGAACGATCCTGGTGCCAGATGCCTTCATTGACGGCATCAGCTTCTCCTTCACCAGACGATATCTGTCTTCGCTGGCCTCTGCTCCCGTCCCGATATCGGCGGGGTTGTATCTCACCAGATTGAGCTTGGCCCGCAATCCATGGCGTTCCATGAGATCCGTGATGGATGACAGATCGCTGTCCCGATCATTTTCTCCGGCGATCAGGGCATGATGAATGACGATGTCCCGACCACTGACGTCCTGCCACCGCCTGAGCCGGGCTGCCGTGGTTTCGGGATCATCTGCCTTCGGCAGCCATCGGCGCCTGAAATCACTCGCGGTGGTGTAGAGTGACCAGCAGATATTGACCGGCCATGAGCCGAAGACTTTCACCAGATCCACGTCGGATGCCTGTCGCGGCATGATGGTCGAGATGTTGAATTTCAGGGTTGTGATCCCGGCATTTTCCGCCCGAATTGTCGCATGCTTCGCGAAGTGGTCGAAGTCCTTCATCAGATTAGGATTGAGGAGGGGCTCGCCCCTCGCCATGAAGTTTATATTGAGGCGCAGGGCAGTCTCGCCTACCCGGGAATAGTGCTCGAGAATGGAATCGAGCTGTGCCAGAAGATCATCGATTCCAGCATGATCGAAGCTTGTCTGCCGGGTCCTTGTCAGATGGCAGAACCGACAGGCCTGGTTGCAGCCGGACTGCGATGAGAGGTAAGCCAGAACCTTTTCAGAGTCTCTCCGGACATATCGTGCTTCCAGGAAGCCGGTGCCGAAAGGCGTTGCGAAATTGACAGAAGCATCCTCTGTCGATGCCAGAACATGTTGCTGCTGCATGATAATCCCATGACGAAATGCTGGGACAATCCTACTTTACTTCATGCGAAAATAATTGGCGCGAGATGGGTTTTCCACATGTTTCGCTAAAGCCGTATAAGAACGAAGATGCAAAAGGGCGCCGGAAAGAGTTCCGGCGCGCGATTCACGTCATGCTGTCTTTTGGACAGGCGGTTCTCGCTCTCGCTTCACTTGGATCCGGCGATCCAGTTCATGCCCCAGCCGAAATGCTCGTCCATTCGGCGATGCCCCGGGAAGAACCGCACCTCCCGGCTGACCTTGATACGGCTACGCTCATTTTCAAGCATGGCAACGGCGCACATGCCTTCTTTCGAGCCGTATTCGTTCATACGGACCTCGACCTCGGGCTGTTCGGGGATCAGCAAACGGATGACACCGTCCGTTTGCTGCCAGTTCGGTGCGCCATCGTAAATGAAGGCGAAGATCAGGACACGATTGAACTCTCCCCACATCTGGCCATTTATGTCGAGCCATTCGCCGTCCCGAACAGCCCCGGTCCGGTCATCTCCCTGCAGCCGCACATAGGGAAAATAATCGAAATCGCCGAAGCCGCCGCCAAGTGCCTGCACGCAGGCTCTGTTTCCATAGCGATCCTCGACCAGGCATCCCAGATCCAGATCCAGGGGCCGGGTTCCCAGCAGCCCTCCGAGCAATCCCGACGATGCCTGTTTCTGATTCCAATTCAGGTTGACCCGAATTTTCCCGAACCGGCCATCACTTTTCGTCAGTGAAACCGTCGTATTTGTTTTCGTGAGGCTCACCTTTGACAGGTTCAGGCGCGGCTGGGAGGGTGGATGTTCCGGTCCGGGTGTTCTGACGGAGCCTGGACTTGGCTCGGGAGCGCGATGGGCCGCGGGAGTAGTGGACGGTTGCGGCGATGCGATATCAACGCCCAGGTGGCGTGCCAAAGCCTCCAGACCGCCATTGAAGCCTTGCCCGATGGTCTTGATCTTCCACTGGCCATTCCGTCGATAGACTTCGGCGATCATCAGCGCCGTTTCGCTGCGGCCTGCGCATGGGATCCGCCCGGAGACATTGCCTGCCTGGTAGGTGATCTCCGGGATCGATCCAAAGGTTGCCCGGTTCTCATGAACCGTCGATGTAAAGACGATCTTTTCGATGGATCGGGGCATCTTGCCGAGATCGAGCGCAAAAACAGCCCGGCCGTTGATGACTTCCTGGAGCAAGAGGGCTCCGCCACCCACCGTTTTCTGGCCATAGAAGCACATGTCGTCATCGGATCGGACTTTGCCGTTCTCAGCAACCAGGAATGCGGAAACATCGATATCCGCCGTCTGGATCTGCCCGGTATTGAAGGAGATCAGCAGATTCGTCTTCGACAGCCCGCAATTCGCGCCGGGGGCAAGGATCGTGGTCATGGTGAGGCCTTTCGGATGGGAAGGTAATGAAATACGGCCCTGCCATTCGAGAAAGTCGGGAACCAAAAAGGCTGGCCCTGGGGCCAGCCTATCGATATCAGGCGATATCCACGCCGTGAGCGACGGCCAACGGCGCCAGGCCACCGGCGAAACCCTGGCCGATGGCCTTGAACTTCCATTCTCCGTTGTGGCGATACAGTTCGCCGAAGATCATCGCCGTCTCGGTCGAGGCGTCTTCCGACAGATCGTATTTTGCGATCTCTGATCCGCCGTCCTGGTTGAGAACGCGGATATATGCGTCCGAGACCTGACCGAAGGTCTGACCATTTTTCTCGGCCTCATGGATCGTCACGCCGAAGACCAGTTTCCTGGCGGTTTCGGGCAGGCCGGTCAGCGAGACCTTGACCTGCTCGTCATCGCCATCGCCTTCACCGGTGCGATTGTCGCCCATATGCTCGACACTGGCATCTTCGGTGATCTTGTTGCCGTAGAAGACGAAGTGCTTGTCGGTCAGCACCTTGCCGTCTTCTCCGACGATGAAGACGACCGCATCCAGGTCGAAAGCCTGTCCGTCGGTGACGCGGGGCTTCCAGCCCAGCCCGACGGTGACCGCGGTGAGGCCGGGAGCCTCTTTCGAGAGGGAGACGTTGCCGCCTTTGCTCAACGATACTGCCATTGGATTTTCCTTTCGGTTGGCTTGAAAATCGGGAATATGCGCCGCGTTGGCGCATATTCTCATCTTTATACGGTCACAGCAGCACGCCGTGCTGCCGGGTCATCGCCTCGAGGCCGCCGGCATAGCCCTGACCCACCGCCTTGAATTTCCACTCGCCGTTATGGCGATAGATTTCTCCGAAGATCATGGCGGTTTCGGTCGAGTAGTCCTCCGACAGGTCGTAACGAACGACTTCGGCCCCGGAAACCGCATTGACGATGCGGATGAAGGCTCCGCCGACCTGACCGAAAGTCTGTCCCCGTTGCTGAGCTTCGTGGATGGTCACGGTGATCACCAGGCGCTGGATCTCGGTCGGAACCTTCGACAAGTCGACCTGGATGGTTTCATCGTCACCGTCGCCATCCCCCGTCCGGTTGTCGCCGTCGTGAGTGATGGACCCGCAGGTCGAGTTCTCCTGATTGTAGAAGATGAAGTCAAAGTTGGTGCGGACGATGCCGGCCGCGGTCAGCATGAACAGCGATGCGTCCAGGTCGAAATTCTGACCATCGGTCGCGCGCGGGTCCCAGCCCAGGCCGACCACCATTCTGGTCAGCGAGGGGTCGGTCTTGCTCAGCGAGATATTCCCGCCCTTCGATAGCGTTAGAGCCATGTCTGTTTCCTTTGCTCTGGGTCGATGTTTGCGGATTTCGTCCTTCCCGGCCGACGCATCCGACCGGGCGGGCTTTCAAAGGTCGAACTGAGCCGGATCCAGTCCCAGATCCGCACAGATCGTCTTGACGACCGCCTTCTCGGCCTCGTCGAAGTTCCCGTCCGATGCTGCGATGACGCAGGCAACACGCACGACCATGCGCGCCTGATCATCCTTGCCGCGCACCTTCCCGATGACTTTCAGAGCTTCCGCCCGGCCGAGATCGGCGTCGAACTCGAACTTGCCGATCATCTTCTGGAAGAAGTCGATCACGTCCTGGGTCTTGAAGTGCTTCAGCTCGTCGGCATTCCCGACATAGCCCAGCATCTTCTTTTTCTCTTCGGCACTGACGTTGCCGTCGGCAGCGGAGATCATGGCGCAGGCGGAAATGGTCGCCTCCATGAAATCGCGATTCCTGAATTTCGAGACCTCGGCCGCGATCGTGGCGCGGGCGTTCGAGGTCTTGTCCTTGATCCAGTTGAGCATCCGGTTTCTCCTCAGATGTAACGGGCGGCTTCGCCGGCCAGGTCGGCGACGGTGCGGCCATTGGTTGCAACGCCGATCGCCTTCATTTCCCAGGAACCGCTCTTGCGGCTCAGCACGGCCATGATGACGCCCGTATGATTTCCTTTTTCGCCCAGGGCAAAGGAGCACAGCTCGGTGTTGCCTTTCATGTCAACCAGGCGGCAGGTCGCGTTTTCGACCTGATTGAAGTTCTGGCCGGTAAAGCTGTTCACGGTGAAGACCAGGCTTGTCGCCGAGGCGGGCAGGGCGCTCAGATCGATCTTGATGACTTCATCATCACCATCTCCGTCCCCCGTGCGGTTGTCACCGGAATGACGGATTGCACCGTTCATGCCCGTCAGCTGCCGGAACCAGACCGTGTCCAGGGTCCGGCCGGTCGCATCCATGACAATGACCGACGCATCCAGGTCGATGCTGTCCCCACCGCCGGCCAGACGTCCGAAGAAGCCTTTCGGCTTCGCGGCATCCCAGCCCAGGCCCATGAACACATTCGAAAGGCCGGTGTTTTTCGCAAGCGAGATCGACTGACCCTTGGAAAGCGTGATCGACATTTGTTTCTCCTGTTTGACATCGGCGATATTTAGGCATTTTCGCATGTGAGTCGCAAGCGAAAAAGTCTACATTCTACTGGGCGATCTTCTTCAGCGCCCGGAAGGATACGCTCTCGTGCAGCAACGCCGTCGAGGTTCCTCCGACGGAGCATGGTCCAGCCACACCCCAACGGGCCGCCTTCAACAGGACATGGCGGGCCCAGCCACGATGTGTGGCTGGTTCACACATGACACCTCTGATCTGGAAGACGGCAGCGGCACTTTCGTCGAGAATGGCCTGAGCCATTTCGATATCTTCTGCAGCTGGCCGCAGGGCGTCATGAATGACGCGGATCTGACAGGGATGGATGGCGGTTTTTCCGATAAACCCGCGCTGGACATCCATCCCGACCTCGCGGGCCAGCGTGTCCAGGTCGTGGATGATGTCGTAAACCGGAGCCGCAACCGCATAGCCGCCGGCCAGGAATTGCGATCCGATCATCCCGAGGACATAGGACAGCGGACCCTCGTGGGAGACCAGACCTGGAATGCGGCGCAGTCCGAGTGTGTTCAGCAGATCGTTCCCGCCGAGACGAATGGCCAGGACATGACCATCTCCTTCCGCATCGATCATCCTTTTCGCATCCGATACATAGATGGGATCGAAATAGTCCGCCGTCTCGAATGTCGGCATCAGTTTCAGGCCGTGGTCACGGGCAAGTTCGAACCAGCCAGGACCATTGGAGATCGTCATTTTCGGGACGATCAGGCCAGATACCGTCTCGATCCCCTTCATGCCCGCGATCATATGGGCCATCGCCAGATTTCTGGGGCGAATGAAGACCATGGTCCGCTGGTGAGACAGATCGGCGGCCGCACGTTCCAGAAGCCTCTCGCGTAAAGTATCCATCCCCCGTCCGATGTCCTTTTCATGCAGGGCATCCTCAAGGCAGATCACGACAGAACCTGCATCGTGAAAGTTCGCGCCGCGCAGCACCTCACCCGCATGAGGATTGATGACCGGCATGTAAAGGGTCGCGCCAAGGTTTTGTGCAAGATCGAAGAGTTCGCTGCGTTGCATGTCAGCCGGCCTTCTCGATGATTGTGATCGCGCGGTAAGAACCTGTCGCGCTCGGTTCTATCGTGAAGTTCACCCCATTCTCACGACACAGATGCAGCAAGGCCTGGACGTCAGGATCCCCGTCATTGGCGACGATGACATGATGGGGCCTGCGGCGGAGCACCGCACGGGTTGCCTCCGCCAGGCCCGGCTTGATCCGGTTCGGATTGTCCGTGCCGAAACGCACCATCAGATCCTTTACAACCTCCTTGCAGGATTCCCACAGGAAGGATTGCATTGCTGGATTCTCGTCACTGCGGATCACCATCGGTATGTATCCGTCGAGATCCCGCATGGCCTCATGAATGTCATCCACGAAGGCCGCAGAATGATCGATATCGGCAAGATGGCCGACGTTCAGGAAGCCATGGAAGTCGTCCGGCCCGATGACATCGCCGTTCAGGATCGTCCGCGAGATCAGGCCCGAAATATTCGCGCCGAGAATGCCGGTCGGGATGAGCCAGTCCTCATTCGAACCAGCAAGATCTGCCGCGCCACATGGATCAGCCAGAACGACCAGGAAAGCCTGAAGACCGGTAATCTCCACCCAGGACTTCCGCAGCTCTTTGGCAATCGCGCCCTTTCCCGTCCAGCCATCGACAAAGACGACGCCGGTCGCAGGCCGTTCCTCGAGGATATGGTCGATCGCATTGCGATCGAGTCCGCGGTCGCGAATGATGGAGATGCCGTAGTGGACGGCATCCACATCGATCTCGCGCAGGGCGCGGGTCAGCATGACCCCGAGTGGGGCGCCGGCACGCACCAGTGAGCAGATTGTGACCCTCGGGTCGCGTTTGCCCGCAGCGATATCGGCCCGGATTTCATGAGCCATGGACAGGACCTCGCCGGCGATGCGATCACGGCTCGACGCCCAGGCCTCCTTAAAGATCTGCATATAGCGATGATCGGGTCTGGCCTCATCCGAGATCATCTCGGAGTAATGCTTCCGGCCGCTCTGGATCAGGGCTTCCTTCTCCGCGACGTCGGTTGTCCTGATCGTGACCTCCTTGAGCAGAAAGTCGATATCCCCAGCAGCATAGCTTCCCGAAAACGGTAGATGGAATTTCGCATGAACTGTCATGGTGCTTCCTTACGCAAAAAGTTTGGCCGAGGCCTGGGTATCCCTGGGCAGGATCATCATGTCGCAAAGTTGCATGAACGGCAGATCCGACAGGGAGTCCCCTGCGCCGATCGTGGGACGGTTCTGGAGATCCGAACGGGTCGCAAGCAGATATTCCACGGCCTCTCGTTTCGAGACCCCGTTGGGGACGAAGGCCAGATTGTTCCCATTGCGATGGGTGACGAAGTTGAGAGACCGGGTTTCACCGAGCCTTTCGACGATACCTTCGACTTCGGAAAGATATGTCGCAACACCCTCGTCCGTTTCTACATTCGACTTCACGGTCATGCCAAGCAGGGTCCGGCCATTCATATGCGGATGGATCCTGACTGGCGCAGCCGTCAGCTTGATGACGTGCTTGACTGCCTGCAGGTCGGAATGCGCGATCGAACAGAGTGTTTCCACAAGGTCTCTCCAGATCCGGTCCTCCGTCCCATCCGGGTTCAGGATCATGGCGCCGTTGGCGAGAACCGCCCCATGGCCGCCGAAATCGATGGAAACACGCCGGAAGGCGTCGAGGCTGCGTGCGGTGACAGGCAGGAGGTCGGCGCCACCCATCAGGAAGTCCAGGACAGCCTGCCGAGAGCTGCACAGATAGGAGTGGTTCCCGTTCTTCGCGGTCGTCACCTGGCGCAGGTCGGCAGGATCGAAACCGGCATAGTTTTTCATTGTGGTGAAAACGGTGTCATCAAGATCCGTCAGGATGATCGGTTTCATCAGGAGATTTTCCCATCTTCATAAAAGCTCATCCCACCCAAGAGAGAGAGGGTCGTGAATTTTCCGAGATATTCCGCGAGGGCAGGCGGAACGAAGCCTTGCCCGCGCCCTTCTGTCAGAAGAACGATATTGGCCCATTCCGCCGGATCCACGTTGTGGAGATACATCTCGACACCGATGCCGTAATGGTCAGGAAAGACTGCCTTGTTCCTGATAGCTTCGCCCTGCAGAACGGGAGATCTGGTTGTTGCAAGGAATGATGTCGGCACGATCGGATACAGAGCTTCGGCAAGGCGGAACGCGTGCCAGACAAGCTCGCCGGTTCCGATGACGAGGCTCGGCCGCCCGTCCTCGCAATCGAGGACGGGCGCCAGCGTAGCGACAAGGTCGTCCATGGAGGTCTCGCCCGTGATACCAGCCCTCCAGCTGCCCTCCTGAGGCGCAATTCCGGCCCCAGGCATGATAGGGCAGGGGCCCGGCAGAACGCCGCCCTTGACGCCATCCGCGGCGGTCCAGCTGAACTTGCCGGTGACGAGACTGGCCGAACTGATGGTGGACATAGGCAGTCCGGTTCTATCGGCAATCGCCTCTGCTACCTTGCCATCAGACCAATCCGTCAGGGTGACCAGGATGATACGGTCAAAGCTGCGGCCGACCGAAGTCAGGGCGGAAATCAGGTTGATGAAAGTATTGCCCGTCGTGGTTTCATCATCGACGATGACTACGGTTTTCGCATGAATCGCAATCCGCCGCATCTGTTCATCCTCGGGCATCAGCACATGGTGTGCTGTCGCATGGCTGTGATCTTCCGAAAAGGAAAGCCAGGTCTCGCGATGTTCGGGGTGCCGGGTTGACGGCAGGTAGCCTAAGCGATCCTCTCCGAGAATCTTGCTCAGCTCATCGTGAATACCCGCACCGAGCCCCACCGCGGTTTCAGCATAACCCATGACCAGGATGTCGCCGGTATCCTCAATCAGATCCGCAGCCTTGCTGGCAAGATCGCGCAGAATCCTGCGGTGCTTCTGGGGCTGAACCGGAATATGCCGGCCGAGAACCTTTGACACGAAAAGAAATGCGCGCTTGGGGTTCTCCCGTTCGGCCATGACCATGAGATCATCGATGCCGTGATCCTGGCGCTTCAGCTGAAGATGCATCGTCCCGCGTGACATCGGAAAGCTGCGGAATTCAATGCTGGGATCAACCCGGGGGAGCAGGTCTGTCTCGATCATCACTTGTGCTACCTGGTGTTGTACTATTTTTCGCATGATGACTTACGGGATGTTTTTTCGCAAGTTTGAATTTGCGAGAAATCAACAAAAGCTACTACTTTAGCCCAAATAAGAAAGGCCGCGGCACTGCCGCGGCCTTCTTCACATGTGTTGTCCCGCGTTCAGCCGGCCATCGCGATCTGATCCGCTTCGTCCTCGATGTCCGGGTTGCGACGCTTCCAGATGATCGATGACAGCAGGGCCAGGCCGATCAGGCCGGCGCCGAAGAGTCCGGTGATCACCTCGGGGATATGGATCATGGTCGTTGCGAACATCACGCCGGACAGGATCAGGATCGACCAGAATGCGCCATGTTCCAGATAGCGGTATTCCGACAGCGTGCCACGCTCGACCAGCATGATGGTCATCGATCGGACATACATTGCGCCGATGCCAAGACCGATGGCGATCAGGAACAGGTTCTGGGTGAGCGCGAAGGCGCCGATCACGCCGTCGAACGAGAAGCTGGCATCCAGAACCTCGAGGTAGAGGAAGGCGCCGAAGCCACCCGATGCCGCCATTTTCGTGCTGTTCTGGCCCTCGTCGAGGAAGTGTCCCAACAGGTCGACCGCAAGAAAGGTCAGCAAGCCCGCGGCGCCGGAAAACAGGAACGTCTGGGCATGTTCCTCGGGGATCACACGCGAGAAACCAAGCAGGAATGCCAAAGCGATCAGGGCTCGAACACCTTCGGCGTGGCCCAGCTTGGCAAACATCTGTTCGAGGCCGGGCACCCAGTGCACATCCTTGTCGCCATCCACGAAGAAGCCCAGAGCAACCATCATCAGGAAAGCGCCGCCGAAGGCTGCAATCTGGAGATGTGCCTCGCCGATGATGCGTGCATATTCGGCCGGTTCTGCAGCGGCAAGCCGGATGGCTTCAAACGGGCCGATGCCAGCGGCAATCACGACGATCAGCACCGGAAATACGATTCGCATACCGAAGACGGCGATCAGGATGCCCCAGGTCAGAAACCTTTTCTGCCAGATCGGCGTCATCTCGTTCAGCTTGTTGGCATTGACGATGGCGTTGTCGAAGCTGAGGGAGATCTCGAGCACCGACAGGACGGCCGCGATCATGAGGAAGGAGAGCAGTCCGGAGACCGACCCCTCGTAGTAATGACCGAGCGCTGCCGCCAGTGCGAGGCCCAGTGCGGTGATGATGAACGACCATCGGAAGTAGCTCAGGGTTGATTTCTGAGACATCAGGGGTTTCTCCTATTGCCGCTCGAGGACGGCCTCTGTTTTCGGCATTCTGCCTGGATGGCTTGAGCATATGCATCGGGAAGACCTGGCATATGCGGTTTATGCGAAAAGAGAATCTTTCCGCCAGACTGCAACATTACGCGATACAAATTCGCATAAGTCAATGTTCGAAATATCCATGCTGAAAATCAGCAGGACATGATGAAGCGGTATTTCTCGCCCTTGATTTGCAGGGCAGCAACCTGGCCATAGGCCATCGCGCAGATATCGAGGCAGATGCGACCTTGCTCATGCCACAGATCGATCCTGTCCGCGACTTCTTCAGCCAGATCGGCAGGCCTGACCCGATTGCCATTCGCATCGGGAAGCAGGTAATCAGCCAACCGGCTCGTGACGGCAACCGTATGCCCATGCACGACCAGATCAACGCCAAGATGCTTGAAGCCTGTGGTGTGTTGCAGGAATGGCTCCCTGATCCAGGCCCAATGGCCGGGAGTGCGCTTGAGTCTGTCCTGACCAAGGCATTCTTCCAGCGAAGATGCCGGATTGACGCCGGCATGGACAAACAGAAGCTTCCGCCCATCCGCAGCGGCGATCAAACGATGGGTTACGCCCTCATGGAGCCATTTCGACAAGCCGGCCTTTGCGGCTTCCCCATCGATCACCCTGGTCAACTCTGTCGTTGCCATGTCGATATAGCGGCTTGCCGGCAGGTCGGTGGTTGCCTGATCCGGCAATTCCTGGATCATGTCCCGCAGGGTCTGCCGTCCGCCGTTCTGGAACCACAGCGCGAAGGCCGTGCTTGCCGAACCCTGGATGCCCGCATCCGCGAGCATCATTTCATGATTTCCAGGCAGAACCGTCAACCTGTCGCAGATGGCATGTGCGCCGAATGCGGTCCTGACAGCGCCGACATTATCGGGGCCACGGTCGATGAGATCGCCCGTGAAGATGATTTCCCGTCCAGCAGGATCACTCGGTTCGTCGGCAATCTCATCAAGAACGGCCCGCAAGGCAAGATTCTGGCCATGCACATCCCCGATGGCGAAGATTTCACCTTCGACTTCCAGACCATCGGGGTTTTTCCGCCAATCCGTCCTGATGATGACCTTGCAGTCACGAGGTGCCACGTTCATGGAACAGTCCCTCCTTAAAGAACTCCCACTACGGGAATATTCGCAATAATTCTATTACTCGCATGTTCCAAAAAAACGGCGGCCGCGAAACGGCCGCCGTTGATGGAGCGGGAGCAAGCTCATGGACAGGCAAAGAATACATACATGCGAAAATGTCGTCAAGACCAAAGGTGATAGCGTTCTGCATGTTGACCGCGGCCAACCGATGATGTCACAGCTCCGGATCCGGATCGTCTTCCAGAAGGCGATGGCTGTCACGGAGCCGGTCCTCGAGTTCCTGTGCGGTCTGGACCACAACCAGTTCATCTGGAGAGACGATCTCCAGGGAGGAAATCATTATCTCGAGTTCCTCGGAGGTGAGCTCGAACTCCCCGAGGTCGACGTTCTCTATCCTGGAGGAAAGGCGATGCGAAAGATCCGCTGCAAGATCGGCGACCTCATCTTCATCCGGGGAAAGCAAATCGACGGCGTCCCTCAGCAAGACAAGTTCCTCCTCCTCAAATGCAAGAAATACCGAATGCATGGACTGTCTCCTTTTTACAGGAACATCCTCGCATGCCGGAAAAAATCAAGGATGCGAAAATGCGTCTTGCGAAGAAATATAACGGCGGTCATACTGTCGTGCGAAAACGTAAAGCTGAAACAGCAATCTAGAAACAAGGACATTGAAAATGAACGAGACGAGCGCACGTATCCGTGCCGAGCATAAGCATTCCGAGGAACAGAAGCTCCGCTTCGTTGAGCGTATCGCTGCGGCCTGGGCCAGTGTGGAAGGCGAAGAGGCGGAGTTCGCCGAAGGCCGCAAGAACTGTTCCGAGGAGCATCACAGTCTCTATACCGACTATATGAACGATGCCCGCGAGATGGTGGTCCGCGCGGGGCTCTTCCCGATTGCAGATCTGCTTGCTCTGTCCGCCGAAGGCGAGATCGAACTGACGCAGCTGGCGGAATGTCCCGACACGCTCGGGGAAATCGAAAACTATATCACCATCCGCAAAGGCGAGATCGAGGTCATCAGCGGACAGCTCGAGGCTGATCGCACCGGCACCGGCAAGATGCGTGGATACGACTGGAAGAAAAACGCCAGTCGCGCCCTTCATTTCAAGAAGCGCTCTCTCGTGTTCGCCGAGAATCTGCGGCTCCGGCTTCTCGGACCTGCCGATGTGCAGGCAGCCCTTGCGGAGAGGGAAGAACTGCTTTCCACGATCGACGAGTTGCGCAGCCGGGCGGACCTTCTGAGCAAGGAGGCAGTCGCCGAAAAAACTTCCGCGCTCCTGGCTCAGATTGCCAATGAGAAAAAGAAACGCATCCATCACGTGGATCGCGCCAATTTCCAGATGCAGGCGGCCAAGGATTTCATGGCTGAAAGGGCACCTGCGCTGCTTGTCGATTTCTACAAGGAGATGGTGCGGGCTTCAGCCGAATTCGATGAAGACCGTGCCTTGGCGCAGCGTGAGCGGATCGAGGTTACCATGAAGGATGACGACGAAATCGTGGCTGCATGATCTAAGCAGGGATGCCAGGCGGAAAACTGGAGACACACTGTCGTCTTCCTCCAGTTGTCCGCCTGGGGACGGTGCCGATCGAGGCATTCACTATCCAGGTATCATTTCGCATTCCGAAATGTGCTCATTCTCTTCTTGAATAGCGGAAAACATGACCTGGATGTCCCGGTCCGACAATGCGATCTGGAAGTCGGAGTTGAGCTCCGAAAGGTTATCGTGCATCCTGTCTCCGTCCCTGTCGTTCAAGGCAGGGGGGGTGGCGTAAGCAAGAAATTCCCGCCAGGCATCGCTCTCGGTCTTCGCGTGTATGATCATGATCACATTGGACTGGTCTTCGCTTTTCAACCAGACATTCCAGGTGCGCAAGGCAAGGCCCGCATGGATCAGATGATCCGTTAAAGCCCGTTTTCCCGTATCGTTGACGCGAAAAACCGAGATGTCTTCTGTCTGGATCAGCAGATCCCAGTATGGGGAGCCGAACAGACCGTGCCGATCGACTTCATCGTTCAGGAACTCGATCCCGGAAGCCTCAGCAAGCAGGGGATTCACTGGTCTCGCCAGGGCGATATCGATAAGGTCCAGCATGGGATCGTGAATTTCTCGCATGGAAAGCACCTCAAAATCCGAAAACAGGAGCATCGAAGTCCAAATCGGCCATCCTGACATTTTCTCCCCTTGTCATCAGGAACGCGCCTGATTCCGACGCGACCAACCGATGATCCGATGAATCGGGAATGGCGAAGGCAACATTCACCAACTCCTCCGCTCGGGCCGACCCGAAGTCGAACAGGGTCGTGACATCCAGGACGGTATCGCGATCAGTCCCGAATGCAGGAAGGAATGCGAGATAGCCGCTGTCCCCGATGATTTCCAGGCGGAGTTCATCCACCCGGTCGAATGTTTGCTGTGACATCTCACGGATCGGATCAAGGCTCAGGATATATGCTGTATCGAAGTCCGCTTTTCCCCGGACAGCTTCTATCATATTCGAGTCCTGCTCGGGGTAATCTCTCTCGATGATCTGCATCGTAATGACGCTCTTGATTGCCATCTCGGCCTCGCCAAGCGTCATCCCGTCGGATAGGAGGGTGGCCCAGGCATCGCTGATATTTGCCGTGATATCGTCATGGGCGGACAGGACTTCATACGCAACATCGAGTGTGTAGCTGAGACCACCAAGACCGAGAGCGGAAGCTCCTGGCGACATCAGGGCGATCTGATGTGGCCTGACACCTCCGAGTTGCCCGAGAACCCCATCGAGCAGTTCCCCCACTTCCTCCAGGACGGCGCGTTCTCCGGCATCTGCATCACCGCCATGGATTGAAGCAAGCATGTCAGAATAAAGGAGTTCTTCATAGAGAACGATCGAAGCGAAATCGGAAGGTGTCTGACCCGTCGACCCGGATAAGGAATCCATCCCGGAAAAGTCATTCCCCTCGATGCCGGCCGGGATAGCCAAGGCCAGTATTGCCGGGACGGCAAGACGGATTGCAGGACGACGAAGGCCATCGAGATCGACAAGCCTCGCCGATGCAAAAACGCTGCCGAGCACGCCCCGGATGACACTCGATTGACGTCCAGACATCTTGCACCTCCTGGATGATCTTCCAGGATATAGTGCCAAATGAAGAAAACGGTGCGTTCCTCTATGCCAGAACCGGTGATCGGTCTCGCGCAGCCTCGGCGCACCGCGCCTGAACGAAGTTTTCCACTCCTGAGATGATCCTGTTCATCCGGCGGGTCAGATATCTGCCGGCATCAATCGAGTTGTAGACATCCCGGATGTCATCCGGAATATGCCCTTTGGTTGCCGCCATGAACCGATCGGGTGAAAAACCTTCGGTCAAATCGATTACCTGGCCACAACTGTTCCTGAAAATCCTCGAGCCTGCCAGGCCAGCGCGCTCCGCGATATCCGACAGCGGAATCTCATCCTGGCTCACGCATGTGAGCCAATGAACCTCACACATAAGCCGATAACTCAAGGGATGACCGGAACGGCCGAAACGTGCAAGGTCGATGATCTTGTCGGCAAGAATATCCTGCATCCGTTGAATTCTGACCAGGCTGTCTCCAACCCCTTGGGGAAGGATATCGGTCAATTCCCTCAATTTACCGATTTCCCATACCTTGCAGGGTTTTCGTTCAATTACGATCGTGGCAGTTTCAATGAGAGATGGAACGATATAGTCACGGCAGGATACATTGATCCTGATCTGATTGCATAGATCGCACCCGCTCTGCCTGCTGTTGCGATTGCAGTATTCCAGAGATACCTCAGCCCTCTCTCCGTATTTGCCAAGCATTCGCTTCGACAGCGTCGATATGATGCTGTTGCAAAGCTGAAGATCAAGAGGGAGATCCGTCGCAAATTCGATTTCCCGGATCGTCCCCGGCCATGCATATCCGTATCGCATGGCCGTGGTTTTGCTCAGGGTGAGGTCGAAGATCAATCCGCTCTGGATGAGGGCCGAGAATATCTCGGCATGCAAGACTTCGCCGGTTACCACAGCACGTGTTCTTTTTGGTTTTTCGGGCAATTGATCGATCATTGTCTTGATACGGGTGAGCATGTCCGATCTGAAGGTGCCTCCGCACATTCTGAAATCGATCACGGCGCGATCAACCCGGGCCATTGGTAGAACCCGCCCTGGAACCGTCTCCCGCTGTATGTCGTCACCAGACATTCGGGTGTTGATGAAAAGGATGCGGCCATGCGATGTCTCGCAGACCCCGGATCGTCCGGTCGTTCGCACTAAAAGTGAACCCGGTTCCCTGGCGATAAGGCCATAATGGAACAAGGCGCTTTCCTGGCTCACGTAATTCCGGTCGAAACGCCGTAGGGCTGCAGCAATTTTTTCAAGAACGTCTTCTTTTGAAAGATGTGCGATCTTCTCATCGACGGCTACGTAAATCCCATGGCATGACTTAGTAATGATGCCAGAACGGATTGCCCGGGAGATAAGCGAGGAAAGGTCCTTGGATCTTGTCATGCCGGTTATGGCTACAAGATCTGATATCGTGAATACTTCCCTGCCGCCGATGACAAGTTCCGTAATTTTCGAGCTGAAATCTGAAAGATGCATACTGGGGCCGTGGAGGAGACCGGAAACGAAGCCCGGCCGATAACACCTCAAAAACCGCCCTTCCAGCATTATATCTCTGAACTTCTCTCCAATTTACTGCAATGCATTGAGAAGCCGAAATTAAATTTTCACAGCCGTCCCGTAGCCCTACCACATGAACAACAGGACGACGGGACCGCCAGGATCAGGAGATCGCCAGATCTCCCAGATTGGTCGACATGCTGCCCGACCTTGCTGATATCATGAAGGCGATATCGACTTCGATATCTATATCGGCAACGTCATCGCAGATGAACGTGATGCGCTCCAGGCGCCTTGCCAGGTCATCGGGAAGGTGCTTTTCCGCTACCGGATAGAGGGCCATGTTCTTCACAAGTTCGATGGTGTCTGCAAGACGTGACGCTGCGGCCACGTTCCTTTCCAGGAGGGAGAACGAAGAATACTTGTCCATGCTGACACGCAGCTCCATTGGGATCTCGGGCTGGCACCCGGCCGTTCCGAATGCGGCCTTCCTCACCTCGGATGCTGTCCATGCCGATCCTCTCATTTTCTCGATGTGATTGATGTCAGCATCGAGATCCTCGCAAATGGCAAGATCTGCTTCAAGCCAGATCGTATTGAGGAGGCGGGCAAGAGCGGACGGATCCTCCCTTTCGACACGAACCTCGCGGGCCAGATCGCCGATTTCCTCAATCTTGTCCTTGAGCCTCTTGCAGAAAGCTCCCGCTTTTTCGTGGCCATGATATGTGAGATAGGCTGCTTTTGCCGCCTCAGGACTCAAAGATATGCCGCGCTGTTCCGGGATTTTGGTTTTCGCTCCCGGTCCTGCCCCCTTGATGACAAACTTCATTGAAATCCTGGCCTTCCTGTCTGCTTCGCGTCGATGTTCGATCGTTTCGTGAAATTGCCGGTTTCGACCGACACCTGAAAATTATCTCATGTGAAAAAAAGCATCAATGCGGAGCGCATTAAACTATGTGGATATCGGATTCATGCAGCATAACGGCCTTCCGGAATGATCTTTGGGGAAAAGCTGTGGGCCGATGATCGCCTCCAACGGTCCTGCCAGTCATGTAGCTCGGGGTATTCCTCTCCATCCACCAGAAAGCCATTTGGTAGATAGGGATATGCTTCATTCCCATCCAGGAAAGTCCCGTCCTGTTGGCGGAACATGAAATGATAGGGCAGCAGGTCATTCGGTGAGACGAGACCGGCAGCGCCGGTGATCTCGCCCAGTGCCTTCAACGTATTGCGATGAAAGCGGGCGACACGATCGCTTTTGTCGCCGACATCGATCCCGCGCTGTCGCAGCTTGTCCTGGGTCGCGATACCCACCGGGCATTTATTCGTATGGCAAGCCTGTGCCTGGATGCATCCGATGGAGAACATGAACCCGCGGGCCGAATTGCACCAGTCGGCGCCGAGTGCCAGCGCACGGGCAATGTCGTAACCGCTCACGATCTTGCCCGCGGCACCGATCCTGATCATTTCGCGGATACCAGCGCCACGCAAGGTGTTATGGACGAAATTCAGCCCCTCGAGCATGGGCATTCCGACACGGTTTGCAAATTCGAGTGGCGCCGAACCGGTGCCGCCCTCCGCACCGTCCACGACGATGAAATCAGGGAAAATTCCTGTTTCCAGCATTGCCTTCACGATGCACATGAACTCCCGGCGATGTCCGATGCACAACTTGAAGCCAACCGGCTTGCCTTTCGACAGCAGTCGCAGCTCCTGGATGAAGCGCATGAGACCGATTGGGTCGTTGAAGGAGCTGTGCGACGCAGGAGAAGAGCAGTCGACACCCATCGGGATGCCGCGCGCCTCCGCGATCTCCGCACTGATCTTGGCTGCTGGCAGCATGCCGCCATGGCCAGGCTTGGCGCCTTGGCTCAGCTTGACCTCGATCATTTTCACCTGTGGATCGGCGGCCTGGCTCGCGAACTTTCCTGCGGAAAAGCTACCATCGGCATTCCTGCAGCCGAAATATCCGGATGCGATCTGATAGATCAGGTCGCCCCCGCCTTCCCGGTGATAGCGACTGATGCTGCCTTCACCCGTATCATGTGCGAATCCGCCCTTTCTCGCACCATTGTTCAGGGCGAGGATTGCGTTAGCTGACAATGCCCCGAAGCTCATTGCCGAGATATTGTAGATGGAAGCATGGTAGGGCTGACTGCATGCCGGGCCGCCGATCGTGATCCGGAAATCGGTATCCTCCACACGCTTGGGCGCGATCGAGTGCGTGATCCAGGAATAGCCGGCATCGTATACTTTTTCGCTTGTCCCGAATGGACGTTTATCCTCCACACCCTTTGCCCTCTGATAGACCAGGCTACGGGCCTCGCGGCTGAAGGGAAGTTCATCGCTGTCGTTCTCGATCAGATATTGCCTGATTTCGGGCCGGATTGCCTCCAGGATGAACCGCATGTGTCCGATGACCGGATAGTTCCGCAGGATTGCATGCCTGGTCTGCAGCATGTCCCTTGCGCCGAGGGCCAGCAAAATGCCGAAAGCCACCGCCAGGAGGGTGCCCAGGTTCGTTCCATGCCCCATGATCAATGCGACAAGGAGTCCGGCTGCGACGATCCCGAAGATGGTGAACCGTGAATATCGGCTCGATGTCAAAATTTGCATAATCCGGCTCCATTGCCTGGGAAGCGATACAGCATGCGAAAATATCAACTTATCCAGTGATGAGCAATTGTGTCTTGAGAATATCTGAAGCCAGGTCCATTATCGTCGGACATGCAGTTTCAGGGATTTCCCATGGCAAAGGTTATGGAAGCCTCGCTTCTGGCAAAATTTCTCGTCCTTCTCGAAGAACATGGCGTTTTCGAGATCCATGCGTCCATCCCCGCGGACGAGGGGAGGGAGATGGCTCCCGATCTCACTCTGCACGATAGTGATGGCGCTATGGTGAAACTGGAAATGCATGACCTCGAGACCGCGCTTTTGGACGAAAGACAGATTGTCGCGGCCTCAGTGGATCTGAGCAGGAAGGTGATCTTCGATCGCCTCGATTTGCGCGAAGACATAGCACCCGAAGATGGACATATGAGGCTGCGCTATCGGATCGGCAGTGCAAGCCTGGATCTCGTGGGATGGTCCGGCAGAGCCTGATCTCTTTTGCGTCTATGTGATGTTGCGCCAGCCAACAGTGTGGGGCAGGGCGCTTCCTTCACAGGTCGAAGCTCGTCTGATGATCGACAGTATTCGAAAGCGGCTCCGGTTCGTGTGGCCAGCGCTCGGGGACATCTCCTCCAGCGGCGATGTGGCGGATCACATCGCCATGACAGGCCCGCGGAGCACACCAGCAGATCACATCCTTGCAGACCAGTTCCCTTCGGATCATGTTCACAAGATCAGGATTGCGTCTGAGATGATCAAGATATCCTTTTATGGCCGCTTCCCTTGAACCGGATGCTTCGACGGAGCAGGGGTTGCCGAAAACACCCGGCCTGCCGACATAGACTGCTCCGGGAAGGTTCTTTCCATGAACATGCGCATTCAGCGTTCTCGTTTCCCGCCAGTCGACCACCCTGGATCCGAGAAGTGACAGGGGATTGCGAGGCGCTGGAACTTCATCGCGAAACTTCTCAGGATCGACCCTGAGCTCCTCGCGCAGCTGCATATGCAGCCTGCCCAGGATATTCCGGCCGTGATAGGTTCCGTCTGGTTGCTCAATGGCGCCCCAGAAGGAATCCCGCCGGGATATTTCGACGATCGGCAAGGACATCGTATCTTCGTATTCCGCAAGCATAGCTGCTCTATGCTGCGCGAGGCGCATACGGATGGCATATTTCATGATCTCGACACTGGCGCCCATAGCCCAGTCTTCCCTGGCATGAGCGCCATGGGCCCATGCCACGGTCTTGCCGGGTTTTGGCCCGCCGGCTTCCATGATCTCGCGCTGAATCTCGGGAGCGTGAGGGAATTTCGCCATCTGGTAAAGTGTCTCCGTGCTGTCCAGCCGGATCATTCCATGGCCCGTCGGGACCCGGATCGGATATCCGGGGTGCATGTTCGAAAAAGCACCGAACCGCGCCTTCGTGAACCGAAAGCCCGCGATCCCGTCCCGATTGTAGGTTCTGCCATCCATGGTTCTGCCGATTCCCAATTACATGCCAGGGGCAGGGAATTCATCCTCCTTGAGTTCCAGGCGTGACCGTTCGAAAAGCGAGAGGGCGGCATCATAGAGATCCGCCGTGCCGGGATGAAATGGAGCAACGCCCCATGCGCTCACATCGAGGCCGGTTTCCTCGATCCAGTCATCGAAATCCATTTCATGGTCCATCTGCAGACCTGGTTGCGCCCTGACTTCGCTTCGCGCCACGATCCCGAGAATCCTGTCGCGCTTCGCGGCATCCTCATCCGTGCTGCCATTGACCGCAGAAACGACATTGTAGATCGAGATGCTGTCCGCTTCCTGACCTTCCGACGTTGCCGCCCAATGCGTGCGTCCGGTCTTGTCGAGCCAATCTCCATAGGCCATCTCCCCCGAGGGGATGAGGTCCGGTTCGGAAGCGACGAGCAACACGGCCTTCTCGAATTGTTCTTCCTGAATACGGATATGCAGACGCCGCGTTTCCAGTGCTCTTGCACAATCCTCCTGAAAAGCCGGATCCGCCAGATGCTTCGTCGCTCCGATACCGAGGATTCCTGCCGTGAGAGGATAATCCTGGTGATCTTCGAGCGCGAAGAATTCGAACTCGAGAATGCTCGCGTCGGCAGCCACCCGCATGCTCTTCGGACCGTATGGCGTAACGATCCCGGCGATCGTTCCATCCGTTTCGATCGCAACCTTTCCTTTTTCCGGAGTGAAGAACTCGCTCATGATCTCTCGTTGGCCTTGGGTCAGTGCCGCGGCATCCAGGATCAGGCCGCCATGCCTGATTGTCGTGAAATACCAGGCATTGTCACTGTTCGTCTTTTCCCTCCTGGTGCTCCCCTTGCCCCAGATGCCTTCGGCAATGACGCGGCTCATGCGCGTATTGAGGACGGGGTTGCGCGTGGTCGTCATGTCCGCTCTCCTGCTGAGTTGTGCCCAGAATATAGCGCAGAGCAGGGAAAAGGTATTGCGAAAAAATTGATCCTAGGTCTCGCCAATGGTAGATTCACAAGGAACCAACATGTAGGACCATCATGAGAAAAATAGACAATCGTGCGATTGTTGCCATCCTCTGCTCCGCGACGCTCCTGTCTGCTTGCGGGCTACGGGAAAAGACCGCCCTTTCACATCCGGGTTTTCTAAAGGCGGAGTACGTCGATGGCGTTATTCAGGGGGTTTATAATCCATCCGTCTATGATGCCGTGACCGTAGAGAAAGGCCTCGCCGTATTCTGCCAGCCCGGTCAGTTGTCCGGCTACGCGCAGAAGCCAGGTGACCGCCTCATCCATTTCGCAGCATCATGCTCGGACGGCGACAGGCTGGGCAAGGGATACCTTGAACTGTCGAAGCTCCGGAACGGCAAGATCGACATCTTCAGCGAATATGTGACATCGAAAGGTTCGAAAAGAGCCACGATGGGCAGCTACCATCCCTGACAAGGGAGGGGCAGGGCGGGTGATGCCCTTCCGGCTGCATGTTTGCTTGCGGAAGGGCATCATCGCCGTTCAGAAGCGCAGGGAAATACCTGCCCAGGCATGAGTTCCATCGGTGGGGAATGTTCTTTTCCCGCGCATGGTGTCGCCGGAGCTGTCCGCAAGACCGAATTCCAACCCAAGGCGCTTGCTGACTTCCCGGGACAGCCGAAGATCCGCATAATGACCACCTGATCCGAAGGTCATATCCAGGCTGACATCGGTCACGCCGAAATCGAGATCCGCCGAGAGCGTCACTTCGTTGACAGTATCGCCAAGGATATCCTTTTCGAATGCGACACCAATAACTGCCCTTTTCGCATGAAGTCCAGCGGCACGGTCACCCTCGAGAACCGCGTAGAGAGTCGGTGCAACGGTATAGCTGTCGGCATTCGCATAATTGGGAATGTCCCAGCTGTAGGAGAGCCCTTCACCGATGCGATATGTCGCTTCGCGCTGGTGCAATGCACCGGTCGCCACATAGCTCGAGAACGACTTGGTGGCGGAATGGAACGACGGGCTTGCCAGAAGCGAGACCAGTGATACCGCGGCGATCGTTTCCTTGGCGTTGTCGACACCGTGGCGTTCTTTCAGGTGTCTCGAGAAATCATTGAAATCCCCTGGCTTGTTGTCATCCTTCGACAGGTCGCGCGCAGCGTAGAAGAAGAAATACCCCTTGTTGATCATGTAATCCATGGCGCCAGGAACCGTGGTATAGCCGCGCATGAGGTTTTCACGGAGATGCCGCTCGGCATATGCCGTTTGCCAGTTGACGCCGGCGTTGTTCGCCCAGGACCGCTCCGTTTCCGTCAACTCGTGACCCGGATCGCTGGACCAGGAGGAGGCAGACGCCTTCGCATGACCGGTCAGAAGCGCTCTCAGATAGGCTTTCCCGAAGCTTACGGGCTTTCGGTCGCCATGATTTCGGAACTCATGCTGGTCACGTCCGAAAGCATGGGCGGTTTGCCAATGGGCCATTTCATGACCGATGATGATCGAGTTGGCACGAGTGAATGCCATATATGCCAGGCCGGCAGTACTGAGATAGAGCAGCCGATCGGTTTTGCTGCCATTCGCCAGCCCCAGCATTTCGTGGCCCTTGACGAATGCCTCCGCACCGAGGCCGTTGAGGCTCGACATCAGGTCCTGCGATGCGGGAGTGTAGGTTTCCCAACGAGCATCACCATCAGCAATCATGGCCGATGTCAGGCTGAATCGCTCGCCGTCGGCAAAAGCCGGCTGGGCCAGCAGAGCCAAAGCCATGAAGCCGGCCGGCATGACATTCATTCCGATTTTCATTTTCGCAAATATCCCCGCGTTGTGCCGGATGCCGTGCCGGAAGGGAGGGCATCATGCGGGCAATGATATATGCGAAAATGTCTAACATATCCGGGATTTTGTCGTTATCCACATGACAATGCTGCGCTGAAAAATCAGGGCTACACAAAATCCCGATAAGACTAATTATGTAACAAAAATGACGAAAAATCTTGTCGATTGTTACATCAATGTCGGTCCGGACGCGCCATCCGCATCGCGGAGATCCAGTTGCATGCTGGCGCCGGCCCATTGCAAAAGATCCTGCTTCACATAGACCCGATCGGCTTCCGAGCGCAGCCCGACGATCGCGGAATCCACATCGGTCAGGGGTTTGAAAGTGCCGCTTTTCGACAGCGCTTCCTGATGGGACCTGAATGCGTCATTGACCGAAGACCTCAGGCCCTCATTGACCTCGGTCGACAGGCTGATCAGGTTTTCCTTGAACAGTATCCCAGGTTTTCCTGTTGGCGGCCTGGGGATCATGTTGCTTCCCGGGTGCGATTCCCTTTCTGCATGGCGCTCTTCGCTCTGTTTCCTGGCTGCGATGTGATCTGCGGCTATGGCCTTGTCGAGAGCATCGCGCAGGGCTTCGCGGTCGACCACGGCCTTGCTGCCTGTCGAATTCAGGATGTTCTCGATGTGCTCATGCGCCTTGTCGGCAGCGTCGGCTCCACCGATGGATATGTTGATGGTCATGTTTGTGACCGTATCGACTGACAGGCCGGAATTGTCCGCTGCCTGCAAGGTGGCCTCCTGCTTCCGGCTCTTTCTCCAGATCTTGCCCATGGTCCAGCTGTAAGCCTCGTATAGGCTTTTCGCAACGGCGAAGCCCTCAATCGCCTTGGTGAGCATGCCACCCACGTCCTTGGCGGATTCCCATAAGAAGCCTCCGAGCGAACCCGCCATTTCGATTGCGCCATCCCGGATCGGAGCGATCGTTCCGCTCACGGCCGTCCGCCAGAAGATGCCCGCTTCACGCGCTCCGGCATAGGTATCTCGGGCTACATCCTGGGCGATACCGTAGCCGCTTGAAATGTGGCTTCTGATCGCCTCCATGGTCACCGCTGCCTGGTCGGAGAGGATGCCGCCCAGATCGACGAACCTGTCAGCGGCAGTCATGGCAACCTCGCCGAAGAACGTCATTGCGCCGTTGAAGTAGATCGAAGCGATCGTCACCGCATGGGCCAGGGGAATGGTCGAAACAGCATGAACATAACCGGAATGCAGAACATCGATCAATTCCGGAACGCCGCATCCGAAATACCAGGATGCCACGGCACATCCCGACATGAGCAATGCGCGGCGGGAGGCATGCGACGAGTAATAGACCGACAACTTGTTCATCTCAAGAATGTTCATGCTTTTCTCCGGTGCTCTTGCAGAGAAATAGAGCAGCCCTGCGAAAGTTTCCTCGACAATCGCGCATGTCCTAGGTTTACGGGTCTGGAACATGCCGTCTTGCGAAAATTCGATCATTGATAGATACTCCTGGCAAAGAGGGAGAAACCATGTCTGAACTGTCCCACCGGCTGGAAACGGAGCGCCCGTCGAGAAAACTGTGCAGGGAGGCATCCGATCGCATCGGTGAACTCGAAGATGCACTCATGGAACTGGAAGCCCATTTCCTGGTGGCGCATCGAAAGCTGGATGTCCCAATGCACTTCCATGTCCAGAAGGCCCTCTATGGAGAGGAGGCGGCTCAACGTCTCAATCCGGGCCTGGCGGGCACACAGTAAACCGTAAGGCCGCCCCAGGGGCGGCCTTTTGCTATTCGTCCTCGTTGAGTGGCGTCATCCAGTAGAGATAGTCCATCGCATTCTGGTGCAACCTGCTTATGTCGGGAGGCTGAAGCTTCGCCAGCTCATAGATGGTCGGCTGCCGCGGCTTCCGGATCGGCTTGATGTCGGTCCGATGTCCCTTCCTGGCGTTGCACGAGATGCAGGCCGTTGCAATGTTGGTCCAGCATGTGGTGCCGCCGGCGGCGCGGGGAATGACGTGGTCGAACGTCAACTCGCGCGCCGAGAACTTCTTGGCGCAATATTGGCATTGGAAGCCATCACGGACGAAGATGTTCACCCGGTTGAATTTCGCCATCGGTGCCTTGTGAACATAGCGCTTCAGCGCCACGACCGAGGGCGGGCGATATTCGTAGTTCTGTCCGCGAAGGACGGCATCATGTGTCTCGATGACGCTCACCTTTCCGGTGAGGGTCTTGCGCATCGTATGCTCGAAGGACCAGACCGACAGCGGGAATACGCTGACGGGCGTGAAGTCTGCATTCAGAACGAGCGCCGGGTAAGCCAGGGACATGATGGATCTCCTTTCTGCCTGGTCTTGCGGCGGGCGCATGCCTTCCCAGCTCAATGGCTGTTCCGAATTCCATTTCCGGCGGAATGCTGGCCATGGAAACATGCGGGACTTGGTTGAAGGGTTGCGATTGGAACGGGACCGACCGATCAGACCGGTTCACCGAAGGCCTGCAAGTGCCATTCGGCAATAGAACGATCGATCCCTGTGCAGGCTTCGCGGCCCAGGTCACGCAAGCGTTCATAGGCCGATCCCGGCCGCTCCAGGGCATGGTCCAGGGTGATTCCCAGAAGATGAGCCAGAGCAGCTCGTGATATATCCGCAGGGATACGGTTATCAAGAACGGATTTTCGCACAGGCTCATCGATGAAGTAGAGCTGCATCTGGAATTCGTTCATCCCGTCTCGTCCGACGATCAGCGCGATGTGGCTGAAAAAATCAGCCTGATCCATTCCAAGGGAAACAAGACGGTCGACCAGGTCACGAAGAAGAACGGCCAAGCCATGATCGCTCAGCGAATGGATGGATCTCGTATTCAGCGCCTGGAAATCAGGATATGGCTTCACGACACATCCTCCTGTTTCGGATCGTCCTGTTATTCAGGATAAGACTATCATGCGAAAATTACGAAATAGCGTCAAGCCGTTTGCATGAGAAAACGCCGCGCTAAGGCGCGGCGGCAACATCAGTCCATCGTCATCAGGATCAGGCGTCGGCCATATGCTCGTTGGCGAACTTGCCCGGGAGAAGATCTCCGACCGTCGTCACGAGGCTTTTACCTCCTGTCGTTCCAAGAGTTACGACAGCATCCGATGCGGCGAATTCCGCCAGTTTTTGACGGCACCCGCCGCATGGCGGGACCGGTGCCGGGCTTTGCGCAATGACGGCGACCTCTACGATCGTTCGCTCTCCGGCGGCGATCATCGCCGCGATCGCACCGGCTTCGGCACAAGTGCCTTCAGGATAGGCGACGTTCTCGACATTGACGCCCTGGAAGACCTTCCCATTCTCAGTGCGAACTGCCGCGCCGACCTGGAATTTGGAATAAGGGGCATAGGCTTTGTCGCGGATCTCCGCGGCATGTTCGAGCAAGGTTTTTTCGTCCATGTTTTCTCCTTCGGAATGATTGCAGCTATATCCCGTGATCTGGCTGATGACCTGCAGCGCCTCTTCAAGGGTGCCGCAATTGATGATCCGGCCGGACCGGGCAATCGTGTAGTCCCCCAGGCCGATGCCAATTACAGGGATCCCCATGCTGAGAGCAGCTCCGATCTCGATCAAGCCTCCCTTCAGGGTCTCGCCGGGCTCCTTGTAGGCAAGACATACGGCCGCACAGGAAAGATCTTCGAAGCACATATCCCAGAGTTCGGGCCAATTGCCGATATCATCCTGCCCGCCCTGATCGATCCATCGCGAAACGATCGGCCAGCCTGCCGCGCGCATCTCACGCCATTGGGGACTGTGGGCCACCGCTTTCGATGCCACATAGATCCCGTGCCGGCGCAACCATGCATCCTGACCGCCCGGCTCTCCCTGTTCAAGTGGGATCAGGTGCCTGCCCGATTGGTAGCAGGTCCAGCAACATGGTCGCCGCTTCGGACCGAGGTGAAGAGCATCACAGCATCGGCATGAACCGATATAGTCCTGGTTGTCGGGCCAGTTGTTTTTCGGATCGATGTCTTTTTGCATGAAAGTCTTTCAGATGATCACTGGAACATTCTCATTGACTATATGCGAAAATGCAAACGAATAGAGTTCGTTTGCAAGAAACTGTCTGGATACGGTATCGAGATGGTGGGAGCGGCTGGGATCGAACCAGCGACCTGGGCGTTATGAGCGCCTTGCTCTACCGCTAAGCTACGCTCCCACGAGGGTGGCGGATCCCCGGATGGAGATCCGCCGCGGAAGTTTCGAGCCCATGCATAAGCAAATTGCAAGGCGCAAAATGCAATCCACAAGAAGCAAGAGACCATATCGCCGGCAGCAACAAGCAAGGACTGATGGGGCCGGTAGCACGGTCTTGCTGCTCCCTCTCTTTGCCAAAGAAGGAGCTGGACGGCATGGGTCGAAGACTTCCGGGAGGTTCTGCCGGCGGCCGAAACCGTCGTCACCACCCCCAAAGATCAGATGAGACCCTCTTCCTTGAGGGTCGTCACGCTTTGTTCCGACAGCTCGATCTTCGTCGCGCTGTTCAGCCCCAGGAGCTCATCCTGCAGCGATTGACGGGTGCGCTTCAGCTCCTTGAGCTTCTGGCGGTAGGCTTCCAGGGCCTCTTCACTGTGAAGATTGACCTGGACCATGTCCGTGGGCGCGCTACGGAAGCCCGATCCCTGGCTGTCGTCGCGGTTCAGGAGCTTCGCGGCCTTGCCCTTGAGGATTTCCTCGCCCTCGAAAGGATTGGCCATTGCCGCCGTGCTGTAGAATTCGATCTGGTCGTTGACCTCGGCAAGGTCCGCAAGGCGGTCGGATACGCCGACTTCCGCATTCTTGCGGCCGACATTCCGCCGGATCTCGAACAGCGCAGCGCCGAGCGCCAGGCTGCGCGTTTCCGCCTGAGCGTTCTTTTCACGTGCCTTTTCCAGTTCGGCGAGCAGATCCGAATGGAAGATCGAAACCGGCGCGGAAGGGCTCAACTGGAGGCTCGCCCGGGCCGCGCGGATCTCGTCCTGCAGAGCAGAGGCACGGCGAAGGGTGACTTTCATCGGATTTCCTTTCCACTTCGAAGGACGATACGCGTCCATGTTTGTTTTGGCGACGGGCGCCCTGGATATCCCGATCGGATATCCACGAAACCCGGATGGAGGTAACGGGCGGAATCGAACCGCCTCTGCATTCACAGACCTTGGATTTGCAATCCAGTGCCTTACCGGTCGGCCACGCTACCGAAGAAGCCCATTCGGGCAGATCTGGAGTTGGGGTGAAATTGGTCTATCCCGGCAGATTTCCTTGCCAGGATGGCCTTCAGTTGAGCGGGCACCGACAGTGCAGGCATATGCATGTCATTGACGTATTCATCCTGCCCTCCTGTCCGCCGGGTTGATCTCGATGAAGAGAAAACTAGACTCGGAATTTGGTTCAGTCAAGCATATTTTCGCAAATTCACCTGAGGGCAATCAATCTACTTCCGGCGCCTTGGGATATGGCTTCCATCCGGCTATCCATTTCTCGGCAAGCCCGCCCTCTCCTGACCAAACACGTCGCGACAAGCCCCTTCCAAGCCGCTGCATTTGTGGAGGAGCCGCAGGCGAGCGACGCCTTTAGTCCGGCCGCTCCTGCGCCCGGACGTAATCTCTGACCGTTTCCAGGCTGGCCCCGCCACAGCTGGTTACCAGGAATTTCCCTCAGGAAATTTCGGATCTTTTGGCGAAGAAGGTCCATATCAAGGAGGTCATTCCCCTGCCCCCCGTCTATCATGGCATCACAGACTTCCTGCGATCATCCTCGATGAAGCGTCTCGAGATTGACCTCGAGCTTGGCGAGCAGTTGCGTTGCGATCTTGAGCCTGAGGATCCATCGGATTCCCCATGGGGAAAATCACATGAAAGCGCCGCCCGAAGGCGGCGCTCATTGTTTCGGATGTGTCCGAGAGTTTATCAGGCGGCATCCTCGAACTGGGAGGATGCCACGTCGAGGAACTCCTCGAACCGCGCGGCCACCTCCTCCGCGCTCACCCTGCCCGCCAGATCCGTTGTGACCTTTTCGACTGCCTGGCCCGGCGACAGGTTCAGTTGAACCACGGACATGGCATAGTCGCGAGCCGCATCACCCGCATGTCCCAGCAGGCCGGCGGCCCATTCGCCGAACAGGCGGTGGCGGCGGGCATTCACCTTGAACTGGGTCTCTTCCTTGAGCGCGAACTTCTTCTCGTCTGCGCGTTCGCGATCCTTGAGGGTGGTCATGCGGTGGCTCCTGATTGAGGCATGGGTTCACTCTACAATACAATTTTCGCATGAACGAAATCAAGTGTCACCCAGACGAATTGTCATGCGGGCAGGATCCCTCGTTGCCATTCCCTGTATCGCGCCACGGAAGCATAAACGAAGTTCATCATGGGCGATCGGCCTACGATGTTACGGGCCGGGAGATCGGGACTTGCGTCCAGTTGCCAGGTCGGATCGTCTTCATGTCCGACCAGGGCTCGCCATCCGTCATCACGAAGCTCGGCGGTAAAAGGCATACCGTCCAGCTCTCCGAAGCTCTTCATGTTTCCGATATGGCGCAACTTCAAACTCATCATGTTTTCCTTTTCTTGTTTTTGCCGCTCCTGCAATTGCCGGATCGGGTTCTTGTTGGGGAAATGGCCGCCATCGCGCATCCGATGTCTGGCGGAACGAAAAGGAAGGCCCGGACAGTGTCACGGGCCTTCCTCCATGTGGGATATATATTTTCACAACCGAAGAAGCAACCCTCACCAGTAGTAGATGTGGGGCTTGCGGCCATCCGGCCAGACCATATCGTCCGGATCCTCCCCGCGAAGAATGCTTCTCAGTTTGCCATTCGCTTCACTCCGTGCAGGGCGGGTGTGAAAGACGATATCCCAATGCCTGGGATAGGATCCGGTCCAATGCTGGCGATCCGATTGCGGAACGCGACCGGCAAGACGGTGCTCGAGACCTTTAGCGGAATAGTATCCGCCAGGTGCGGAACGCGGTTTCCTGCGCTTGAAATGTGCCATGTGGCCTCCTTGTGCGATTTGCTACATGGCGATCTCCTTGGGTTGCTTTTGAGGCAAAATGCTTCATCTCGATGAGAATGTCAGATCATTTCTGCGATTGCGAAACAGTTTTCTCGTAAATATCCCAGACCATGTCGAATGCGCGCCGACGGATATCGCCAATGGCCTCCTGCCTGCGCCCTGCGATCGACCTTTCGGGGTGGAAATTTTCGAAAAGCTCCAGAGTGGCCCGGCTGATCCCGGTCGAGGCCCAGGCGAACTCGCCATCGAACTTGCTCCATGTGTCCAGATCCTTCAGCTCCGGTCGCGTGATCCGGTTGCCCGGCGGCAAGCCATGCGCAAACTCCGCGCTGATGGTTCCATGCTTGCTCACCTGATCCTTTGGATCGAAATAGATGATCTCGAAGGTCGCGACGACCTGGATGGAACCCGCAACATAGGCCTGTTCCGAAAGTGCCTCATTGAGGATCGTGGCCCTGATCCTGTCGAGACGGTGCCTTTTCAGAGGCGGCTTTTCCATTATCTGCGGCCTTTCCAGTTCCGTTCCCGCCAGCTTTTCTTCCTTGGCGGTCCACTTCCGTTCCTGCTTCCGGTTTCGAAGTTTCTCTTGGTCACCAGTTCCAGCAAGGCAGGCGCATAAACTTCCCGCCATGACGGCATCTCAAGACCGTAAAGGCCCATGATCCTGTCGCTCGGCTCACAGAGTGGCGATTGTTCCACAACCATTTTCGCGAACAGTCCGGCGCGTTGCCTGTTCGGTTCATTGCCCATTATCCGCGAGTCGGCATATGACAGCGCCAGCATCGCCATCGCGGGAGACCTCGACATACCCGCATGGCAATGGACGAGAAGATGCGTGTCTACACCCTTCCAGTTCTGGTCGAGGAACGCTTCGAGCTCCTCGAAGTCCTCTGTCATAACCGGGCGCATCCTGGGCATCGACCAGGAGTTTCCCTCATGAAAGGCCATCCGGTGAACCGCAGATCCGATACCTGCCAGGGCACGGTCCGCCTCATGCACCGATTCCGGATCGGTGATCGAAATGACGATATCTGGATTGTCCGACTGCAGCCTTTTCCCGAGCTGCGACAATCCGCATATACTTAATCGCATGCGAATATCTCCAATCTGTGTAGCGGAAGATATCCGTCGGCCGCAAGAAAATGAAGCATTTTCTCGCAATTCATGCCGGCAGATTGGTATCAAGGCTCCCGCAGATTGGGAATCGGCCGCAAGATGAGACCATCAGAGACCTGGCGCTGGCTCCTCCAGGGTGAAGGGTCTCGCATGATAGTCGAACTCTGCGGAGATCATTATCTCATCACCATCGTGGAAAAGCCGCGCCACCTTATCATGAGACATCCGCCGGTAGTCACAGCCATCATCCCCGCGCTGTTCCACGATCCTGACATTGTCGCCGTTCTCGTTGACGATCCAGAACTCGGACAGATCCCGTGCGAAATAAGCTTCGGCCTCCTTCTGAACCGGGCTCGAACAACTTCCCAGAGTTGTCGTGAACCAGCCCTTCGCGACGACTTCCGCCTGGGTTTCGTGGATGAGATCTGAAAGCACTTCCGTTGCCCGGTCCCGATCCATTCCTTCCGTGACGCAGGCCATGAAGACCGCATTGATATTTTCTTGCAGCGCCAGTGAGGCAAGGTATTCTGCGGATGGAGGAGTCATCCCATGAGCCTCGTAGAGCTCATGCATGGTGATGACGGATTCCTTGCCCATGGCATTCTTCACCATGTGCATGTTGCCTGAGCCATCGACCGCGGCCATGATCACCTTGTTTGCAGCCTTCGCATCCAGCATCTCCCGCTCCGTGGCATAGCCGGCGGCATCGATCGCGCTCTCATAGGACACCAGACCACCATAGGCCCCGGCCCATGATTCAGGTCCCGCCTTCTCTGGCCAGGATGGTGCGAAAGAGAGCATTCTTTGTCCGTTCGGGCCGAATTCGGCTGAAAAGATGAACTCGCGAAAGACCTTGCTGTCTTGGTCGACCTGGTTGGAGACGTTGGGCATTTTTCACCTCACGAGGAACATGCCCGAAGAAGATGTCGGGAACAAAAGAAAATTGCAATCTCGCTGGAGGCCGGCCGACGTCTCGCAGCCAGACCGTTTTCTGTGGATTACGCTCTATCCGACGTCGAAGCAAAAACGCAAAGCCGGTAGTCTTGCGAAAATACTTCCTGAAACGCTCCAGCGCGCGAGACATCCATTCCATGACCATGATCACTGACAGCCATTTCGGCGGAAACATCATCCTGACCCGTGACAGTATCCAGGAAGGGCAGCCCTTCACTGAAGTTCTCAAAGAAATCTCCTTCAGCAACTTTCGCTATCCTGGAGGTGGCATCACCGAGGACCAGACATGGGAGAATGGCGGGCTGGAGAGAATGTTCGGCGAACCGATGGAGCGGGACGAACCGAACTATGTCATGACCATTCGCGAAGCCCTGCAGTTCGCGGATGAAAAGGGCGTCGGCCTGACTATCGTCACACCGACCTTCCAGTTCTTCGACAAGGAAAGCGACACGTTCGACCAGGAGGGTTTCGACAGATATCTCTCCGAGCTGGAGAAGGCCCTGGGTGAATTCCCATCCGTGAGGATCAACGATTTCGAGATCGGAAACGAGTATTGGGGGTCGAAGAATTTCGGATCTCTCGATGCCGCCGAATACGGCAAGATCGCAAATGCCGAGATTTCCTCGATCCATGCCATGTCGCAACGGCTGATGGAGCGGCACGAGGACTGGGAGGAGCCCGGAATAGGTATCCAGGCAGGTGTGCAATGGCGTTCGATCCAGGATGAAAACGGCAAATGGATGCCCACCGGGGTGCGGGAATCCCATGAGATCGCCGATGAGATCTCCCTCGATAACCGCGAGCATGTCACGACGATCTTCCAGCACAGCTATCCGGATCCCTCCAGAAACATGAATGGCGGGTGGCAACAGGACTGGGCGATGGATCCCATGAAGGTTTTTAATGGCCTGGACGGTTTCGATGACGATCTGAAGCTCACCCTCTCGGAATACAACATGAACGCCGATACGGTTACCGGAACGTCCCAGGGTGCCGCCTGGATCGAGGTCTTCTCGAACTATATCGACCGCGGCATCGACGAATTCCATCACTGGGGGATTTCCTATCAATGGCTCTCGAACAAATACTATGATCTGCAGTTCCCACCCGGGGAATCCGATGGGGGACGTATCATCGCCAAACCCACGCCTATGGGGCAGGTTTACGACATTGCGAAAAATCACCTGATCGGCAAGGAGACCATGACCGACAGGGATGCCGTCGAAGGCATGGACGTTCCCGATGGCATGGGGATCACCGGTTTTCAGGATGACAGCCAGCGCATCGTATTTCTGCATAACTGGAACGGAGAAGACGGAACCATCGATCTGTCCGGAATTGCTCCCGGGCAGCATGTCACCGTCAAGCATCTGATCGATGCGGATTCTCCCTATACCCCCTGGTATGATGAAACCATTCCGGTTCCGCCGGGCCCCGACCAGATCGGTGATGCCCGGGGCGACATGAACGTGGTGTCCGGAAGCGCGGCACCGGATACGATCACTCTCCACCCGGGCGAAATGGCGGTGATCGTGATCTCCGACCCCGACCGGGATCTCCTTCTGGAGGGCGCGCATCATGTCACCGACGACCGGACCGACATGGTCGACGACCATATGATCGGGGGTGAAGGCAATGACATCATACGTGGCCATGTCGGCGACGATACGCTCGAAGGCGGGGGCGGCCGCAATGTCATCTCCGGAGGGCGCGGAGACGATCTCATGATCGCGGGCGACGGAGGCGACGTGATCTTCGCCGATGCCGGTCATGACACCGTCCTTGGCGGGGAAGGAGACGACCTGATCGTCGTCTCGAGCGATCGCGAGGATGATCTTGCCGAGATCTGGACCGGGGGAGGCCAGAATACGGTTCTTGTCGGACAGGGCTCGGAAGCGATCATTCACGACTTTACCGATGATGACATGCTCGGATTTGATGGCGCCTTCAGCGATCCGGAGGCACTCAGGGAAGCCTCCCGCGTCGAAGACGAGGACCTGGTCGTCGATCTGCCGAACGGCGGATGGGTTCGCCTCATCGGTCAGGCAGACCGCATCGATCATCTGTCCCAAAGCATTCATGACTTCCGCGATGGAGAGGATAATCTCGACGATATTGCGGAGACCGAGAGCGATGAACCAGAGGATGACGACGATGCCGCGCCAAGGGGATCTGCGGAAATCGACGATATGGATTTCCTTGCAGGGCTGGGTCTCGGGGTCTTCCAGGGATTGACATATGACCAGATCAACGAGGTCTTCGACCTCATGGGCGACATCGACGGCATCAATGACCAGACCGGCGAGGGAACGAGCTATTTCCCCAGCCGGGAGGAGGTCATCCGCGAACTCGAAGTCGAGCCTTCTGTTCCTGGGCGGCCGGAAGAGCCGGAGGAACCCGAAGATCCCGACGAGGAGGAAGAGCAGAACCAGAGCGACGCATCAGGAGGGGCCTGTTTCGTGGCAACAGCGGCATATGGAGATCGCCTCCACCCGGATGTCGTCGACTTGCGCAGGTTCCGTGACGCGCATCTCTGCAAGTCCGTGGCCGGAAGAGCGTTCATCCGTTTTTACTGGATCGTCGGGCCCGTGATGGCACGCTACACGAAGCCAGGAGACATGCACGCGAAAATAGCGAGATATGGCCTTGCGAGACTGGTTTCCGTATTGAGAAAAGCAGGTCGCTGCTGAACGTCCCTCCTCTCGGGGTTGCGCAAGACCCCGAGAACATCCAAGCACTCGAACAACACCGTGTGCAGCCGCACAGGTTCGAATGGCTGCTCCCATGGAACCACGGACGAGCGCGGGCATACTTTTTGACATCCAGCTATGTTTTCCCCTTTCAGGATCAGGTGGGTCTGTTAGATGTGAACACGGTTTTTCTTCTTGAGGTATCGTGTTGAATCGCCTGCTTGCCATTGCCACCGCGGCACCGCTCTTTCTGTTATCCAGCCCCGCCTCCGCCATCGAGCCACAGGCCTGCCATGGGAAGAGTGAGATCGCCGAGAGACTCGCTTGCTATGATGAGGCCACCGGCTACAAGGCGGAGGCTGAAGGCCCAATGGGCGAAGTTGCCACCCGCGAGTCGGAGGCCACGTCAAGTCCCGAGACGGCAGAAACCGAGGACCAGGGTGAGCAATGGCGATTAACCACCGAGAGGAGCGAAATGGACGGCAGAAGTGACGTCTGGCTCCGGCTCCAGAGCGAGAATCGCCAGCCGAACCAGATCGGATCTCCTGAAACAGCCACGCTCTGGATCAGATGTATGCAGAACAAGACCAACCTGCTGATCTCGTTCAACAGCTATACATCCGACGGGCAGACCGTCAGATACAAGTTCGATGAAGAAATTCCGAAAAGAATATGGATGGACAATATCCTCGGTGGAGACGGAATCGGCGTCTTCTCTGGTGGGAAAGCAATTCCCTTTATCAAGGAGTTCTACGGCAAGAAACGCTTCATCGTGGCTTACAACTCTTATAGCAATCACAACCTCGAATTCACATTCGATGTGGCCGGCCTGAAGGCCAGGATCGCACCAGTGGCAGAGAGTTGCGGCTGGAAACCATGATGCGATCCACGGCGTCTCAGCCGCGGTAATCGCGGCCCCAAGCTTGCCAAATCCCCATATCCAAAGGTGTCACTATGCCGGTCCGTCGCATCGCGTTTTTGGTTTCCCTGATCTTTGCGTGCAGCCCTGCGCTCGCTGAGGCCGTCCCGGTTCACGGAAAATGCAAGACTTCCAACTCAGAACTGGTTCCAGCGGCACATTCGATCGAGTGGTGGCTGGACAAGGGAGAGCGAGGCGAAGCCAGGATCACACGCTTCAAGGACGTCTACGATGGTGTCGTCGTAGCCCAACGTCCCCACGGAGAGGGCTGGAAAATCAATATCAGATTCATGGACAATTCATTGGGGGAATCTTTGGATACGGAACTGGCGGTGTTTACAGTTGCCGACAGCTACATGATGATCGGAGCTGATTTCCAGGAAATCGATGGTGAGCGCGTCCTTCACTCGATATCCACGCCGACAGAGATCCTCTGCATCACCGAATAGTGGACGAATGATAGAGTTCCGACGCTCGGAATGACTCCGGATTGCGTAGCAAGCCAGAAATCCTTTTGGGTGGTCGATCTAATAATCCGGCATTTCATCGCTTGGAAACAGCACAATCCCCCTGCCCTGCTCCTCCAGTATGACCCTCTGGACGGTCCGATCGAGAATGCCCGTCCATTCCGGAAGGACGATCTCGATATCGGAAAGGATTTTCCGGTTCGGCATGCTGAGTTCTTCAGCTGAAAGGACTTCCTTCACAATCGCTTCCGCCGCCGCCTCATCGACATCCCTGCCCAGAATACGGCTGTGTTCGAAGGCCAGCGCGGCGATTGCCATCGCCGGGGACCTGCTCAGTCCGGCATGACAATGAAACAGGAACTTCGTTCTACCGTCCCTTCGGAGCGTGCCGATACGATCGCAGAGCTCCGCGACATGCTTAGGATGCGGCATGTCGCTGGAGATGATCGGAGGAGCCAGATCGAGAAAGGCAAAGGCGACGACGGGAACCTGGGATCCGGACAGTAGACCATCCATCTCATCCCGGGACTTCGGATCCATGATTGAAATGACGGCATCCGGGCGCCAAACCTCGATCCTGGAGAGCACGTCCTGGCGGGGGCAAATCTGGATGCGCATGTGATGGTCTCTCAAGGATCTTTCATTGATCAGACAGGATCCCTGAGGTTTGCCATCCAGTAGGGGCATTCCGCATTTTTCTCCCCGTTGAACCCCTCCACGAAGCAGGCGCAAAATCCGAGAGCCGCATCTCTTGCGGTCATTCCTTGGGGAATTTTATAACTAGCCGCGACAGCGTCACCAGCTACACCAGACCAGCCTATGACTTTTTCACGATGAAAAAGCATTATCATCTGAACTATCCATAGAAAGTCTGTTCTCTTTTCCATATTGATACCTTCAATTTACCCTTGGGTGCCTTTGAGCGGGGTGTGCACGAAAAACCCCGAAATCGTGCACTCTTATGCCTCGTTAGCAGCAACCCGAGAAAATGGCGATCGCAGAAGGACTCGAACCCTCAACCTGCCGATTAGAAGTCGGCTGCTCTGTCCAGTTGAGCTATGCGACCGCGGTCTTCGAGAGATTACGCAAGGCCAACACGATCTTCAAGAAGAAAATTCGCATGAAATTTCCTGCCCGGACATCGCCGGGTTTTCGCAGCAAGCCGAAATTCTGATCACCGAGAGATCTTTGCCGCAGTTCTGGCAATTGCCAGCAGAGGAATAAGCCACCTCTTCCAGCTCATGCCCGGCCGTCATGGCGATGTTCCAGCCGCCGATACGTGCCTGTCCGGAAAGACATGCATGCGAGGAAAAATCGCCCTCCTCGATGATCTGCCTGTCCTCGAGATGGCTCAGGAATTCGATCAGGGCGACTCCCTCCCTCTCCTCCAAAAGCTCACCCTCTACCAGCGATTGAGCAAGGATCGTCAGGATCCGGATCCCGTCGATGGTCAGCAGCCCCTCGCCATCCTCATCTCCATAGCGGATGTGCCCCAAGGCCTGACGCCTGATCGACGCCGTAATCGCGTGGTCCAGGACCTCCCATGCACCTTTGCGGCATCCCTCCACCCCCTCTTCGAACCAGTAGCGCAAAGGATGCGACATATCGTCGATTTCCATCTCCGCCAGGAGAGCGTCGAATTCGTCGACTTCTGTCGAGAGCCGCGCGAGCGCGGTCGCTATATCCGCAGATCGATCATCCAACCGGCGTTGAGCCAGGTCCAGCGCGAGGGCGGTAGCCTTGGCCAGGCTCGTGTTCACTGCAGGCGTCACCACCGAAAGTCTCCTCATGATCATCTGTTACGGAGATATGGTCCGGCAGGAGCAAGGCAACAGCTTTCGCGGATTTTCGCGCACCCGAGGGCCGCATTAAAATATCGGAGGATTCCAGGAGGTTCCCGGATAAACGCTCCATCATCAGGCAATTTTCAAGGAAAAGTGCCCTAGACCCACTGGTCAGCCTCTTCCCCAGCGTGTATCTGCGCCCGGAAAATCAATCCCCCCGCCGATGTCATCGCACCGATCAGCAATGATTTCAGATGCGAACCGGTCTCTGCATGATGTGAGAAAATGGAAGTGAGCATTATCGAACGCCTGGCTCGGACCCTTGAGCTTATCGAGCTGTCCTTGCTTCTCAAGGTCGGTCCCCGGGTGCGGGCAGCCGCACTCATAATCGTTCTGCTGGCGCCCACCATTTACAGGATCATCTTCACGGGTGCCTTGTCCGCCCGATCCGTGCCGGACATGCTTGCGATCTTCATCGGCGGGCACGACATCCCGTCGTTCCTGATCTTCCTGATTTACGGAATCATTCAGGTTCTGCTTGTTGATTACAGGACAAACCGCTCCCCGCTCGCCCATCATTTCAACTGGTATGGACGTCCTATTGGAAGAAAACCCGTCTGCTCGTAGAGAGGTGGCCGGACAAGCCGGCCACGGAGAGTCCTGCCATCATTCAGCGGGTGCGATCTCCCAAGTAACCGATACATCCGCTCTGGTCGTCACCTCACCTGCCTCGACCGGGGCGTAATCGGCGACCATCGCGCTCATCACCCGGCCCTTGGCCATCGGCATGACGCCTCCCGACGGCATGATGGATGTGATGCGAACCAGGCGAACACCGGCGGCTGCCGAATAGAGTTCGGCCTGGTCCCTGGCATCCTGGACCGAGAGCGTTCTGGCTTCATTGAGGGCCGGCTTTGGATCCTTCAGTCCGAATGAAATTCCATCGAGGCCGTTGGCCCCGTCGGTGACGACTGAATCGATGACCTGACCAAGGATTGCGAGATCATCCACCCGGACGTGGATGCCGTTCCGTGCGATATAGCCGACGATCCTCGGCGGCGCGGAGCTGGTCCCGTCGTTGCTTTCCCATTGCGGCGCAATGCTGATGCCGCGTGTCTGAATGGCTGTATCGGCAAGGCCGGATGCCTTCAGCTTGGCTATGACAGCAGACATATCTTCGTTGTTCGCCGTCAACGCGGCCCGGGCGCTCTCACCCTCAGTGTTCACCGAAAGGGAGAAACTGGCCATGTCGGGCACGCCTGTGACCTCGGCCGATCCCTGGATGGTCAGGGTCGGAGTCAGAGTCTCAGCCTGGGCGACGCTCACCGGCATGGCAAGCAGCATGGCGGTCAGGATTGGGGCAAACTTCATCGGAGGTCCTTTCGAATGTTCCTAACGGGAAGTTATGCGAATTGCCTTTCATTCAAAGCCTGTTATCGACTTGCTGATCCCGCTCTGCCCGGGCCCACCTGTCCAGAAGAAAGAACGTGGTTGCGGAGGAACCGGCCGCGCCAATCGATCCGAAAAAGACGCCAGCCGAAACGGAGGCGATCGCATGGGCCATGAAAAGGTCGATTGTGCCCGCACTCGACCTGCGCAGGCGCGAAATCGCCGCTCCGGCGAATCCGGCCGTCAGGCTTCCGGCAAGAAATCCGGATTCCTCGCCGACATATGTGCAGGCCGAATGAACCAGCAGAAAAATGAGGAAGGCGAGAAGCGTGGCTTGGAGATCTCCGCGAGTATCAGGTTTCGGCACGGTCTCGGTCCTCCACGGAACTGTCGTCGAAAAGGCCTGGCTCGGACAGCAAGGCGAGCCGGTCCGCGTCGACGACATCCCACCAAAGTCGCCAGGCGAGAGTATCCGCAAAACGCGGATTTGACTGGCGCGCTTCCTCATAGACCAGACGCAGATGCTCGTGATTGACGGCCTCATGTTTTCCAACCGTCGGCCTGATTCCAGAGACATCACCCAGGACATGAGACATGGCCTTTCTGGCGTGGGCGGCGCAAATGGAGAATTCGCGATGGCTGTCCCAGCAGGATCCAGCACCAATGGAGGAATTGGCCTCCACTTGTCTCCCTTGCAGCATGAGCGCGATGTTACGATACCTGAAACGTTCAGCATCCGCGATCGCGGCATCTGCTGTCGGGGCTCCCTGGAGATCGGTCGCGATCTTGCCATTGAAGAGGACGAACCATCCCGATTCCGGGTCCTGTCGCAGAAAATACTCTCCCCATGGATCCCTGGCCTTCCCTTCGGGATCCCAGATCAGCGGGACCAGGGAGAACTGTTGCATGAGCTCTCTCATGCCGCCCTCCTCATGCGCGGCGGTCTCTTCCTTCCGGATCGCCCTTCCATTGCCGGGTCGGCAGCATCTGTCGAGATGGCTTCATTCCATGCCCGAGCCCATTGGCGATCGAACCGCTTCCTGTCAGGAAAGAAGGAAACGACCTGGGAATTCGCCCATCTGTCGAAACCGGCAACCTGGACGGCGATGTCGAGGCTTCCGGCGCCATTGAGCCTCACGCGCCTGCCGCAGCAGATCCCGGAATAATACTCTGCCTCGAATTCGACTCCGTTTCTCTCCAGGGACTCCAGAAGCCAATCGCGCAACATCTGATCAAGGGATGTACCCATCATGTCCTCCGTTATAAGAAACATTTTCACATATTGATGTTTCGCGTTCAATACGTCGTTTCGCTCTCATGAGACTCGACCGGACGGAACCAGCTTTTGACCTGGGTCGACAGCTGGTCCATCCAGAGCACCATGACAGGCACGACGATGAGTGTGAGCAGTGTCGAACTGATAAGACCACCGATCACCGCATGCGCCATCGGCGCGTTCTGCTCGCTTCCCTCGTGAAATGCCAACGCCAGTGGCAACATGCCGAATATCATCGCGAGCGTCGTCATGATGATCGGCCTAAAACGGGTGTGCCCGGCCTGTATGAGCGACTCGACCAGGTCCATACCCTCCCTCCGATGCTGGTTGGAATTGTCCACGAGGAGGATCCCGTTCTTCACCACCAGCCCCATCAGCATGATGAAACCGATCATGGAATACATGTTGATGGATGAGCCGCCGGCAATGAGCCCCAACAGGACACCTGCAAGCGAAAACGGAAGCGATGCCATGATGGCGATCGGCTGCAGGAAGCTTCCGAACTGGCTGGCCAGAACCAGATAGATACAGATCACGGCAAGAAGCAGTGCCGCACCCATGCTCTCTACCGTGTCCTGCATCATTTCCGCCTCGCCGCCGACTGCAAGGTGAACTCCTTCCGGGAGATCGATTGCAGCAATCCTGGCGTCGACATCGGCCATGATTTCGCCAAGCAGCCTGCCTTCGATTCCCGCGGTCACCGTGACCACCCTGGATCTCTCTTCGCGTTCGATCTTTGCGGGGCCGGATACCGATTTCAGCTCTGCGATCTCGGAGAGAGCGATGAACCTTTCATCATTTCTCGCAATCGGAAGGTCGCTGATCTGATCGATGTCGTAGCGCAGCCGCTCGGGAAGACGAACAACGACAGGGATGGATATTCCATCCTTCCCGTCGATCTCACCCACCTCCTCCCCGGCAATCATCATGCGCAGATCGTTCCCTGCCGATTGCGCATCGATACCAAGATCCCTGGCATCTTCTCGCCGGAACGAAAATTCATGTATGGGCTGGGCATCATCAAGGGAAAGCGTGATGTCCTTCGTGCCTTCCACGCTGGCGATCGCCTGGGACACAAGCCTCGCGCCATCCTCCAGCCCGATCGGGCTGCGGCCGCTCAGCCTGATGGAAATAGGAGATCTTCCCCCGCCCACACCGCGGCTGGCAGACATCGTGATCTCCGCACCCGGAATGCGTGCAAGGTCCGGCCTCACGCCCGCCGCAAAATCCGCCGTGGTGACGCCCCGATCCCGCTGTGAGACCAGGGACAGCACGATACGAGCCTCGTTCGCACCATTTCTGCCAGTGGAAATCGTGGAATACATACTCTCGACTTCCGGCTTGTCATTGAGAAGGCCTGTGATCTGCCGCACTTTCAGAGCCGTGTAATCCTTCGAGGAGCCCACCGGGGTCTTGAGCGTGATGGTGATCTGTCCTTCGTCTTTCGGAGGCATGAATTCCGCGCCCACAAGCGGAACCAGCAGGAAACTTGCGCCGAACGCCAGAACAGCAATCACGGATGTCGACTTCCTGTGCCTCAGTGCGAGGATCAGGATCTTCCGGTAGATATGCGCCAGCTTTTCAAAACCGGCATCGAACCTGGCCACCGCCCGGCCTATCGGCCCACGTTTCGCTTCGGGGTGGGCATCCGGATCATGCCAGACCGAGGACATCATCGGATCGAGCGTGAAGCTCACGAAAAGCGAGATCAGAACGGCCACGGAAACCGTTATCCCGAATTCCAGGAAGAACTTGCCGATCATGCCATCCATGAAGGCAAGGGGAATGAAGACGGCGCAGATCGACAAGGTGGTCGCCAGGACGGCCAGGCCGATCTCGTTCGTTCCGTCAAGCGATGCCTGCCTGTGGCTCTTTCCCATATGCAGATGTCTGGTGATATTCTCACGGACGACGATCGCGTCGTCGATCAGGATACCTATCGAAAGCGTCAGCGCCATCATCGTCATCGTGTTGAGAGTGAATCCAAGCATTGAAATGACTGCCAGGGTGCCGAGGATCGATATGGGGAGGGTCAGACCGGTAATGACCGTAGACCTCCATGAGTTCAGGAACAGGAAGACAATGGCCACGGCCAGCAAGGCGCCTTCGATGAGAGTGGCCTGGACTGTCTCATAACTGTTCCGGACGGCTTCGGAATCGTCCGAGACGATTGCGATACGCGCACCTCCGAGACGTCCGTCGTCCTTCAGCTTCCCGATCGCATCGAAAACGGCATCCGCCACGGCAACGGTGTTCCCTCCTTCGACCTTGCTCACATCGATCGAGAGAGATTCATTCCCGTCTGAGAATGCCCGGCCCGCAGCTTCAGAAAAGCCGGGCCGGATTTCAGCCAGATCGCGCAACCGGATCTGCACGCCGTCCCGATCGACCACGACGACGTCCCCCAAAGCCTCTTCATCCGGGACTTTGGCATTCAACTGGACCGAACGCACATGGGTCGCGTCGTCGAGTGATCCGGCAGGAAAATTTAGATTGTCCGAACGCATTGCCTGGGAGACCTCGGTCAGAGAAACTCCGTTGGCACGCAACATATCGGGATCTATCTCGACATGGACCTCCCGCTCGACCCCACCGACAATCGTCGCGCTCCCCACCCCCGGTATCGAGGTCAGTGTCGGGGAGATGACATCCTCGGCGAGTCTGGTCAGTGCGTCGCGGGACATTCCATCCCCGGAGAGCGCGAGGGATACGATCGGCGATGATGTCGGATCGAACCTCATGATCCGCGGTTCGTCCGCCTGGTCGGGCAGACGCCCTGTCAGGGCAGATATCTTCTCCCTGACATCCTGAGCCGCGACGATACTGTCGGTTTCGAGGGTGAACTCTATGATAACCCTCGAACTGCCTTCACTGGAAGTCGAACGAAGGGACTCTACTCCCGAAATCGATGCGACAGCCTCCTCGATGACATCCGTTATCTCGTCCTCAACGGTCTCCGGGGTGGCGCCGGACCAGCTGGTGACGATCGCAATGACCGGAAAGTCCACATTCGGATATTCATCGATGGCAAGACTTCGCCATGAGAACAGGCCGAAGATCATGATGGCTAGCATCATCATCGTGGTGAATACGGGCTGGAAGACGCTTATGCGTGTCAGGATCATGGCCTTACCCCGAGATCTCGACCGCGTCGCCGGCGTCGATGCCGGAAAGCGGCGCGATCAGGATGGTCATTCCCTCCGTCAGGCCGCCGGTGATCTCGACCAGCCTGCCTTTCGACCAGGCGTCGCCCGTTTCGACATCCAGGCTGGTTACAACGCCTTCCTTGATCGCCATGACCGCCGTCCCGGCATCTTCGACGATCGAAGTGGCCGGAACGGAGATGGCATTTTCCCGTTCCCGGATGATGATGCTCCCAGTCAGGAATGTTCCCGAGCGAAGAGATCCATGCTCATTGCTCAGCTTCAGATAAAGCGTTGCCGCCCGGGACGCGTCCGAGAGCTCCGGGTTGATCCTCTCGACGATCGCATCGAAGTCAGTCGAAGCTGCCCTGGGGACGAACAGCTTCGCATGCATTCCTTGACGGATATCGACCGAATCCGAAAACGGGACCCTGACTTCCACGACCATCTTGCTCGGATCGACGATCCGGAAGATCTCCGAACCGCTCTGAACCAGCTGACCGGGCTCGATCAGGCGTTCTGAAATGAAGCCCGATATGGGGGCGACGATGGTCGTTCTCGAGAGATCCAGTTCCGCGGCCTCGAGTTGCATATCGGCATCGTCGGCAGCATGCCCCAGCCTTGCCACTTCACTCGTCGCGCTCTCGAGGCTTGCTTTCGAACTGTGTCCCTTCTCCTGCAGACTCCTCTGCCTGGCAAGTTCCTGTTCAGCGAGCGCAAGGGCAACCCTGGCGGCTTGAGCCTCCGATCTCCGAAGACGGACCTGCAACTCGAGATCTGTCCGATCGAGTTCCGCCAGAACGGCGCCCGCCTCGACCCGCTCACCCGGCCGCAGGAGGACATGCCTTGCAACGGATGTCACCCGGGCTGAAACGACAGCACTCTCTTCGGCTTTTGCAACGCCCGATACGGGAATCTCCTCGGCCAGGAGGCCCCTTTCCAGGATCATGATCTCGGATGGATGAAGGATGATTTTCTCTTCCGCGGCAATCGCCACCTGGGGGCATATCCCGCATGCTGAAATAAGCGCGACCTGGAGGACGCGCGCCATGCTGCTCTTCATCCTGAAATTCCCTGTTCGAGAGGAACGATCCTCCAGAGGAGGCGATACTTGTCCAATGCAATTCTATTGAATTTTCGCATGAAAGAAAACCCGATATCCACGAGGAAGGACACCGCCGCGTTGTGAATGCCGGGTGATTACTGTCGCATCCTTGGGACGAACCTGTGCGAAGTCGCTGCTCGCGAGCGCGCTATCGATTTTTCCGGTAGCCTGGATCAGGGGATGGGTCGACGCTGTCGATTATGCTGCGATCCTGCCAGCGGCAGATCCACCCACTGGCTCGACTTCCCAGTTCCGCTCGTCCGCGAAGAGCGCCCGCAGGAGCTTGTTCGTCATGGCATGTCCCGCCTTGTAGCCGATATACCTGCCAATGATGGGGTGACCGGCCAGGGCCAGATCGCCCACGGCATCGAGTATCTTGTGCCTGACAGGCTCATCCTTCCGGCGCAGGCCTCCGGGGGTAAGGATCAGATCTCCATCCACGACGACCGCATTCTCCAGGGTTCCTCCAAGGGCCAGACCGTTTCTTTTCATGATCTCGACATCGGAAGCGCGACAAAAGGTCCGGCAGTCAGCGAGATCTCTGGTAAAAGATGCCAGATCCAGGTCGACACTGAAGGACTGACGGCCGATTGCCCTGTCCTGGAAGTCGATATGAAACTCGATGCGGCGCCCGTCGAAGGGCACAAGGCGCGCAAACGCATCTCCTTCCCGGTATTCGACATCCCTCATGATGCGAAGGCTCGACCTGGGGGCCGTGGTGGTATGGGTTCCCCGGGAGATCATCCCTTCGAGGAAAGCGATCGACGATCCATCCATGATCGGGACCTCATCCCGATCGATTTCGACCAGGGCATTGTCGATATCCATCGCCGCAAGTGCAGCCATGATGTGCTCGATGGTGGAAACGGAAGCTCCGCGGGAATTTTCGATCCTCGTGCACAGACGCGACGGTGTGACCATGTCCCATCTTGCAAGGATGATCTCATCGAGATCCGTGCGATGAAACCGGATTCCGGTATCGGCCGGTGCTGGAACGATGCGCATCCGGGTCCGCATGCCCCCATGCAGACCGACACCAGAAAATTCCACCGGCTCCCTGATACTCTTCTGCATGTCCTCTTCCCCTGGAAGTTCCATTACTTCAACGTAAGGAATGCCAGTGGAAGTCTCAAATGACAGTATTTTTCACAATGTAACAGATGGAGATCTGTGTTGCAGTTCCTTCTCGATCGCTTCGATCCAGCCCCTGGCGCATGCCATGAGGTTTGCCTTTTCGGCATTGTCCAGCAAGCCGAAGTCGTGCCTGTAACTCATACAGATCGAGGCGACTTCAGCATCGGTGAAGTTGAACGCTGGTCTTGCCGGCAGGCAAGCGGACGTTTCGACCACACGCCAGTTCCGGCATGTCCAGCGTGACTTTCGCTCCCTGCCATTGGCAAAAATGGCAAAGTTGCAATCGGCGGGTGTCCCGTAATCGAGAACGCAGCCATCCGGCTGCTCATCGACGTCGATATCGCAATGGCAACCATAGCGTTTCCCCGCGCGAATGACGGTTCCATCGGTCTGGATCCGATCGTCTGGCTTGATGTCGGTAGCGATGGACATCTTGTTCTCCGTTTTCCGGTTGATCAGCTGGATGGCTCGCTGAAGGTCAGACCTTCACGGGGCTCCTCGAGGGCATCGATGCCAAACCTGACGTGACAGCCAGCCTGGTCGTTGAGAAAGCCCGCGCGCCATGCCGCATGCCGGGATTGCATTTCACCGTCATGAGGGTTTGATTCCTCGACCGAACCGTCCCGATGGGCCATGGCTCCGGCCAGGTAATCATCATCCATGACCAGGAATTTTCCGGACATGACCAGCGTGTTCGGCAAGTCGTCTTGCGGCACGATCGAGATACCCTCCAAGACCGCAAGGCGGGCCAGGATGAAATCGAGCTTCTCCTCGAGAAGATCTGTCCCGCAGCCGGAGAGACGTTGATAGGTTTGGGCCAGATCGCGTTTGCAGATCTTCTCCTTCGCATGCCGAGGCGACAGGCAGAGGAGCTCACTATAAGCCCGTATTTTCTCAGGCGTGATCGATGCCATTCTTGCCTCCAGATCTCCCACGATCCTAGCTGCACAGTGTGGCTACCACAACAAAATTCGCATCACGATTTGCGTCGCATCAGGACAATCCTGTTCGAATTCGTTCCACCCTTATTGTTGGCAATCCCCCAGCAGTTGGCTGTCTTGGTAAATGACTGCTCATTGACGAGAACGCCGATCCTCTCCAGGGGCAGGCCTTCAGCAGCTTCCCACACGATGCGTTCCAGATCCACCCTGCCCTTGCGCACCTCTCCGACCTCCAGGGCCAGATGGCCGCCAGGACGAAGGATCCGCGCCTGTTCGACAAGGGCGTCTCTGATCATGCTCCGCCAGCCGGTTTCGGTGCGCAACATCGATATGCCGAGAGCATTCGGATCGATGCCGGCGAACCAGCATCGCAACCAGTTGTCGCGGGCGTAATCGACGACATCGAGAAATGGCGGCGAGGTGACAATGAGCGCGACGCTGGCATCCGCCATGCCTGGAACGCTCGTTGCCGGGCCTACATGAAGGCCGATATCGCCATCGAGCTCAGGCCCTTCCATTCTCAGAAGGGATCTCGATTTCTTCAGGAGTATCCCGGGAATATCCCGTTTCGGTGGACTGATCCCCAGGCGTTCGTTGATCCGGCATTGAGCCTTGATCGATACCGCCTGGTTCGGCGGTAGCGACCGTCCAGACAGAAATCCTGGAGAATGACCCGAAAGCCTGTTGAGGGCGACCATCCTGATCCAGTCGGCGACAGGATCGATGATCTCTTCATTACTCAGGACCTGGCTCAACCAGTTTCGCAAGGAATACAAACCACGCAGCGTGTCAGGATGATAGAACGCGAGGAGATCATCCCATTCTATTTCTCCAGCCGTCCAGTCTATGCCGGCAAGAACTTCTGCAACCGCATGGATATCGACGCCACGCAGCCGCGGACGCAAGAGCATCGAGGATAGCGGATTGACATCATTTCCCGAAGGGCGCCGCCCCATGATCGCAGCCTGCAGGGGCGTCGTGCCCCGCCCCATGAACGGATCGAAAACCAGATCACCCGGATCGGATAGTCGAGCGATCAGAAATTGAGGAAGTTGCGCCTTGAAGCAGGCACGGTAGGAGATCTCATGGAGCGGATGCGACTGCCGCTGCGCGGATGTCCAGAACTGATTCACGAAATACGGAATGCCATCGACGATCCGATGATCGGTGGTTCTCTCGAAGTCCTGAAATCGCATGACTTCATCGAGGAAATCCTGTGTCCGTGCCTCGGCTGGCATGCTCTGTCTCCGCTTACAACCAACAGCGGAGGTATCGGGGAATCTACATGAAACCAGTCGATCCACAGATTGTGCTTGGAAATTCTGTGGAGAACGGGTTCAGCTGAGATTTTCAGAATGCCGGAGCGGCTCGGGCTCCTACGGAGCCGTGCTCACGCTCAACCACTCCACTGCATTGCTTCGGTCGTATCCAGAGCCATTCAGGGGCTGGGCGCGAAATCCTCATCCTGTTTATTGAGGAACCGCCGCGCCTCTCTCCTGTCGATCTCCAGGGAGTCGAGAAGTGCCGGCGCGTCTTTGTAGGTCTGGCGCAGATGCTCCCCCCAGAAGAGGATCGCCGCATCGACATCCTCGATCTCCTCGCCCTTCTCGATCATGAGAGTGCGAAGTTCCGAGAGCCGCCTGACCTGCGTCTCGCGCGCCAGAGTGATCAGCGATCGCAGAGTGAAGAATTGGCCGTTGGTGAGATCCGGAAGTTGCATCTGGGTCCTGGGCGTCGAGAGAGGTTGCTTCGGAAATATGCCATGAATCATAGAAAATTCATCTCATTTTCTCTTGGCTTCACCAGGAATGTACGTCATCACTCGACTGCCTGAATGACGGAGAGACCATGCCATACCTGAAATCCTTTCTTGCCGCGTTTTTCCTTTTTTCCTTTTCTGGCTTTGCTTCAGCAGAGTCGATAGCGCCGGGGACCTACGAGGGGGCCGGTGATGGTGACACCGTCACCCTGAAGATCGATGGGAATGATGCTCATGTCAGCACCATCCTTGTCGGCAAATGCACAGGCGCCGCGGAAGGCCGGCTTGTCCAGACAGACCCCGGAACCTACTTGCTGTCAGATACCCAGTATCGCGACATCTCCGTCTGCACGATCGAGATCAAGGATCTCGGCAAGGGCAAGCTCAGCGTGAGGGATATCGGCGGCTGCATGCCGCATCATGGCATGCAATGCGGCTTCAATGCCGATGTAAGCCTGAAATGACGAAGGGCGGCCATTGGCCGCCCCTTTGCATTCCGTCCAGATCGTTCACGGCACCGGCTCATGCGCCGGTTCAAGGTCGCCGAGCAGACGTTCTGCCATCTCCGCATAGCCTTCCCGAGCCTTGAGGGCATGGGCGAACTGCGCCCCGACCAAGCCATGCTCGGCCGTCAACAGTGCATAAGGAAGATTGTGGTTCTGCGCATAATAGGGCAGCGCGCCGCAATAGGGAATCTCCCCAATCCTGCCGCAATTCCCCTCGAAACGAGGATCTGCCGCAAGTGCCAGATCCAGCGCTGAACGATCGAGTCCCCGCCTGATTTCGTCGGTGAAGGATGTCCTGGTGGCGACAGCCCTGCGGTCCGCCGTCGATTCCAGGTAGCCTCCGAAACCAGCGCATACGGGCACAGGCTGGCCGAGCATGTCTTCGAGATTTTCCTTGGAGGTTCCGGACATAGCCGGAATACGTTCCAGAGAACGGCGCCAGTTCCCGATCCATTTTGCCATGTTTCCCATCGCAGCGCGTGAGAAGATATCGGCGCCGACAGGAGAGATGAAGCGGTCCACCGCGATCAATGCGGCGCGGTTGATGCTGCCCAGGCTCGGACCGCAGTCGACGATGATCTGATCATATTCCGATGCGATCCGGCGAATGACATCCGCGAATACCATGGTGGTTCGCAACCCCCGGATATCCGCGGCCTTGGCGTTGCCCCAGTCTCCTGCCAGGAGATCCTCGTGCAGCGCGAAGCTGACGCTGCCGGGGATGAGATCCAGCTCGAACCCCTCGGAACGCACGGGGACGATCTCGCGGATATAGCCGTCTCCCCTTGCGACCGGATCCATGATCGACGCGACATCCGTCGTCCCCTTGCCCATGGCCCCTGCCCAAACGGACTGACCGAGAAGGAGCTCGGTGGCGTTGCACTGAGGGTCGAGATCGATGACCAGGGTCTTCTGGCCGGCTGCCGAGAAGCCATGCGCCAGGTTGCAGGCAAACATCGTCTTGCCAACGCCGCCCTTGTTCGTGAAGATTGCTGTCGCTGTCATGAAAGGCTCCTGTTCCAGAAGGGATAATGCGGAGGCATCGGAAAATGACAACCGGACTCAGCCTGCCTTTCGTTTCCGGAACGATTGCTTCAGGTCGAATCCTGCCTTGAGGATCTTCGACTTATCCGTGATTTCATCGACACCGGGATTGCTCGACATGATGCCTCCGACAAACCTGGAAACGAGCATATGGGCCTCATGTGCCGGAAGACAGGCATCAAAGCCGAGATCCCTGAGGAGATCGGGCCGGAACTCAATGCCGGCATCTCCGTCGGAGATATACCGGCTCCGCCTGTGGCATCGGAAAATCCGGCCGGTGACGACCTGGTTCTCGGCACAGAAGATCGTCAGATCCTGCACGCCACGATCGAAGAAGCGCCGCCGGTCATCAGCGGAGATTCTTGCCCCATAGATGTTGAAGAACTCTTTCTTGTTCAGCCCGGCAACGATCTCCTCGACGGAAGCGTGATCGTAGAAATTCTCGCGCAAGATGACATTTCCTTCGCGGTCCGTCCGGGCGATGCTGATCCCGGGATACCCCATCCCGCCGACAATCGCGTAGAATGGCTCAACCCAGACGGTTCGGATGTCATTCCTGTAGGAATCCATTCTCAAGACGTCAGGGATGCCGAGATTTTCGTCCGGAAAATACTTCGACTCCTGGCCTTGGCGATCGAAAGTGATCGTTTCATCGATCCCCAATCCCGAAAAGTCGTAGTAATCTCGCTGGCTGTCGATGACACGCATAATCGATTCCCCCTAACAATTTCTCATGGATATAAATCAGCAATCACAATGGGAAGGTTCCGTCATAGAGAAAGCCGGCTTTGGCCAGGATCTTCCTGGCACCATCGTCGTGAAACATGGGACCAGGCTCGCGCCGGCCATCAGCGAGAATCTCATTGCCCCATTTGTCGTAATGTCGATCCCGGTCCAGTCCGGGCGGGATCGGCCAGGATGTGATCCCGCAAAGCTTTCGTATATCCTCCACGGAAAGGGTCGACATTTCCGCTTCGAGATGATCCTTCTGGCAGAGGGACGATCCGTTCTCCAGATAGTATCCCCCGTCAGGAAAGAGTTTCCGATCGAGAATATGATGCGCGTCCGCAGCGGGTGCCCCGCAGACCACGCAGATATGCCTGTCGCGATCGAAGACGGCCTTCTTGAATTCCTCCCTCGACAGGAGCCGGAACGGCGCGCTCATTTCAGGACAGCGGGCGCGGGACCTGCTTCGTAGAGGTCGATGGCCTTGATGATGAAATCCATGGCCTCGCACTCCTCCATCCAACCGGCTCCGAACGGCGAGTCGCCGTAGGGTTCACCATATTGCCAGCATGGATCGTGTTCGCCCGACCTTGTCAGCTCGAGGCTCCATTGGTTACCCCGGGCCCTGAAATACAGCTCCATCCCGTCATATCGCCCCCATGCCTGAACGGGGCAATTTCCGCTCAGGTTGTCGATCTGGACGCGACCATCGGCCTTCAGTTCTGACATATCCGGTCTCCGTAGCGGCTTGATTACGCGAAGGCTTCAGGATCACATTGCTCGCAGACTCCGCCATTGCGCGCCTCATCGAATTCGAGGTCGGTCGAACGGAACCACCATTCGCAGCACTTGCTTCTCTCAAGGGCGCCGCTGCCATCGAGCAACCGATCCTCGAGGGAATCCTCTTCGATATCGAGTTCATATTGATCGATGATCTGCGTGAGGCTCGTCGACGTTCCTTCGAGGTCATTACGGATCTCGTCGAGTTTGTCATCGCTGATGGTCTGCATGCCGATCTCCTTTGGCGCCATGATAGAGATGCGCCGCTCTTGCTGCAATACCAACATTTTCGCATGCACTAAGCCGGCCACTTCCAGATCAGGCGGGGCGGCGATGAATCCATGCTTCAGTCCGGTTCGTCCATCATGCGCATTTCTGCTTTCGGTGAATGCTTCGAGAGTTCTGCCGGCAGGCCCAGCTCGCGAAGCCCACGCGACACTTCAGCAGCACAGCCGTGATCCTTGTCGCCCCAGAGCCCGGTGACGAGGAGATCCGCATGTTCATTCCCTTGCGCAAGTCCAGAGATATGGGCAATCACCTGGTCGAGTTGATCTCCATAGATATGAACCGTTCTCGCGGGGAGATCACGGATCGTATCGAACCATTCCCTCTCGGCATGTCGCGCGTCCTCGAAGCCGAGGATGTAGGAGGTCGAGAACCGATGCACGACAAGAATATCGTCTTCGCATACGATCCTTTCGCGCAACTCCGCAGTCATGGATTCCAGGCAATCGTCTATGCCTGGCTCATCCAGGGCGTCACCTGGATGAACGATCACCACCAGGCGTCGGGCTCCCGAAAACGCCGATGGGCCCGGGAGGAGATGAAGGTCGAAATTCTCGCTCTCTTCCAGGTTTGCGATCTCGAGGATGCGTGCCGTCAGAAAGGGATCACGCTGCATCATTCGCCTCCTGCACGAGCGCATGCCGGGCCTGGAGCTCAGAAACGAGTGTCTCGAAGGGCACCGGCACCACGCCGCGAACCTCCACGCAGGCATTCAGATAGCGTGGGTCCGGCTCGATTATTCCTTGCGCACTGGTGCGCAGGACATGATTGACATGGGTGTGACCGTGGATATTCCCGATGCACCAGGCCGGGATCGAGTCCGGATGAACCGGATAATGCGAAAGCAAAACAGGTCCCCGCTTGTGCGTTCCCAGGATGTCGGAAAACCAGGGCAGGTAGTCCTTCAGTTTGAAGATATCATGGTTGCCACGGACAAGCACCTTGTCCCCATTGAGCCTTCCCAGGATCTGAAGGGCGCTTCGCTTGATGGCGACATCTCCCATCACGATCACCTTATCCTTCCTGTGAACCACACGGTTCCAGGCTGCGACCATAATTTCATCGCCTTCCTGAGCGGTTTCTGCCCAGCCACGGATGCGACGGCCATCGATATCGACCATGCGATAGATGCCATCATGTCCAAAATGCGGGTCCGAGAAGATGAAACGATTTCCCATGATGATTTATCCCGAAATTTGCGGTCCGTTACGGTTGGCGATCGCGGTCTCTGCGATCGCTCCTGGGTCAATGCCCGCAGCAAGATAGAACGATCCGATCCGGATGATGGCGTCGGCCGCCCATTTCCGACCCGCGGTCTCACACCACTCCTCGAGGATTTCCGTCGCATGCAGGGCATCTTCAGCCTCGATGGTCTCACCATCGATCTCGACGTCACGGATGCCGTAACCGGAAATAAAATCGCCAAGATCATTATTCAGCGCGCCGCTGGTATGCAGGCTGTCGATCAGAAATGGTGAACGCGAACCGGAATTCTTCAGGAACATGATGATATGCGCCATTTCATGGCTGATCGTCGCAGCCTCGGATATCTCATATTCCAGAAGGTGGTCAGTGCTGCCATCCAGCTCCGCTTCTTCCATGATCCTGGCGCCGACTGCTTCAGGATCGAAAACTATGAAGCAGCGCATATGACGCGGATGATCGGCATCATCCTCGAAAGGGTCGCTCTCGAGTGTCACGAAATTCGCAAAGCCAAGCGCATCATCCATTTCCGGAGCGACCTTCGACAGGTCGCCGGGTGAGATGAAGATGATGTCGATGCTTTCGATATCCCGTGCGCGATTATTCAGTTCAGGATGGTCCACCTCCGGTAATGCCTCGGAGGTATCGATCATGGATACCATCCGTGACGTCCATGCCAGGAGACTGTCAGGCGCACGGCATGGAGCTACCGAAAGTTCCGGTTTGAGATCGCTGAAGCGATGAATTTTCCATTCGATATCCGACATCGACCCTATCCTAGAAAAGCACCTCATCCTGTTCTTCAGGAACGGACGTGATCCTCAAACCAAGCTTCACCGCGGCGTTCTCGACCGCTTCCAGCATCTTGGTTTTTTGCTGGAACTCCGACTGATCCTTCTCCTCGAGATCATCGGTGAGCTCCTCGAGGCGGCCCTCGTCTATCGCCGAAACCTGATCCCTGAGCGATCCCGCAACCTCGTCGCGCAGCACCGGCGAATAGTGAAATCCGACATCCCACAGGAAACCCTTGACCAAAGTGGCGTAGAAGGTCGGCTCGGGCGCATCGATCTCGATCTCATGCGGTATGTCACCCTTGCTGGCCTGGTCCGCGACACGAACATTCGGGTGATCGGATCTGGTCAGAGCCATCCTGGTTCCGAGAAATCTTGCCGCCATCCTGGTGGATGTCTCGTCCCGAAGGACTGCGTTCTCGCCGATGACAATCGGAAGGTGCCCCCATCCGGAAAGTGGCGAGAAGCTGAGCGAGATACTCTCGCTTCCTTCATACCTCGATCTTCCCGCGGCGTTCAGGATCGCGGCGTTGTCCCAGCCCTGCTGAACATCGATCCTGCCGGTCTTGACCGCACGGCCGATCTTGAACTCCGATGTTCCATCAGAAAGCTTGACGATGCCGGTTCCCTCGAACTGGGGAACGGCCTGGATGGTGACACCGTAGCTGATCTCGATATGGGATACGTCGTCGACGATCTGATCCGGCTGGCGGCGCACCTCGTCCAGGAAGGACGGGAAGTCCATGCTGGCCACACCGGTCATGATGTCCGACCATGGCGCCAGGTTCTCCATGAGTTGCCGGACGGTCAGTCCGCTTTCGAGCTTGAATGCGGAATTCAGGCCCTTGAGGAAGATGTGCTCATCGACAGCCGCCTCCCAGGCCCTGACCGGGATATTCCTGCTCAGAAAGCTGCCTGTTTGGGGATCTCGAACATGAAACGACTTCCTCAGTATGCCATCTCGGCAGAAGATCAGGATGGACATGCTCGCTCCATGAAGTCGAGAACCAGAGGGCGGATATTGTTGCGCCAGCTCTTGCCGGCAAAAATCCCGTAATGCCCGGCGCCGGGCTCGAGATATGACAGCTTCCTCTCGGCTGGAACACCGCAACAGAGATCCAGGGCGGCCAGGCATTGTCCCGGCGCGGAAATGTCGTCCTTCTCACCCTCTACCGTCATGATCGCCATATCCCTGATGATCCCGAGATCCACATGCCGCCCATTGACCGAAAACCTGTTACCAGCGATCTCCTTGCTCTTGAAGATACGGCTGACCGTCGAAAGATAAAACTCCGCGGTCATGTCGGTGACGGCAAGATACTCGTCATAAAACTCGTCATGCCTGCCACCCGCCACTGATCGACCGAACGCGTCTTCGATAATCTTTTCGGAAAAGGATTTCGCATGCTTTTCGGCATTCATCGTTATGAAGGAGGATAGCTGCAACATTCCCGGATAGACCCGGCGACCGGCGCCAGGAAAGCTGAACCCGACCCGGCCGGTCATCCGCGCTTCGAGCTCATCCATCGATGTCCGATCCGCGAATTCCGTCACTTTCGTCGGCGCCGCGCCTGGATCGATGGGACCACCGATCAGGATCAGTGTCTTCGGTTGAAGCTCCGGGCACTCCCCTGCCATGATGGCGCTGGCCGCCAGCGCCAGAGGCGCCGGCTGACAGACTGCGATGACATTCAGCTCCGGCCCCAGATGCTTCATGAACTCGACCAGATACAGGGTGTAATCCTCGATGTCGAAACGTCCAAGATCTTCAGGGATATCCCGTGCATTGCGCCAATCGGTGACGAATACTTCGCAATCTGGCAGCAGTGAGATCACCGTTGAGCGCAGCAGGGTCGCATAATGTCCCGACATCGGGGCGACCAGCAGCACCCTGTGCCTGGGCGGATTGCGTCCCGGGACTCGAAAATGGATCAGATCACCGAACGGCTTTTTCACTTCCGTCTCGACCAGGACGGGATGAAGGATCCCGTCACTGTCCTCGACAGGAGGGATGCCCCATTCAGGCTTCACGGACATCCTGTAAAAGCTGCGCTCTACCGCCCTGCCCCAGGCCGCGACAAGACTGAAGCCGGGATACATATCCATGATGCGCGCGGCCGTTCCGATCCGCTGAGCGGACCGGCGCATGATCTCGGCGGAATCGTAGGCAAGCATCCCTGCCATATCGCTGGCAGATTCGTATTTCGCATGATGGCCGAGGTTCATTCGTTAATTCCTTTCAAATCCGAAATATGCCGCGGCTGATGGCTCAGGCTCCAAGCAATTCAGCGAACCTCGCTTGAGGCATGTTGCCGTAACGCCTTCCGTTCACGATGAAGCTGGGTGTCGCGTCGATTCCGTCCCGCTTGACGTTTCTTCCGATCCACTGGCGAAGGTTGTCGGCAGCCTCGATGTCGGTGAACGCCTTTTCAGCCAGGGATATCGGCATACCGACCTGCTCGCCGATTGCGATCAGGCTTCTCCGGGTCTCCTCCGGATCGTCATGGATCCAGCGCCGCTGGCTATCGAGGAGGAGATCGGCGACCTTGTAGAAACGGCCCGGCCCGGCTCTTCTCGCAAGAGATGCCGCCCATAATCCGTATTGATCGAATGCGACTTCGCGCAATGTATAACTGATACGGCTCTTGTCGACATATTCGCGTTTCAACCATGGCCAGACAGTCTGATGAAACACAGCGCAATGCACACAGGTGAATGACACATAGGCAACCACGCGGTTTGCGGAATCCCTGTCACCCAGGACATGTTCAAGGACGGCATCATCAGCTGGTGCGCCCAGGTCCGGGCCTGGGCGGGTCAGGGCATATCCCCCTGCAATAAGCCCTGTCAGGGAGATACCACCTCCAAGAAGACGCCTGCGATTCAGGAACGCTGACGGCGACGGTTCTACCGTCGGTGCCACGGTCGATCGGCGAGGCCGTGACGGGCTCCTCTTCCTGTTCTTCTTCATTCGGATCGATCCTCGACGATTTCGATGGCTTCCTGGTCGTCTTCATCGAAAACGAGCTCCGCGACGGCATAGGTGGGGCCGTTGAACCATCCGGAAGCCTCGGCTTCGTTCTGGTTGAGAACCTCCGTCTCCACCCGTCCCTCCTCCATCTGAATCGAAAGAGAGACCTCATCGATCCTGATCGCGACAATCACGCGGGATCCGATGTCGGTGACCCTGAAACGGCCGGCGCCGGTGATGAATTCCGATCCGATGTCGATCCTGTCCTTGAGATCATGCCGCATGATACCTGCCTCGGGTTGCTTTGGTTTCTCGAAAATCTTCGTCCGGCTCGATATGCGGCATGGGACTTGGCTTCTTGTCCTTCGATGCGCTCCCTCGACGGCCGCAATTGGTGCATTTTCCGCTTTGTCCGACGAGTTCGGCGTCACAATGGCCACACCAGAACACCCGCTTCCGCGGTTGGCGCGACCTGATCCTGTTCAGCTTGGAAACCAGCATATGCTACACGCCTATCATCCTGGCGCCGCTGCTTTGCTATGCTGGCGCAGCGACGAAGGCCTCGATACGGATCCAGCCATCGGCAGGTTCCTCGAATGAATAATATGGCATGCGAAAAACATCTGCAAGCGCGGTCGCTCAATCCTGTCTCCGATAACGTCACCGTGAGAAAAATTGTGGATAAGCAAGTTCGCGCTCTTCACTTGAGTGCGAAAATGTAACACTATGCGAAAAAGCTGAAACAATCACCATTGAGCCGACCGATGTTGAAACTGACCCGCCGCGCTTTCGCGGCCTGCGCAGCCAGCCTTCTTGCCGTTCCAGCGCAAGCTGCCGTTGTGCGAAAAAATGATATCGACTATATCCAGGTCCGCAAGGCGGATCGCAAGCTTGACCTCGTCAAGGATAAGAAGATCGTCAAGACCTATGACGTTCAGCTTGGCGGAAACCCTGTCGGGCACAAGCAATTCCAGGGCGACCGGCGAACGCCTGAGGGAATCTACCACATCAATGGCAGAAATCCTCATTCCAGATTCCATCGCAGCCTGAGGGTCAGCTACCCGAACCGGGTGGATCTGGCATTTGCCGCCAGGCGCGGGAAATCGGCAGGCGGAGACATCTTCATCCATGGGCAGCCGAACGGTCAGAAATTCACCAACGTGAAAGACTGGACATGGGGCTGTATCGCTCTTGCGAATAATGAAATGGATGAGCTCTGGGCACTCATTCCGCAGGGCTGTCCGATCCTGATCCGGGCTTGATTTCATCGCAGGAAAAATGGAAAGCCCGCTCAGAGCGGGCTTTTCGTCAGTAATCAAGATCGTCTGGATCATTCTCATCTTCGACCGGCAGATGCCGGTCGATCTCGAAGGGCAGCTCCGAGGGATCGACAACCCTGATCTTCGCCGTCTTCAGGTCGAGTTCGACTACCGAAAGTCCCTTCCATGAGGATGTATTGTAAGCGCTGTTGATAGCGCCCTCGAACCTGCCATCGGCATCTTCGACATCATGGCGGGTGATCTCCATGTTATCTATGAGTTTTTCGGTAACGGACTCCAGATCGGGGCAGACAATGGCCGATTCCTCGAAATCCAGGTTTCCGAGGATGACATAGACCTGGCGGTCCTCATTCCCGGTCAGTCCGGTGATCCGCGCCCTCGCGAGTTCCTCAGGCGAGACCTTTTCATCCCAGAGAGGCGCTACTTCGACTTCCGGGTCTATCCCATCGATCCTGAAGATGGATGCACCCTTCCAGTTGGCGGCATCGTAGTGTTCCGTGGCACGCCGCCATGTGTCTTCGTCGATACCTTTCCTTGGATCGATGGCAACGCCCAATGCTGCGAACAGCTTCAGGATCGCGCTGACGCGATCCGTCGTCACTTGCGTCTTCTCGTCGTAGTCATAATTGAGATGAACGAGGTAGATCGGGGTCCTGATCTCGGTCATGGCAACTCCTCAGATTTGTGGTCCTGTATCGGCTTCCAGATCACCGATTGCTTCCATGGCAATAGCATTCAGGTCATCGCCGTCGAACTCGGCCACGACCTGGTCCCCCTGCCCTTCTTCATAGACTTCGACATACATCGAGCCGGGCTGGCGGATGGCCTCGAAGAAAGTGCGCAACGCATCCTCTGGATCGGTTCCGACTGTCGAGTAGCTCACCTGCAGGTGAAAGTTGCGATGCGCAGGCGTTGCTTCGGCCCGGTCATTTATGGATGGAGGTGAAACGCTCATGCTTGGACATCCTGTGCTGCGGGTGTATCCAATTTACGACGTTTATGCGAAAAAAATACCGGAAACAATGCTGATTGCCAATCTGCCGGAGACAGCAAGCTCCTGATAACGAGAAAAGCCCCGGTGGAAAAATCCAGCCGGGGCTTTTCGTTTTTCGATGGTGCTGCAGGTGAGGATTGAACTCACGACCTCATTCTTACCAAGAATGTGCACTGCCACTGTGCTACTGCAGCAAATTATTTCCGCCCCCTTGTGGGGAGACGGCAATTTCTGGATCATAGTGATGGAGATGTCTCAGAGACATCGATCTTTTCCATCTTCTTTCGTTTCCATGGCGCGTTGGCCTCGAAGTCTCCACCCATGATACAACCATAGGGCTGGATCCTCTCGACAACCCGGCAAAGACCGAAATGCTCGATATCCCGAACCACACTCTCTGCATTCTTGTAAGCAGACGGCAACTCTGTGATGTCGATATCCGGGCTGAAAAACCTGGCATCGATTCCGGCGGTTTCCCGTTTCATCACCTCTGAATGTGGTTCATCCCCGATCGATCTAAGATGGGCCGATCGGCTCGTGTTCCGACCTGCCCCATGCGGAGCGAAACCCATGTTTAACGAATTTCTCTCCCCTTCGACGATCAGGATCGGCTGCGCCATATTCAGCGGGATGATCTGACGGCCATCACTATCCGGAAGGAAAGGCGCGTGAACAGGCGTTGCGCCCTTGGCGTGCCAGATCACGTCATCTTCACGGAAGCAGAAATTGTGCTCATTCCATAGTCTGTCGCGAACACTGGCGCCGAGCACGGCCAGGGAGCCATCATGGATGGCCTGATGGCTGAGACGGGTCCACTCACGGACGAGCTGCAACGCTGCCCAGTATTCCTCACCATCCTCGCTGTCGAGAGGGATCCATGCATTATGTGCCGGGGTTTCCGGCGACAACTCAACTCGATAGTCCTCTGCAACCATTCGCCCCATCTTATAGAGTAGTGCGCCAACGCCGCGGGAGCCATGATGCGTTACAATGCATGATTCTCCCTGATGATCCGTGCCGACGTAGAAAAAGTGGTTGCCGTCTCCCTGCGTTGCGAAATGGGAACGGGCGGCGGACATAATTTTCGGATGAGAAAGGAAACGGTTCGCATTGAATCGTTCAAGCAAGACATCCGGTGGTGAAAAGCGACCATCAATTCTGCCTCCAGGACCGAAATGAGTAACCGACTGACCCGCATCAAGTAAATCGACAGGGTCTACCCCATGCACCTTGGTGACGAACATCGAGCAACAGATGTCCGCGGAATGCATTCCTGGATGTATGGCCCCTTTTGCCGCAATGACACCTCCGACCGGAATCTCGCCATTCGTTCCCGTCGGACAGGTATCCGGCATGACCGCTCCAGCAATTACTGTGGGCGTGCGAGTCAACTCCCTGAACCCCTTCAGAACAGCCTCCAGGTTGTCTTCCTCGGCTTGATTCTCCGGACGGACATTGATTCTGAAAGTGATGGGATCCTGCAGGGGCAGTTGCCTTGCAATTCGCTCCAGGCGTTCTTGATCGAGGCGATCGGAAAATTTCTTCGCGAATGCAAGCCCACTCTCCCGATCCAGAGAGGCTGTCTGTTCCAGAACATCCTTGAACCAGGCTCCAGGTTTATATCCTGCGGCAATCAGATCCTTTCCAGTAATCGTCATTTCCCATTCCTCTGTCATCAGGATTTTCCTGTCTGCCCGGTTTATGATAGCTCTTGGCAGACAGGTTCTTCAGGCGTTTTCCGCGACGATCTGGCGGACGATCTCGGAGGCGAGCTTGCCATCATACTGGCCGGCACGTTGCGACTTCAGTTGCGCCATGACCCCACCGAGATTGGCGCCGGCCGCGATCGCGGCGCGGGCGAAGGCTTCGAGTTCTGTCTCGTCCATCTGCTTTGGCAGATAGACTTCCAGCGCGGCTTTCTCGATCATCGCCTTCTCATTCACTCCGACCGCGGCCAGCGTTTCCTCGATACCTTTGAGGAATTTCCGGACCAGGGCGACGGTCTGCGCATCGGTGAAGGGCTTCGGCTCCTTGTCGACCTTGGCCTTGTTGTCGGCTTCTCCGATCAGGGTTACCAGAACGCCTGCCTTCGGGTCCCTGGCCTTGCGGGCAGAGAGAGCATCCTTTCGGATGCGATCAAGTAGCAGGCTCATCTGGTTCTCCTTTTCTGGCCTGGCGCGGCGCTGCCGCGCTATTTCCCGGGCAGGCAGAAAGGCTTGCCCAGGTCCACGAGACCCCGCTCAAGGATCTCGTCTTCCCTGTCGATATCGACCTCCTGGTTGTAACCGATGGACACGTTCCAGACCGGAGTGCCGTGGACCTGTCCGGACAAACGGTAATGCGTATGTCCGCAGAGCCAGGCATCTGGCCGGTGAAGCTCGATCCAGGGGTCGAGGTCACTGATGAAACATGGGGTTACCGCATCTACCTTGACCGCAAGGACAGGAGAGGGAACGTGATGCGTGACGATCATCGTTCGACCCTCGAAAGGTTTAGCCATCTCAGCCGTCAGCCAGGCCAGATGGTCATCGAAAAGGTCCGCCGTATCCGATGGCATGATCGGACCGCCGCCTTTTCCCTTCCGGATGTAGCGATAGTCGTTCAGGATGCCCCTGGCGACTTCCATCGATCTGAACCGGTCGTTCAGAAGGTTGAAATCAGTCCAGAGCGTGCAGCAGAGGATCCTGACGTTCCCCAGAACGACGCAGCGCTTCTGTGCCCAGTTGATGCCCCGATCCTCGGCCATACGGCGGAGAACGTCATCGCCATCCAGGCGGAAATGATAGTAATCGTGGTTGCCAGGCAAGACCCAGATCCGGGAAGGGTCCATCAGCTTCGCGAGGCGATCCATCGCATCCGGCCAATTCACCTCGGGATTGTTCGTGATATCGCCCGCGATGAACAGGTGATCGACATCCTCGAGCTGAGGGCGCAGTTTTGCGAGTATGTTTCTCCCAGCGTAATCCCAGTTGTCGAGATGCAGATCTGCTGTCACAAGAATTTTCACGGAAATTTCTCCTCGGCGGGGTGCAGGGAATGGCCATCGGCCCTTCACGCCACGCGCAAGGCAGATGATGGGAAACTGGCGGACGGGGTGGGATTTGAACCCACGGAACCCTTGCGGGTTCGCCGGTTTTCGAAACCGGTGCAATCGACCACTCTGCCACCCGTCCAGGGAATGTGGTCGCATGAAGAAATTGCATGATTGGCGGGGCGCTCGGAGGCGCCGCCGCTGAGCCGCGTCAGGGCTGGGGCGTGCCGGAATTCAGCCCGATGACGAAGTCGATATAATCGGTGCCGGGATCCTGGCCGACAAGCGAAAGGATCCGCGCCTCCCGCTCTTCCTCTCCGGAAATGAAATCTCCGGTGTAGTTCTCCGCTGTGTCGAGGGTCTGCCACATGCGGTGGCCATCTTCGATGGACGCCATGCTGCGCAGCAGCATCAGAAGCTCATTCCGGTCAAACACCGTCACGTCATAGCGAACAGCACCGAGCTGGGCGTCAGGGAACTGGTCATCTGACGCCGGTGTGGTGAAGTCAAACTCGGGGATCAGGCTATTGAGAACAGCGACATCGTGCCCGCATTCAGGTCTGAACGCCATTTTAACGGGAAAAACCGTTTCGCCATTGTTGTTCATGTCGCTCATCTGGGGCTTCCTTGCATGCATCAGGATTACCTGGTCTATTATAGGATAGGCATGAGAGAATGCCATGCCTGTATCCTGGTTTGTCCGGGTCTTCCGGTGTGCTGTTACGCCAAAGACCAGTCTTCGTCTCCCGGATCACCACCCCCGAGGCGTGGAACATGGATCCGGGAAGGACTCCACGCCAAGTTGTTCGGGTTCCTGCCGGCGTCCCGGCAAGACGCAGTTCCCATGCGCCCACAGGTCCGGCGTGGCGTGCCGGCTGCCGCAGGTTTAAGGTTCACTTCTGCGATGGCAGTGGGTCACTCCATAGGGGATGGCTGCTTTTAAGCCGACCCGCCGGAATCCCGGACAGCGCCCCGGCCACAAGGGCGCGAAGATCCATGCATGTGATATCGCCTGCCTGGATCCATACTGGCGGACACGGAGGGATTTGAACCCTCGAGACCCTTGCGGGTCTGCCTCCTTAGCAGGGAGGTGGTTTCGACCGCTCACCCACATGTCCGTAATCTCGAATTCCAGGTGCCGCCCATGAACCGGGCGGCACCTGCGCTCTGCATCCCTATCCGGCCCGCCGTCCTGTCCGGATTTTCACCCGAAGGTGTTGCGGGGATCTCCCCTCCTTGCGGTCGGGGCTCGGGATCCTTTTCATCCTGGATTTCCTCAGTTGTCCCGGAAGGTCCGGGTCTTGCGGGCCTTTGCATTTCGAATGCGTGAAACATGCTTCATGTGCCGATAGCCGCGTCTGAACGGCATGCCGACCTGTTCGAAACTGTCCCAGCGGCCGAGTGGCCCGTCGGAGAACTTGTTCTTCCTGCCGATCGAGGTGGACTGCATCTCTCCGGAAAACTGCATCGAGTTCCTCGCATCCGTCCGTTATCTGATATTGCCGGTTACCGCTCCGGCGCCGGCGTTTCGCCCCGGCAGTATGGAGATGCTTGCGGCCCGTCTGAAGGTCGTGGTTTCACGCGTTCCACGCCTCATGAAAGCCGACGCGATCGATAACGGGCAACCGTCGCGGGGCTTGACCCGGGTTTCTCACTCCCGGGAAACTGGTGCGGACAGGAAGCTGGCTTCCGGTTGCGATACGAAGATCGCGTCCGCTGATCTTCTGGTCTGAGCACATCCACCACGCGGCGGCTCAGAACCGAAAAGACTTAGAAGAAGGATGCCTGTGCCTCGAGCTCTTCCTCGAAGGACGGCCCAACCTGTCTGATGTCGCAATCCCGGTCATTGAGGAGAAGCCAGTTCAGATCAGGATTATCCAGGACATGCTTTCGGATCGCATCTCCGTGCGGCCCTTTCGCATCCAGGTGAGGCATGACGAGTTTATCCACCCATCCGAAGCCGGAAGTGTGAGGCAGGCCGCGGGGCGAGCAGAGAATGCCCGCATGCGCGAGATCGATCCCCATGACCATGGCGCCGGCGCTGGAGCCGACAACCGAAAGCGGGCGATCATTCGCGCGATCCTCTATCGCCGCCTGGAAACCTGTTGCCAGACAGGCACGGAGAAGGCGGAAGGGGTCTCCACCGGTGAAGTGGATGACGTCCATTTCGGAAAGGTCGACCGGGCCTGTTTCAAGCAGGTCGACGATTTCGACCGATCTGGCGAAGCGGCCATATTCAGAAAAGGCTGTCCCGCCTCGAGGTGCCTGGGAATTCTCGGCTCCCTTCGGGTCGATGCTGGCACTGTCGATGATCAGGATCTTGCCATAGAACCTGTCAGCCAGGGCCTCGATGACCTTTGAGCGGACGTTCGAAAATTCCGAAGTCAGGATGATCTGCATCCGGGACGGCCCTTTGTTGTCTGGGGAATATCCTCATGGTGCCGCAGGAGGGACTTGAACCCCCGACCTTCGCTTTACGAAAGCGCTGCACTACCACTGTGCTACTGCGGCGAAGTCTTCATGGCCCAAGCGGGCCGGTCCTCCGATATCGGATCAGATCGTCCACGTCGATCATGATCGAACGGAGCTCTTCGAGCGGATGGTCATCCGTATTTTCGGCGTCGTCGGGCGTTTCATCGATGACGGTTTCCATGAGCTCGTCACAGACACTCATCGGTGACCCGACCCCGGTTCTCCGCCATGCGCCCCCTTCATCGAGATAGGTGGCCTGGATGCCGAGGCTTGTCTCTTCATGCTCCACCAGGAGATCGGTGAGAATGACGCAGAGCTCATCGACGGAATGAACACCGATATGATATTCGCCCTCCGCGTCAAGACCGGCAATGCTCCAGGCGGTATGCGAACCTGGCGAAACCGGCCGGATCTGCCCGTCCGCATCCGTCACAACGGGCGTAATCGTGAAACGGTCGTAATTCCTTGTCTCGGGCATGATCCGCTCTCCATCGTTCTACTTCCACAATAAGATGGCCATGTGAAAATCGAAAAGGATTGGTGCCCCCGGCCGGGTTCGAACCGGCACGCCCTGCGGCGTCGGATTTTAAGTCCGATGCGTCTGCCGGTTCCGCCACGGGGGCTTGAAAAACTGGAACGACGAGGGATGGCGAACCATCCCCCTGCCGGCGAAAAGCCTGGCTATATCCAGTCCACCTCGCCTCCCCTCGGGAGGCTCGAACGGCAGGAGGGTTGCTTTCACTGGGGCGTCCACCTCTATATCGGGAACGGGGCGTCGTCACCTCCCCGGCCCGCTTCCGCATATATCATGGTAGCGGCTGACGGGCTCGAACCGCCGACATCCTGCGTGTAAAACAGGCGCTCTACCAACTGAGCTAAGCCGCCATTATCTGGTCGGAATGACAGGGTTCGAACCTGTGACCTACGGTCCCCCAGACCGTCGCGCTACCACGCTGCGCCACATTCCGATATTCTTCATGCCGGGACCCTGTTCCAGGGTCCGGGGATGAAGAATGAGATTGGTGAACCGTCCGGGATTCGAACCCGGGATCATCGATTAAAAGTCGACTGCTTTTGGCCAGCTAAGCTAACGGTCCGTTGGTGTTTCTGCATGCGGCAATTTCTTGCTGCAGTGAGCGAGGGACAAGTCCTTCCGCATCATGTTCTCCTTTTCATCAGGTTTGGGCCCCTGCCCGCAAACCGGGCAGGAGAAGATATCGTGAAGATCAGACGGATTCGATGACGAAGCGCGCATCCTGCACGAAGGGTGCCAGGTTGGGCTTGAAGTAATTCGGCCCCTTCATCACCTTGCGGTTCTCGTCGAAGATCGGATTGCCGTCTTCACCGAACTTCGAGTCGTTTGAATTTGCGATTTCCTGACAGGTTTCGAGAATCAGGATATTGGCAATCCTTGCCGCACCGGGACCGGTCACCACCTGGTCGCCGATGGCATCGGCGAACTCGACCGGATCCGTGATGCCGATCTGAATGATGCCCTTCTTGGTATCTTCCGCGAGGGCCTTGATGATCCGGTTTGCTTCATCGATCCGGGCCTGCGATGCCGCATCCCGACCGCCGATGGCGTCGAACATTTCGCCGAATTCCTCGAAATGGACGCCCATCTGGGTATTGAAGTCCTTCTCGGTGGGTTCCGGTTTGCATTTCCGGAACCAGTCGACGATCTGGGCCAATGGGTTCATCAGGTTCTCCTGCGGATTTCCGCATTCTTGGGTTGAAAGTGGCACGGGCGGCAGGGTTCGAACCCGCGACATCCGGTTTTGGAGACCGACGCTCTACCAGCTGAGCTACACCCGCATGATACCCGCCGAAGCAGGCATGAATAGATGACCAGGAGGTGATCCGCGACCCACCACAGGCCCACACTTGCGCGGTTGGTCATTGCCCCTGGTCTCGACCCGACTGGTTGGATCGGGCCGGCCACGCTTCCGTGGCTAAATGGTGCAGCCTGCTGGAATCGAACCAGCGACCCTCTCCATGTCAAGGAGGCGCGCTACCGCTGCGCCAAGGCTGCATGTTGTTTTATCGAGACCCGACGATCGTGATGCCGACGGACATTCTGGATTCCGGGCCTGCGGACAGGGAGCCTGCAGGCCTGGCGGAGATGACGTGGACAGGCTCCGCCGCGGTCATCGTTCTGGAAGATCCTCTGGCGGAGACATCGTTCCCGATCGGGATTGTTGCGCATCCGGAAAGAACCGCAACGCAGGCCATCAGGCAAGGCGCCAGGACGATCGTCTTCCGAATTCCCGAGAAAATCATCGTCCCTCCCGTCGTTGAAATCATGGATATCACTTCCGCGTCCTGGGAAATGGCATCCTGCCACTTGCCGGGACGCGGGTTGCCGAACCGCCGGGCAGGATTTCACCCGCGATCCTTTCGACGGGTTCGCGGGTCACCTGCAGATCCCTTGAAACCAGATGCTTCAAGGATGTCCGGTCCGGCGTTTGGGTTTTGACAAGCCTGAGAATACGGCCGTCAGGATGGGTCTTCTCACCATTACAGCGGGTTGCAACCGCCTTCGGTCTCTTCCACCAGGCCGCTTCCGCGTATCCTGGTATCCCATCAGTGGTGCCATTTTGGAAGGTCAGGCAGTGGACCTGTCGCCATGCATTACTCGACCTCTCATTCGACGCCTGCCCTTGCTGGGGCAGTTTGGCAGGGCTACCCGCCGACGTGTCATTCCGGATCGAACGCTCTCAGCTTGCGGCTTACGGCGCACCACGTTCACCCAAGGGTGCGTGGCATTAACCACCTTTCATGCATGACCGGGTCAGTCTTTTGCTTTTGTATATCGTGCAGGAGTTGAACCTGCGACCGACAGCGTTCAAGGCTGTTGCTCTACCATCTGAGCTAACGTATTCCCGTCGAGCGTGCTGACCCTATTGCTCCGATCCCGTTTGGGGGCCGGAATACAACACGACCGAATGTGTTTCGGTTTCGCGAACCTACTTCACCGATCTTCACGATCACGACCCTTTCGGACCATTTCCGCTTGATCTGATCCATGCCCTCCCGTGCGACCGGTCGGACTGAGGATCCACCTGTTTCCATTCCTGGTTCACCGCCTTGGCTGGGCTGGGTGAGGACGCCAATCCTCTTGAGACACCAGTCTTCCCGATGCCATTCATCCTTTCGGACCCATACCCGCGGCTTGCCCATTATCGCACCCGATGGCGGATGCGCTCGCGCTGAAGGTCGACCGGCTTTGGGCACGGCAACCCTACGCGATAGGACAGGCTTGCATGAACGGACCGGCCGTGCCGGCGGCCGCACTGGGAAGAGCGACCTTTGCGCCCGTTACCGGGCTTATCCTGATGACGCCATGCCGCCATGACAGCAAGGGATGTAACCCTTGCCGAGCACACTCTGCCTTCGGCAGATGCACGAATGATCAGGCCCCGCGTGCCTTCCGGCTTTACCGCACCTCACGAAGCCTCTCGGAGACCCCGCCTGATCTTGCCCTCAACTCCACCCTCTGCCAGCTTTCAGCTGGAGCGCATGACGATCGGCTCACGCCGGCGCCAGCGAATTGGAAGCGACACCATCGAGGTTGCCGCCGCCCCAAGATCGATCGCTGACATCCGTCTGCGCCGATCCTCCCGCGAACTGAAGAACGCGAGGTGGTTGCCCCGGCGCCTCATGGCGCCGATTTCGGGCGAACTGGCTCCGGTCTTGCCGGTGGCCAGGATCACGGTCCGACCCGAAGGCCCATCCGCGATAGCGTCCGTGGGGATCGCACACGCACCCTCTTCGGCGACCCGCCCGGCATCCGCCTATGGTCGCACCCACGAATTCGAATATGGCTCCCTGGGTTGGATTCGAACCAACGACCCGCTGATTAACAGTCAGCCGCAACTACCGCTGTGCTACCAGGGAACAGACATGGTCGAGCACGACGTTCAGCCATGTAAGAAGATTGCCAGGCAGAGCAGGATTCGAACCTGCAGTCGGAGATCAACCGATTTCCCGTTAGCTCACCGCAAGACAGCATATCGGCCTGGCATCGCATCGCGACGCATGATCAATGCGCCATATGGCCGGTGATTTACAGCTTACCACGATGCGAACAATCATGGACGGGCATTTCTTCCCCGCGCCCGTCCGCGCGGCGCATCTCCTCCGGGTAGGATCCCGACCTGGCGGTGCCACCTGATGGGCTGCACTCTGACGAGTGGTGGCGCCCCATTACACCTCGGCCTGATCCGTCGGAGGGATGATCCCGAATTTTCTTTGGCATGATGGGATTTGAACCCATGACCTCCGTCCTCGCGACGGCGCTCTACCAGGCTGAGCTACATGCCGCCCACTCCCCATGTATCTGCCCCTTCTGCAGTTGGGCCCAGGTCGTGACGCAGGATCCTTGCGCCGGAGTGAGTTCCTTGCCCGGCGCGTGTCGTCATGGATGAGAGGCGCATTCCAGGCATTCAACGTTGCCTGCGATCACGCAGGCGAAATTGGCTCCCGTGCCTGGGCTCGAACCAGGGACCCGCTGATTAACAGTCAGCTGCTCTACCAACTGAGCTACACGGAAACATCTGCCTCATATCGTGAGGAAGATGAAATTTGTTCGAATGCGTCAATCAATCTTACGATCATCTATTATCCGACGGTTTGTGACATGACCATGGATGCTAATAGTCACCTCGACGGTGCCATCCTCAAGGGGCGCCCAAGAAATTTTATCATCATCAAGCCCGTTTCTCCACCTACCTCTTTTCCCGTCGAAGTATCCCGCCCACTCAGCCCTTCCGTCGGCTACCCTGCAGGCGTATTGGAATAGATCTCCATCTTGGCGATAATATGATAAGTCATACATATCACCGGAAACCTCTTTAATTGAAATGGAGCTTTCTGGTCGACCGAATATCATAGATATTGCGGACTTACAAATGGATGGACTCAGTCCCGCCTGATCCCTACTGCCAATAGCCTCACGAGGCTCGCTAAATTTTATACCATCCATGCTATTGATCAATTTATCAATTTGATCTGCATCCCAATCAAAAGCTACTGCTTTGTAACCCTGTCTTTCCATGAACGAACTGTATACGTGTAGAGATCGTTCTCTATAGAGCCCCGACAAACATGATCCTTGAGCCAAGGGCGCCATTGAGCCGCCATTGTAACTACTCCTGATAAAGTCACATTCGTAGTTGGCATATTGTTCAAACCGACCCTGAGCCTCTAAGTGCTTAACAATAAGATCAGGGTCTGACATCGATTCCAAGATAACCTTTTGTGTTATCCTGTGCATTGAGGAATAGTCTCTATTGACGTCGTTGGTGACGCACATATTTAGATCGTATTGCGTTTCCGGGTCCTTGCAATTGTAGTCAATCTCAGCAAGGGAGGCGTGAGGAGCCAATATGATTGTGGTCGCAAAAAGGAAAATCTTCATATCCACGTCCCTGAGAGATAACTCTTCTCTCAGGGACGTAATTCGACCAAATACAAAGTCAACATACGATAATGGTCGAATGCGTCGATCCCAGATTGAAGGGCTGGTCGAAACCTTCCCCCTCATGATCGGCCCTTCCCCGCCTTGCGGGCGGCCTCGCCGGATCGCGGCTGGCGTTGCATGAGGTGATGATCTCCCCGGATCGATGGGGTCTTGCGCTCTTTTGCTTCCCGCATTCGGGACAAGGCATCGACTGCCCTGACCGGAAGGCGGCGCATAACCTGCATGAATATGGCTGGCCCGTTAGCCGGCAGTTGCGGGATGGACCCCGCTTTGCCGACCCGGTCGAACATCATGGGGCGCAAAGCCCCTGTGCGACGACTTGCTATCCCGCCACGGGCCAACGGACGGGAAACCGGCCGCAGCGCGCCCGGAATGCCAAAAATGGAGCGGCAAACGGGGATCGAACCCGTGACCCTTACCTTGGCAAGGTAATGCTCTACCCCTGAGCTACTGCCGCGAAGCGCCTCGATGGCGCCAAACACTTTCTGATCATCCGGCGATCAGGCACCGGCCGAATCTGGCAAGGAATGCCGTCAGCATTGCGACGCCATTCCTGCTAAGACAGTCCCAAATTTCCTGCCTGCGGAGTCTCCAGTCCGGCTGGTTTCGGGTGGCAAACCAGCAGCGGATGATCTGGCCGGCGATCACGCTGAGAGAACCGCGGATCAGGCAGCCCAGGATCGGATCAAACGCAGGAATACCGTCGATGATCGCTTCGATTGCCTGATCGTCCAGGCTTTCGGCGACGATATCGTCAGTCCGTTCCTCCTGGTCCTCCTCCTGGAGGTCGATGCTCCTGGTAACGAAGCCATCCCTTTTGAAATCAAGGCCGTCCTGGCGGATGCGAAGTTCGATCTCACGACTGAATGGTTCCGCATAGCCTTCGGCTTTTCTTATCCCGAGTTTGAGATGGACATAGTCACCGTAGGGGGCTTCCGAGGGATCCGTCCCTTCCAGCCAGACCTCATAGGATCGATCTCTCAGTTCGAGACTTTGACGGAAAAACAGCACCATGACACCCCCAAACATGAAACAAGGTCTCCCGGACTTTGCCATGAATGACCGGATCCGGAAAGAAAAACTGGTGCCCAGAGCGGGACTCGAACCCGCACGCCATAAGGCGCCACCCCCTCAAGATGGTGCGTCTACCAGATTTCGCCATCTGGGCATGATCCGCATGGGATCCTTGATCCGTTCAGCGAAGCTTCAGGTGCCCCGTGATCGCATCGATATTTTCATATGTGTCCGGCCCGATGGCCAGGACCGTGTTCGTCGGAACCCCATGGAACATGGTCAGTCCGCTATCGGTGATCAGGGCGTTGATCAGCCCCGCCGCTTCCGCCTTGCGCTGCAGTTCCAGAAGCTCTTCTTCGCTCTCCACGGAAACGGCCACCTTGGTGAACAGACCGGACAGCCATTTCTTCACCCTGGGATCTTCCATATTTTCAAGCGTGGCCTTCATGGAGCCATGCGCGCCCTGGGCAATTTCCTTGCCCCTGGTCATCTTCAGGTCCTTTCGGACCACCAGCACCTGCTTCATCCCGTCCTCTTCGAATTGGTGCCCCCGGCCGGGGTCGAACCGGCACGCCTTTCGGCACCGGAGTTTGAAGCCGGCGCGTCTGCCAGATTTCGCCACGGGGGCATTTCGGATCCTGGCTCTGAATTGGTTCAGGCCGTTTTCCTGGCGAAGCGTCTTCAGCCGGAAAACGGCCCTACAGCGCACCTATTGGATGTGCTGCCGCCCAGGGATAATCGGAATACCACTCCCGATCACGGGCTCACGGTCGCATATCCCTCACAGCTCGGATCGGTTTTCCTCGCTCAGGACAGAGGGGGTCCCGTGCCACATATGGTGCCGGAGACAGGGGTCGAACCCGCGACATCCTGATTACAAATCAGGCGCTCTACCAACTGAGCTACTCCGGCATGATCGGATGAGATCCGATCATGAATAACGTCTGCCATCGGGGACTTGCGCCCCGCCTCCTGCCCGTTTCACCACGCGATGGGTTACTCGGGGCCGGTGTGCATCCTCTACACCGTGGCTCTGCTCCATCCTCGCCTCCCGGCGTTCGAAAGCGGACGGACCCGAAAAGGGAGCTACCCTTTTCGGACTGGATATCAGACATGGGCCGGATCCTTTCATCCGGACGGAGATAGACCGGAATTCACCCGGAGCCCTACCGCCTGCCGCCAGGCATGACATCGGGATTGCCGCCCCGACCCATCCTGGTCGCCGTCGCATTGCCTGGAAAGGTCCAGGCTGCCCATGTATTCCGTTGGTTGCGCAGGGCGGATTTGAACCGCCGTTCTCCTGGGTATGAGCCAGGCGAGTTAACCACTTCTCCACCGCGCGTGACAGGAGTCCAGGAGACTGCTGTCAGACGAGGTGACGGGTTTCAGTATCCCGGTGACTGTTCCGGGGCCCCCGTTTCGCCGGGGCAGAACCATCGCGCCTGAAAATAGCGGAACTTCAGGCGTCCGCGACCTCTATCCATGAAGAGATTTCAAGGCTTCCCTTCGTGGTGGGCCAAGGCTGGTCAGCCCTGGCCGGACCTCGGATGACCCAATGGTCATCTGGTTGGTTGCGGCGGGCGGGATTTGAACCCGCGACCTCCAGGTTATGAGCCTGGCGAGCTACCTGACTGCTCCACCCCGCGGGAAAGAAGCGCCGCAACGCTGCTTTCCGGAAGAGTGGTCGAATGGCTGGGACGGCAGGACTCGAACCTGCGGAATGACTGGACCAAAACCAGTTGCCTTACCAACTTGGCGACGTCCCAAAAGACCATTTCGAATGCACGGCTTCCCACCGTGCTGGGGGTATGCGATCCCACTACAGGCGGTCCATTCCCGAAAATCGGGAATTCCGAAACCTGCATGCAGCCTCGGCAAGCCACGCCGATCACAAACATGATCAGCAGATGCCCGAACCGGCGATGCCGAAACCGGATGGGCTCCACCCTGGAGACGATTTTCACCTTGCGGCGCTCCAGACGGCCTTTTTCCGGAGTAAGTCCCTCCGATCGGTCGCGGCGAACCGCGGCCAATTCCTGAAATCTGGTGTTCCCAGGTGGGCTTGAACCACCGACCTCACGATTATCAGTCGTGCGCTCTACCAGCTGAGCTATGAGAACATCTCGGGACCTTCTGGTCCCGGTGAAGTTGGCTCCCCGGGGCATGCAAAAGCATGCCTGCCTCCCTTATCAGTGGAGTGCTCATCACAGCGCCGGGGAGATCCGGCATTGCTGCCGGAATTCATGGCGGGCGCCGAGGGATTCGAACCCTCGGAACGCTCATCACGTCCGTCGATTTTCAAGACCGGTGCATTAAACCACTCTGCCAGACGCCCGCATTTGCGCGGATGGATCGCCGTGCCGATCGCCTGTTTCAGCCGTTCGTCATGACAACCTCCAATCCGCACCTGTTGAGCGGGAAGGACCACCTGTCAGGAAATTCCCGCAGCCATGTGTCGTTATCCTTCCCCAATTTCGTGGCGCCTGAACCAGTTCAGGTCTTGCCTTTGCACGAGGCGGCGCCAACCCCTGCGCAACCGGGCTTCCTCGATCATCCGAGCCGCCCGGTGCAGCTGGTGATATGTCGTTCTTCAGAATTTGACTTGAGGTCGGATACCTGGAGTGGGCTCGTGTCCCACCCTGTCTTCCCTTCGGCCGGTATCTGTCCGAAGCGCAGCCGATCTGTTCGTTCCATCCCTCCGAACGGCAAGACGGGATGAAGAAGCGGGGTGCCCTATGGAACCGAAAAGGACGGCGCCATTGCCTTTGCCATGACCGACACCCAATCAAGGCGCATCCGATCGATACTGAGACCGTGTCCCCGATCGGATAAGGACAGCGGAATTTCTGGCAGAGAGGAAGGGATTCGAACCCTCGAGACCCTTACGGGTCTACCAACTTTCCAGGCTGGCGCCTTCGACCGCTCGGCCACCTCTCTACGTTCCTGTTCTGCGGGCAGGAATCGAAACCTGCTGCCAGTTGCGCCCCTTCTCGATATCCGGGGAGGCTACCCTGTGCGCTGCGACCGCACTCGAATTCGCCCTGGCATTTACCTCGCGAACCCTGACCCTCCAGGGTGCCGCAGAAATCACATCGGTCGATAACACGACCTCCAAAGACATGTGGCGGGACCGATCATTCGGAGCGGTGTCAGCCGTTCCTACTCGCTGCCTGACAACAACCGCGCCTCCGCGGCGCGTCGGTTACCCCAGATGCCTTCGTTTATTGGTGTGACCGAAGGGATTTGAACCCCTGACACCTGGATTTTCAGTCCAGTGCTCTACCGGCTGAGCTACGGTCACAGTGTTCCGGTGATGTTGGAGCGGGCGATCGGGATCGAACCGACGACAATCTGCTTGGAAGGCAGGAGCTCTACCGCTGAGCTACACCCGCATATCCCTGGTGGGATAAAACTGAATTCCTGGTGGCGTGGGGTGGACTTGAACCACCGACCTCCCGATTATGAGTCGGGCGCTCTGAACCGACTGAGCTACCACGCCATCGATGGATCTGATGTGCCCGTCTCTCCGGGCTGTCACGGCCGTAGCTTCCGTCCTCGCCATCCCGACGATCCTCGCGGCATGCTCCAAAGCCGGAGTGGCCTTCCGAGAAGGGTCAAGGGATCTCTTGGTGGGTGGCCCGAGGATCGAACTCGGCATAGGGTCTCCCCCGGCGGATTTACAATCCGCTGCCCCACCATTGAGGCGCGCCACCCATGCCTCATTTTCACAGCATGGTCGGAGCGAGAGGATTCGAACCCCCGACATCCTGGACCCAAACCAGGCGCGCTACCAGACTGCGCTACGCTCCGTTAACATGCTGTGAAAATGAGGCATGTTCTCATTATTCACAAAGGGTGTGCGGACAAGATCGGGTCTTGCTCGGCCGTCGTGGGCCTTGGCCGTTTTCATCACCTTATCATGCGAGGCCCCGGCTCACAGGCTACGTCCCATTCACCTGGATGTTGCCGGGAAGTCCATGATCAGATGCGGATGTATTTTCCAACATCTCCGCACTAAACCTTGTTCTCACAAGGTTTTACAAAAACTGGTGGAGCTTAACGGGTTCGAACCGATGACATCCTGCTTGCAAAGCAGGCGCTCTACCAACTGAGCTAAAGCCCCATTGGGCCCTTCGCCTCCCTGGCCTTCCGCGTATCCGCGGCGTCCCGGGCGGCGAAGGGCCGCTTGCCGTCTTTCCGGCGGGTCAGACCTCCACATACCACTGTGGAATGACATCATATGGGAAACCCAACAGATGGGAGGAATCGAACCTCCGTTCTTGCAAGTCTCGGTCAGCGAGCAGGAATTCAACCTGCACTCCCCTGCGGGCCTGGGCCCGGTCGGTCGAGCGTGGTGCTGGCTTCTTTACGCTTGGGGTGTCCGACTGTTTCCCGTCCACAACCAGCTGGGTTTCCCGTCCACCTGGACGAGAAGGTCTTTCCACGCTCGGAAAGAGCGCAACGATCTGCGACCTTTCAGAAAGTGGCGAAGAACGTTCCGGACCAGGAACACCCGGCCCGGAACTCTTCACAGACGTTCAAGGACTTGCCCCATATTCGGGGATCCTCGAACAGACTTCGCGTTTGGTTTCCAGATCATCGGTTTCCCTACTGGCCGCGAAATCATTGTCAGCGATGTCAAAAAGCACGGCTCGTCGAGGGCTTTCCCTCAGCCGACCGGCGCATCTCATCTGTTCGAAGAGTCTTGCCGGATTTGGTGGACCTCACCCATCGGGAGAGGCTTTCCGGCGTTTCTGTGATCTTTGTCAGATCATCGGATACACCGGCGCAGTGATGCCATTCCATCCATTACCCTGATAAATCGAGGGTTGTGATGGGGATGCCAAACTTGGCACCTTCGGCATGGACGCAAAGGACTTCGCGCTGAGCGATGTCGCAAAGATGCGTGTCATGGCGTCGTCCTTTCTTTCCTGTGCCGCTTGGGCGTTCACCTCGCCGGCGGAGCTTCCTGCCCCGTCGATCTCGATGAGCAAAAAGTAGAACAGCCTTCACGAAATGACAAGCGAAAAAAACATGTAATGCGAAAAAAAGTTGCCCCATCCGAGAAGACAGTAGGAATTGCTGGAAAAATGCTCTCATGATTTCGATCTGACGAAGATGTGGCCTCTCCTTGAAACTGGTGGAAAGACAGGGAAATGGCAGGTTCAACGATGAAGAATCAGGCACTTCCTGGGGCGATACCAGGTTTTCACGGACGGGATTAGGTTCTTCAATAACGGACCGTTCTGGGAGCTTCATGCGTGCGAAAGTTTTATGACGGAACTGAGATTTCAGATCTCGCTCGGGATGCAATGGCGTCCGGGAGGATGATCCTGTTCCATGGAACGGCTGCTGTCTTCGATCGTTTTTCGGTGACAGACGGTGCGAAAATGAATTTCGGCAACTGTCATGTCGGCATTCACCTCACCACCGACCCCGGAGTCGCAGCCGATTACGCAGAATATTCGGAAAGACGGGAAAGCGCGCCAGGACGCATCCTTGTCGTCGAGATCGATCCCGGCCCTCTCGGCATCATCATCGACAGGGACGCTTATCTCGATATGACCACGCAAACGGCCGGGATCATCCGGGACGAGTATCCAAACCTCATCGGATTGATCCCGGACGAGCTCGGAGACGACCTCTGCGGCGCCTGCCTCATCTTCGACCCTGATCGGATCAGGATCGTCGGCGAACTGGCCGGGGATCTCATGGCCGATTTCGAGTGGTCGGACGAACTACCGTATCAATGGAGCTCTGCGGAGTTCCGCTCCCTCGACGATGTGCTCTACATGCCGGAGATCGACGATCCAGTGCCGTGAGGGCGCTGACCCGCGAGACGCCTCACAGGCCAGGTTCAAAATCGTCTTCGACATCCGCATCGATGACCCGAGCGGCAACATCCCGCAATTCAGGGACCGGGACCGCCGCGGAATTCAGGGACTTCACGAGCCCGTCGTTCCATTCTTCTGCGATCTTCCTGGCCAGGGCACCTTCACCCCGGGCATCCAGGTCGGCCACCATGACCGGAAGTTGCCGGCGAATGCCTTCGGCTACCTCTGATATGATCTCGCGCGCCCTGAGGGGGGCGATCTTCGCGCGGGTGCAGAGCCTTACCAGACCGTCATATTTCGGAAATCGCTTCGATCCCGCGATCAGCAGCGCATACATGTCCTCACGCATCCAGGCCCTTGTGGTCACGATGTCATAGGCCGGGGTGAGCTGCAGCTCTCCCTTCGCCGCATCATCGAACAGGACACCGAAATTCTTCAGATGAGCATCGCCGTTTCTCAGGGCGACATTGGTCACAACCTGTCGGTATAGCTTTTCCAGCAATGGTTTATCATGTTTTCCCGCAAAGGCGGACGCTGTCTTGAACAGGGAACTCTCCACGGAACCCAGGTATTTCATATCCGCTGTCTGCGCATTCAACGAGGCGAAATCCTCGAAGCCGAGGCGCCGCCCATCGATTTCGTCGAAACGACGGATCGCCAGCGAGCGCCCGTCCCTCGACAGCCTCGCTTCGACAGTGTCGTTCCCGCCCAGTCGGGCTGCTTCAAGGCAATGGAATTCGCACAGGGACAGGCCAGGGAAATCGTCGCTGCTGAATTTCAGGATGTAATCCCTGGTCTGAAGGGTGACGCGCCTCTCCGACTGATCGGGATCGAAAGCCTCCATGAGCACCTTGGGTGAGGAACCCGACACACCGGAGTTCAGTGCGTAGCGATCGAAGATCTCGGCCTTCATCTGTGCCGTGGCATCCCGGTCCAGGATATCTTCGATATTGTCCACGGGCGGACGACGCACAGGCTCCTGGCCTTCAGGCAGAATCCTGATCCGCCCGATCTGGTTCGCGCCGGTGCAGGACAGGACTTCGTAATCCGATGCCCGTTTGCCGCTCATCTTGGCAAGGACATTACGGATCCGATCCAGAAGCACCCCCTCCGGCAGGTTGGTATCGAAAACGGGAAGCAACCCGGATGACTGATCGTAGGATGCCACACGGACCGGCATTGTCAGCGATACGGCATCGGAAGGGTCGACATCCCTGTCATACACGAACGTGCAACCGGTTCCGTTATGCGGCGCAATCCAGCCGACGGGCTTATCGTTCACCCAGACCCTCATCGCTTCCATCCGAACCTCCCGCGTTGGCTCCCTGAATCTGAATCAGGTCTCCACCAGAGAAACTTCCAAGGCGTTCATCAGAAACCCGGCCGCTCTTCCTGGTCTTTCTGGAGGTCTTCAAGGACAGGCCGGCCTCCGTTGTCCGCCCCGACCCTGAGTGTCAGGTCCAGCGCAGAAAGAACTGCAAGCACGTTGCCGAACTTCATTTCATTGATGGCGCCGTTTTCCAGTTGAACAAGTCGAACCCTGCTGATGCCCGCAATGCCGGCAACCTGCTCCTGGGTCATCCCGAGAGCCTGCCGTGCGCGCTTCACCTCTTCTCCGATCTCAAAGATATCCATGTTTCACTCCGCGTCCTACCTTGCAGAAAATGGTGACCCGCGGCGAAAAGGCAATGTCTCCCTCAGCACAAATGTTAAGCACATTTTACAAATCAGCCAAAATGCCACAACATGTAAAGCCCAGTTAACATTTCTCCCGCTACTGGAGAGTCCCCCATCGCCGATGTAAAGCACATTTATCTTTTTCACCAGAATCCCCCGCAATGTAAAATATGCTATACAATGCGGCCCGGACCACGATCGGACCACTGGCTTAACATTGCAGGCCAGCCATCTACTCCAGAAGGAAAATCCTTTAACATCAGTGTCGTAACCGCCGTAACGGTCAGCGAAACGCTCTCGTAACACTCTAAATCTTTGAAAAGGTTAAATATTTATATATATGTTACGATGTTACATAGATTTATACTTATTTATATATACACACACCCACACCCACACACATATCCAAACACTTTCCCCCTCGAAAACGGCGTAACAGCGTAACATCGAGCAATTTCAGTGTCTTGCCTGTTCCACCATCGTTACGGAGCATTCCACCGTAACAGCGTCGCGGTCGAGACACTCACCAACCGCCCGAAAATCCCCGTCCCTCATGGCAGGGAAGATGTTAATGCTGCTGCCCCCGCCCAGGCCCGGACGCGGAACTGGGGATATCCTTTGCGAGAACTGTTCCATTTTGCGGGTCGATCTCATAGATTGTCGTTGACCGCATGCCACCCGCCTCGTTGAAAAAGAGATTTGCCGAGCGACAGATGACAAGACCTCAGGTGCCCTTGACCAAGATCCAGTTGCTTGTGCTGGACAGGATGCACAGGACAATCATTCCTGGCGTCCGGCTGAAGATTGCCGACTTTTCCGACCTTGCGACAGTCAGGAACGGCAAGGAGGAATGGGCCAAGGATCCGCTCAATGCCCTCCAGGTGAAGGGCTATGTTGCCTCTGAGAAGGCCGAGGGCCGAACACTGCACTGGCGCATCACTCTCACCGGTATCGAGTGCCTACTCGAGAACAAACGGATGAGAAAAGGTATCTTGTAAAAGAGATGGCAAGATTTCTCTTCTGGTCGGACCTCCATTGCGAGCTTAGGGAAGCAGACTTTCCCAGGCCATCCGGAGATTCTTTGGCAGATATCAACGCCATCTGCCCGGATGAGATCGATGCGATCCTTCTGGCCGGGGATATCGATATCGGAGAACGTCTTCTGCTCCAGCTCGCGAGAATATGGAAGGTCTGGCGGAAACCGGTCATCGCCGTGAACGGCAACCATGAGTTCTATGGCTCGGAAACCCTCCAGGATCACGTCCGCCATCAGGCGTCCATCATTGCGCGGGCGCGGGGGATGGGCATGGATATCGATATCCTGAACCGCGGGACCCGGATCATCGGTGATACGAAGATAATTGGCGCCACCCTGTGGACCGATATGGACTACGGCATGCAGTCGACGAGGTCGCGCATCCTGAAGGCAGTCGAGGACTACCGCGCGATCGACCACCGCCGGGCGGATGGAACCATCAGACCACACCGGATTTCCGACACGGTGCGGATGCACCGAGAGGATTTCTCGTTCATCATGCAGGAACTCAGGAAGTCCTGGAACGGCAAGCGCCTCGTTCTCACGCATCACGCACCAGTCATCCAGGTCGTTCATCCGGAGAGAATGATCAATCCGTCGAGCATCGAAGCTGCATTCTCTTCCGATCTTTGGGGCAAGATCCGCCAATCTCCCGTCGACGTCTGGATTCATGGTCATCTGCATCAGGCCAGGGAGGATACCCTGGCGGGCGATCATGGGCCGGTGAGCTTTGTCTCGAACATGCGTGGTTTCGGTGCTGGGAATGGCTATTTCTCGCCCTATCGGGTGCTGGACAGTCAGGCGCCCGTGATCGACCTGTCAAAGGAATTGCTACCGCTTTCCGGGATTCTTGATTCCATGCGAAAAGACGAGTCCGGCCCAAGTCCATCACCTACGACACGTAAGCATGCTGGAGCATTCGAAGCTTCGAGCACACCTGTCTGAAGAGGAAGCGATGGCATCAGTCTGGCATGGATCACGGGACAGGATCGAGACATTCAATCTCGAGAAAGCCGGCAGAACCGGAAACGCCAGTAATGGCGCCTTGGGAATATGGTTCTCCTTCGGCGATGATCTCGCCGGACGATACGCCGGCAATGGCGGATATCTTTATGAGCTCGAACTGACGGAAGAGCCGGAATATCGGATGACGGTCCGGGAGTTGATGCATCTTCACGAGGAGGCCGGCGACCTGGACTGCACCGAAAGGGAAGTGGAGTTCTACGATCGCATGAGGCGAGACCTGATCTCCCGCGGTTATGCACGGATCCACATCGTGGAAAGATCCGGCGCGACAGAGATGGGAATTTTCCTGGATCCCGCGAAGGTCCGGATCCTGAGCATTCTGCATGAGGAATGCCCATTGCCGTCACCCTGATCGCGCAACTTATGCTGGCATTCTTCCGTTACGGCAATCTTCGGTTGAACTCGCCGCCACATGTCCTATCAGCCCCTGTCACTACTTGGGAATGAACCGGGCGATCCTCTAAGCAGTGTCCCCACGCTGAGCCCGGTTCCCCCGTAGTGGACAGGCATCCAGTCATCGAGAGGCGGCTGGATGCCACCTTTGGTGGCGAATTCATGCGAAAAATATTGTCTCAAGCTCATGATCCGTCTAGGATAGAAATTTCCGTCGGTCTGCCAGAAGGCTTTCGTTCATCCGTCAGGTGGTTTGTTGCGAATAACATGCGGGACAGTTACGTCTTGTGAAAATGGAATTGCGGGAGGGGTCGCATGAAGATGAGAAAACTAATGCTTGGTTTTCTGAGCGGCACGTTCAGGATCCTGGCAGCGACGATCATCGTCGCGGGCGCCCTTTTGAGCGTGATACCGGCGGAATCTGAGAAGGGCGCGGCCGCCGGCGGCCATCAATTCCTCCAGAAGGCGCCATGAGCCATGGTTCCATCGAGGTTGCCGTGAATATCTGTGTCAACGCCGTCTTAATTTTCCCCAAAAGCGCCGAAGTAAAATTCCCCACTACGGCGGTCGCGGCGATCAGCCGGCTTCAGTGATCGGCGCCTCCGTTGTGATGCTTTGGAGGACGCCCGCGACGCTTGGGAGGTGGCGGCGGAGCGATGGGGGCGTTCGCCCTGACATGCTCGGGGATGAGATCGGCATGAGCGCGGAGCCGATAGCTGGCCCCTTCGATCTGGATGACGACAGCATGATGCAGGAGGCGATCCAGCAGGGCTGTCGCGACGACCGGATCGCCGAACACCTCGCCCCATTCGGCGAAGCCGCGATTGGACGTCAGGATCATGGCGCCCTTTTCGTATCGGGCGTTGACGAGTTGGAAGAACAGGTTGGCGCCGCCGGTGGTGATCGGCAGATAGCCGATCTCGTCGACGATGAGCAGCGCAGCCCGGGCATAGAACCGGATCTTCTCAGCCAGTCGTCCCTCGCGTTCGGCCTGGTTCAGCGCGGCGATCAGTTCCGCGAGGGTGGCGCGATAGACGCTTCGCCCGGCCTTGACTGCCGCGACGCCGAGAGCGGTGGCGAGATGGCTCTTGCCGGTGCCCGGCGGCCCGAGGAAGTGAACAACCTCGGCGCGCCGGATGAAGTCGAGCTGGGCCAAGGCCGCGATCCGCTCCCGATCGAGCGAAGGTTGGAAGCGGAAGTCAAAGCCTTCGAGCGTCTTGACCGGCAGCAGCTTGGCCGTGCGCAGCGCGACGTCGATCCGGCGCGTCTCGCGAGTGGCGTATTCCTCGCTAAGAAGCCCGTCGATCGCCTCGATCGCGGTGATCTCTCCCGTCTCGAGCTGCCGCACCGTGTGATCGAGTGCCTCCAGCGCACGCGGCATCTTCAGGCCGACCAAGGCGCCGCGGATGCGGTCCAGGAGATCGGTCATGATTGCGACCCCGCAGCGGCCAGGCGCCGGCCTACCGCATCATAGAAGTCGAGCGGGCGCCGTAACCCTTGCGAGGACGACGGTGGAGCGGATCTCCTCGGCGGCGCCTTGCGATGTGCGGGGTCGACACGACGGCGAGCCTTGCCTTCCAAGACCGGGTGGCGCGCGATCAGTTGCCCGTCCTCGAAGATCCGAAGCTCCTCAGTGTGATGCTGGACCTCGAGTGTCCGGCGGCGCGTGGTGTCGGGCACGGAATAGAAGTTGCCGCCGACCGAGATCATTCCCTCCTTGCTCACCCGCCGTTCGACCGTCAGCACGGCGCTGTAAGGGATCGCCGGGAGCGGCTTCAGGCTGGGCTGCTCGTCGGCGAAGGCCGCGTCCACCACGCGTCGCGTCGTGGCGTGAACCCGGGGATTGGCGATTTCGGTCCGCCAGGCCCCGAACTGGGCATTGAGGTCATCGATGTCGCGGAACGTGCGGGCCAGGAAGAAGTCCTGCCGGATATAGCGGAAGGGACGCTCGACCTTGCCCTTGGTCTTGGCTCGATACGGCTGGCAAGCCCGCGGCACCGCGCCGTAATGGTTCAACAACGCAACCAGCGCGGCGTTGTAGGTGACCACTCCGGCCTCGTCTTCGCCAATCACCGCAGTCTTCATCCGGTCATAGAGGATCTCCTCCGGCACGCCGCCGAGCGCGGCGAAGGCCGCGATATGGCAGCGCAGCACCGATTGAAGGTTCTGGCTGGCGACGAACCGGCCCCAGAGCCAGCGGCTGTGCCCCAGCACCAGCGAGAACAACCAGACCTTGCGGGCGACGCCCGGCTCGTCGGCGAACTCCACCGTGAACTCCGCAAAGTCGACCTGGGCCTGCTTGCCGGGCGGGGTCTCGAACCGCCGCTCGAACGGGGAGTGCCGCGCCGGGCGCACCTCGCGCAGGAAGTCGGTCACCGCGGTGTAGGCGCCCTCATAGCCCAACTCCCGGATCTCGCGCAGAAGCCGCGCGCCGCTGAGATCGGGAAAGGCTTCAACCCGCTCCTGCAGGTAGCGTTCATAGGGTTCGATCACCCGCGCCCGCGGCTGGCGCGGACCATAGACCGGAGCCTCCAATCCCAGGTCGAGATACTTCCGCACCGTCTTCCGGTCGCAACCAACCTTCCGCGCGATCGCGGTGATGCTGAGCCCCTGGTTCTTCAAATCCTGGATCAAGACGATCTCCCTCAGTCCCTTCACCTGCCTGCCCCTGTCGTTCTCCGTTCGGAGCATCAGGCCTGTGTCCCGCGACAGAGCCAATTCCGAATAGATGAAGTTCGGAATTGGCCCTGACGCTCACATCTGGGGAAAATTCAAACGGCGGTTTCGGGGAGATTACGTCCGGCGGTTACATATCTGGAACGAAACAAGGCCGAACAGGATCGGCCAGGATGATCTGCTCGCGCTCGTCGAGAAGCCGATGCAGCCCTTCCTTCACCCAGTATCCGGTGACATGGATACCCATCGCCAATACATGTCCCTTCTGGGAAGCGGATATTCCGGACTTTCATCGATGCCCTGCCCCGATCTGCCAGGGCATGGCAGACCCCAGCTTTCGTTCAACTGGGAAGCTTACGAGTCGGCGCATCGTCGAAATGGGGCGAATTGCGGGCCAGGCGCCCTGGCAGCCGTCCTCGGCATTCACATCGATCAGGCCGTGGAGGCACTTCCGCAATTCGCGAGATATGGTTTCACGACCGAAGTGATGATGGCCGTCGGGCTCGCACGTTTCGGCCAGCCGTTCGACTGGGCTCTCGCCAGGCCGGATCTCGATCCGCTTGAGTGGCCCAGCCTCGGCCTGGTCAGGATCGCGTTCGAGGGCGGCTGGACCGCGGCCGGAGACCGCATGGAGGAACTCCAGCGGAGCCATTGGGTGGCGACCAACAGGAAATCTTCCGGCCAGCTGGAGATCTTCGACATCAATTCCATCTGGTCGACCGGATGGATGGACTTCAAGGCCTGGCGTGAGGAAATGGTTCCCTGGATTGTGGATCGCCTCGTGGATGGCGCGAATGGCGCCTGGCATGTCGTCGAAACCATCGAAATCCACAGGGAGCGGCCGATATGGCATTGATCAGGTCACATTGCGAGGGGGACGTGTGGAAGCCGCGACGTCCGTGGCGCGACGACGACGTCCTGCAATGGAGCACGGAAGCCGACTTCAGGGCATTCTATTCCGGCCCCCATTTCTTCGAGGTGTTTCCACGCGAAGGGAGCTACATCCGAGGTGAAGGATCCGATCAGGATGCCGCCGAGGATGCTGCCTTCGCCAAGGCTGTCAACGCCAGGACATGCAGGGAGCATCACTGGCGCCGCAAATTCCAGAATGGTCTAGGAACATGCTGCAGGTGCGGTGCCAGACAGACAGCATTCGCTCCGATCGTCGAGACGGGTGATTGGAAAGCCCCTCTCGCCGGTCATGAGCTGGACTGGGCCGCCGCCGGGAACTTCGAGCCGGTAGATCACCCTGAACTCGCAACCGATCACAGGAGCAGGCATTCGCGCCGCATCCTGCTCCGATGCAGAATGTTCGGTATTGGGATCCCTGACCCGCCCGACAAGCCGAAAGATATCCTCGACACCACGCCATACGAGATGGAATGTCGGTCGATC
>Ga0182739_1000193_pt1 | contig 106059 bp, 99 predicted proteins | sample eDN5th30CBELigBY_FD_128873 | JGI IMG/M metagenome (GOLD analysis project Ga0182739, IMG submission 128873) | Enriched backyard soil microbial communities from Emeryville, California, USA - eDNA 5th pass 30_C BE-Lig BY (version 2) (version 2) | ecosystem: Environmental > Terrestrial > Soil >...
CTCTTTTATGTACAATATCCTCAACATACTGAATAGCATCACGATGGTTTATAACTTCTAGGTGTTCTCGCATAGTTTTTCCACCTACAGTTATTCCTTCTAACACTATTTTTGTTTCATTTATAGTGAGTGTATTGCCTTCAATTGCATTTGTATTGTAAGTCCATTCAAGCAACATCTTTTCTCGAAGACTTTTTAATGTGTATTTTGGCAAAGGGAGTGCTGCATCTAACGCGGCCTTTTTACGATTGATTTCATCAAACATTGCTTAGCATCCTTTACAAACACAAGATTCAATAACAGTTATTTTATTTAAAATTACTTCATTCTTCATATAAAATTGACTCACTTTCTTGAACATCAAGGAAATCATTTTTAGTATGCGGATAATAAAGTGATTTTCGTAATGTCACATCACGGTGCTTTAGAGTTTCTCCTTTAAAGCGTAACCAAATCTCGTCATCAGCCATTACCCCGTGAGTTTTTCGTATTATTGCCCAGCGATTATAACTATTTAGTCCGAGTGCACTTAGCAACTGCTCAGAATTTACCCTTGTTTCAGGAAAAACACGCCACTTTAACCATCTCTCTAACTCTATTTTTGTAATATAACCTTCTGGATTTGGTGAAAATTGCTTATTAAATCCTTTTATATAATTAATAACGTAAGGTTTATGACTACCAGGAGGTTTCAAATCAACGTTAGCAATAATATCATCAAACAACATAACATCAAATTTCATAAAGTCAATCATTTCAACACCTTCTTAGTCAATTATTAATCTTTTGAGTTGTATATTTTGTAATTGGGAAAGTACAACTTCCTTAGCTCTGCCTAATTCGTATGGAGCATCATTTAACTTCTCTAGTAATAAAGAGCGGTTAATAAATGGATCTCCTTTATACAGAGCTAGCTGTTTAGAAAATGATGAATTGAAAGGCTTTGCTTTAACTTTTCTTTTTAAAATACTTAAGGGTTTTTCTAATGGATAGTCTTTTATATCTGAAAGTAAACTTAATCCATTATCGAAAATAGGAGCTAATTTCCAGATTTCTTTTTCAGTATCAAATAAGAATAAAATATTATTTGTATGACGATCTTCATTAAGAATGAAGGCATCAAAGGCCAACATTTGTGAAACTTCTTTAGAAACCTCTAAGCCTGTGAAATCAAATACTTTTTCAAGAATCGCATTGAATTTGTCTGCTGTAGAATATCTAGAATTATTTAAAATATCATCTGTAGATTCAAAATTAGCTTCAAATAGGCGTTCAAGAGTAACTTCCTGTAGATATCCTCGAAAGTCTTCAGAATAACAGCCTTCTTTAATTGTTCCGTCAGAGTTTTCGATTAGACAAGGGGTGTATTTAGTAAAATTATCTTTGGGTAAAGTTGAGCAATCCAATATAAGATAAGCTACATATTCCGCAATATTTTCGTAGCCCAGAGTAGTTTCTTTAATCCATCTATTTTCTATTAGCCATTTAGATTGATCACCTTTACTTGAAGTACTAATAATCGTTTCAGCATTTTGTGGAATTTTAATACGTTCCAATGGGACACCCCCGTAAAATTTAGCTTATGACTATAAGTAATTAATTTAAGGATTAAAATGGTAATTAGCTTCATTAAATAAAATTATAATATAGTCGATAAATTGAATATAGTAATACTTAACTCTTATTGAGAATTTAGTTATTAACAAGTGAAAAGTCTTTATAATGTATAAATCCATTATACCAAACATTTGTTTTGTTTTCTATATTTAACTTTTCGCAAAAACAATATTTTACACGAAGTTTATTTTAATAATTAGAGAGAGTTTCCTCCCTCTTCTATTTCTAAAAATCTTTTCACTGTTATTTCCAACTGGACAATTATTTTACTTAAATATAATAAATATTAATAACCTGTGAAATTATCATCTTCAACAATCACCTTTGATTTTAAATATCGTTATAAATCATAATGAATTTTATTCTAGAGAGACCAATCATTCATTTCTAAGTTCGTTACTATAAGTGTTCCTACATTAGGCAAAAATTAACACCAAGACAAACAAAAAAGCATTGATAGCTCTTTATAACTCTAGTTCATTTTGTTAATTAATCATTCCCATAATCTGCCTCATAATCAGGGTAATCTTCAACATCTTTAACAAATTCGGTTTCCATTCCGGCAAAATCAATTTCGTTATATCCAGTTAATTTAAGGCTACAATAAGAACACCTAAATTTAGTAGCTTCATAAACTTCATCAAAGTGGTTAATCCAAGGGTTATCGGGATCTGTACCTTTATATTCCCTATCAATTGGTTCTCCCTCAATTACACCCTCATTTTCACAAGAAGGACAAGTCATCGTTTGCTCCCATTCATCCAAGTCATATACTATTTCTCTTCGGTCAAGAACACCATGTTCCTCTATGTACTTTTCTTTATGTCTACTTATCCTCGCTTCAATTAATCCCTTTAAATACTGTGTCTTATCATGAATTAAAGTAGATGCGCGTTCTCCTTCTTCATTCCCTAAGAAATTTGTTAAGTTCTTTCCCTGAAATTCCAACAACGTATGAATTACCTCCCAAAAACGAGGTAACCATGCTTCAATATCAACTCCAGTAAATGGTATCGAGGCTGAATGCAGCTCAGCATTTCGTCTGTTAGCTAATGTCATACAAAAATCTTTCATTGAAGAATCAAATCTAGGTACATTAATTGCATTATTTAAACGTTCGAATACAGTTTTTGCTGCTATTGTTTTAAATTCTTCAGATCGTAAATCTTTTGAATCTATATGACCACATGCAACTAACAGACCTTTAGGTTTATTTGGATCAACTACTAAAGAAGGATGAATAAATGCGAGTGTGGCCTTACCTAGTAGCTCCAATGAAACACTAGCCCATAGTTGAAATTCCTCAAAATCACCTTCATCTCTACTCTTAATAGATTTGTCTATAAAAATTTTTGATTTATTAAATAATTCTTCATATCCAATGTCCATTTTTATTCTCCTCTATAAAATATTTAATCGATATAATAGTCTATCTTTATCTTCTACTACTGATTTACCTCTTCCATGCAACATTCTCCAATTATCAAATACCAAAAGGTCTCCCAATTCCCAATTGATTTCTATTATTTTTTGTTGATTCAATATACTAATGTATTTGTTAAGAATTAACTTACTTTCATTTGTTGCTGGTATCATACATCCTTGATCAAAACGAATTCTATAAACATCTTCCTTTTCATCTAGTTCTAATATCTTACTGAGGAAACTATATTTTCCGTTTTTGATTTTAAGTATAGTGGTAAGAAGTAAATCTTTATCAATCTCAGAATCAATTATTTTGTGTCCATCTATTAATAATGTTGGCCTTTTTCCTCTTCCAGGATTTTTGGCATACAATATAATATATCTTACTGGAATTTTTTTATATGCCGTATCGGTATGAAGTGGAAAGGTGTCAGTCCCATATAATGAGCTTAAAGAGTTTTTCTGGGCTTCTTTAATACCCAAAGGTCTTAGTTCGTCTACTAAATCTCCATTAATTCGAGATGATATTGGTTTTCCTAGTAACTCTCCTATTTGAATAATTTCATTCTTAGAAGATAAATGTATATTTTTTTTTATCCAGCCTTCTTTTTTTAAAATTTCTATCTCAACTGAGGAAAACATTTGGTCCTCCTTACCTTTATCTAATTGGACTTTATCCGAGGGCTATTATAAACCATCCCTATTCCTTTTATGGTTGAAATTACTGTTAAAGGTCAATGCATCTAACCCTAATATTCTAGATGAATAAATAAAATCCTCCATTAGAAATAACCAAAGTCCACAAACTCTCCTTCCTCATTTAAGTACATCCTTTCACAGTGTCACCTGAAATTGATGATATTTATTACGCAGTATTTAGTCTAATCCGAAATAAAAAGACCACTCTAAAGAGTGACGCCTGACAAGATTTTCAAATCCCAAGTATCGTTGTACTCCGCAACAAAACCTATGTTTTTCTCCTTTCTATTGTTACGCAATTTTTACAATGTCCTTAGTCAAGCTGTGAAACTTTCTAAAAAGCTATCTTTGGACCCTCTCTTGAATGAAATAGTTTTAATTTAATCGAAATTCTTATAATCGCCACTTTAAACCATAAAAAACATCCTTGATAGAGTTTTAAATTGTTTGTTTAGATTTAATTTCTCTTAATGCTTCCTTTGCCATCTGTACAGCTTTAGGTTCTTCTTTATTAATTCGAACAGAATCAACGATGTATTCTAGAGCTTCAATCACTTTATCATTATTTACGATCCTTATTACAGCGTTAACTCGAGTTCTAGTACCGCCATAGTCCTTATCTCTTCCTTGACTATTAAATAACTTCCGAACAAACTCATTTTTAAAATCTTTATCATTTTCTAGTTCATTGAATTTGCTCAATATCAATGCGGTATATTCACCAACAAACCATCCACCAGCAGATTCAATATTTCTTTTTAATATCTTATCCTGCATTATTATCACCTCTAATGCAATTGTATCAGAATATTCTGCAGCCGGATTTAGCGTTTTCGATGGCTGTTAACCGTTAATAACTTCTATAAATAAAATATAAACATTTAAAATCAAATACTTGGTAAATTTTAGTGCTCATCCTCAACGTATAACACATCAAATACAAAACTTAGAAATCTTAAGCCAAGAATGATTATCAAATAAAAAAAGTACTGATCTTAAAATCATTTTTTGGTTTTTGATTTTTTCTTTGGAGGTTTTACATCTAATTGAGTTAAATTGAATCGCCAACCATCTTCCGTTTCTTCAACAATTACTTTTTCACCTTCATTAGCGCTGATAATGTAGTCCAACAGTTTGGCTGAGATTTTCTTCACGTCGTTTACTCTAAGAACATAATCTCTTATGTCATATTCAACACATTCTTTATAATCATACACAAATATCTTCACATCAATTGTTGTACCAAAGTATTCAGAACCAGTTACTACAGTACCGTTAAATCCCGGAAGATGGCGGTACTTCGGCTGGTCTTTCTTTTGGATTCCAGTAAGTAAGTGAGTTACTTTGTGAACAGTTTTTTCGATATTCACTATTCTTCCTTTATGATGATTTGTCATATTAATCACTCCTCAGTTTTGATAACTCAATTGTACTAAGGAGAATGAATTTTTTCGTGGAAAGTTTTAATCTTGAATATTCCCCGATGGATATCGAAAATAAACTGACTCAGCTTCAAGTCCCATTGTACTATAATAAATATTAACGATAGTTTCAAACCAAAAATCCAACATCGTAACTTGATAACGATGGTCAGCTGATTCCAATATGTCTCTAAATTCAGTCTTTACAAAATCAATATATCTGAATGCAGTCTCTAACCTATCTTCTTCACCATTTAACATAGATTGCAAAATGGGTTGTATCCTGTATAAAATTATTTTATTTGCATTATAATCTGCTTCTTTCAAGGTCTTATTACTCTTATTACGTAAAAACAAATAATGTGAAAGTGGGGTTACTACCTCAGAAAACTTATAATCACCATCCTTATCATTATACTCCTGAAAGGGAGTGTATTTTTGAAAACACTTTTTAAGTCTTTCATAGCTCTTCTTTATTTCTTTTGAAGAAGGGTCATTATTGCCAGCTATTAATTTTGCAAGTACAATTGCTACGTCTTTTAGACTATAAACACTCTTCACATTTACTGTAACCTTATCAGTTTTGCATTCTGTAAAGTAACTTTTATCAGGTAACTGAAGTTTGTAATAATTATTAACGTAATCTGTTCTCATAAAATGATAAAGCCTTAGATATGGATTCAATTTTTGTTGAGTATCAGTAGTTTTCTTATTTTCTTTCACTTGATTGTATTTATTGATAGCCTCCAGTACAATTTCCTCGAAGTACCCAACATTTAGGATTTCAGTGGAATCTTTGAAATAGTCAACAAGAATTAGTCTAAGTGTTTGATCAATATAATGGTTTAGCTCATTTTTCTTCGCTTCTATAATATTCAAGACAATATCCAGGTCAAATAGATTTGATGATACATCCATAAATGGAATTGAATAAATGTATCTGTTCTCATTTATTTGAATGTCTATATCAGAGATACTAAGACAGCATTTACATGCATCTTCGTAAACATTTGGATATATTTCAGCCTCATAGTAAGCATCCTGTAACTTTAACACTTCTTTCAAATCAGCCTCAAAATCTTCTTTAGCCCTATTCTTTGCAGTAAGTGATTTCAACGTCATTTCTTTAGTCTGTAACCATTTCAGTATTAATTCGATTTGTGTACTATCACTTAGAGTAAGAGTTTTCCTAATAGTTTGAATTCTCTTTAGGTACATATCGATATTTGAATCATAATTTAAATCATTTTTATTTAATCTAAGAAGAGAAGTTAACCTTTCTTTCTGCTTCATTTTACTGCCTTTTGAATCCTCTCTCATAGAATTCTCGCCCTTCCTTCATTATGATAATGTCAATATTCCTTACCTCACGTTATTGTGAGCACCCAAAGGAAATAGTGTATCCTTAAATGTCTATTGCTCTTACGATATATCGTCCTAAAAATAGTTTAGTCGAATACCCTTCTATCAAATGAGATGATTTGCTTATGTCTGATTGAGAGTTGTTTTGATATTCAATAATGGGCACATTTCATGTCATATGCTCAAGCATATCACCCATGTTTTATCATGTCGCTCATAAAAAGAGCGCGATTGTTCATAAAGTTAAATTTTAAAATGAAAAAGTGACTTATTTTATTATTGGGTTTAGCTAGTATACGACTACTGCGTACTTATTAGAGTTTTTACAATACTTGGATTGAATCCTAGTGTTTCATCCCACTTGATGTGTTAATAACACTATCGTTCTTTCCTGATACTATAAAAAACGTCTAAACCCCCTGTAATTTCAATGGTTTAAGACGTTTTTTATACTCGAATTTATTGGTGTTAATTGATATTTAAAACAAAGTAGGTTTTGGGAACAAAAAGAAGCCCCTTCCATTTAAGAAATAGGACTGAATAAAACTTCTTTTATTAACGTAAAAGAGAGATTTTACACGAAGTTAGTAAAAGAGGGGTTTTCCCCCTTTTATCTTTATTAAAAGATAAATTTTTAATAATACAAAGGTACCTTTCTATATCAACATAGACTTTATTTATACATTTTATATATTAGTTTTCAACCGTCTATTTAAATACTTTTCTCTTATATTTTGTAAAGTAACAAGATATTCTTTATGCAAATCTGCAAGCACAATGCTATCTACAAAATTAACGATTTCTTGCAAAGGAACGTTATCTCTAATCATCGAATCTAACTTATTAATATTTGAATTTTTAATTCTTTTATATGGTATAGCTAATGATTTGAATTCACTAGGAACTAATTCTCCTACCCCTCCACCATAAAATCTTCCGTTGTATTCACAGAGTGCCAGCGTTAGAGAATTGTAAAAACAAAAAGCAAAAGAATCACCATCATATTGTTCAAGCAATTTTATGTTATAGGTAATATCAGTTGTATATATACCAGATTTGTTTACAACAAGTTTGGGCGTTCTGTCATATCTCTTGAAAAAAATGACATTTCCCGGAGAAACAATAGGCACATCAAACCATCGTTTTCTTTGAGAACATTTATAACGCTTGTGAAATCCTACACCTACACCTTTTTCAATATAATTTTTTAGCTCCACTGAAAAATCATCATAATTAATGCCTGATAAATTAAGCATCCAAGATTTCCGTTCAGAATTAAATAGGTTATTCTCGTCTTCCTTTGTAAATAATAATAGATTAGGTATACTTGAACCCTTTTGTATGATAGGTACTGTATTTACATTTGCAGCAAGACCTTTTTTCTCTTCATTATTTAAAATGAAAAAGTTATTTGCACCAGTAACAATCCCTGGTGAGGTCTTTCCAAAATCATTTATATTTTTATATTTATTTGACAACCTCATCATTAAATCTATTTCATTTTCATGCAACATTGCATTGGACCATTTTTTTAAAGGCTTATTTCGTTCGATTCTATTTTGTTCAATCAGCCTAAATTCATTTATATTGTTAACAGTTTTATACGATACTATTGGTTCATTATTTTTTTTATTTGTCAAATACACTAAACAAACATCCTGGTCAATTCCTGTAAATACACTCTCTTTAAAGGTAATAATCTCGATAAAATTAAACCTTTCTTCAAGGAAATTTCGAAGTCTTTCTGCATAATGAACTTGCAAAAATTCAAATGGGAGCACAAAAAATATAGCACCATTTTCTTTTTCAAGAACTCTTAAAGCACCTAAGACAAAGGCTACCCAGAGATTCTGAAATATTGGATCTGGCAGCTTAAATTCTCTTATTAAAGTTAGTGATTTTTCTCTTTCGCTTTCCGAAAGAGTTTTTTTTGAAATATATGGAGGATTACCTATTATAAGATTATATTTTTGCTTAGTGTTCATCGCATAATCAATGAAATTTGAACAAATTAGCTCTAGATTGTCATTTTTACTGCCTTGAAGTTTTTTAATTTTATTGAGATCTATTTCAATAGCATCAATTTCACAAGGTTGTTTCCTTAATACATCTAAAAACCTACCATCTCCAACTGATGGTTCAAGTACAGTTTTAATTGGTGATTCTGCTTTATTAAGAGCGTAATCAACCATATAGTTTACTAGCAATCTAGGAGTATAGAATGAACCCGTTTGTTTATCATTCATATTTACTCCCCTTTTCTAATACATACCTTTAAGTGTTTTTAGGGCTTAATTTAGATCAAGGAAGACAAAACCGCTTCTTAATTATCATTAGGTATTATCTCCATTTCAAAGTGTTTTCTTAAGTAAGCTAAAAGCTCAATTACAAGTATGTCTTTCGGATCGTTATTTTGAGAACCTGAATTTGATTTCTCTACTAAATCAATTAGACTCTCAATTTTCCAAGCTATTTGATGCCTAGTTAATGAAAAGCTTAATTCTTGATGAATATATTCAGCTACAGTATTATTTTCTACGGGATATATGGCGCCATTCTCATCTCTAAAGAACAATTTATCATATTCTTCGGTACAAGGATTAACGAAGCCTGCTCCATTTACGATTGCAATATCTGGGTCTTCTGATAACCACTTGCTACTTTTGCTGCGATTACAAGATGGACACGAATAAATAAGGTTTCCGTAATCATTATCAAGGTGTAAATGGGTTGGAAACTTCTCAAATACTTTACGAGGAACAAAATGATCAATATGGTAATCCTTTTTTACAATACCATGATATGAATTACAATATCCACAACGTCCCTCAAAATCCTCCTTTAAATGTTTCCGATACGATTTATAATTAACCTCAGGATTATAGGTTAATACTCTTTTAATAGGACACTTCTTTCGAAATGTTGATTGTTTTACTCTTAAATTTTCCATTTTACTCATCCGTTTTTAAAATTTGTTTAGCCAAATCTAACAACTCTTGAAGATTCTTATCTTGACTCTTTAAATTCTTTGGGATAACATGTCTTCCCAATAAACTTGTCTCAATTAAGTGATCTAGTTCAATTATCCTGTCTTCTTCAGAAACAGTTTTATTATTTTTATTTCTCAAAAGATTTAATTCCTTTTTTGCATCCTCTATTCTATTTCTATAGTGATCAATCTGTGTGAAAATTTTATTATTGATTGTTTCTACGAAGTCACCAGATTCATCAGAAACGTATCTGTCCTTCTCATAAACAATATTTACATCTGTATATCTTTCTGCTACTGCGTCACTCGGATACGAGGTTAAAATAAATACAGGATAAAAATATATTAAGTTTTCAATACCTAAGGCAATATCAGTACCCTCATAATCAATATTAGGGTTTTCAGCTTTTAGCTTATGGTCTATGACTAAGCCATCAAATTGTTCTTCATGTATATAATCAATTAACTCAGGAAGTGTCAATTTCTCAAAATCAATTTTTACTACTTGTGCTTTCTTGTCTTTTGTCCCTCTGTTTAATCTTTCAATTATTAGATGCGACATCATTAAATCATCTTCTATTACACCAATTTTATACATTTTCTAATACACCTTCACCTTTTCTGAGAGGGAATTTAAAGTATAGTTTAAATCCGCTGTTTGAATCTAGTACCCTGACTGAGCCTTTGTATTCCTCCACAATTGTTTTAACAATCCATAAGCCCAACCCAGTTCCACTTTCATTATTTGTTGAGAATAGAGGTTCAAAAATATCATTTTTATCAAATATTTCCTCTGAAAGTCCTGGTCCAGAGTCTTCAAAGATAAATTCAAACACGTGGTCATCCCTAATTAAATTTATATCAATTTTTATTTTTCTATCCCCAATATGTTCTTTTCGTTGAAAAGCTATAATTGAGTTAATAATGAGGTTATTTAATATACTTTCAATATCAATTATATGAGCTCTCCATTCAATAATAATACTGTCATCATGTTTTATTTCAACAGTTATTTTCTTTTCAATCAATGGCGGTTCCCATGTCTGTAATACCTTCTTAAAAATATCAACTATTCTTATTTTTTTTCTTGTTCTTTTATCCTTTGAAACTATATTTAATGCTACGTCTAGCCAACCTTTCAAAACCTTATCTTTTTCTGTCATCAAATCAATAAATGAATAGACTTCTTTCTTTTCAGATGAGTCAACATTTATTTTATCAACTAAAGATTTTAGCAAGTTGTTTCTAGTTACGAGTGGGGAACTTACAGTTTTTATTTCATGGGCGAGTGAAGTTAAAGCTATACCAGTTCCCGCTAATGCTCTAAGCAGTTTTAATTCAGACTCCTTTTCATCTATTGATTCTTCAATTAATTTAAATGACTGAGCCAATATCAATTTATCATTTTCCAGTTGTTCAATTTTCTTTCTTGCTTCTTCTCTGTTTTTAGGTTTCTTAATTGGTTTTTTCTTTTCTCCCCAAGATTTAATAACTTCTTCTGCAAGGTTCTTCCCGTGATCCTTTATTTGGGTAGTTAAATTTTTTTGATCATTAAATGTCTTTATGCCTCTCAAGAATTTAGTTCTATCAAGTTCGAATACTTGTATAATTCCTTTTATTAACTGTTGTAAATGTTCAAATAAAATTGTTTCCTGCAAACCTTCTCGACTAGATTTATCTTCAAATACATTGTTCTTTCTTGAAATATTTATTGTCCCTGAGACCTGATTAGGCCTTACTTTCCATGCACCAGTCTTATTACCTATACTTGCTGTACTTTTCTGTACTCTCTCAGATAATTTTAACCAATCAAATGAAGTAGAATCTATATCTCCATATGGTCTAACTCTAAAGTGGTCCCTAAATATTTTTATTCCGCCATATCTATCCAACCATGTTTTTCTACTATTAGGATTAAAATGTTTAGAGCAGAAAGTTTTCGAATCATCTACACTATAGTTCCTTTTAAGAAAATATAGAGTAAAAGTAAAATCAGTTAGCTTGTGACGAATATCTTCACTCACATCCGGAAGGAAATAACTTAAGGTGTGATTTATTCCAAAATGCTTTTTCACAATTGTATCTTTATCGAATGGAAATACAGAAAAAGAATCAAGGTTAAAAATCTCTTTGTCTAGTTTATCTAAGTCAACTTCCTCTCGGAAAATATTAATTTTCACTTCCTGTTCTTTTGTAATATGGGCAACTAACTTGTAATCATAATCATCGCAGCCGGCTGATTTAACTGCACCATATTTTGTGTCACCTGTAAGAGGAAACAAAAATATGTCAAAGATTCTTTCTTCTTTTGGGGGGATTAGGGAATCGAGACTCCTATATAATCTGTCTACATTTCGTTTGTTCCATATATCTCGCACACCCGATATTTTGAAAAAAGTTCCGTTAAAATACCTCTCAATATCCAAATCTTCAATCTCGGTTTTAGTGTACTTTGACAAATTTAATTTATTAAAAAGTTCCTTTTTTATATATAATTGAAAGTTTTCTTTATCAAATTCATTCAATTCAGCAAATACATCATCTATTACTGCTTCATCTTTTTCGAAATCTTCCCATTTGACGACCCAGTGAAATCCAATATTTTTATCATCTTCAAGAGTCCACATTTCACATCTTCTTCCAAGTCTATCTAAAGCAAATCTACCAATACCTTTTGCTCCAGTTCGTATTCTCCCTTTCTCGCTAATAAAATTATTCTCTTTATTATTAGTACCTATTGTCATCCAGTTCTTTTCAATAACAGGCTTACTCATACCACTACCGTCATCGAGTATATAAATATTATTAAAACTCATAAAATAATCATATAAAGGTGTTAAATCAGGAATATGCTCGTTTAATTTGTAATCCCTTGTTGTCTTATCAAGAGTATAATATTTATAAACATTATTAAATTCATTTTTGATATATTCAATTTTTTCTTGAGACAATTTTATTGGTATATCAGGGTATGTATTTTCAATGAAAATTAAACATGAATTTGCATCAGCGTCATAACTGTTTTTTACTAACTCAATTACGGCAGCTTCTGCATTGCTAACATTTTCTCTACCAATCAATCTGGCCGCTCTAGCGGACACTTTAAAAGGAACCTTTGCCATGTATGGCCCTCCCAAAAAAAGTTATTAGTTATTAAAAAATACTGATAATGAAATACCAGAAGATACTATTTATTTAATCCATCATTTAACATCCTATAATTTATCCAAATATAAAGAGATATTAAACTTTTTATTATGCTTATAGATTAATTATTTAACATAATTTACTATTAATTATAACAAAAACTATACTAAAAGTCCTATTAATTTATTATTCGCAAAATAGATATTTTACACGAAGTTAAATCTTAAAGAATAATAGGGAGTTTCCTCCCTCTCTTTAATAAATTGTTCACTTATACTCAACTTAGCAAAATTTAGTTTCGAAAAATATAAATTTGATCTTCATTACTAGGTCTTCGCTAGTTTAGTGTAGCAAGCTAAGGTGAAACTAATATGCTTAATCGAATTTCACCATAATTCCACATCTTCTAATTGTATAAATACGAGTCAGAAGGTGTTTTTCCTTACCAATTATCTCTATGTATCTCCTTCTAAAATTACTGTAGAGATTTTGCTTGTATCATGTATTTATTCAATATATACTCTGTATAGAATTTATTTATTATTTTCAAAACGTTTTTATCTTAACTCGTTATTCAAATGCACAATTACTTCATCTAATATAATACAACCTTTAAAATTTCTATCTTAATTACACAACTGGGGAGAATCATCTTTTTAAGTAACGTTTCAATAACAAATATGGATAGCTCAAAATAATAACTGGAGCTGCCAGTGAAACAGAACCCAGGAATACGAAGAGATGTCTTCTCTAGCTATCCAAATAAATACATAAAATCCTATTAAGATATACAGAAAAATGGCTAACAACCAATACATCTATTTTATACTCCTTTTAGTATTTTCTTATCTATTATCTATAATAACTTTTAATGAAATAAATAAAATAGTACACAGGGGCAAAAACCACATGTACGATAGGGCAGTCATATTCTAAATGGTAATATAACTTCGTTTTATCGCAACAGAAACAGCCTCAGATCTAGAATCAACATTCAATTTATTGTAGATATTCGTTAGATGTGCTTTAACAGTTCGTTCGGCAATTCCCATATCAAATGCAATTTCTTTATTTCGGTAACCTTTCGATACAGCTCGTATGATAAATAATTCTTTTTCAGTTAAAATGGATTGTTCATTATTATTAACATCTTTTTGTTCACTTTTTTCTTTTACATTTAGAATTTTCATCATGATTTCCGGTTTTATCAGTGTATCTCCTCTTAAAGCAGATTCGATGGTACGAAATAAATCCTCTCTACTTGTATCTTTTAATAGATATCCTTTTGCACCTGACTGAATGCCTTTTATCATTAATTCATCTTCATTGTAAGTAGTGAGAATAATGACCGGAATATAAATTTGCTTTTGATTTAGATGTTGAATGGTTTCAAGGCCACTCATAACAGGCATATTTAAGTCTAATAGAATGATATCTACTTTATTTGTTTCAAGAAGTTCAAGTGCTTCCTGACCATTTCCAGCTTCGCCAATTACTCTAAAGGATTCATTTGTTTCAAGAATTAATTTCAGTCCTTCCCTGACAACTAAATGGTCATCAACAATTAAAATATTCTTTTTCAATCTTCTCACCTTCCTAAGCAAGCGGAATTGTAATCCTTACACTAGTTCCCTTATTTACGTTACTTTTAATTAGAATTATACCTTTTAATAATCGCGCACGTTCATTCATGCCTATTATGCCATAATGTCCCTTTTGCGTTCCTATCTTTTTTGTATTAAATCCGATACCATTATCGGTTATATGTAAAACTATTTCTTCGTTTTCAATAAACATTGTAACATTAACTTTTGATGCTTGCGCATGCTTCATAATATTCGCTAATGCTTCACTAATCATATACATGATATTATGTTCGGTCTCTTCAGGGAGTTCCGGGATAACATCTACCGTTGTTTTGACTTGAATTGATGTAGTTGTTATGAACTCTTTAATTTCTTCCTCAATCTTTTTAGTGAAACTTCCATTAGAGATAGACCTTAGATCATCAATTGCTTCCCTTGCCTCTTTAAGTGCAATTCTAGCTTGATGCATGGATTCTTTGACAATTTGACTTGAACGCTCCTTATTTCCTTGCTGTATGTGTGCATCTATAGCTTCCAATTTCATAATAACACCTACAAGACCTTGCGCTAATGTATCATGTAAATCTCGTGCAAGTCGTTTTCTTTCATTAATAATTGTAAGTTCCTCAATTTTTTGATTAGCTGCTTCTAACTTTTTAATATAATACTGCATGTTAGCCCAAGCAATCGTTTGTTTCATATAAAGAATTGAATAGAAAGCTGATATTGCAATAATAAAAAACAAAATTGGAATGTAAAAGGGTAAATTTTGGATCCCGTAGTTAACTGAAACAATAAAAGCATATGATAAATACAGAAGAATGACCGCCAAAAGAACTTTAAAAGAGTTTTCAAAAAAATGAATACTTTCAGCAATTAAGATAGGTAATAATCCCACAAGAACAATTGGTGAGCCATGTGGCATGATAAATGCAGAAACAAAAATGATTGTACATTGCAGAAAAAAATAAAGAGTTGCAAACTTATTTTTAGATTGGTAAGGAAACTTATATAATACTGAGTGCAAGATCATTAGTAGCGTAAATAATGCAGCATGAACATATAAAATATCTTCTAAAAATTGCAAGACTATCGTAGCTACATAAACAAGACTTAACCAGAATATCATTCGATTCTTATATATAGAACGATTGTTAAACTTGTCATGATGAACAAAAAGTATCTTTCTTTTAAACATATCTTTTTCGCCTCCTTTACTGAAACAAATTAAATAGATTAATATGGTTTGTTGCCTGAAGAACTTATTTTTTATAACTCTTAAACAATACAGTCTTATCGTATAAAAAAGATGCCACTGCATATATAAAGAAATCATCTTGAACAGATATTATTATGTGACTTCTTGAGTTATAAGTATGATTAATAGGCGGTCCGCCACCTGCTCCGGTAACAACTGCTACTTTGTCCTAAGTTTCATTTTCGCCACCTCTTTGTTTATTAGGGATTATCGAAGATAGACCTTGTATATGAATATACTATCAAGTTTGGCTGATCTAGATATTGTACTTTCGGGCAACCCAAGCATGTACTATGAGGCAAAATGACTATTACAAGTGTTTGAGATAAGGAAAAGAGTATAGAAATCAGAATACTAGCTAATTAAACTCTCAATTTTATATCAAAGCGGGTTAATGGCATGTTTACGAACTTGGAGCAATGGGAGGAGTGTTACACTTGTCATTCTCTTAGAAATGACTCAGGTAGCTCCTATTAATCCCTCCACCATCCAAAAGCTCAAACACCAACAATCCCATATGCAAGTAAATATACTATGAGTTTCTTCTCGATATACGACCATCAGGGGGGAATATAAACGTTCAGAATGTGTATTGTTAAACGACAGATCATTAAGGCGGAAAGACGGCATAGTTGCAAATGAATAAAAGAGACGTTCTTTGTCTTCAATTCATTTGCGGTTACACCCTAGAGGAGCTACGCTGGTAGTCTAAGAACCCGATGTCCTGTCGCAATGAATGCAATTGCACGTCCTGTGCTTCGGAGCTGGATGTCGCGCGCTTATCCACAGTTCAAAGAATTTTGTAGTTTCCTGCAAATAAAAAACGCCTTCTTAAAGAATGGCGTTTTTTATTGAGGCTCCTCTAGAGTTGATAATCTCTTTATATGAAAATTAAAAGACGTTTCTTGTTGTTCGTTCTTTTATTACTCTGTCAATGCTCTTAACGGTATATATGTTAAAGTTTGACCCGTAGCAGATTCAGTTAAATTTTCCTCCAAGTTAAAGGAATCAACAGGTTCGACACAAGAAAATTTTTGTAAAAACGTTCTTAAGGCAATATTCAATTCCAATCTGGCAAGAGGTGCTCCGAGACAAAAGTGTGGCCCATTACCAAAAGTTAAGTGTTTTTTATTATTTGGCCGGTGGATATTTAGTTCAAATGGATTTTCAAATATGTCTTCATCCATATTGGCTGCACTCATCCAAGCAATCACAACATCACCTTTTTTCAATTCAACACCTAGTAGATCGTTGTCTTGTTTCACAAAACGTTCTCTTTTCGATATATGGAATCGATAACGAAGCATTTCTTCTACAGCCTTTGGAACAAGTTCCAGGTCTTCTCTTAATTTCTTGTATAAGGTTGTATCATCATACAAGAAAGAATAAAACATGCTTGAAATCATATGACCAGTCGTTTCAATCCCAGCCCCCAGTAAAAGCATTGTTGTTCGGACAATTTCATCATCAGTAAATCTTTCACCATCCAACTCCACTTTTATTAAATCTGAAATGATATCATCAGATGGATTTGAGTGTTTTTGAATAACCAGAGGATACAGGTATTCGAAATATTCTCGGGCAGCGGTTTGTTTTTTCTGATCTATTTCTTCTTCTTTCCCTTTCACATAAGGTTGAAATAGTGCATCCACCCATTTCTTATACCTAAGGCAATCTGTTGAAGGAACACCAATGAGATCAGCCATTACCATTGTTGGAAACAGTCCTGAAAATTGCTGAACAATATCAACAGTACTATTTGCCTCTATATCATTTACCAGGTTATCGGCAATTTCTTGTATTCGAGGCTCCCAAAGTTTTAAACTACGTGGTGTAAAGGCTGCCGATAAAAGTGATCGATATTTTTGATGCTTCGGTGGATCGATACCAGCGATATTTATTTTTTCCGGGATCTCACCTTCTTTGTTATTTGCACCAACAGCTGTCGTTGATCTATTCCCAACACTTGAAAAAAATTCATGCTTAGTCAAGACCTGTTTGACATCTTTATATTTAAAAACATTCCATGTATCTGTTTCGGAATGGTAATATACAGGGTCATGTATAAGCATTTTTTTGTACCAATCCAGTGGGAAAAACTCTTCGGATCTAGATTGAAATTTTGTAATTTCCTGCATATCTATAATTTCTTTATTCATTAAATCAACCTCCTGGAATATTTGTAATTTTTATTTCTTTTTATTGATAACCTATATATCTATTTTCCTCGTGTAAAAGGACGTTCTGATACTCTAACAGAATCAGTTGGACATTCCTCAAGAGCATCGTCCATTTCATCCCATAATTCCTCAGGTACTTCACGTGTACCTTGATTATGATCAAACATGACAAAAGCAATTCCTTCATCATCAAAATCATAGATATTAGGTGCAGCTGCCCCACATGCCCCACATGCAATACATGTCTCTTGATTCACAAATGTATACTTCGCAGTCATCTTTACCTCCAAAAATGATTTTTTCTTTTTGAATAAGAACTACAACCTCCATCACCAATTACCTCTTCACCTGTAATAAACTTTGATTCATTAGAAGCTAAGTGCAAGCAATATCATTTTTCTCTCCTGCATGTTTCCTTCATATCTCTATATTTTTTCCTTTACGCCAGTGATTTAGATTTATTTTCCATAAGACTTGTGCTGTGCAATGGTTGCACTTTGGCTGATGGTTCGATATAAACTTTTGCATTACTAACAGCTGTTGCAGTTTCTCCAAAACCTGTTGCAATGAGTTTTATTTTCCCATCATACGTACAAATATCACCTGCAGCGTAAATTCCTTCAATATTTGTTTCCTGTTTTGAATTTACAACAATTGAATTTCCCTCGATATTCAGGCCCCAGCCTTTAATAGGCCCTAGTGACGACACAAATCCATAATTAACTAACACATCGTCTGCCTCAATATCTCTTACGCATTCACCTTTTGCTTCCTTAAGGATGACTTTCTCTAGTGCATCTTGCCCTTCTAAACGAACCGGTACATAAGGAGTGAGAATCTCTACCTTTGACTTTTCAAGAAGTGCAACACTATGTTCATGCGCACGGAATTTATCACGTCGATGAACAAGTGTAACTTTTTCTGCAATAGGCTCCAGCATTAATGCCCAATCAACTGCTGAATCTCCTCCTCCAAAGACAACGACTTTTCTATTGGAGAATTTTCTTAAATCATTTATGAAATAATAAACATTCTGAGCTTCCAAATTTCCTGGTACCTCAATAGGCAATTTCCTTGGTTGAAATGCACCATTTCCGGCTGTGATAATGATTGATTTCGAAAGATGTATTCCTGTTTCCGTATGAATGGTAAAGACTTCATTAACCTTATCAATGTGCTGAACTGATTGTCCAAAACATAGTTCTGTTTGGTCTTTAAATAAGTTCATTTGCTCCTTTAAATTGTCAACAAGTTCTTGTGCACGTACTTTTGGAAATCCTGCAATGTCGTAGATGTATTTCTCAGGATATAAAGCGGAAAGCTGCCCTCCAAGCTGCGGAAGACTCTCTATAATCTTTACCGATGCCTGCCTCATGCCTGCATAAAAAGCCGTAAACATCCCGACTGGACCACCACCAATAATAGTAATATCAACGATTTCATTTTTCTGCATCTAAAACCACCTCTAATTTTACTAGAATCTGAGCAAATACTTTTGAATTTTAAAAGTTCCATTACCTTAATAAAATTTTTTAAATCAAGTTCTTGAGTTAAAACTATTAACAAAAGCACTAATTCATGCACTTTCATTATTAATCCAAAGTATATGACACTAGACAAAATAAAAAATCGTACAGTTGGGTAGATACCAACTGTACGATTGGGCATGAACGATAATTCTTGTAATAACATATGCTACAACGTTTTGGTTGCAGTACATTCCTTTCTTCCTAATTTCTTTCTATTAAATTACGTATTTCAATTAAAGCACTAGATATATTTCTTTACCTCTAAAATTTATGTTAGTTTGTTAGAACTATGATATCAGTTTCCTTTTCTTGCTTGAATCCTACAAAAGGGCATGAACATATTGCACGTTTGGGCAAGTCCTTTTGTGAAAATTTTTTTGTCTAACTATGTGGAATTTTCACAATTACCCCCGTACCTTTTTCTATTTCACTGTTTATCTTAATGTCACCATTTAAAATACGAACCCGCTCATTCAGACCTATCAGTCCGTAATGACCAACTTCCTTACCTATTCTACTTGTATCGAAACCCACACCATTGTCTTCTATTTGAACTATTATCTCTCCATTTTCAGACCAGATTGAAATGCTCACCTTGGAAGCATGTGCATGTTTAGCTATATTTATTAAGCACTCACTAATTACATATAAACAATGTTGTTTGATTAAACTCGATAAAGGTGGTAAAGCCCCAATGGAATGATTCATTTTAATTGATGTTGCTTCTGTAAATTTAATAATTTCCATTTCAACTTCTTGAACAAAATCCACCTTAGAGTTTGAGTCAGATCTTAAATCATCAATTGCTTCTCTTGCATCTTTCAGCGCAATTCTTGCTTGAGTCATAGATTCTTGAACAATTTCTTTTGCCCGTACATTGTTTTCCTTTTGTAGATGGATATCAACCGCTTCCAATTTCATAATAAGTCCTGCAAGCCCCTGTGCTAAAGTATCATGCAAATCTCTTGCGATCCTTTTTCTCTCACTCGCAATTGTCAGTTCTTCAATTTTTTGATTTGCTTGCTGTAATTCATACAAATAATGTTGCATCCTTCTCCATGCATTAGCTTGTCGAATGTACAAAATGGAATAAAATACAGCGATAGCCATAATGAAAAATAAAATGGGAATAAAAAAAGGTAACTCTTGAATTCCATAATTAACACTAATTGCATAAGAATACGGCAAATATAAAATAACAACCACAATAATAACTTTGAATGAATGTTGAAATATATGGATGCTCTGAGCAATTAATATTGGCAATAAACCTATTAACACGGCTGGAGAACCATGTGGCATTATAAATGCTGAAACAAAAATAATCGTGCATTGTAAGAAAAAGTAAAACCAAGCATACTTGATCTTAAACCTTTCTGAATATCTATATAGTGTTAAATGAAGAATCATGAATATCGTGAAAAAAATAGCTTGAACGTAAAGAAATTCCTCTAAAAATTGCAATACAATAGTAGCAATAAACACTAAAATAATCCAAAAGAGGGTTTTAATTTTATAAATATAAAGGTTATCAACCATATTCTTATCTTGGAAACGGAAGTTTTCTTTTACCATTTTGCCTCCTCTATTTAATATGCCATAAATTTAAAGAATAAATATCATATTTAGTGATTTTATTATTTATTCAATAAGATAGAACAATAAAATCACAATTTAAGACTGAGCTATTTTTATATGAACAAAAATTTACACAAGGTGTTACAACCTTTTGTCATCTTCTTTAATCCTCAATTTAGTTAAAAATAAATCAGGATAGCTAGCTCCCTTCATTTTTATTTAAGTTCGACTTAATTGGGTGTGAAGCTAAAAAGTCAAAACCACAATGGATCGGTTGGTTTTCTCAGGGGCTGAAAGCCTTTGTTACTAGGCAGATCTCAAATGGCTCCTATACTTATTGCAATTACGAAAGGGAATCCTAAGACGTGGTAATAACACTTATCGTTGGTTAATTTTAAAATTAAAAACGCCTCTTCCCCATTACTATCAAGGAATTAAGGAGTTTTTTCTACTCATTTTAGTCGTAATCAAAGAAGACTCTACGAATGAAATTTTAGCTCATCAAGTTTCTGATCCAATTACTCTCGAGATCGCTACAGACACACAAAAGAATTTAAAGGAAAACCAAAAGGTAAAGTTGAAGGGTGGTGACCATATTCATTCTGATCAAGGAAGTCATTATACTATATAATAAATGTACCATTTTTAGGAATTGTATTAGGAGTTTTGTGTACCTTAGCGGTTTCGCCATCTAAACCTTTGAGCTCAATATGTAAATAAGGAGAAGTAAAATATGTTACTTCCTTATTGGTTTGTTATTTATTAATTAAAAAAGAATTAAAATTGTATAATGATATGTTCTTTAAGTTTTGGTTTTGACTGTAGAATCTATCTGGAGAGATATTTTATATTTGATATCCGAATTAATCCGTCCAATCTGCCTCATAGCTTCTGTTTTCCCGCCACCTATGTAAACAACACCACTTATTGTTTCTTCCATGTAACTGAATTCTGCCTCTAAATTATTGACCATATCAATGATTCCATCTGCTCTCTTTGTAGGAGCATTCCTTCTTCTGTAAGAATGATACTGTGACTACTGCGAATAAATAGTTTTTTTCCGTAAGCCCTAAATATAAAAAATAAGCGTACCTTTTGGCATGTATCACAAATAGCCGTAAATTCAATTTTTTTCAATCGAATTACGGCTTATTTTATTTATTTGCTACATTCTTCCTGAATCGTTTTTAACCAGGGAAAATATTGATCTGAAATTTCAGGGGTTTGATGGAATCCGAGATTCGGTAGACGTCAAAAGTTTCTTTATATATTCAAAGAATTCAATGCAGTTTCTTTTGAGGGTTTCTGCGATACTTAAACAGGTGGCATTCGCTTTTGCCCCAGCTTCAATAACACTAAAGAGCCAATTTTTTCTTCCGATAAGGTTGGGACGGATGGCATTTTCGGCAGGGTTATTATTTAACTTGAATTTATTATCATCAACTGCCACTCTACCTCAACCAATCCTTTCTGTTGCAACATTCCCTCTTGCCCAATGAAGTTGTTCTGGTTGCGATACTTCCGTAGAGCCAAGCTTTGCTGGTGTTATGCCTAGTATAGTCCCTGGAAATTCAGCAAGCGGTACAGCGCGGAACAGGCATGACAATCATTTCGAGGATTTACTTCTGGTTCAGGTAAAGTGTTTAATCCTTGAGAAACAAACACGCCTTTTAAAACCCTGATATATGTTGTAATTACATAGAATTGTCTATTATGAAAAAGAATTGCAGGAGCGTACGTTCCCTGTGATGGGATACTTAGATTGCTGGCGAGTAAGAGGCTACTGACTCTCACGTGTTAATCCATGTCCTATTTATTTTTTATCCATTTTTCTAAATCTTCAATTTGAAACAATAGAATATCCGTGAAAAATTCAATTGAATGAGCTGGTAACCAAATAAAAAATCACTAGCTACTTTACACATACTTATATCTGGATGAAAACCAACATAACAGTAATAATATTAGTGATATCATTCAAAATAAATCTGCTTTTATCATTTGTTTTATTGTTTCAATTTGACTATTCTTCAAATCAGCAAAGAAGACATTTTGTTCTTACAACTCCTGATGAGTACCCTTTGCTATAATATCTCAGTGTTTCATAAGTGATGAGCAATGATGAAACAATTGCAATTATCCATTAATTTATTCATTGCTCTTTGGATTTTTTGTTCTATTCGTGTATCACTACTTGTTGCATTATCTAATATCATGATTTTGGGAACTGAATTCATAACTCTAGTAGTTGTTGTTAATAATTGCTTTTGTCCATGCGATATATTAGATGCATTTTAGCTAACATCGTATCAACCTTAGGGATGTAGCTGCTACAATCAAATTTTTATAAATAGAATCTTGATTGTAGCCCTTTAATAAATAAATTCTTTTTCTCTAATTCTCTCTCTTGATCTTCATGAACATTTTTACGCCAATCAATATCTCCACGCTCTAAAGCTCTTACAAGAATTTCAGCTCCTCCCATATTAGTAGCTAACGGAATATCATACACGTCACACAATCTCAATAGCGCTGAAATATCTGGTTCATGGGGTTGAGCTGTTAGAGGATCACGGAAAAATATAACCATATCCATTTTATTATTTGCAACCATAGCTCCAATTTCTTGATCTCCTCCAAGAGCACCCGAACGAAAACACTTAATGTTTAACCCTGTTTTTTTTTGTATTTGTATTCCAGTTGTTCCGGTAGCAAATAGGTTATGCTTTACTAAATATGGTTGATAAGCATATGTGAACTGGACCATTTCTTTTTTCTTTTTATCATGCGCTATTAAGGCTATATTCAATTTAAACCCTCCAATTAATAAATTTATTTTACTTAAAAAGGTGAAAATTAAAACCTTCTATCATTAAATATATAAATTACTATTCCATATAAATGATAACATTAAATCAAAATTCTTTATGGTGTATAAGTATTATTTGTTGTAATTTAGTAAGTTTCATATATATATAAACTTACTTTCTATTATACTCTTCATTTCAAATTAGCTAAGGGGCTTTATAGACTATTGATTTCCTGTTTTTTCATTTATTGACAATAAATAAAAAAACCTTCAAGGAAACAATTGTTCCTTGAGGTCTTTTCTTAATATTTTAGAATTCTTTCACTTTACAAAACTCTAAATTAGAACGGACGCTATTAATGTTGCAGTTACCATACCATGGCCTAAGGTGCAAAGTTTCAAGTATTATTTATCTTCTGACCTTATTTAATTCAGCCTCAATCTCATCTAATAATTCCGGTGTCACCACGCCTTTAGCATATTGACTCATTTTCCTAAGTGAGATATTCAGCTTCGATATCATTAATTCACCATTGGCAAACACAGGTATCTTCGATACTAAAATCTCTCTGCAAGCAGAATTATTCAACAACTCTTTAATGGCATTATCAATCCCGTATATTAAAGAATCGTTTTCTACCTTCATATCTATATCAATCGAATCAGTCTTGAAATCCCCAAACACCTGCTTCAACCAAGTCATGCTTTGCTCAAACCATTTCCCATTATTAGTACTTACATTTCCTCTATAACCGCTGGATGTATGACTCTTTGCCAGAGACATTCCATGCATTCCACTGTAGAATATATGTGCTTCATAAGGTACATCTGCTTTATCAAGAGCATCCAAAAAACGAATGGTATTTCTTGCTGGTACCACATTATCATCACGTGTGGTGAACAGAAAAGCCGGTGGTGTCTCAGAATCCACTTTATCATCAAGTCCCGGTACTCTCGTTGCAAGTATATTGCTTATTTCCTCTAAGATACAGGGATATCCAAGGATCATCGCATTCGGCTTCACTCTACCAATTGTTGAAAGAGCTGCTGCAAGATGTCCTCCTGCCGAAAAACCGATTACAGCAATTTTCTCTGTATCAATTCCCCATTCACTACCTTTTAACCGGATCAGTTCTAAGGCCGCTTCAGCATCTTCTAACGGATTTGGCCATTGAGCATGTTCAGCTACAGAATAACGCAAGACAAATGCATTGTAGCCCTCCGCCGCATAAGACATAGCAATAGGTTCTGCTTCTCTGTCTGAACACATCATATATCCTCCACCCGGCAATACCAAGACTGCTGGACGTGTTGTAATGTTTCCAAATTCATTCGAAGAATCTAACAGGTAGGTCGTAAGTGTTACATTGTTTTTGTTGTTTAGAATCATCGTTTCTGATTTCATAGATGGTACCTCATTTCTTTGTTAGATAAGATGAAAAATATGACTAGGCATATTTTTTAATAAATTGTGCTGTATCCTTGATAACCTGTGCACTTTCCGGAGTATTACTTGCTACAGTGGGATACGCTGGGAAGGCATGGAATGTATCATCCCATTTTTGATAGTCCACTTCAACCCCAGCTTCCAACGCTTTTTGAACAAGTAAATCCGAGTCATCAAAAAGACTTTCTGAACTGTCTACAATAACCTTTAGTGGACAAAACCCTTCATAATTTCCCAGGAGGGGAGATATATATGGATTATGAGGGTCGTTATCTATAAAATAATTTTCTCTGAATTCTTTATCAACATCATCAGATGCAAGAATATCGACCTCTGCAAATTTTTTCCTGCTAGGAAGCCCGGTTGCAAAATCCGATACTACGCTATAAAGTGTAACCGAAGATGGCAGAGCTATGCCTGCATCCAATGCCATTAATACAGTGACAAGAGAAAGGTTTGCACCTGCACTGTCTCCAACCAAGGCAATCTTAATTCCGGGGTACTTATCAAGTAATGCTTTATAAACGGTAAAGCAGTCATTAGGCGCTGCAGGGAAAGGGTTCGATGGTGCAAGACGGTAAGACAGGGAATAAACACACAACCCGCTTTCCTTTGCTAATCTAGATGCAAAAGGCCTAGAGGTAATCGTATCTCCATAAGTGAAAGCACCTCCATGGATATATAATATGATACATTTACCTAATAGTTTTTCAGGGGTTGCAAGCTCTACTTCAACTCCGTTAAAATTGTCTGGGGTAAATGTAACACCCTGTTCAATCTCGGCTGGTTTTAGCCACTCCATATCTTCAGGGGCAATGTTGTCAGTAACGCCATCAAATATCCCCTTTTTTTTGGCGTTTATTAAAAATTCTCTGACTGCTTTCATTCTTTCACTAGACATGTGTATCCTCCTATTTCATATATTAATAGTAATAAAGTTGCTTTCAATTTATGCATTTAAAATTTTCACAATATGATCAATAGCTTCATCGTCTTGTCCAGCAAAAGATAAAGCTACACGTAGTGTCGATGTTTTCATCATCTAAGCCATCATTGACCGCTCACTAATCGGACATTACGAATCCCTCAAAGCCCAATTCATCCTTTAAAATAATACTTGGTATTCCAAGTCGATCTATAGCTTTTGTTCTCCAAAAATCCCCTCCTGAACATAAGCCTGCTTTTTCTTTCAAGGTCATTTGTGATATAATCTCTTTAATATCTCTAATCATTTTGACCTCTTCAACGATTTTTACTGCTACTTTGAATCTTGAATGGTTTCACTGGTAGTCCATAGCTACTATATAGATTTACTTCAACATATGGTAACCATGCAAATCTGATTTCTACTTCACAATTATCTTTAAACATCTCACAATTAATCAGTAACTTGTTTTGACTTAACTCACATTCAAAGTCCTTTATTTCTATATCATCAATATATACTTGAAGTCCATTAACAGTATGTCCTTTCAACATGAATTCAGCTCCAACATGTCGAAAAAATATAGTTAATTTTTCATGTGTCAAATTAAATCCTACAAATTCTGGCGCTTCACTCACAAGTTCTTCGCCATACACCTTGTTTCTTGCCAACAATGCAAGTCTTTCTCCAACAGGTTTCTTATTCTTCGGATGAATATCAAACTCCATTCCTACATCCATAATACTCGCCATGTACACATTTGGGACTTTAAGAGCAACCGCCTCTTGTTGTTGCCTCAAAATCGGATATTCTTTTCCTGTAGATGTTAACCATGATCCAAATGGTGCCAATTGAACAAATAAAAATGGCAGTTCCTCTTTCCATGTATTTCTCCAACATTTAATCACTGCTTCGAACAATTTACTGTAGATGTTAGCTTTCACATCATCAGATTCACCCTGATACCATATCACCCCTTTAATTGAATAACCTGCTATTTTTTTTAACATGTTGTCATATAATGCCCCTGGTCTATTGAAGTATTTTGGTCCGATAAGCGGCATAAACGCCTCAGGATTTTCACTCATAGCAGTCAACATCCCCTGTATTTGTTCCTGTGTTAACGTACCTGCTAGAAGCATCTCATTAACAGCTTTGAACTCTGCACTGTTTAATTGCATCTTTGATGCTTCATATTTTTTCTCATATAACTCCATATCAAGTTCATTAATAACCTCTTCATACTCCTTAATATATGAATTCAGCTCACCATCTTCTTGTAAGTATGACTTATCCAACCATGTCGATGCTGTCGTCCCTCCCCAGTTACATCCTACGATACCGACAGGAACACCTTGACTCTTATATACATCCTGTGCGAAATAATATCCAACAGCGGAAAATAATGGTGTATTGTATTCATCACATATTCTCCACTTACCAAAATCACTATAATCATCGATCTGTTCTTGTCCCTCATAACTAACCTTTGGACAATCAAAGAAACGAATATATGGGTTGTCAGCATTACGAATTTCCTCTTCACCTTGTGTGTCATATTTCAATGGGAATTCCATGTTTGACTGACCACCAGCCACCCAAACTTCTCCTATTGCAACGTTTTTGATAAGCACTACCTCGTCTTTCGGATTGTCTGACCACACCTCCATTTGACAAGAGTTACATGCTTTCATAGGTGGTAAAATCACTTCCCATCTATTACTTAAAGATTTTGTGAAAGCCTTATGATTATTGATACTTATTGTAATGGTGGTACCTTTTTCACATTCCCCCCATACCCTTATATTTTTGTTTCTTTGTAAAACCATACCATCACAAAAAATTGTTTCCAAATTAAATGAATTCATAAAGTACCCTCCTCTATCAATCGGATCAACAAGTTCCTTTGAATTGAAATACGTAATTATTATCTTCTGGGTTACTTAATTATTTTTCTCGGCACATACATTGATTGTTACAGTTTTATCTTCACAACCTTCCGCTGTGACATTAACATTAATCACTCCAGATACTTTATCAGCTCTTATAACAGCTAAAGCATAGCCTTCATATATACCTTGAGTGAATTCTTGATATCCCGCAGTCGCTAAAGGATTTCCACTTCCAAAGCCTTGAAGTGAACCAGGACCGTTAATAGTAATTGTTATATCTTTATCTATGAATCGATTAATCGTACCGTCTTTGTCACTCAATGCTACCATGATATAACATAAATCAGATCCATCAGCCACAAGCTCCTCTCTATCTACTTCTAACTGAAGTTCCACTTGTTGATCTGATGTTTTTATTTCCATTCGCCCATCTTCCTCACCTTTTGAATAACCGATTGTAAGAAGCGTACCCGGTTCATATACAACCTCAAAAGTCGCAACATATCCATTCGTTTTACCAGCTTGTTTCCTTCCTAGGCTTTTCCCGTTTAAAATCAATTCTACTTCTTCTGATGCTGAGAAAATATCAACGTCAGTTGGTCTACCTTCATATCCTGGCCATGTCCAGCTCTCAATACAATCCTTATAAGCCCAAGGGGTCTGTGTTGCTTTTCTTCCATGACGATTTACTTTTTCGACCGCAATATAGGGATCTATTCTTAGTCCGTATACAATTTCACGCAGATAACTTATGGGACGACGATTGCCGATGATATCAATATCACCACAGTATGCAGTACGACTTGGCCAGTTACTTCCGAAATTCTGCCTTTCATCATAAAAGCTTATGCCAATTCCAGCTTCACCGAGATAATCATAACCAGTCCATGTCATATCACCGATTACATGAGGTAACTTATCCACCAGTCCCCATAATCGTGCAATATCTGATGGATATGTTTCACTGCCTAATATAATCCTATTAGGGTACAATTCACCATCTTTTTCGTAACGGCCTGGCATATAATTCATTCCACAGATATCCAAACCTGCATAAAATTCTTCTGTTCTCTTACTTGTCAACGGGTGAGAAACAATCAAATCACCAATAGGTCCTGCTACTAGCGCAAGCATGTTATTAAATGCGCCTATGGAAGACTCTGCACCTCCTCCTTCTGCTTCACCTGTCATCTCAGGGACAGGCATTCCCATATCTTGCATCACATCTCCCATAATTTCTGGCATATCATCTGTAACTGTCATCAAGCCATTGATAGCAGCAGTGGTAAATCTCAGTGAATCCATAGACTTAATTTTGTCTGCAATTCTTCGATTCATTTCAGCTCCTTTTGCAGTTCCGGCTTCTTGAATCTCATTACCAGTAGAGTACATAATTACGCAAGGATGATTAAAATCCTTTATAACCATCGCTTCAGTTTCGCGCTCCCACCAGTCATCGAAGTGTAGCGCAAAATCATAATCACTTTTTGAATGATGCCACATGTCAGATAATTCATCGATTACCAGCATTCCTTCTCTATCACACGCCTCAAGCATAGCCTTGCTTATAGGCTGGTGTGCACTGCGAATACAGTTAAATCCAGCTGCCTTAAGTTGTTGACAACGTCTTTCTTCAGCTCTTTCAAATGTGGCTGCCCCGATTACACCATTGTCGTGATGTATACAAGCGCCTCGAAGCTTTACAGTTTCTCCATTAACACGAAGACCATGCTTAGTGTCCAATTGAAGTTTCCTAATTCCAAAGTTCTCAGTTGCTTCATCAATTACACCATCTGTCCCAACTATTTTCACAGAACATTTGTAAAGGTATGGACTATTACATCCCCAAAGATTGGGATTTGATACACAAATTCGATGACGTACCGTGTTCGTTGTTCCTACAAAAGCTGTAAGAGGTACACGGTCAGATCCTACAATATCACCTTCCTGGTTACATATTTCTGTCTCAACAAAAACTTGGCTTTTTTTAGTGCTGCTGTTTACTATTTCAGCATTGATGACGACAGTAGCTGTTGCACTGTCAATATCCGGTGTAATGATTTTAATACCGTCTTTCGCGATATGCAGCTTGTTACCAACCATAATTTTCACATTTCGATATATACCACTTCCTGTATACCATCTGGAATTTGTTTCAGTTCCATTCTTGGCAACAACTTTGATTTCATTAATCTCACCGTAATTCAGGAAGTCATTTGCTTCGATATAGAAATTTCCATATCCAAAGGGACGATTGGCAGCATAATTCCCATTAATATATACAAAGGCATTGCAATAAACGCCTTCGAATTCGAAAAAAACATTTTTACTTTCCCAAGCTGAGGGAACCATAAATTTTTTAGTATAAATATAGTTCCCACCAGGATAATATCCTGTGTGGCTTCCATTATTGTTACTTTTGTTTGGTAATTCATGGATCATTGCATCGTGTGGCAACATAACATCAATAACAGTCTTAGCCCCCCCTGTTATAGAATCTAGAATCCCACCTACACCTTTTGTTAGTTTCCAATCGTCATTAAAATTTTTTTTAATCATAGCTTTCTTTTCTCCTTTTATGTCATTTCCATTCGACTTCTGTTAGCAATTGATTGTCTGGTAGATATTCAGGTCAGCTTCCTATGACAAATTTTCGAAACAGCCTCAATCATAGTACATGAAACAATATCTTCCTGCTCTGAAACGAGTGATAGTATTCTCTCAATTCGTTCCCAAGAATTTAATTTAGTTCCATAATCAAATTCATATGCATGTCCCCACATAACAAAAATCAAATCCTCATCCACATCCATTTCGAAAAAATAATTAAGAAGGTCAAAAACATTTTTTTGTCCATGCCAACATGTAGGTTGCATATGCATTGGATCTTTTGGCAATTGAAAATTTCCGGAGCTTATAACGCCTCTCCCATAACATATACCATTACTTTTTAGCACATGAGCCACTGAGTCATTTTCAGAACCAAACGGATATGCAAAGCCTTTCACTTGATAACCTACTATTTCAGACAGCATTTTCACATCTTCAGATATAGCATATTGAAGCCTTTCATCATTTAGATTAGTAATTCTCTCATGCTTATAAGCATGGCTTGCTACCTCAAAGTCTTTATATACCTCTCCAATCTCATCTTCAGGAATACGATTAAAGGGCACATACTTGCATATAAAACCATTCTTCTTACTAGCTTTTTTTGAAGTTATAACGCCATATTCACCAATTCGTCCAATAGAACCGCACTTTCCTAAAAGTCCTGCATTTAAGTTAAAAGTACATTTCAGACCGTACTTTTTTAACAACTTAATCAAAACCTTATCTTGTTCAAGCCCATCATCATAACTCAATGCGAAATATTTTTTGCCCATAGACCCTCACCTTCCTGCTTCGACCCGAATTTTCTAAATATACTTTTATATATATAATCAGCTAACACCTGTCCACCCTTTGCATTTATATGAATGCCGTCTTTTTGACCATGCCCTACGATATATCCTATCTGATTTGGATTTTTCATAATGTCCTCAATATCAACAATTTCATCAAACACACCGTTAACTACATTCTTACTTTTTCAATCTAGAGGGACCTCGAATTTTTTTATTTGCGTCCAGGGTAATATCCGCTATGACTTCCTTTCTTAGCATCCTGATGAGGTTTTTCATGAATCATTACATCATGAGGAATCATCCCATCTATCTCTTCTTCCCTTCCGCCTATTAATGATTCCAAAATCCACGCCTCCATTGATTGTCCAAATGTTACTTAGAATCTCCCGTTTCATCTTAGTAAGATATATATTTTTATAGTTCTCTTGACCAATAGACGTAGAGGTTATATTGTTTTCATATAAATTGAGTACTATATTTACAACAAAAATCAGAAGTGTCTGCAACGTATATTCTCTAGAAATCCTGAATCATTTTCGCATTATTAAAGAGATAAAGATGAATCAAAAACAATACTGCCCCCTCAAAATTATCAAATAAGCAATAATTTGAAAGGGTTTTCAGAAATGTTTTATGGCTTTTTAAATGAGACCCTATAGTTCGACTCAGCTTTAACCCTTATACCCACACTATTCAACTGTTATACCACACATAGGAGCTACATTTACTCGAGAAGATATCGGCAAAAAGTCAGTCAAATGCACTCATTGACGATTTCCCCTATTTCATGCCAACAGTTAATATAAAAACTCACTGTCATAATTACTTTGAGCTTATAATTGATTCTTGATGGAGAACTTGAAATGAAAAATAGAAAATGGAACCTATCATTATAAAAAAGAGAATGCATGTATCTTAAAAAGAAACATATTGCATTCCGAAATCTTCAGTACTAGCATTGTCACTGCATATTAGTGTTATAGTCCCGAATACATTCAAGACTGGCCAAACAACAATTTCCCCCAAAAAACATACATGATAATACTTATCACAAAAAAATATATAGACTTTATATTGGTAAATTCTGAAAGTACTTTTCAAGCAACCACAGATATTTCCAACACTATATGCACTGAGAAAAAATGCAAATCCCCAGCTATTTATTAATGGTATGTCCCTATATAGCTAGTTTATTTGATTTGCTTCAAGATTCTTCTATCTATCGTACAACTACAACGTAGTAAAAAAAGGACACTGGGCTTTCCGTACGCAAATACTGTTGTAATATCTATCTTGAGGAAGCAGTACGATTATTATCAAATACAGATATAAGAATCTCTCAGATTTCATAACGAATTAGATTGTAAATCGCTCACAATTCTATCAAGTTATTAAAGAACGTTACAATATAACTCCGCAAGAATATAGAAATCTTAAGCATTTATAACGCAAACGACACCACCATTAATTTCTTTTCCATAACGCCAGGAATCTTGCAGGATTATGTTTGAACAGCTTTTCATGAAAGTCAGTTCTTTACTACCGCCATACTTTTATTAAAATCTTTAATCGTTATATTAACAGTTTCTTCTAATGAATTCTATGGTTTCAGTTAGAACCTGTGCACTTTCAGGTGTCGTTTTCCCCAAACTAGGAAAAGCATGAAATGTATTCTCCCAAATCTGATATTCTACTTCAACCCCAGCCTTTTTTGCTTTTTTCGCTAATAAATCCGAATCATCGAATAATACTTCAGAGCGTTCTACAACAATTTTCAAAGGTGGAAATCCTTTATAATCTGCGAGAAGAGGTGAAATATAGTTATCATGTGGATTTGCCTTTGGACAGTATGCTTGAATTATCAATTGATCAAAATTACTTGGCACAATAGGATCACTTTCTTTATTTAGAGAACGACTTGCAAGATTAGTTGCTAAGTCAGTAGGCGGACTGTAAACAGTAACTGAGGCTGGTAATTTAATACCTTCTTTCATTGCTTTAAGAGCTGTAACCAGTGATAAGTTTGCTCCAGCACTATCTCCAACTAGAGATACCTTTGATCCTGAATGTAATTTAACAACTTCTTTATACACTTCAAAACAATCATTTACAGCAGTTGGATATATATGTTCTGGTGCTAAGCGATAAGATACAGAATAAACACACATACCTGATTTATTTGCTATTTGTGAAGCAAAACTTCTTGATGTACGTGCATTCCCATATAAGAATCCACCTGCATGCAAATATATTATTATATCTTGGCTAGTTAAATTATCAGGAGTTGACAACTCAATTTCTACACCACCTAGATAATCTGTCGAAAATCGAACACCTTCTTCTACTGGGGCATTTAGTAAGGTCATTTCAACTTCATGCCTAACCTTAGTATAGTTCGTATTCTTTAAATCTGGAACGACTCCTGCCACCATCATCGCTTTTATATTACTTACAATACCGTTCATCATGTCACTTGGCATATACATATCCTCCCTTTTGCAACTTATATTTTCAGTATTCCTGCAGGATTATGATGAAGCAACTGATCTGTTGTTGCTTCACCATATCTCACCTGCTCTAGCATGTTTGGAATAAATGTAGCAATTCGTGTGTAACCATAATTCCATATTGTGTATCGTACATTTTACCAACATTATCATGTCCTAAGACAATTTTTTCAGAGTAAACCTTCTTAAGAACACTTTCATTCGTCAAAATCATCTGGATAATAAAATGACGTATTTTCAATTGGAGATCCCTTATGTATCTAAGCTTATGTTAACACCTGTGGCAAGCAGCTTCTCATGATAGTACCACCACCAACTTTTTTAAACTCTTCTAATTATCCTAACATGTATTGAACATCATCTTTAAGTGAATGATCATTTGATAAAAGAATCATGACTGTCTTTAATAATGCGAAATTCTCTAATTTAAATGCCACCATTTCTGAATGAACATTGTCGAATCTTGCTTTGAAATAAACATTAAGATCCCTCAAATCACATAAGGTATGATCGTGCATAGAGGTAATACTTAAATCACTTTTCTCTATTTTGCAATTTTCAAGTACTGTGGCCAAAATAGAGGTTTTATTGTTTGACTTAGATTAATTCATTAGGATTACCAGTGAATATCTACTCCACCATCAACACGAATATCCTGCCCTGTAATCCATCTACTATCCTCTGAGGCTAAGAAAAGAATGGTAGGTACAATATCTTTCTCAGGGTCACCAACTCTTTTAAATGGGCTCTTTTTAGCAACTTCTGTCTTAATTACTTCAAGTATTTCTTTAGTATAATCATTTATTGCCGAATCAACTAAAGCAATAGGACTTACATTATTCACGCGGATATTATATTGCCCCCATTCAATAGCAACAGTACGAGTTATAGCTCCTACTGCCCCTTTTGCTGCTGCATAAGATGCAAATCCATCTATACCTTGCACTGCATTACTTATAAAATTGATTACCGAACCACCATTATCCTTCATTAAAGGGAAGCATAATTGCATCATTGTCCATGTAGCATATGCTTGAGTTTTTAATGAATGATCTAAATCTTCAATTGTTTGCTCAATAAATGGCACTAAATAGTTAGATGATGTTGCTCCGTTAATTAATACATCCACATGTCCAAATTTTTCTTTTATACTATTCACGAATTCTTTCATTTGGTCTTGTTCTTTTAAGTTTGTAAAAGTCGCTAATACTTCAGCACCTTCTACCTTACATAGCTTTTCAGTTTCTCTTAATTTTTCTTCTTGAATATCACAAATGGCAAGTTTTGCCCCTTCTTTTGCAAAGCGTATTGCATTTTGTTTACCTAGACCAGCCGCAGCACCAGTAATAACTATAACTTTATCTTTAAATCTCATGTAGTTACACCTCGAAATTTCGTTATTTTATCCTTCTTTATTTATTATAATCTATCAAAATGAGTACTTTTGGTAATTTGGTACCCTTTTTTGTGAAATTAATATTTGTTTTTTAAAAAATAATTAGTGAAATATTTTAACTAGGAAGTAGATTGTTTTCTTCAATAAAAGAAAGAATAATTGCTTTGGGATATATAATAATTGTGTTAGAACTTTTGATTATTCTCTACATCTGCATTTTTAATAGTTGATAGACAAAGAGCTTTTAATTTTTCTTGGATCTCAGTCATCTGCTCCCTATCTAATTTCCAAAACTGGCAATTAAAGATGCAATCCAACCTATCATTACTGTATCAAAAAACAGAAACATCATTACCCCAAAAAATACTCTCCGAATACGGCGTATCTAGATACAGTTTGTACCCTTTGCTAAATAAGTACACACACTTTTGTTTTTATATGAGTGCATTTGTAAACAATGGACTCTATAGAAAACTATATCTTTTTACAAATGGGTTTTCTTATTCAAAATAAAAATGTTTTAAAAAAATTAAGAGTGTTTTCTAAACAATTGAAAGCACTATTCTTAACTGAAATCTCTAAATCAATTAATCGTATTAAGCTTTAAATTAAATCTGCTTTTTGGGTATGCTTTTGAATTTTTATTAATTCTCTGTTTAAGCGATTAATTAATTTTTCAGAAAAGAGTCCATCTTCTTTATCTTCACCCATTGATGCGAGTACATCGATTTTAAAGCCTTCCATCATGCCATACATTGGAATTTTTGTAAGATCACCTACTATACTTACAACAACCGCTTTCGTTTCTTCATTAGACATTAATTCACGTAATGTATCACCTGTAGAATATACACCTGTTGGGATTTCTACAGCTTCTATTATCTCATCATCATCAAACTCTGGTCTCTCAAACCAGTTAGTAACTTCAGTTCCCTTATCCTCGACCGGTGCCTCATAGCTAAGGTTTGGTTCTGCTACTTTTTCTAACCAAGCCTGATCGTAGTAAGTTTCATTTGAATCTTCTGCTTTTATCTCAATGTGGTTTTGACCATCTGATATCACAACATCTTTAAAGGTCACAACCCTATCAGAGCCCGAAAGAGTCTCGGCTTGTTTCCCATTGACGAACAACGTAACCCTCTCACAATTGGTATACACTTTCAAATCAATTTTCTCACTCGGACGTTCTACATAACGCTTACCAGTAATATGAACAAATGGTTCTCTTGACCAGTGAGCCTTATACATAAAGAAAGCATCTTTTTTCACTCGGCGATCATAAGTAACAAGCCCCTTATTGTTACGCCCTTTTACTCCACCCTCGTCACGTACATTCGCACCAAAATCAAACATATTCCATACATAAGTAGCCCATAAGTATGGACGTTTTTCAAAAATCTTCCAAGCTTGTTCATGATAGAGTGCATGATATTCTTCGGTGTAATCTTTTACCTTGGGAGAATCACTATGATATTCAATGATACCCTCTGCACCATATTCCGAAATACTTAAACTTGTATTTGGATTTGTTTCATGGAAATTGTCCAAAAACCCTGCAAAATCTTCTGTCTTACCAAAGTACCACCCGAAATACTGGTTATAACCTATAACATCCGTTACATAGTTATAGTCATCCTTTATATCAACCATAAATAAATTAGCCATCGTTGTTAATCGTGTTGGATCCTCTTGTTTTGTTAATTCATTTAATTCACGAACGACTTGGCGAACCTGTTCTTCTTTACTTCCGTCAATTTGAATTTCGTTTTGAATTCCCCAAAATAAAATTGAAGGGTGATTGAAATTCTGACGAATAAGTTCCACCATTTGCGATTTAGCATTTTCTCCTGATAAGTCCTCGTGGGACATACGTGTAATAAATGGTATCTCTGCCCAAACAATCATACCTTCACTGTCACATAAGTGATAAAAATATTGATCATGTTGATAGTGTGCCAGTCTAATTGACGATGCACCAATTTCCTTTATTAGGGACATATCTTCATCATGTTCTTTGGAAGTGATTGCCCACCCCAAGTCCTTGCGGTCTTGATGTCGAGCGACACCTTTTAAACGAACATTTTTACCATTTAAGAACAAGCCTTTTTCCGGATCAACATGAAAATAGCGAACACCAAACGGTATGACAACCTGATCTAATGTATCATTATGATATTGTAAGGAAACACGCGCTTCATACATGTGTGGATCTTCTAAACCGTTCCATAATCTCGGATTTTTAATGTTCATTTCTAGATTAATAGGTTTCGTCTCACCACTTTCCACGACAACCTCAGCCGCACGATAGGTAACCTGTTTCCCATCTTGGTCAAACACATCTACCCAAAGTCTCACTTTACTTGCTTCGGATAAATCATTGGTAACCCGAGTTTGTATTGATAAAATTGCTTGTTCATCAGAAACATCTTCTTGTTTCACATAAACACCTGAAGAACCGTGGTCCAGTAAATCCACATGGACTGGATGAGCAACAATTAAATTCACATCACGGTATAAACCACCATAGAAAGTAAAGTCAGCTCTTAACGGATATACATCCTCAAAACCTGTATTATCCACTTTAACTGCTAAAACATTTTCTTCACCAAACAAAAAATGATCTGTTAAGTCAAACCGAAAAGTTGAGTAACCACCTCGGTGTTGACCTATATGCTTCCCATTCAAAAAAACGTCTGTAACACTATTTGCTCCTTTAAATTCGATGATGATACGGTTCCCTTTTTCTTGCTCAGGTAATACAACCTTTTTTCGATACCAACATGCACCCCGATGATATTTATTGCCATTCGATCCATCGATGGCATTCCAGGTGTGTGGCAAATTTAGTTGAATCCATTCTTGATCATTATATGAAAACTCTTCTACTCCACTACCCGATTGCTTTGAGAATTTCCATAATTGATTTAAATTAATAATTTTCCTCATTAAATATACCTCCTGTTAATCTTTTTTGATGATTCAAGTAATGAAATAAGCCAATCCATTATTCGATATATTCTTATGTTACTAGCTTGAATTTACTGATTCATATATAAATTTATCCGCTTACAATATTATTCTATTAATTAAACGAGAATTTTTATGGTAATCTAACTTCTTTTTTATTAATATAGTAATTCGTATCAAAAATTCATTTATTTTTTAATTACATTAAATAGATATATTAAAGAGTAGTCATTCTGGCATCATCCTCTAAAAATATAGTTTGTATCTCATTTCAAATAAACAACTTTTCGTGAACTTGTTTATTTCCTTAATCGATTAACATAGACTCATTGACAGTTAATGAATGCGCTTATATATTGAAGGTGCAACAAAGTCAACAGGTGTTGATTTTTCTAACAACATTATCAATGGGAGGGTAAACAATGGATTTAATTATTCAAACATCAAAAGGTAAAGTAGAAGGTATCGAAACAGCAGGGGTATATGCTTGGTATGGAATCCCTTTTGCAAAACCCCCTGTAGGTGAACTACGCTTTAAACGTGCACAGCCGAACGAGCCTTGGGAAGGCATAAAAGACTGTACAACATATGGAAATGATCCTATTCAATATACAGGCTCACGAGAGAAGGAGAACGAAGACTGTTTAAATCTCAACATATGGGCACCAAAAAACGCTCAGAAGTTACCTGTCTTAGTATGGATTTACGGCGGGGGCTTCCATTTCGGTTACAACAGTGATTCAAGCTACGATGGTGCAGCAATGGCTACAGCTGGCAATATAATTCGTGTCAATATTAACTTCCGTATCGGACCACTAGGATATTACGATTTTAACCAGTATGATGAATCATTTGACACTAACTGCGCCTTATCCGATCAAATTGAGGCATTAAAATGGGTAAAAGAAAACATTGAAGCATTTGGTGGAGACCCTGAAAATATCACCATAGCAGGTGAAAGTGGCGGTGCTTGCGCTGCGCTTAATCTACTTTCCAGCCCTGCAGCAAAGGGGCTGTTTGAGAAAGCGATTGTACAAAGCGGCCTACCTCGTTTAAGTGGTAGCAGAGAGTTCACGAAGATAATTATGCCATATTTTCTTGATTATCTAGGGATTTCACCTGATGAAATATCGAAGGTTAAAACAATGGATGTTGCAAAAATAAGAGAAGCTGGAGCAAAATTATATAATGATTTTTCTTCTCTAAAGAGCGGAATTTTTATGCCTGGTCCTTTATTTGGCGATGACCTACTACCTGAGCGTCCATGGACTGCGCTGAAAAAAGGTAGTGCTGATGGAGTAAAAGTAATCTTCGGTTACACCCGGGATGAAGGTGACACATTTATTGAAAGCTCTGAATTTGTTAATGCTTGGTTCCCAGGTTGGGAAAGTGTGGAACAAATGCTGGAAAATAATGGCAAAGAACAATATTTCAATGAACTGAAAGCAGCATATGGCCATTTCGAATCAGAACAAAAAGCTCTAAGCAATTTTGTCACTGACTATCTTTTTGCTATGGATACGCACCGTTGTGCAGTTGAGCAGTCTATACACAATAACGTATGGATGTATCGTTTTGATTTTGTTCCCGTTGCTTACAAACATATGGGGAAAGGTGCTGTTCATGGGGTTGAGGTTCCATTTTCTCTAAATACTATTGATAGAGGACACTTCTCCTACGGTTTAAAAGGTACACCTATGGAGCAAATTGAAACAATACGTGATCACATGAATTCCGCATGGTTTAATTTCCTTAAGTCAGGAAATCCGAACGGTGACACAGTAGATTGGCCAGAATATGACTCTCAAAACAGTATGGTACATATCTTTGATTTAGAGTCTTCCAACCAATCTATTTCTATCAATAAGAAGGTAACTAACGTATGGGAAAAGTTGGGCTTAATGTACGATAAATAATTAATTAAAAAATTAAAATATTCATGAAAAGATGTGCGCCTTTCTTGATAGAAATTGTTTTTAATACTTCAATTTTCTATAATATTGGTGCACTTTTAATGTATAAAGGTACTTGAAATTCCAACAAATTATTCTTACATTATGGTTCACCAACTATCATGCATGAATAATTCTAATTTAAGGCACATTTATTACAAAAAACAAACTTAAATACCATAACTTCTTATATAAAAGATATTATTATATTGATATACGCTTTTATCATTATCAATTGTAACCAAGGAGGTAAATGAAATGGCAAGAATAACTACTGTGACTGGAGATATTGCTCCAGAAGAGCTAGGATTTACTACGATGCATGAACATACTATTGCTGATTTGACCCTTTTATATGAACAAATAAAAGATTCTATCCCCCCTATTCCTAAAGAAATGCTTGCTTTAACAATAGAAAACTTGGGATTTTTAAGATCCGGCGTATCGATTTTTTCTAAAGAATGCTCAACATTAGGAGAAGTCGATTATATGGTTAATGAACTTAAAGCATTTAAAAAGATTGGAGGTAAAACAGTTGTTGATGCCTCCCCTATTGGAATTAGAGGGAACGCTAATGACCTAAAGAATGCATCCGAGAAGTCAGGTGTCCATATCGTATGCGCCACTGGCCTATATAAAGCGCATGCACGACCGGAAAAATTCATTGGAAAAAGTGAAGAATACTTGGTCTCCTATTTCGAAAGAGAGATTTATGAAGGTATAGATGGAACGAGTGTAAAGCCTGGATTCCTTAAATGCGCATTAGATACTGTAACAGATGAAGGTAAAGTTCATGAATACGAGCTTACCACTCTAAGAGCATGTGCCAAGGTTGCAGCCAAAACTGGAATGTCTCTTCACGTACACAATAATAGACCAATAACTAATGAACAAATGCTAGAAGCTGTAGATATTGTGTTAAACGAATGCGGTGTTAAACCCGATAAACTTTTAATGCTCCATATGGATTCCATATTGAGGAATCCATATAAAATTATTGATTATGTTTCAGATATAGATACTGTAAGAACTATTGACTTAGACCTTCAAATCAAATTGTTGGAAATGGGGGTCAATATCAGTTTTGATACCTGGGGTACTAGAGTATCTATTTTACCTGATGACTATGATAGAATAAAAGGGCTTGTTGAGTTATTGAAAAAAGGTTATGCATCTCAAATAGTACTTGGTCATGATTTGACAGACAAATCACAAGGTGTATCCTATGGTGCTAGTGGATTCAATCATTTTGCACAATTTGTTGCCCCAATGCTTAAACAACTTAACTTCGGTAATGAGGTGTTTGAGAAGTTAACAGTCGAAAACCCAGCGAGAATTTTAGCTTACTAATGTAGATCTATACTTATTTACTTTTATAATAAAAAACTACCAAAGCCTCCGTCTTGAACTGTTTCCCGAATAATGGACACTTATAAAAAAGTCCATTTATTCGGGATTTTTATGTTTTATCATAGAAAACCCGTTATAATCAAAACAAATAGAGAGAACGGGGAACTAATATGAGTAAAATTATTTTTAATGAATTTCAACGTAAACAACTTGAGAACAACCCAAATGTTAATCATGTATCAGATCGTTCGATCACATACAAACCTGAATTTAAAATTGCTGCCATTAAGGAAAACCAAAATGGCAAAGGGCCAAAAGATATTTTCATTGAATATGGATTTGATCTAGACATAATTGGACCAGAAAAGCCTCAACAATGTTTAAAACGTTGGCGAAAAACTTATGAAAAGTATGGTGAAGAAGGTTTTAAAAATGAGCGTCGCGGAAAAGGAAGCACAGGACGTCCATCTTCGAAGGATCTTACATTAGAAGACAAACTAAAAAAAGCTGAAGCACGTATAGCCTTCTTAGAGATGGAAAACGATTTCTTAAAAAAGTTAGAAGAACTAGAGAGGAAGGCGAAGAAACAAGACTAACATTATCAGAGAAGTTCCAACTAATTGAGACCACCATTCGTAAACATGGTCTGGTTAGGATGGTTTCCTATCTGTGTGAATTAGCTGCAGTAAAACGCAAAAGTTATTATGCCTGGCTTAAGGCTGAACCTAAGCGTATCCAAAGAGAACGTAAGGATGAACAGGATTTTAAACTTATAAAACAAGTCTACGATGAAAAAAATGGTAAATCAGGTGGACGAGATATAAGAATGGTTCTAGAAAATGACTATTTTACTGTGATGAATCTCAAGAAAATCTATCGTATTATGAATAAGTTTAACCTAAGGTCCAAAATTAGAAGGTCAAACCCATATAAACGAATGGCTCAAGCAACACAAGAACACCGCACATGTGCTAATATCCTAAATCGAAACTTTGTACATAATGAGCCTGGTAAAGTGTTACTTACTGACATCACGTATCTTTATTTAGAAAATGGAACACCTGTTTATTTGTCATGTGTTAAAGACGGTTCTACACGCGAAATTTTGGCCTATTATCTATCGACAACATTAGAAATGAGACTTGTTTATCGAACCCTTGATAACTTAATTGCTGCTTTGGACGGAAACATTCACCCGGAAGCTATTCTACATTCTGATCAAGGATTTCACTATACAAATCCAGAATATCGACAGAAGCTTAAGAAACTTGGGTTTATTCAATCAATGTCTCGTAAAGGAAACTGTTGGGATAACGCACCAATGGAATCATTCTTTGGCCATTTAAAAGATGAAATTGATGCATCTTCATGTCAAACACTCACACAGCTAAGAGGGGTAATTGAAGATTATATGGTCTACTATAATTCATACCGATATCAATGGGGATTAAAGAGAATGACCCCGGAACAATACCGGGGCCATCTATTAAGTGCATAAAGGTCTTTTTATAAACTGTCTATTTTTAAGGGTACAGATCATCTTAGGCTTTGGTAGTTTTTTTATAAAACTTGGACAAAAAATAGTTTCTACCTTAATTCTAAAGGTTTTTCATTTTTTCAGAGACAGATTACTAAGAAATCAAGTTACACTGATACAATTTGCTCCATGATTTACAGAATATAAATCTTTAAATGACTCATAGATGAAATTAAGCCAAGGAGTGCATGGCGTAATGCCCCTCGAATATCTCGATTCAAGGTCTACGTCACTCTTGATTCTTATACGAGAGGAGCACAACATCATGAGCACCTGCATAGACAGGCAAATCTTTTTGGTTGTACACCTGCCAGAACCAAACCGACTACTATAGTCTATATTAATGTAAGTTGTGTTTGTTTTATCAATATTTAATAACTACCTTCAATGCTTCGTTACTATTCCCTGCAGTAGTAATTGCAGCATTAAATTCATCTAAGGAATATTCATGTGTTACAAGTTGTTCTAAATTATATGGTGTATTCTCCATAAAGTTTAATACGTAATCGACATCCTCATAATTTGCACTTCCTATAATCTGTTGACTATTCATTGTAATTTGCTGAAGATCTATTTTCCTTGGTTGATGGTGAATTCCAATGATGACTAATTTTGCTTCTCTTTTTCCGTATTGTTGGAACTGTTCTGGAATTTGTCCAAGACCAACTGCATCAATAAAGATATCAACGTTTGGTTTATCACTAAACAATCCAGATTCTATTCCAAAAACATCGACTAATTTATTACCTAAATCTTCTTTCATTGAATTACAAACTTCAAAGTCAAATTGTTTTAGTAAATTCAATCTAAAGTCACTAATATCGACAATTAAAACTTTCTTAACATTCCTAGATTTAAGTCCAAATGCAGCTGAGACACCTATGATTCCTGCTCCAAATACAACTGCAGTTTGACCTTCCTTTGGGCTAGCTTGTTTTGCTCCATTAAAGCCAACAGTAAATGGCTCAATCATTGATGAAGTTATATTACTAATTTTATTAGGAACTTTATATAAACTGTGGTTCAGCTTACAATTTGGAATTAGTATTTTCTCTGAAAAACCTCCAACAGTAGCTGCACGCATCATATCTCCTTTAGCAAAGGTAGGATATGGATAGACCCGATCACCTACTTTGAAATCCCTTACATTTTTCCCTACTTCAACAACTTCGCTTATCATCTCATGTCCAAATTCATGATCTTCGAAAATCATTACTTTTTCACCACTGTTATTATAGGCAGCTATATCAGAACCACAAATCCCCGAAACTAGATTACGTATGATTACATCGTTCGCTCCTAAAATCGGATCCGGTACCTCCCGGATTTCAATATTTTTGACACCTTTATAAATAGCTGCTTTCACGTTAAGCACCCTCTTTTTTATTCAATAATTTTTTATACCTTCAAATACCAAGTGAAATTTCAATTCTACTTTCTTTCTCATCATAAATATTTGCTTTGAAAGATTTTAGATACTCTTACATAATTGTAAAATGACTAAACATCCTTTCAGTCATATACTGGAATATAAAATATCACCACCTGTCTGTTAAAGACTAATTGAAAATAAGCTCATCCTAATTAAATATAAATTAGAAAGATAAAGGATAATATAAATATTTTGTGATTTATATAAGATATATGCTTTTATATAATACAAGTTGGATATGCTGTAGTTGATAAGCGCCACTAAGAGGAAACTAATAGAAAACAAACTTTAATATTTAAATGTCTCATTTACTATCAGTTGACTATTTGTTTAGAAAATTTTCACGGTACTGGCGAGGTGTTAATTTCGTTTCTTTTCGGAAAGTAATAGTAAAATAGCTTTGCGAACAAAAGCCCAATTTAAGTCCGATTTCCGTGAGAGAATTTGATGAATATTGTAATAGTAATTTTGCCACCTCTATTTTCTCATGCCTGATAAAATCGGATACTGTCTCCCCAGTCTCCTGTTTATATAGGTGTGACAGATGACTCTTGCTGATGTTTAATTCCAGGGCAATATTTCCAACTAAAAGAGACTCATAGAGGTGTTCTCTAATATATAAACGACACTTTCTAATCAGCGGTGAAAACTGATGATCACCTTTTGCTCGAGATACCATATCAGCATAATCAAGGAAGATTTGGATATGCAACTCCATTAACAGCTGAACTGATCTAATTTGTTGCGCCTTTTTAATATAAATCCTGTACACCCGTGAGGCTGCCAGTTCTGACAATCCACCTTCAACGGCAGCACGAAAGACTTGTGGCCACATAAATTGAATAGCCATCATGGTAAAAGAAAACTCTTTCTTGAAAATTGATTCTGTAAAGTGACGTTGTTCAAAGTTATTAAGTTCAACATCAATTTGGCTCCTTCTTCCTTGACGGACACAATTAAGCAAATAAGATAACAAGTCATTGCCCTTCTCTTTTGCATATTCATCTGTGATTTCTATTAGACTACCCAACTTAGAGGCCTCCTCTACATTGCCTGATTTTTAAATAGTTGCAAATCAAAGATAATAATAAAAATCACCACCACTAGTTAAGCATGTGTGGTGATGATGTTTTATTAGAAAACTCTCTTGTTATAATTTTTAAATGTGTTTCATTTTGTTGATTCATCTTTTATTAATTCGATTATATAAACATGATCCCTGTTCATTGTTCATGATCTTTATATATAATCAATACTTGAAATCATAAAAAAAGACTATTATAAAAGACTAAACCTTTATAACATCGCCTTCTGTAATACCATTGTCGTTAAAACTATCTACTCTTACATAATAAGTATCTTGACCTTTGATGAGTCCGCCTATTCTTACACTTTGCTCGAATACCTGGTAGCTGTGATAAAGCTTGTCTGGTGCATGTCCCCATTCTACAACGTATCCAGTTCCATTCCCTTCCCAACTTACATCCATATCAAAGTCACCAACTCGGTCCACCTTGACTCCTTTTGCTTTTGTAGGGGCATTTCCGTTGCCAAGTCCAAATACGCGGATTCCTGATACACAAGCAGTCTGCCCATATGGAAGAGAAAATACGGTGAGTTTAACATATCTTGCCTTAATTCCATTTTCCTTAACTACCAAGTCATGAGGAAGATCAGTTTCAACATCGCTCTTATCCTCTATAATGAAGTAATTCTCCTCATCTAACGATCCCTCAAGCTTCCATCGCGTAGGCTGTAAAGTTTCATCTATCCAACGCTCCTGATGCAGCGTACCATTTAATTCCGCTCCATCGGGTAGAGAAAGGAAAAGTCCATCATCTGCAAAATTAATTTGTATAGCTCGAACATCGTATTCTTTGCCCATATCGACTTCAATCCACTCTCCAGCCCTGTTAGAAGAAGCCTTCCACCACGTTTGGATGTTTTCATCCGTAACGTTACTCGTAGAACTCCCAATTGCACAAGAAGAAGCCTTTGCTGCTTTACCATATGAGAGTAACATCCATTCAGGATTTGCCCATGGGTTGAGCTTTGCCTGCTCTACGTTAACCGGCCAGTCCCCGTAGCGTTGATTACAAAACAATTCCCCATCATTATCCCATCCTGCTGGCCAAATGCCAATTCGTCTTTCAAAATTATGATTCATGATGATCCGCATCGTGGCAGTATGCCATATATTTCCTTGATAATCCTCCATAGTAGATCCGTGTCCAGCACCAGGGATAAATCCACCTGGCTTATAGGAATATGGATTATTCTTTGCAAGTTTAAAAGGTCCAAGTGGGCTATCTCCTACATAAACACCATCTGCATATATGTTATAACGAGAACCAGGAGTTGCATATTGTAAATAGTATTTGCCATTATGCTTATTCACCCATAACCCTTCAATATACGGTGAATTCTTAATATATGCCATTGCAGAGTTTTTCATCTCTTCCGACATACCTTCTGTATCTTGATCAAATGACTTAAGATTCTCGGCAACTTCCTCAGGGGAATGTGGAGGTATATGATTCTCCCCAGATCTTTCAAAACCTATTTCTTTTTCATTGCCAATAATTAGTTCTTTTTTCTCACCAATAGGTGTCATGTCCGAAGGGTTAAGTTCTACACCGTACATAGGTAAGTATGGAGATGAACCCCAATAAAGATAAATTCGTCCATCATCGTCTGCAAATAGATTGGGATCCCAAAATGGGAATGTACTCTTTATTTCCTCGAAATTATCGCTGAACAAATCCTTGGTACGATAAAAGCTAGGAAGATCATGTGACGATGCACAGAAATACACGTAATCTCCAACAACTCTTACGTCAGGAGCGTATTCGTAGCTTGGCAAGTTTTTAACGGGATGGAACTTCCATTCTGCCATGTCATCGCTGTATAAAAAACCGCAAGTCATTGAAGGGAAGATATAATATCTTTCTTTAAACATGATCATTGAAGGGTCTGCCGCCTCCCTGGAAACTGATAATTCACCATTTGTATTTTTATTGAATTGATATTTGTAGCTAATGTTTAAAGGATTGCAATAATAGCTCATATTTCCCTCCATCTATTTTTTTGAATAGGATATAACATATTCCAATGTATAAATGTAAAAAGTATTAATTCTTTTATATCAATTATAATTTCTACCTTTAGATCCTTTATAGTAATTTAGTAATTTTTTTTGTGATTTTAAAATAGTGCTGACTATGAAAATAGCAGATTATTATTTTTAGATAGTACGAAATGAAGAACAAATTCAAGGTGCGGCGGAGTTTTGGATGTATTGTATTATAAGGAGGTTTAATAAGTCTCTACTGCCAATTATTTGACAAATTATGGAGGAGACTATAGGGAAAATCTCGAAGAGTAACCATCTTAGATTCGCCTATTTCAGGGGAAACTCAGGAATTTGATATTAGAGATTCCAGAAAAATTAAGCTTAAGCAACACCTGCGCCTGAAGCTATCACTAAAAATCCGTGCAAAAGATTCTCGAGAATAAGTAAATGAAGTATATGATATCGGTAACAATATTTAGGTAATATTAGAATCCAAAAAGAATATAATTCAACAACAGTTTTTAGACAAACTCTCTTGAAATACTCTTTCATTGGTCTAATCCTTACAACGAGGACAAACCAAGTTTTGTGTACATAAGCGGTTTTTTACATTTTATCTGTTGCTATCGCAAATGTTCCCTATTTCACTCAATTGCTTTTCTACATTTAGAATCATTTCATCAAACAATTCCTGCACCGTAGGAATATGATTGATAAGGCCAACTACCTGTCCACCCCATCCAAAACCTTCTTCTTCTATTCCATCATATATATAACTGCAATTCGCCTCTCCGCTAATCATATCTTTCAGATCATCATATGTTGCCCCTTCCTTTTCACGTCGAATAATTTCCTGAGCAATTCCTAATTTCAGAACTCGTCCTGGTGAACCTAATGATTTTTTTATGACTACTGTATCTGTTTCTTTGGCATTAAGGATCGCTTGTTTATATTTTTCATTCGCATAAACACACTCCCGTGTAGCAATAAAACGTGTCCCCATCTTAATGCCTTCTGCTCCAAGTGCAAAAGCTGCAAGTAAACCTCGACCATCTCCTATTCCTCCACTTGCTAATACTGGTATTGAAACAGAGTCTACTACACGAGGAATTAATACCATTGTTCCAATATCCTCTCTTCCAATATGTCCTCCTCCTTCTTGCCCCACTGCCATCAAAGCATCAGCACCGAGTTCCTCTGCTTTTTGTGCTTGTCTAACTCCAGAAACAAGTACTAGAGTTTGAATGTTCGTTCCCTTTATTTGTTCAAAAACTGGCTGTGGATTAGCTCCAGTTATAGATATTACAGGAACTTTTTCCTCAATGACTACTTCTAATAACTCCTTATATTCCCCGTTAAACTTTGCAATAGCAAAATTTACACCAAAAGGATTTTTTGTGAGTTGTCGTGTTTTTCGGATTTCTTCTCGGAGTTTTTCAGGTGTACGCAACGTAGCAGCAGTAATTTGCCCTAGTCCTCCTGCATTTGAGACAGCTGAAGCTAATTCAGCATATGCTAGGTATGCTAATCCCCCCTGAATAATAGGATATTTAATACCTAAAAGGTCCGTTATTCGTGTTTTCATAATTTTTTCTTCTCCTTTTATATAAATGAAATATTTAGAACTCCTGCACGCTGTAATCTTTGATTTATACATTAATATTCATGACGATTGATCTAGTTCTCACTCAAATATAATTCGTAGTGACTAGTTCATGAGCAAGGGCCTTTATAAAAAGTATCATAGGTATCTTTTATATTCACATATAGCATATTATTGATTATCCACCTAGCACTCTGCAACTTATTTAATAGGGATTTTTCCACAATAATATAGTTTAGTTATACTTTAAATCTTATAATTAATTCCCTTAATTCTTCAGACATATTTGCCAATGTTTGTGACGATTGGGAGACTTCTTCTAATGAAGCAAGTTGTTCCTGTGTAGTGGATGCTACTTGCTGAGCTCCTTTTAACCCGTTACTTGCTACCTCAGCTACCAAACCGAAGGAATGATGTACCTCGTTTGTTTTTTCTTCAAGAGAAAAGATGTAGTCTCTTGATTCTTTCGCTCTGTTAGTTACATCTTTTACTGCATCTTGTATACGATTAAACGCTTCTTCAGCTTCTACTGTTGCAGTTCTTCCTTCTACTACACTTTTGTTCGTTATACTCATCGAAGATAATGAATTAGCAATATCTTTCTGAAGTTTTTCAACAATAAAGTCAATCTGTTTGGCAAAATCTGCTGACTGTTCAGCAAGTTTTCTAACTTCTTCAGCGACTACAGCAAAACCTTTTCCTGACTCTCCTGCTCTTGCAGCTTCAATTGCTGCATTTAAAGCAAGTAGGTTTGTTTGATTGGCAATCGATGTAATCATACTACTCATCTTTTCTATTTGCTCCGAATGGCTATTAAGACCTTCAATTGAATGACTCAATTGATCAACGTCTTTTTGAGTATCCTCTATTCTCCTTTTAACATTTTCAAGAAGTAAAGTTCCTTTTACAGCCAGTTGATCAGTTTCAGATGCACTTTCAGATACCTTGTTCGTATGTGATGAACATTCTCTTATTAAGTTGAGCATTTCATTAATCACATCTGTACTCTGATAGATAACGTTTGATTGTTTCTGTGAGCCTTCAAGTAATTCTCCAGTAATTTCCGCAGATTGTATGTTAGCCTCCTTACTTTGGTGCGAAACTGCATACAATTCCTCTGATGAGGCTGATACCTTTAGAGATGCACTATCTACATTATGAATAATGGATTGTATTCCCTTTCGCATTTCTTCGTAAGACATTACGAGCTCCCCAAGCTCATCTTTTGAATGGTATTCAATCTCACCTGTAAAATCACCTTCTTTTGCATTTGCAAGTAATTTTTTAATATGAATGATTGGCTTAGTTATCATCTTTGATACCATAAAGCCTACCACTATTTGTAAGATAATCGCTACAAGAATGATACCACTTAGACTAATAATTAATTTTGAAAGTTGTTCACTATTTTCATCGTTTAATTCAGACGCAGCGATTTTGTTTATATCCAGTAATTGATTTATGAGCTCAGTGTTTTCGTTTTGTAAATCACGAAAGTCACCTAAATATATACCATATGCTTTCTGCATTTCTCCACCCATATTAAGTTCAAAGATCTGCTTTCTAAGTTTGTTAAATTCGTTTATATTTTCTTGATATTTCTGAATTTTCCCATTGATTTTATCGGAAGATTTTGCCGTTAGCACTAAGTATTCTTTTATTAATCTTTGTTTTTCGTCATTAAACTTTATAATAGACTCCTCAATTCCACTAAGTTCCTTACCCGATAAACCATCGTTTGTTAATTGATTTAACTTATAATCTAAGTTAGAAAGTTGGTTTAGTAGATTACTAGCACCCAGGTGTTGTTCATACATTATTACTGCGCGTTCCTTCATTTTTGCAGAATTAATATTTCCTAAATTCGCACTAATTAATAATGAAATAATAGTTATAATTAGCAGTAGAAATAGTTTACGAGAAACTTTTAAATTACGAATCGCCTTTATCATATAGTCCCTTTTCCTTTCTGTATGAAGAAACAATTTTCAGAAACACCATACATTTACTCTTCATCTCATAATCACCTCAGAAATAACCCTTCGAATAACCATCGATTTTTACATAATTCGACAAAATAAAACAACTTACATATATATTTTATAAATATCACACTAACTTTTATAGTATTTTTGTACTATTTATGGTAACACTTTATTTTCTTTTTTTAGTGTTAAGTGACAACTATTCCTAGTTAAGTAGTTAAATTTGTTAATTAAATATAACTTTTGAATTCAAGGAGCAAAATCCTATAAGTACAACCTCTCATAATTGAAACTATTATATTTTATACCATTACTAATGATAGAACCTGAAAACAATATGGTACTTAAGTAATCTTTTTTGAATAATTAACACAATGGGTAATTCATTTTTTGGGGACAGAAAATATGTGAATAATAACATTAAAGAATATAAATCGAAGTGTGATCTAATAGCTAAAGTTTTTGATCTATCAGTTTTCTTCTTTGACCTTAAGGGATAATTGGAGGAATCTAACGCCATCTGAATAAGTCCGACCATTACCTCTGTGTACTCTCTAACTTCAAAATCAGTAAAATTCTTTACAACCGTTCCCCTTATAGGTATTCTTCCTACGATATTATCAATCTGTAGTAAATATAAAGCCTCCCGAACTGGTGCCCGACTGGTATTTAATTCTGATGCAACATATTCTTCAAATATTTTATTACCAGATACTAATTCACCCTTCATTATTTTCTTTAATATATATTTTGCAATCTGTTCTGGTAAGGATTCACCAAAGTGATTTTCATTACAATTAATAAATGTATTGTTAATTAAATTCTTCACTCCAGAATACCGACCAGCTTTTAATATCATTATTCTGTCACAATTATTAAAAGTAATATCTAATCTAGATAACTTGAAATGAATATAGCTAAATGTTTTAAAAAAAAGCTTTCGCAAACCATTTAGGTTATAACGAAAGCTTTCTTCATTTTGGATAGATATTTATTGTTATAACTATTCTTCTTTATAGATTTTTTGAAATTCTAGCTTTATTCTTTTGTTTTCATAGAACTTTTTTTCACTACCTTACTTGGAAACAATGAAACTGCATTTATTCAACTGTAAATATTCTCTATCATTAACTCTTTTAATTAGAGTATATTCTTTAGGAAGGCTTTTGACACAATGATATGTTAATTAAATGAAAAAGAAAGAAACTCAATAGAATTATTTCCATAATAGGTGAAGTAAAGAGCTTCAGTACCTTCAATTGTAATCTCCGTACTACTTTCTAACCATTCCTTTGATGCAGAAATGGAAACGTCGCCAACATAGCCTTTATCAGTTGATATCTCAAATTTCCCAAATCCTTCTCCACGTGTTTTTACGATTATGTTTGTTTTGCCATTAAAAGCAAAGAATTTATAACCTATCTTCGTACCTTCTTTGATATCCGTAATGAATCGCTCATCATTACAGTGTGTGATATAGGGAATATCAGCAGCTACTGTTGTATTGGTACAATGAGGCATTTGACCGTTTGTCAGTACACAAGAGATAGGTGCCGGAAATTCCCCTTTTGGAACAAGTGGTCCGTCATTAAACCCCATGCTTGTACATTGCACTTGCTCAATGCTTCCATCTGCCTTTATATCTACCTTTTCCACACATGCCTGACGGCTAAATGTAGATTTATGTGTCTGTCGGTGGTAAAAAATATACCACTGACCATTAATACATTCTAAACTTCCGTGATTATTGGCAGTCATATTATGGCGTTCTTCATTATTTAATCCATTAAAGCCCACATCACCAATGGAAATAATAGTTCCGCCATATACAAAATCCTTATCTGGATATTTACTAGTCGCATAGCAAAGTTCATGACTGTTCTCAGAAGAATAAATGAAATAATATGTTCCATCTATTTTTCTAATTGAAGCAGCTTCATAGAATGAATGACCAAAAAAACTACTGTCCTCTGGTGTATCAAATTGACCCGGTACTACTCTTTTCGGTTCACCTACAACAGTCATCATATCGTCGGCAAGCTCTATCGTGTTAGCACCCATCAATGGATATTTTAAATCTTTAACTTCTTCAGTACTTCGTTTGAATAACATCTGATATAAGGGTGCCAACTTCTGGTTCATCGTTGGATCACCTGGCTCCGGCAACTGAATATCAGGAGCATTATTAGCATATTCCTGACTTTCTCCCGAATAGCCATCTCCCTGAGCATGAGCAGCAGCTGCCACCATGGATAAAGACCAACCATAGTACAAACGAATTGTTCCATTGTCATTTATAACAGCCGGATCGCCCATAAGATATGTCTTATGAACACTTCCATCCTGATTTCTAACAAATCCAAGATATTCATATTTACCAGCAGGTGTATCACAGACTGCAACTTTTACTAAATCATGTCCTGACGTACCTGCTGCTGCGCTATTAATATTGTAATATAAATAAAACCTTCCATCATTCCCCTGTACCACATCAGGTGCATATAAATCATTAGTTGCACCTACCAAATAATCGGGATCCTGATTTGCATTAAAGATTTCGCCTTCACATATCCATTCAGTCGGTTTACTCAGAGGCGCAGACCATCCCATATAATTTTGCTCTGAACAGTATCTCGTTCCACCTTCTGTATCATGGGATCCAAAAAGATAAATTCTATCACCAAATACATGCGGTTCACCGTCTGGAATATACTCATCTAATGGTAGGATTGGATTAAATCCTTGTTTCATCATGAACACCCTTCCTTTACAACAATTTAAAATAAAAGTTTATTTTTATTATTTATTACAGTTACCTTCGAATTTAATGTTTATTTTTAACATCTTCCTTTCCTTTAGAACATCCTGACAGATTCTAATGTGCATCAATTCCAGCATGCCTTTATTCTAAGAACAATTCCATCACAACCCATTGATTAATAGAACGTTTTTAAAATTCAAAATTATCCCCAATTAAAAAGTTCTTCTTTCCAACATATTTTTTGTTCTACAAAGTAACCGATTGTATCAAGATATCCAAACAATTCATTCTATTGAATTTATACACTTACAAAATTATTCTAACAAATCACCCTTTTAATTTATGGTAATTTAGTTTTATTTTTATAAATTAAATCCTGTAAAAAAATCCTCGTTTTCTTTATTTACTGAATACAAACATTGTTAGGTATTTACCTAACTAACTAGAGTGCTAGTTGATGTTCATATCTGGTCATTTATAAATGAAAATAGACAAAAAAACACCTCAAAATTTGGTATAGTGAACAAATCGGAAAATACTACCAACGCAAAAGAGGAGTTTCCTATTTGATAACGAATAATGACATTATTGTAGGGATTAATATTGCAATATTCAAACATGGAGTTTGAGGTGAAGAAGTTATGGATGGTGACTTGTCTGTAATGATAAGGAGATAAATTTTGTAGGAACCCTTTGTTTCAAACATAAGTTTTTAACTAAAGAGTTTCAACTTTATGGACACCAACACAGGTATAACTTACAATATTTCCTATTTTTTATGAATATGAGGCTGTTGTTTCTATTTATTCATAACCTTGAGGTGCTGATGTTGTAGTTTTATGTAAAAGCATACCAAAGATAAAAACAGGGTTATGTCAGGCTATAACTTGTTAAATTAATCCTTCGAATGCTTTTTAATAGATCTCTCTGCAATTAATTATGATCTTATTTTTACTTATATAGTATATAAGTGATGAATATAAAGAGTTAATATCCTAGCGATCTCTTCAGGCGACTCCTTATAATCATGTTTTGCCCATCGTAATATTATCGCTGTAACACCCCCAGATATAAAGTGAGATAACTTGTGTTCTTCCAGGCCATTTTGATTTTCAAAAAACTGTTCCACAATAGGTAACATCGTTTTATTGAATTCCATATATACTTTCATAATTTGTTGATTTTTATAATATATAAGACTTATTTCGTACATTATTTTATACAGATCCGTTTCTGAGTTCGTATCATATTTGTCATTTATAGTCTTTATCACTTTAATGCAAATTTCTTCTACATATTCTCTTAATATATCAAATGGAAGAGAATAATATTTGTAAAATGTTGTCCTGTTAATATCAGCTTTTCTGCACACCTGTGATACTGTAATTTCATTCAAGTCTTCAGACTCTATTAATGCCCAAAGTGCATCCCTAAGTGCCTGTTTTGTTTTAATTATTTTTTTATTCATGATCTCAACCCTTTTTCGTCAACAGTATTAGCTGATTGTTTTGATGTTAATAAACTATATCTCTCGACTTTTTAACTTTATTTAATAAAATTATAAATTAAGCCCACCTCTAAATCAACATCTGTTCATTTAAATAAACATAATAATCCTACAAGGCTATTTTATGGACATATTCGTTCAAACATCAAAAGCTAAAGTAAAAGGTATTGAATTGAATGCTAGGTATGAAATTCCATATGCAGTCCCCCTCGAGGAGCCCTTAACACTGTCTAATCGCTAATAAATATTATATCGTTTACCTTGACAGATACTGCCTGCCTGTTAAATCACTTCAATAACACTCTTTACTTGTTTATAATTAACAGCTAAAGTCCATCCCATATCCTTTTCGGTTAATTATTCTTTAGAATGCGTCGGATGCACTTATATTACTTTATCCGACGCATTAAGAATAAATTGAGTGCTTCAGGGACACAATAAGTGAAAATAATACTGTAATCTTAAATGCTTTCACTTGGAGTCCTACACTACTGATTCATTTATAGCCAATCTACTAATCATTTCTACTGAATCATTTGTAATATTCGACATTCGAATACTTACATGTATAATTATTTACTACTCAAATTTAATATTTAACAATTCGAATCTTCCATTACCTTCGAAAGTTAAGTACAGATCCTGTGTGCCTTTCGCGTTTATTTCAACTAGATTCTCAGTCCAATTCTCAGTAGATTCAATACCAATCTCACCAATTGTATCTGCTTCTGTAGAGACAATAAATCGCCCTTCTCCACGACCTCGGGTTGTTACTTTCAATTGAATCTTTCCATCAAACTGAAAATATTTATAACCGATAAGAGTCCCTTCTTGAATACCTGTAATAAAACGGTTACTATCATCGTGTGTGATAAACGGGATATCTTCGTCTACCATTTGATTTCTCGCATGTGGCATATGGTCATTTGTAATATTACATGCAATTACAGCTGAATATTCGCCTTTTGCAAGAAGCGGTCCATTGTTTAGACCACTCGAGGTTATTTCTACTTGAGGAATAGTCCCGTCTGATAGAATGGTAACAGGTTCTGCACATGCTTGGCGACTGAACGTTGAACTATGTGTGTGTCGATGATAGAAGACATACCATTGACCATTTATATATTCAATACTTCCATGATTATTTGCAGTCATGTTTAAACGATCTTCTGCTTTTCTTCCCTTGTAACCAATATCTCCATTAGAAATAATCGTACCTCTATACTTAAAATCTTTATCTGGATATTTACTTGTTGCGTAGCATAGTTCATTGCTTTTTTCAGATGAATAAATGAAATAATAGGTATCATCTATTTTACGAATGGAACTTGCTTCATAAAAAGCATGACCTTCAAATTCTGTTCCAAAAGCATCAAATTGTCCAGGGATGATTCGTTTCGGCTCAGTGATTACCGTCAGCATATCATCTGCCAGAACTACCGTATTAGCTCCCATAATTCCTTCTGGTTCATTATAGATTTCTTCTCTACTTTTATTGAATAACTTCATCTGTATTTTGACGAACTCTTACGCATTTGCCTGACCACTGAAGTTTTTTCTTACATCATCTACCATCGCTGCGGGAACAGATAGAGACCAACCATAGTAGAGTCGGATTGTTCCATCATCATTGATGAGCCCTGGATCAAAAGGAATAAAGCGGTTGAATAGACTACCGTCAGGATTTTTTACATATCCATAATATTCATATTTTCCGGCAGGTGTATCACTAACGGCAACACTGATTGGTCCACTAAAACCACCATCACTTCCTGTTCCGGCTAATCCATAGTACAAGTAAAAACGATTATCATTCCCTCTTACCACATCTGGTGCATACATATATTTTCTCTCATCTGAATAATTAGGGTCTTGCTCTACACGGTATATAATCCCTTCGTAACTCCAATCAGATAAATCTTTAACTGGGGCAGAATACCCAACATAATCTAACATACAATATGTGTCTCCACCTTCTTTATCATGCGAACCAAACAAGTAAATACGATCACCAAATACATGCGGCTCACCATCAGGGATATATTCATTGATCGGTAAAAAAGGATTATAAACTTGATTTTTATTCATAACATAAATTCTCCTTAACTAGAATTAATTTATTGTTACTTTTACTTGAATATTTTTCGCTTATAAAAAAATGTTATCACTCAGCAAAAAGTATTTATGGTAATTTAGTTCTTTTTTATAACGAATATTAACAAGGGGATTCCACCCATATCAAAAAGTTTCGAAGCCTCTTATTGTTAAATTTATATTATAAAATCACATGAACTCAATTAAACTGAAATTTTCCAGTTCATTAGTAGCCTTAATAGCTAAATTATCCCCTTGTTAATAATAACAAAGGGATAATACTGTTTCTTTTAAGTTGTTAAACATTCACTATAGAATCATTGTCCTCTTGGTCAAGATTTTCTTGACGCCTAGCTTCCAATTCTTCTTGAATTTTCTCCATATAATCCTTATCAAGTTTGTAGTATTTCATGGCAATAAGGGAAGCAACCCATCCTATAATTAAAGTACCATACGCTAAGAACATAGTGACCCAAAAGATACTATCTGAATATGGTGTATCCACATCTGGAAAAGCTGTTTTAAAACCAATAAACGCAAGTACCAATCCTACGAATGTTTGTGCAAGAGAGGAAATAGTTTTGTCAACTAACCCATATATGGCACTTATAATACCTGGAACAAAACGACCTGATCTATGAGTTTCGTAATCAATGATGTCAGGAATCATCGGGAAAAATAATGCGTTACTCATACGACCAATTGATTGGGTACCTATAGCCAAAATTAAAAAAGCAATGGTCATGAAGCCCATGTTTTGAAGACGAATCTCTGTTGGATCACCCAACCACAGAAGCAAGAATAACATTATGTGTGAGATAATACATCCCCACAAGGATATAATATATCCTTTTTTCGTACCTAACTTACCTCCAATAAAAGTACCTAAAAGAATAATTAGAATAGTTGGCAGAAGATTAATACCTTGTAAAATAGCCGAAAGTTGATAATCCCCAATAATAATTCCGAACAGCATGACTGTAACAATTGAATTACCAGCTATTTGTAAGCTCAATTTATCCGTGGCCCCAGCTATTACAAACATTTGTAATGGTCGGTTTTCCTTTAAAATTGGCCAGTAATCCTTAAATGTTATTTTCGTTTTAGAATCTACTAATCCGAGTTTATCAATACGGTCTACCTTCCAAACTGCTAATATTTGAAACGAGTAAAGAATTGCAGAAGCTATAATAGCGAGAATTGCAAATTCATGAAATAATTCAGGGTTGTTAAACCCTCCGTATTTTGGGACCAAGACCATGGATTGATACATGCCAAAACCTGTCATAATAATCAGAGTAAAAACCATTTGAATACCACCGATTACCGGTCGCTGTTTAGGATCATTTGTTAATAAAGCATAACCAACGTTATATGCTACTCCATGAAATGTGTAACCAGCAATATATACCATATATAACAATACAAAGTAGACTAATCTAAATCCTTCAGGAACAAGATTTGCTGTAAAGAATAATAGACCTGTAGATAAAGCCATTAATAACCAAGCAAGAACTACGAATGGTCTTACCTTACCATATTTTCCTTTTGTTTTATCAATCACTAATGCAACTATCGGATCTGTGATAGCATCAAAAACTCTGGAACCTGTGATAACGAGTGAAGCAATTACTGTCCCAAGTCCAATTGGACCTGCTGCAAAATACGATACGAACATCATTAAAAACATAAATAAGTTTCCTGCTGCACTACCCAGAGGATAAGCAACCGTTTGCCAAGGACTTGACCTTCTAAATCTTTTATTTCTTTCCTCTTTCTCTAACTTTCTCTTTTCTCTCTTATCCATTCCTTTTCCCCCTCACCAATTAACTTACTCAAACACTTAAAAACGCTTTCATTTTGTATCTTATATTATAAAATTGTTATTTAACTGTTTTCTATTAACTATCGTGTTTAGCAAAAAAATCATTCGAAAGTAATGAATGCGCCAAGAAAGATCGATTGATTTTTTTATAACTTGTAGTTCCATACAAAAGAATAAATATTAAAACGATTTCAATTTCACCTAACCAAGATCTAACAAATTATTATCTTATATCCTTAATACATTCTAAAAAATTCTCCCCTAACTAAGTATCTTATTCATCAAAGTAGATTAACTAATAAGACTTCCAAATAAATGTACACCATTATTAAATACCTAATCTTTTTGATTTTTAAGCAACTAACTATCTTCCATAGAATTCCTCTTTACAATTTCTTATAAACGATTTAAAATATCAATTCATGACTTGGAATTAAAAGACAATCATCCTCTCTTCTTTCTTACTTACCAAGATAACGTTTGCAAATTTATAATAAGTTATTTTCAATAGATGGTATTGTGTTTTAATTCCCTTTTTAGTGTAATAGTTTTATATATTGAGTTTTTAAAATTTTTATATTGAAAAAATCTCAGGTTGATATTCATTTTGAAAACCGTTTTATTTTTTTGGATTTGTACAGGCTTATCATTAAAATCATTTAGAATAATTTTCTAATTTTATAATCGACATTAACTACTGATTCGTTAGTATTAAAAAAAAGACATACATATAAAGTAAATGATGTATGTCTTAGGTAATTCAGTATTCCATATAAATTATATTTACTGTAACAAATTGACTATCATAATAATCTGCATAGAAACCATTTTATTCTAGTAGATCCTGATGTGGTCCTTGCTTAATCGTTTTATTGCCAACCTTTGCCAGTCAAGTAATATAAGCTTTATTTTTTAAAAATACACAGGTAAAATCCTATAACAGTTCCTTAATATGAGAAGGTAAAAAGAACGAGATACCTACCCACCAACCACGATTTAGAGAGCATCCTCATTTTAATTATCTTTTACTAAGTTTTTACTCCACTTCGTTTTTAGTTCTTGTTAAACAATCAGTTTAAAGTTTAATTTTAAACATAATTAACAAAGTGAACTAGGACAAGCAACCTTTCCTAATGTTTGATTAATCCATTGGACATTTAACTTATGTTTACTCTTTCAAATTGACTATTATGCAAATCAGCATAAAAACCATTTTGTTCTAGTAATTCCTGGTGGGTTCCTTGCTCAATAATATCACCATTATTCATAACTAAGATTAGATCGGCATCTTTAATCGTCGATAGTCGATGAGCGATAATAAAGCTTGTGCGATCTACTACAAGTCGGTTCATTGCTTTTTGAATTCTTAATTCTGTTCGTGTATCCACACTACTTGTTGCCTCATCTAATATAAGAATTTTCGGATCGGATATAATCGCTCTTGCTATTGTTAAAAGTTGTTTTTGTCCATGCGATATATTCGATGCATCTTGGCTTAACATAGTGTCGTAGCCATCAGGTAGTTTTCGGATAAAGTCATCGGCGTAAGCTGCTTTTGCAGCGGCTATTATTTCTTCTTCCGTGGCTTCTTTTTTCCCATAAGCAATATTTTCTCGAATCGTTCCACTAAATAACCATGTGTCCTGTAAGACCATTGCAAACAAACTCCTAGCTTGTTCACGTGATAGGTCTGTAAGGTCTACATTATCTACTAAGATGCGACCACAATTAAGCTTGTAAAATCTCATGAGTAAATTAATCAAGGTTGTTTTTCCAGCTCCAGTCGGACCAACTATTGCAACGGTTTGCCCCTCTCTAATATCAAGATCAATATCTTTCATTAAGAGTGAATCTTTGTCATAGCCGAAACTTAGATGCTCAAAAGTCACTTGACCTTTCATGGAATTTAAATCAACTACTGCTTCTGTTTCTTTTTCCTCTTCTTCTTCAGCTAATAAATCAAAAACACGTTCGGCTGAAGCTAGTGCATTTTGAATCATGTTGGCAATACCAGCTACTTGCATCATCGGTTGAGTGATTTGCTTGGAATATTGAAGGATTGCTTGCACATTACCAATTAACATACTGCCGTTAAGAACAAAAATTCCACCTAAAATGCTGACAAACACAAACCCTAAGTTTCCAATAAAGTTCATCATAGGATTCATAATACCTGAAATAAATATAGCTTTTTGACTAACGGTATATAGCTCTTCGTTCAATTCATCAAAACGTTTAATTGATTTTTGTTCATATCCATACGCCTTAATTACTTGATGGCCAGAATACATTTCTTCCACATGACCATTTACATTACCTAAATTCTCTTGTTGTTGTTTAAAATACTTTTGAGATTTTGAAAAGATAAATCGAACGGTAAAGATACTCATTGGAACGGTGATTGCTATAACAAGGGTTAGTATAGGGCTAATCACAAGCATCATCACGATAATACCTACGACAGTCACGACTGATGTAATAATCTGTCCTATGGCCTGCTGAAACGAATTATTGATATTATCTATATCATTAACGGCTCTACTCAATAGATCACCATGAGAATGCTTGTCAAAATATTTTATAGGTAATTTCGACATTTTTTCATTAACTTCTTTTCGTAGTGTGGCCACCGCCCGTTGTGAAACCCCAGCCATTAAATACGCTTGTAAGAATGAAAATAACGAAGCCAGCACATAAAGAAAGATTAATAGGAAAATTAACTTACCAAGGTAAGCAAAGTTTATCTGATTATTAGATGTGATACTATCAAAGATAGAAGTTGTAGCATCCCCAAGAACTTTAGGACTATACACATTAAATAGAGTTGCTATTACACTGGAAATAGCAATAAAGATAATAATTTTCCAGTCTGGCTTAAGGTAACCAACTAAACGTACTAATGTTCCTTTTACATCTCTCGGTTTACCCGTTACTTTTTGCTGGTGAGAGGAAGCGGCAGACTTTTCTTTTTTATTCCTCATGAAACCTCCCCTCCCATCTTTTGTGATGAAACAATTTCTTGATAAACTGTATTTGTCTTTAAAAGGTACTCGTGTGTCCCCTTACCAACCATTTTACCTTCGTCTAGTACGATAATTTGATCAGCATCCATAATTGAGCTAACTCGTTGCCCGACAATAATTACGGTTGCATTTAATTTTTCCTTTAACGTGCGTCTTAATTTAGCATCTGTTTTATAATCTAAAGCTGAAAAGCTATCGTCAAATAAATATATATCTGGTTTTCTGACAAGTGCCCGAGCTATCGATAATCGTTGCTTTTGTCCACCTGATAAATTGGATCCAGTTTGATTTATTAGACTATGAATCCCCTTATCTTTCTCATGCACAAAGTCAATTGCTTGTGCAATGGTTAGTGCTTCTATTATTTCCTCCTCGGTTGCATCTTCCTTACCAATACGAAGGTTATCTGCTATCGTTCCACTAAATAAAGATGCTTTCTGTGGGACGTAGCCAATTTGTTCTCTTAATTCTTCTTGTGTCATTTCTCGAATATCTGTTCCACTCATTATTACCTTACCTTCGTCTGGGTCATAAAAACGAGGAATAAGTTTAATCAGAGTTGACTTACCTGAACCAGTACTTCCAATAATGGCTGTCGTCTGTCCTTGTTTAACTTCAAAGGATATGTTTTCAAGTGCTGCTTTTTCAGCTCCGGCATAGCGATACGTAACATTTTCAAACTGCACCTGCCCGATTAAGCTTTCCTTCATAGTTGATTTCTCCGGATCCTTAACCGTTGGATCTACTAGTAACACTTCATTTATACGGTATGCAGATGCTTGAGCGCGCGGTATCATAATTAATGCGATTGAGAGCATTATAAATGCCATAAAAATCATTAATGCATATTGTAAAAATGCCATCATGTTACCAACCTGCATCGTACCTTGACTAATCCGAACTGCACCGAACCATACAATCGCAATATTTGTAAAGTTCATGATTAATTGCAAAAATGGGAATAACATAGCCATAGTTTGGTTTACCTTTATGCCAGTATCACGAAATTCTTCATTCGCACTATTAAAACGTTTTTTTTCGTATAAAACCTGATTAAATGCACGAACAACTCTTGTTCCAGTAAGAATCTCTCTTATAACTAAATTCAATCGATCTGTCTTTTTTTGTAACAAAACAAAAAGCGGGGTTGCTTTCTTTATAATTATAAAGATAATTAATACTAATAATGGAAGAGCAACTAGAAAAATTAAGCTTAGTTGAGGATCTCTACTAAAAGCTAATATAATTCCACCTATAAGCATCAATGGTGCTCTGGTAGCCATACCTAAAATCATATTCAGCACATCTTGAACTTGTTTAATATCATTCGTTGTTCTAGTGATTAAAGTTGCAGGACCAAACTTTTCGTAGGTTTCAACTGAAAAGCTTTCCACTTTTAGAAACAAGTGCCTACGCATATCCCTACCAAATCCTACAGCAACTTTTGAAGACAGATAATTACTAAATATTGTTACAAAGATTGCCAATATACTAAGTACTAGCATCCAAAGACCAGATTGAATAATATAAGGGACATCAGAATTTACAATCCCTATGTCAACTATATTAGCCATGAGAGTTGGGACATACAACTCAAATATGATACCAGCCAATGTTAACCCCATGATAGATACGACTAGCCATTTGTACGGTTTAATATACTTTAAGATTGTAAACATAGGTGAATTCACTCATTTCTTTTTATCGTCAAATAATTTTTTGGTTACATCCATAACTCCAATCAATGCAATATATACTAAATAATGAATAACGCCCCTTAATTGTTGGTTAAATTTTTTATGTACCTTAATTTTAATAATACTTTTTGAATATTTATGGTATTATAGTGTGTTTTTTTGTATTCATAATTAAAAATACATGTTGATAGCCAAAATTTAAAAAGATTGACTTGTGTGAGTTATAATGACAATACTAAATGAATACTTGAGACACAAAAATTTATTCTATTGTATAATAATCTGTCACTTACTGTCTTATTCAACAGATATCACCGTTGCCTGATAAGCAGAAAAAGTACAATAAGGTTATGGACTAAAAAACAAATAGTTAACGATCAATGACACCCTATAAAAAGAAATTAAGTAAGAATCAATAAGAAAGGTGACTTTCCGTCCATAAATGAACGGAAAGTCACCTTTTTCTTTTTGTAATTCTTGAAAGAAAACAAAGAGTCGGAATTTTTTCAGTGCCCTCGTTACTTTTTGTATTTCTTTTAGCTTAATAGTTGTTCTTTAAAGTAGTTTTTTACTGCATAATTAAATTTTTCAATAAAAAATGCAACCGCTTCTTTACTAATTTCTGCGTCAGGACAAAATACCTCAAAACCATGAAAGCATCCTTCAAATACCTGATAATGAACTGGAATTCCCGCCTTAATTAAATTATCAGCATATTGAATCAATTCATCCCTCAATGGATCTACACCGCCAACATAAGATATCATTGGAGGAAGGTCACTATAGTCTCTTGTTCTAGCAGCCGCTGCATATGGCGATACTTCTCTTCCATAGAGTTCTCCAAGATACATCTTCCATGCATACTTTAATGTACTCTCATCTACTACAGGACTATTATTGTCTTTCATCGATTCCGTTGACAACGTATCATCCAACGATGCATACAATGGCATCTGGAATGCTATGTTAACTTCACCCTTATCCCTTGCTAATACTGCTATATTAGCTGCCAATCCACCACCTGCACTATCACCACCAACAATAATCTGATCATCTCTGATACCAAGTTCTTTGGCATGCTCTTTTGTCCACAAAAGAGCATCATAGCAATCATCTAGAGCTGCGGGGTAAGGTGCTTCCAGTGACAAACGATAATCTGGAGATATCACTACACAATTGCTTTCTGCCATCATCAGCCTAAAATAGGCTTCACATTGTTCAGGGGTTCCAGTTGCATAAGCTCCTCCGTGTATCCAGAAAACACACGGTACATTTTCTTTTGGCTCTAAAGGTTTATAAATAACAAGGCGAAGCTTTTTACTTTCCTTCTTTCTTGATATCCATACCTCACTGTATTGGATGTCAGTTGGTTTTTCATAATTATTATTTGTTTTGTTCGCAAATGTCATAGCCTTCCGAAAGGATTCTTCATTCGGGAACTTCACATCAAAATTATTTGCCATTTCGAAGTTTCTTAACTGCTCATTGATCATCTCAGGTACAATTTTCATGATATACCTCCAAATTCATGTAAATTTAAATAATTTACTCAAATCCATCTGCGACTCGATTACTCTGTAATTACCTAACATTTCTATTCTTCTTCTGTTTGTTTCTATACTCAAGTTCTTTACAACCTTACTGTTGGCCAGACTGATCTGCTATTGCAACCTTCTGTGTTTTCCACGCATCTTCGTATGTAGAGAGGCTGTCAGAACGATCACCTGTTCGAACAGCCTGTACAAAGGATCGACTTTCTTTTTCATACGGGGCAAGGAGGTCGTGGACGAACTTTAACACTTTGGTTATATTCAATATAATCATGAATGATTTACAATTATAGTAATTTCGTTTCTTTTTTTGTATAATAATAATTAAACGGTAGCTATTGAAAGGATTTGAAAAAATGAAGAATTTTTCCGAATCAATTAGAAACAGCTGCAATCTCATTGCAGAAACCTTTGATTTAAATGTTTTCTATATTAACCCTTTAGGCGAAGTAATTTATGAAAATTTTAAAAATCATTTGTTAAATCCTTTATATAAAAACCAGAAAGAAAAATTTTTTAATCCATTAAACTTCAGACCAAGTAAAGTATACAGTGCCCCAGTCATTAAAAAGTCAGCATTTTCAGAGAAATATATATTATTAAGTGTAGCCAAAGATAAAGAGTTTACAGGAACGGTAATCATTGGTCCTATTCTTTCCTACTCATTATCTAAAGAACTGATTGATGGAATCGTTAATGATTCACGAGCATTTTTTTACCGTGAAAAGGTAATTCATTATTACAATTCATTACCTGTCATATCATTGGAACAACAAAAAAACATTAGTTTAGTAGCCTTTCATTTGTTAAATAATTATTTTATCAATCCAACATCAATAATAAATGATGACGATATCGAATCAACGGATTCTAATAAAATTGAAAAACTCGACTTAGTAGTCTCTGAAAATCTACAATCAGGCGTCTTCCATAATGATCGTCTTTTTGAAAAGAAAGTTTTATATTTCATTAAGGAAGGTAAAGTAGAAAACTTACAAGAACTCTCCGTTATAAAAGAAGAAGAAGTTGCTAGCATATTATCTAAGTCAAGTTACCTTCGTTCAATCAAAAACCATATTATTACGCTGATTACGTTAGTTTCCAGGGCATCAATCGAAGGTGGACTAAATGAAGAAATAGCCTTCTCCTTACATGATAACTTCATTCAACAACTAGAGGAATTAAATCGATTAGACAATGTCAGATTATTAGCAGGAGACATACTTTATACATTCGCAAATAAAGTGAAACAAATTAAAGAAGAACGTTATTCTAAGACAATTATAAACTGTAAAGACTTTATTTATGAACATATCTATGAAGAAATTAGTCATGATGATATAGCCAGAAAAGTAAATTTAAGCCCAAAATACCTGTCTGTTCTGTTTAAAAAGGAAGTTGGAATTACTGTGAGTGACTATATTCAACAAAGCAAAATTGAAGAAGCCAAAAAGTTACTTGCATACAGTAAAACTTCCATTTCAGAGATATGTGTATTGCTGAATTTTAATGACCAAAGTTATTTTACGAAGGTTTTCAAAAAAGTAGTCGGCGTTACCCCGAAAAAATATCGAGACACTCAACATCTATTAAAAAATTAAACCGATTCTCAATTTTAGGGTGTTGCTGGATATTGCATAGAACCAGGGAACATAATGTTATTATTTTAGAAGTAAAAATCATTATTTTTTTATTTGCTTCAACTGTAACTAAACCTATGAACCAAGTTTAACTACCTGTATGCTCTTGTCGCCTATATCTAATTCTTCTCAAATTTTTGACACACGACAACTCAATTTTTATTGGATTTTTCTTGTTTTAAAGTACTATTCCAAGATCAAGTCCTCATTTATTAAAAAACGACTACATTATTCAATAAGGTAGTCGTTTTTTTCTTAAGTTCAATTAACTAGATGCTTACTTTAATGGTATTTCTACTTTAGCACTTTGAAGCCCTTCCATGCTCACTGTAAGAACTGAATTACCTGACTCATAACCTGCACGGACTATGGCTAGAAGTTTACCTTTATAGGAAGTAAACTCACCTTTCGTATAGTTTTCAGTCGTTTTTGGTCTTCCAGTACCAAATGCCTGAAGTGTAGCTACACCTTCCACAGTAGCTTTTGCTTTAATTTCAGCTGTTGGAACATGTCTACCTTCTTCATCAACGACTTCAATAACCGCAAAAATAAGAGACTGACCGTCTGCAGAAAGTTCTTTTTTGTCTGGAACTATACGAATAGAGGTAGGCTTTCCTGCAGATATAAGTGTATCTGATGAAACTTCCACTCCATTCGTATAACTTACTGCTATTAAAGTTCCAGGCTCGTAAGGAAGTTCAAATTGAGCAGTCAACCGCTTCGTTTTACCCGCTTCCTTTCTTCCTAAACTTTTTCCATTAATAATTAATTCGACTTCATCCGCTCTTGAATAGACATCCACTTTTACTGGCTTACCGTCACATCCTTGCCAACTCCAGGAATTTTCAACATCTGGCCATCCAAATCGACCTAAAACTTCTGATTTATCATGGTTTAAGGGATTATGTGATGCAATATATGTCTCATTAGATCCCCAAACAATACGACGGTATGCTAACTGAGGACGTTCAAATCCACATAAATCAATATCAGCACCTGCCGCAGTACGCCATGGAAACTCAGCAATATGGAGAGTCTTATACGCTTCAGAAGTTTCTTCAGGAGTATCATAATGGTCTTGTCTTCCAATACCCGCCTCACCTAGGTAGTCATGACTCGTCCATACAAAATCACCAATCAGATGGGAGAAACGCTCTACATCATTCCAATAATCAAACATTTCCATTGGTTTGCTTTCTGTACTACAAATCACTCGATTAGGATAATTCTTTAATGTTGGTTCATATTGATGACTAAGATAGTTATAGCCCACGACATCTAACGGTGCAGCAAAAGCTTCTGTGTAATCTCCCCAAATGTTTTTACCGAATTCTCCATCTAGGTTGGTTATACCTCCACTTACGTTTTTCGCATTTTTCATCAAGTCTTGAAAAAATTTCATTTGGTCATCGTCATCAAGCCCATTAAAGAATGAAGGTAGAGAATTCGTTACGAAACGAGTTGGATCTAACTCACGGACAAATGCAGCAAGCTTTGCAGCCCAATGATAACCATTAGATAATCCACCACGTTCTGGTACCTCATTACCTGTAGACCACATTATGACACTGGGGTGATTGCGATCACGTAAAATGTAAGCCTCCATGTCTTTCTTCCAATCCTGTTCGAAGTATTGACTATAATCATGGGAATTTTTCTCCATTGTCCAAACATCGAAAGCCTCGTTTATGACGAGTAATCCTAAGCGATCGCATGCATCAAGCATGTCCCTCGACATCGGATTATGGGCAAAGCGAATAGCATTAAAGCCATTATCTTTATGAATCTTCATCCGACGATACTCACTATCCTTAAATGATGCAGCACCTAGAATACCGTTATCGTGGTGAACACAACCACCTTTAAGGTTAACAGTTCTTCCATTCAGCATAAATCCGTTTTTTGTGTCAACTGAAATTGTTCGAATTCCGAAAATTGTGCTATCACTATCAAGAACCGTTTCTTTGTCAGATAATTTGGCAGTAACTTCATATAAGTTCGGTGAATCGATATCCCAGATATCAGCATTTTCAACAGCAATCTTCACTTGTCCGACTGCCTTTCCACCAGAAGGTACATGGACTTTAACTCTTCCTGTACCAGCATCCGTACCATCTGATTCCTTTTCAATATTGATATCTACCCATAAATTCGCGTCTTCACTTGTATGGTTTTCTATTGTCGTTTCAACTACTACAAAAGCAGTATCTTTAACAATATGTGATGTATAAGCATAAATACTCCATGGTGCTAAATGAATCTTAGGAGCAGTTAATAGGTCCACATGACGGTAGATTCCTCCACCTGCGTACCAACGCGAATTAGGCTGAGCTTCGTTATTAACTATTACTGATAAACGGTTTGTTTTGCCTGGTTTCAAATATGAAGTAAGATCAGCATGAAAGGGGGAGTACCCATAATGTTGTCTCTTAACTACATGACCATTCAATATAATCGTAGAGTTCATGTACACTCCATCAAACTCGATTAAAAACCGTTCCCCATCTATTTCTTCCGGTATATTGATCATCTTTGTATACGTACCGATTCCTCCACTGTAATAGCCTGTGAGGTTCCCACCTGGTGCTTCAGGGAACGTATCCGTCTCTATTGTAAAATCGTGTGGTAGATTTACAATTTTCGGCGTCTGTCCATATCCAGGAATCGTCGAAGGTTTACCGTTAATAAATTCCCAACCTTGGTCAATATTTTTTCTTAGCATATTTGCTCTCCTTCTTTTAGGTGTTATACCACCATTATCTTAAAATATGTCATTTATAAGTATGCTGATGCACATATTAGTAACAAAAGAGTGTTTGGAATTTTTGATAATACACCAGCAAAATAATATCTATTTAAAATTCATGTTTTGTGCTATAAGTGCTGCGGCGCGTTTAGGATTAAATCGATATAGTAAATCCATCATCTTTGAATCTTTCCCCGCTAATATTCGATATTTATCTTTTTCCATTCCATTAACTATATCTTCTGCCGCTTCTTTTGGCGTAAACATTTTAGGTGTATTTCCCTGTTCAACACTAACACCACCAGGTCCTTCAACTCCAGAATTTTTCATTATATTTGTAGAAACCCCACCAGGAATAACTATGGTTACATTAATTTTAGTTTCCTTGAGCTCAGAATGAAGTCCTTCTGTCATCAGCTTTACAGCTGCCTTTGATGCACCATAAATGGATTGACCAGGTACAGGTAGAAATCCTCCCATACTAGATATATTAGTAATGTGAGCTTGCGGTCTTTCTAACAGATAAGGTATGAAGGTTTTCGTCATGTATAGCGTACCGTAAAAATTTACATCCATGACAAATTTGATTTTGTCATAGTCAAGTTCATCCACATTCACAAAAGGTTGAATAACACCAGCATTATTAATAATTCCATCAACCACTCCATGATAAGAAATTACTTGATCTGGTAGTGCCTCAACTTCTTCTCTTACTGTAAGATTGAGGATATGAGTAGAAAGTTTGTCCTTTTTATCCCCTGCCCGATCGACCGTTGCTTCTAATGATTCCTTATTAATATCAACTGCAGCAACGTTCGCACCTTTTGATAAGAGATTTATGACTAATTCCTGCCCTATACCACCCCCAGCACCTGTGACAACGATTACTTTTCCCGAAACTTTCACATATACGCCCCCATATCGTTATAAATTTTCTTGACTGAATAAAAGTTTATAGTTCAAACCTTTCCCTAATATCTAATTAGACTCCGGACTTTTTGATTTCCCCTAAATAAGACAAGCTTGCTTTAGGATATCTTTTTTGCGTTTTACGGTCGACAGCTATCAACCCAAATCGTTGTTCATACCCCAGCTGCCATTCAAAATTATCCAACAAGGACCAATGGGTGTACCCTATAACGTTAATGCCATCCTCAATACATTGATGTAATCCATTCAAAGCCCGTTCGATAAACTCAATTCTTTCCTCATCGTTGTCGGTAGAAACTCCATTTTCTGTGACAATTATCGGTTTTTTCCAGTGTGAATCAACAAATCTTAAGACTCCTGCCAACGCTTCAGGATAATATTCATAACCCATTTTGGTTAGTCGGGCATCCTCAAGCTTAATTACCCCTTCTGGACCATGAATTTTTCTTGAGTAGTTTTGCACACCTAAAAAATCATCTTCATGAAGATATGGTAGAAACTCCAGAAAATCTTCATATTGCTCTTTTTTTACGGACTCTTCTCCACCAGGTAATGCCTGATGATCATATAATGAAAAAGTAATTCCAACTTTAATTTCAGGATTAATTCTTTTTATCGCTTGTCTAGCTCTCTCATGGGAACACATGACAATATGTTCGCCCTTCTCTGTTTGAGCAGCTAAGAATGTTTTCAAATGCCTTGGGTCCATTTCAAATGCCTCTCCTAAAGCACGGTTATATTTTTCCATTTGATCTTGCATATCCAAATTTATTCCAACTTGGACATCAGTATTTTTACCTTTATTTTCAGATTTCTTTTTAGAGGCATTATCTTCATATCTCTTTCGAATTTTCGCTATTTGTCTACCCATATTAGCTTCATTAATTGTACAAATAAATGGAATTAACTCACCTAACTCTGACACAACATATTCAGCATATTTACTGAAATATTCAATTGTCTTTTCACTTTCCCATCCCCCTTCAATAATCAACCATTTTGGTGAGGAAAAGTGATGTAAAGTGACCATAGGTGTTACATTTTTCTCTTGACAAAATTCTAATACTTCCTTGTAATGATCAATCTCTTTTTTATCAAATTTTCCTTTTTCAGGCTCGATTCTCGCCCACTCTATAGAAAATCTATATGTGTTACAGCCTGCATCTGCTAGCAGTTGAATATCTTCTTTAAATCGATTGTAATGATCAACGGCATCCAATGACGGCTCTTTATAAATGGAATATGGAACATTCTCCATTATCCAAAAATCACTATTAACATTATTTCCCTCTACTTGATGAGCTGCTGTAGCAGCACCTATCATGAATTGTTCTGGAAATTTCTTCATAAAACATCTTCCTTTCATCTTCTATAGACCTTTCATCTTCTATAGACCTTACATTTTTAATAATATCTCCATCACGTTTAGTCTAGATTACTATTAATCTTTAATACGCTTACATAGACCGATTTAAATTAGAAGTTTTAACATTACAATTTTATAATAGCACTGAAAAGTGCATCATTATGGTATTTTAGTACTTTTTTTTGTAAAACTGATGATGGTGTAGTTTTTTTAATAGGTACTGATAAAATATGTTTGATTTTAGTAACTGAAAATATACATGATATTGTTGCTTTTACAATATTTGTATTTTCTTTATAATAGCAAGGCTATATATCTTGGTACGCTGAGAATTTTATCAAAAGCCGTTAACAGATTTGCCTGAAAAACCCTTAAAAATGAGTGATAGTTTCATAACTCTTGGTTCTTTGTAAAGAAAATGATTCCAACTGCTAATAAACCTCGATTAATTTTATCAATTGTTGATGACATCTCAACTGAGATCTATGGTTGCCAACAACCTGATATTAGTATAAATACAGAAAATGATGATGAAATTCTAGGTTGTTGAATATTGAAACAAATATGCTGAAGCGGTACTCTAACTATTAAAAGAAGCCTTGTCACAAATTGGTGGCAAGGCTTTTTTTTCTTATTTAATTCATTTTTTTGTAATTTTTTGGCCGTTCTCCAATTTCCTCCGTTTTTTAAAATTTCCCTTCAAAAAAGTGTATTCATGATCAACCTCAATTTGATTAGGCAAAGCTAAAACCAAAATATTAAAAGGTGATCAATCTTATGAAACAAACCAAAACTCATTGATTGCTTAAAACAAGAAAGAGCATCCACCAACCCTTTGCTGGACTAAATCGGTAAAACGTAAAAGCCGTTTATTTTAAGATATACCGTTTCTTAACCGAAAATCAATTTAATTGAAAGGATGAGTGCCAATTGAAATGAAAGCACACTCAAAGTACAAGAGAAAACCTTGAATTGAAAGCCTTAAATGAAGATACGAAAGACATTGACTTAAGAACGGCTTCAACACCAAACTTCATTCCTAAAAATACTTCCTTTAAATCTATAGACGTTACTTTATCAAATTCTGTAATCTAGTATTCGTGAGTTGCTATTAGCAGCCGCAATACCAGCATTATTAACTAGATCATCTAAACCGCCATAGGTTTCGACTGCAAAATCAATCATTTTCTTCACACCTTTTTCATCGCTGATATCAGCTCTAACGAAAAAAGCTTCACCACCATACTTATATTGAAAGAAATGCTGACTTTATAATCATACAAGTCAGTGTTAGTTTTTATTTAGTTTGACAACCACATATACTTTATGCATTTCCCGAATAAAGTCCACTTGTATTTATTTTATATTCAGTTTCATCCACTTTTTGGAGGTTTACAGGCCGTTCCATAATTCGGTTCTTTAATTGTGATCAGTAAAACCGGTTTGGTTTCCCCTTCTCCAATGTTAACTCAGCGGCACTGTCACAAACTTATTTACCTACTTGATCATACAAATCAATCCAACGTCTTACTTTGCCAGCTTTTCTCTTAAACTTTTAGACTGTATAGCCCAGTCTTCTTTATATTCCCCAAAAATGATAGGCTATCTTTTGGATATCTAGTTTGAGTGGTCCGGTCAACATCAATTAAACCAAAGGTTTGGGCGTAGCCTAATTGCCACTCGAAATTATCTAATAATGACCAATAGGTATATCCGATTACATTAATACCCTCTTCCAAACATTGATATACACCAGAAAGTGCCCGTTCGATAAACTCAACTCTTTCCTCATCATTGTCCGTAGATATACCATTTTCAGTAACAATGATCGGTTTATCCCAATGTTTAGCTACAAATCTTAGGACATTTCCCAATGCTTCTGGATAAAATTCATAACCCATTTTTGTTAATCTCGTTGTTTCATCTGGTTTCACAATGCCTTCTGGTCCATGTATCTTTCGAGAATAATTTTGAACACCTAAAAAATCATCTTCTTGAAGAAAAGGAAGAAAGTTAAGAAAGTCTTCATACTGCTCTTTTTCAGCGTACAGTTCTCCCCCAGGCAACGCTTGATGATCATATAGCGAAAACGTGATTCCAACCTTGATGGATGGGTTCACTTCTTTAATTACGTTTCTTGCCTTTTCGTGGCATTTTATAATAATATTTTCACCTTTTTCGGTACGAGGAGATAGAAAAGACTGCACGTTCCTAGGATCGGTTCCAAAAGCCTCTCCCAATGCTCGATAGTAGGTTTCCATTTTAGCTTTCATATCCACATTTAACCCAACTTGAACATCAACACTTTTATCTTTATTTGTTGTATTACTTCCATTAGCAGTCATTCTTTTCATGATCTTTGTAATTTGTTTACCCATATTTGCTTCATTAATTGTGCAAATATAAGGCATTAAATGGCCCAATTCCGAAACGACATACCGACTATAATTTCCAAAACACTCAATAGTCGATTCGCTTTCCCATCCACCTTCCGATATCAACCATTTAGGGGATGAAAAATGATGTAAAGTCACCATCGGTGTCACATTGTTTTGATGACAGAATTCAAGGACTTGTCTGTAATGGTCAACCTCATTTTTATCAAAGTTGCCTTTGGCAGGTTCAATTCGCGCCCATTCTATCGAAAACCGATAGGTATTCAAACCTGCATCGGCCAATAACTGAATATCCTCTTTGTACTTATGATAATGATCCACAGCATCTAGAGATGGCTCCTTGTACATCGTGCCAGGGATATGCTCCATCGTCCAAAAATCACTATTAACATTATTACCTTCAACTTGGTGTGCCGCAGTAGCAGCACCAATCATAAACTCGCTAGAAAATTTCTTCATAATTATTCAACAAATCCTTCCTTTTTGAATTTTAGGCAGTATTTTACATTATTTACCATATTGGGACCGACCATTATCTTTCACCGGGAAAAACGACACCCCACTCCGACCGGAGCCCATCCATAAGTTTCATAGTATTAAGTGTTTCATCAAGCGGCATTATTAGACTTTCTTCAAACCCCATATCAAGACAGCGCATTACCTCTTCTACCTCATATTCATAACCATTTATCCTGAAAGGAATGGAGAATTCTTTCGAACCCTGAGAATTATGAAGACAAATAACTTGTGCACCGTGAAAAGGTGGAAATACTTCAATATACCCATCTGTTCCGGTAACTTTTGCACTCATCGTCCGAATGCAATCGATACCAAAGGTCAACTCCGCCTTCTCACCCGTTCTCCACTCGAAGGTGACTGAATCAATACCATCTACGCCTGTAGAAGTTAACATACACTGTGATGTAATCGAATCCGGGATTCTTCCAATAATCCAATTTGCAAATGATATTGGATAAATTCCCAGATCCAAGAGTGCCCCGCCTCCAAACTCAGGCAATCTAAGAGATGAATCAGGCTCACTTTCAAATGAGAAGTCGGCTTCTATACTTTCCACCTGACCAATGCTGCCTTCATTGATTAATTCCTTTAGTTTGATTATGTTTGGGTTAAATCTCATCCACATTGCTTCCATCAAAAAAACATTTCTTTGACGGGCAATGGTAATAAGTTCTTCTGCCTGTTCTGCATTTATTGTCAGAGGCTTTTCCAATAACACGGCTTTATTGTTTTGTAGTGCCAATTTTGCGGATTCTAAGTGCTGTGTCTTAAGATTAGCTATATATACTACATCCACTGATGGGTCCTCTACCAACTCTTCATAGGAACCATAAACTTTTTGAACATTAAATTCCTCTGAAAAAGTTTTTGCCCTGTCCATAGAATGTGATGCAACAGCGTAAAGCATAGAGCCCTCAGTCCCCTCAATTGCCTCCGCCAATTTCTTAGCAATCTTACCAGGGCCCATGATTCCCCATCTTAAATCATTTTTAAAACCACTACGTTTGTATTGTTGAATACTATTTACTTTAATAGGATTTAGGTCTGTTTCTTCAATTTTTCCCAGTTCATCAACACAAGCTTTTAATTGCTCAGGAGTAAAGTTTGACTGTGGAAAGCCTGATATTGCTTTAAGGCTAAATCCTTGAGCTAAAGCTAATCTAGGAGTTTTTGTGAAACCCGGAAAATGTTTATCAAGAACAGACTTTGCTGCATCACTTTTTAATAATTCTCCTATTCTTGTATTTTCTGAAAATGGCATATCTGAACCTCCAAGTACTGAATGATTATTTTTAAACAGCCTTCATTACTTCCCCTTCTGTTATTCCTTTTTCATTAAACGTATCAATTCTTACATATACCGGCTGGTCTTTTATTAATGCACCAATATTCACAGTATTGCTATCAAATATCATATGGCTATGATAAAGTTTATCTGGTGAATACCCCCAAAGTACGTTATAACCTACAGCGTCAACTGCATTCCATTTAACAGAAAGATCAAGGTAGCTAATTAATTCCAATGTTACGCCAGTAGCTTTTCCAGGTAGATTCCCCTCTCCAATCCCAAACACTCTAAGTCCGGATATACAAGCATTCTGATTGAAAGGAATCTCCATAATCGTACATTTTATAAATCTGGCTTTAACCCCAGCTTCTTTTACAACAAGGTCATGAGATAAATCTGTTTCAGCTTTGGTTTTATCTTCAATAACAAAATATTCTTTGCCTTCCTCTGACCCTTCTATTAGCCACCTTGTATAGTGTCTTCTCTCATCTATGTATCTAGTTTGGTGTCCTACTCCTTGTAAAGAAGCACCTTCTGGAAGAGATACATCAATCTTATCGTCTGCAAAATTAATTTGAATGGCATGAACATCACATACATGTTTAAGATCTACCTCAATCCATTGTCCTGATGTATTAGTAGCTGCACTCCACCACGTTTGGATGTTTTCATCCGTAGCCCTTGATGGCACTCTACCTTCTTCGGATGATGATGCCTTTGCAGGTTTTCCATATGAAAGTAACATCCATTTAGGATTATCCCATGGTTCCATTTTTTCCTGGTCAACTCTTAAGGGCCAATCACCAAATCTTTGATTGCAGAATAATTCCCCGTCTCTATCAAATCCTGCTGGCCAGATACCCAATCTTCTTTCGAACGGGTGGTTCATGCTAATTCTCATTGTCGAAGCATGCCAATGGTTTCCAAACTTATCCTCCATAGTGGAACCATGTCCTGCACCTGGGATAAAACCACCTGGCTTATAGGAATAAGGATTATTTTTTGCAAGAATAAATGGACCTAACGGGTTGTCAGAAATATATACCCCATCAGCGTATACATTATATTCAGTACCTGGACATGAGTATTGCAAATAGTACTTCCCATTATGTTTATCCATCCAAGCTCCTTCAATGTAAGGGGCAAATGTGTAGTACTTCCGTATTACGTTCAGCATCTCCACAGATATGTCCGGATTGTTGTTTTTATAACTATTAATTAACTCCTCTGCTTCTTCAGGTGTTTTTGGGAGAATATGATTTTCTCCGCTTCTTTCAAAACCAAGTATTTTTTCATTACTAAATATAAGTTCTATAGGGTCACCTTTCGGCCTCATATCATCAGCCTTTAGTTCTACACCATATATTGGTGTCTCATTTGAACAACCCCAATAGAAATATATTCTTCCATCATCATCAACAAATAGATTGGGATCCCAAAATGGAAAAATAGCTACTAACTCCTCGAATTCCCCATTAAGTAGATCTTTGCTTCTAAAGAATGAACAATTGTTTTCATTATTTGAGGCTGAAAAGTAAATATAATCACCTATTACCCTTACATCAGGCGCGTAATCATAAATTGGAACCCCTGTTAATGGATGAAACTCCCAATCCACAAGATTATCACTAGTAAGGAAGCCAGCAGTCATTGAAGGAAAAAGGTAGTATCTTCCTTTAAATATAATCATGGAAGGGTCCGCCGCTTCTCTTGAAATAATTCGTTGGCCTCTCATATCAATAAACTGATATTTATATTCTATGTTCATTGGATTACATATATATTTCATATAAACAACCTCCACATTTAACTAATTATCAAAAATATGCCTAAATAAAATTGACCCAAAATAAGCATATCCAGATGCCCCTATTACTGAAAAGATAATCATTAAATGAACTGATACATAAAAACCGTATAACATTATGATTAACAGTACTGCCATTGCAATGCTGCTTGGAAGATGCGTTATAGCCATGAGCATTGCATTTTTCAGAGTCCCAGTAACGGTATTACTATATTTAGCAAATAAAGGGAAAGTAAAGATTAATGTTAAAACATAAATCGTTAACCCAATGGAAAAAATTCCTGACAAAATATAGCCAATTATATTACCCATTTGGAGAAAGTACCAAATATCCCCTAGTAATATAACAGCGCCTATCAAAAGAACAAATTCTATAATTATTCCTTGTTTTAAATTTTGCCTGAAAGCAGTCCAAAAACTCTTTATTATATACCCATCTTCATTCTTCACCATCTTTAATGTAACATAATATAACGCGGAGGTGGCAGCTCCCATCGTTATGATTGGTATACTGAAAATAATCCAAAGTATATTTAATAAAAATAAATTACTCACTTTTGTTACAAGCCTGTGGAAACGACTTTCGGAAATAGCAGTCATAAATTCACAACCTAAGTTTACTTTTTTATGGAAAAATCTGCTTCGATTTAGGAAGCAGATTTTTTCCCTTTTTCAATTTTATTTCTGTTCTTTTGCCCATGCGTCCAATTGACGCTGCTTTTCATCTATGATTTTTTGTAGGCCAGCGTCATATAACTTTTCATTTACCAATTTAAGATATTCATCCGGATCTAAAGCCCCGCCTTCTAGTAATATACCGTATTGATCAGCTATGGCTGTACATGCTGCAATTTCAGTTTTTACTGGATCTGAATTAAAAATAAAACCAAAGGCCTTCGATCTCTTAGTGGAACCATTCCATTCTTCCATAGCTTGCTGATATTTATCAATATCTCCACCAAATCCTACATATTCCTTTTCCGGAATTAGGAGTTTATCTGTATCACCCCATATATACCAATTGTTTACAAATTTACCAGCACCCATTGACGTATCAATAGTACCGTTACTATTTTTCACATAGTGTTCTCCCTCAATACCAAACTTGAGTAGGTTGGCAAGTTCTGGATCTTTAAATAGTAGGTTTAAAAATTCTATTGATTTGTCAGGTCTTTCAGCTATAGTTGGCACAGCCCAAAGAAATAACTGATATGTTTCTGTCTTTTCAACTGGAGCATGAAAAGTAACTGTGCGTTTAGGTATTTTGTCACCAAGTCCTCTTTGAGTAGGATCTGTATAAACCGGAGCGGCAAATAACTTGCCCGCTTCCATCAACTGTGTGGGTGAACTTTGTTCCGTGGCAAAATCTTTTGAAATATATCCTTTCTGATACCATTCCCTGACCTTTTTCACAGTATTAATATATTCCTCTGTTTCAAACATATTTACAACTTCTAGACTATCTAATCCACCATTTCTTAACACACCAAAAGAGTTTCCTAAAGTATCAAAGCTAAGCATGTTTCCGGCTGCTCCAATAGGGTGAAAGATTTGTAAATCAGGTTCACCTGCATGAACTTTTTCAAAAATCGGATCCAAATCATCCATCGTTTTAATATTATTCACATCAATATCATACTTTTTAGCAATAGCATCCACCATATAAAAGCCTCTACCAGTAACATTAGGACCTTTTCCTGGTATACTATATAATTTACCATCTACACTCGTAGCATCAAAAATATCCCCATAAGATGCTGTAATGTCTTTTCCGTGCTTTTCCACCAAATCATCAATAGGCATGATCAAATTACTTCCAACAAATTGTGTCATATAGTTATAACCAGGAAGAAGCATAATTAAATCTTGCTTTTCACCACTTGATGCAGCCAATGTATAGGTATTTGCCATAGCAGATACTGATACTGGCTTAAACTCAACTTTAGCATTAATTTCCTTTAACGTAATTTCATTCACCTTTTCCTGAACTTTTAGAAGATCACTAGGCGCATCACCATATACCGGATAGGATACATTGAGTGTAAAAGGTTCCTCATTGTTACTTACTTTATTAGAAGAAGAACCTGTCTTATTGCTCCCTTCTTCCTTGCTGCACCCAATAATCATGATAAATAACAAGCCTATCAACATCAAACTTAAGAATCTCTTCATAATTTCCCTCCTCTTTAATTTTACAAAAATATATATTATTCTTTTACTGCCCCTTCAGTCATACCTCTAACCAACCATTTTTGAAGGAATGGGAATGCACAAATGATTGGAACAATACCTACTACTGCCATAGCCATTCTGATTGTGGTTGATGGTAATTCTGCTGAGCTAATACCTGAGCTTGCAGTTCCCAGGTTATTATCTTGTAGGAATTTAATATTTTCATTTATATTATTCAAGATAGTTTGTATACTTTGTAGATTGCTGTCACGGCTTAGATAATACAAACCATTCGTCCAGTCATTCCAGTATAAAAGCCCAAGAGGCAGTGCTATTGTCAGAACGATTGGGCCAGATAATGGGAGAACAATTTTAAAGAATGTTTTTACTTCGCTTGCCCCATCAATTTTTGCTGCTTCAAGCAGTGAGCCCGGTATAGAAGTTTCAAAATAATTCCGGAACATCATTACAAAATACCCATTCATCAACAAGTTAGGTAATATTAATCCTAAAATAGTATTTTTAAGTTCAAATATCTGTGTATAAATGATATATTGTGCCGTAAGTCCGCCGTGGAACATCATGGTAAAAGTTACGATAAAAAGCAACATACTTCTACCCGGTAGATTTTTTCGACTTAACGTCCACCCAAGCAATGCAGAGATTGAGGTTCCTACAAAAGTACCTATACAAGTTACGATCACTGTAACCATGTACCCTTTTCCGATCATCTGCCATTGCTCAAATACATATTGATAGGCTACCAAGGAAAATTTCTCTGGAAAAAAACTATAGCCATTTCTTACGACCGATTGTTCATCTGAAAAAGACGAAATAATCAAAAGCAAGAAGGGAATAATAGCTAGTAATGCCAAAATACTTAATACGATATGTCCGCTTATTTCCCATTTTTTGTATCTACCGAACTTCACTTTCACTCACCCCTTTAAAATAACCTATTATCTTTACTAAATTTACCGACAGCATAATTGGCTAAAAATAGAAGAATAAATCCTACAAATGATTGGAAAACACCAGTTGCGGATGCCATCGTTATATCTCCTAGCTTCATTAATGCTCTGAAGGAATAAGTATCGATAGTCGTTGTAACACTATATAATGCACCTGAATTCATCGGTATCTGATAGAAAAGGCCAAAATCAGAACTAAACATTCTACCCAACGCCAACATTGTCATTAATATTATTACAGGCTTAAGACATGGTAAGGTAATGTGTTTTAATTGTTGCCATTTTGTCGCCCCATCAATTTCTGCGGCTTCGTAGTACTCACGAGGAATCGCCAATATACGCGCTGTATACATCAACAACGAGTAACCAATCCCATGCCAGGTGTGCACGAATAGTAATATAAAAGGCCAGTATTTGGGTTCCTGGTACCAAGATATCGCATCAATTCCTAATGGTTTTAAAATCGAATTATTAATAAACCCGGTTTCACTACTGAGAAACGCAAAACCCAAGTAACTAACAATGACCATGGAAATGACATATGGTATTAACGTTAAAGATTGATAAAATTTTCTTGCTGCTTTATTCATTATTTCGTTGAATAACAATGCTACTGTCAGGCTGAAAGCGGTTCCGAAAACTATGAATAGTAAATTATAAAGCACAGTATTTCTAATCATAATCCAGGCATCACTAGTTGAGAAAAGAAATTTAAAATTCTCAAAGCCCACCCAATCGCCATTGAATACACCTTTTGCATAATCCAGTTCCGTAAAAGCCAATTTCATTCCATACAATGGCATATAATTATTTACAAATAAATAAATAAAAGCCGGTAACGCCATAAGATACAATGGAATATAGTGCTTAAAATTTTCTCTTTTCTTTTTTGTTGCTATCTTAGTAAGTTCTATTTTCTGTTTAGTTTCTACACTATGCAATTTTACGCCCTCCTTTATTCATATAGTTGTTTGAATACGCTTTACAATTATTATTGTAACGCTTACATTTTTATAAAATTATACTTTATCCGACTTGTTTGATTTCCATTTCCGACTTTATACTTTAATAGTCTATTTAGGTGTTCGTTTCCCCTAGTTTATTTCCTTGAAAAAAAAACAGATGAAATTTAATTTCATCTGCTAGACACATCATTTCTATTCAAATTTTTGAATTGTTGCGGAGACATACTTACAAACTTGGTGAAGATTCTGTTAAAACTAGAATAATTATAATACCCCACTCTTAAAGCAATTTCACCTATGGATTCATTCGTTTCTAGTAACAGTCTTTTCGCTATATCCATTTTACGATATATTATATATCTGCTTATAGAGACACCAACTTCTTTTTTAAAAATCCTCGTAAGATAGTCTGGATTCAGATGAACATTTTGTGCGATATCTTCCATCGATATTTCTTCAGATATATGATTTTCGATATATTTTTTTGTTTTATCTACAGGATTAGATATCACCTTATTTTTCTCAACAAAGCCCTTTATGGTATTAATGGTGTACTCAACCCAGAGCAATAAATCTGTTAAAGAGGTTAATCCATTTTGGAAAATGTGTTGAGACCTGTTATCTCCAAATAACTCACTTAAAAAGATCTTATTCTTTGCGGCGAAAGAAATTAGAACACAGTAATAATCTTGGTAAAAGTTCTGTAAAAACTTCCTATCAATATTCTTTTGGTTAATATCTGACGTAAGCATCTGCTTAACTTCACTAAGCAAATCTTGAAATCTATTTGTTTGAATATACTCACTCCATTTTGTAAAAATAGAATTGTTATATTCAATATGATAATGTCTGTACGAACTTAACAGAATTATACCCTGATGATATGCTACATTGTTAAAATCAATTGTTTGTAAATTTTCTATCTGGTTTGGCATGGCATAAATTCTACCTCGGGTACCTATATAACAGCAGATTGTCATCATCTTATAATATCCTTTTACCACTTGAAGGAACTTTTCAGTGCAGTCTTTAATTTGCTGTGTGTACTCTTTATTATCTTGGGATTTATTCAGATCGAACATGATTAAGACGGAATTCTCAGTAAACTCAATTACCTCTTTATTAACACCCTCAATTTTGAAGAACTCATCGGAAATATTTTTTATTGCGAACTCCAGTAGTCTTCTTTCATTTTTTTTAAGATCTTCAGATGTTTTTTTGATACTAACCAATACAGGGATGTATATTTTTTCCAAGCTAATATCAATGTCTCTAGCTTGAATGTACCGTAAAAGGCTCTCCTTATCTGGAGAAATATCTCCAGTAAAAAAGTCTTTCCAAAATTGTTTAAGAACGATGTTTTTATTTTCGAGCCATGCACCACTGTTCTTTCTTAATATCTTTTCATTTTTTACTTTTTCAATGGCGCTTTTGAGTGTTAATTCTACCTCCTTATAGTTAAGCGGTTTCAAAAGATAGTCCATACTACCTAGATGTATTGCCTTCTGGGCATACTTAAAATCAGCATGGCAGGTCATAAAAATACAACCGACCTCAGGCTTTTTTTGTTTTAACCACTGCAATAACTCAAGCCCTGTTCCCCTTGGCATTTCAATATCACTGAGCAAAATATCTATGTTATGTTTATTTAATATTTCTATTGCTTCTTGCATGCTTGTCGCTGTATATATAGAAGATACGGCTAACTTATCCCAATGTATGCCTTTTTGAACTGCCTCAATTGCACTGATTTCATCATCAACTATTAGAATATCCACCATAGTTACCCGCTCCTCTCTAAATCTTAGATTGACAACACTATCTCTGAACTTATAATAAACATATATTAATAACCCTAGCGGAGGAATCCATATGAAAAAAAAAATGTCAAATTCATATATAATTCCATCTCAATTAAGATCGTCTTTTATATCATTATAATACTTACCCCTCTTATTTCTCTACTTATTTATAACATTTATCAAACTCATGAATCTTTGTTAAAACAGGTAGAGCGTACACATAAAAATATGCTACAGTCTTATCTTACTCAGCTTGACAATCAGCTTAAAAATTCTATGAATTATACCATGGATATGGCACTATTCCAAACAGATCCACAAATATTAGTTAGTGAACGCAACGATACCGATGTTGTCTTTGCCAAATACAGGATATTTACTAGTCTTTCTAACAGACTGCTTTCGACTAACCAAATAGATGCTTTTTTTATATATGTAAAAAACGGGGATTATTTCATACAGGCTACACAACATGGTGTTTCTACCTCTGAATTAGATGAATTAAAAGCGCATGTGCGAGAGAATTCTAAAATGATCAGCTCATCCAACAATTCCCCTAATTCAACCTGGACCTTAACCACTATAAACAAGCACAACAGTTTGATAAATTTGTCCTATGGTAACGGAGATATAATAGCTGGCGCTTATACAAGTACAGATAGAATTAAAAATGAGTTTAGCCGGAAGAATTTTATTACTGCAAAGTTATTATTTATACCCTCCGATTCTCTTAATAAAGAAATCGAAAAACAACCGAAGGATCAAGTTGTCATAACAAGCAAATCCTCCGTTGCAGAAATTCTATTGATAGAAGTTCTATCAAAATCAGTAATTCTTCAATCGTTGCCCTTTATCCAGAAGTATATCTTATTGGTTTCAATTTTTTTAGCATTAATGTTGCCTTTATTAATTTTGCTTATGAATGTTACAATCGTTAAACCCCTACAGAAGTTACTAACATCCATGGGTAGAGTTCATATAGGTGACCTCAAACATAGAATTGATCTCCAAAGTAGTTCCAACGAGTTTGAAATTCTCAATTCCACCTTCAATGAAATGATGGATACGGTCCAAAACCTTAAAATTAATGTATATGAGGAACAGATTAAAGTTCAGAAATCTCAGTTGCGTAATCTCCAATTGCAGATAAATCCTCACTTTTTGATTAACTCTTTAAATATGGTTAATAACTTGATACAAAACAAAGACTCGGCAACCGCAAATAAATTAATCCTCTTTTCTGTAGACTACTTTAGATATATGGCAAAAGCTGATAACGATTTTGTTCCGCTTTATGAAGAAATTAATCATATAAAAGATTATCTTGAAATCCAAAAGATACGTTATAAGGACAAGTTCACTTATTATATTAATGTAAATAAATTGATTGAAGATATGTTAATTCCACCTATGCTTATTCAAAACTTTGTTGAGAACTCTATTAAATATGCGATTGATATGAACAAAGTCATTCATCTTTCTGTAAAAATAGAATATTTTGAAGTTGATTATTACCCTTATGCAAAAATAGTGATCTCTGATAGTGGTATTGGATATCCAACTGATAGCCTTGAGCGGATAAATTCTGGAAAGAAACTAAAAAATTCATTAGGTGACCAAATTGGTATTTTCAATTCTGTTCAACGAATAAAAATTTTATATCATGGTAAAGGCAATTGGAAATTTTATAATGACGGTGGTGCGGTGTCTGAGATTACTTTGCCTGCATTGTTTGAGAATATTGATGAATAAGATAGCATTTTTTCCAAAAGAGCATTCACAAAATTCTGTACTAAATTGTTAAATCTATATTTTTTCATGTGCCATCTGGCAAGGGATCAGGTGGCACTTTTTTTCGTTTTTTTCTTTATTATCATTATGGCGGAAATATCATTATTAAGTTTTGACACGGAAATTCAAAGAGAGTAGGGCACCCACTTACTTGGCTGCCCCCTCGTATAATCCGCACGTGCCCTATTAAGGCATACGGCTTAACCCGTGTTCCATGAGGTAAAATAGTTCTTACGGTACTTGCATTTTTCATTTTGAGAAGTCTCCATTCACTGTAGTAGACTTCGCCTTTCTCTTTAGCACGTTCTTTAGTTCTTTTTAGTTTATTTTGTGATTTTTCTTTCATGTATCTAATATATTCCTCTTCTGTATAGCCAAACCGTCATCATTTTTACAGCATAGATGCTTTGAGTAGTCTCACTTATGTGGTGCACAAGCATCAGCATAGCGGACAAATAGAAAGCTGTTTTGGGCAAGTATCCAATCCAGCTCATTAAGATAAATGTTCGCAAGTAACGGTGAGATGACCCTACCTTGCGGAGTTTCATAATCTCCGTTGAGATATTTTCCATCTTCCATATAACCTGCTTTCAAACATTTTCATATCATATTTAAGGCAGTACCGTCAGCTACGTACTTACGTAATATCCTGTCCAACTTCTCGTTAGGATTGTTATCAAAGAATCTTTCTATGTCACAATCATATGTAGTTGTATCCTTGTTCTAGGTTTGCCATAATGATTTGTATTACTCGTTCAATTCCTCGGTTGGGTCTGTAGCCACATGACCATTTATGGAAGATGTGTTTTTCAAGTTTAGGTTGTATTGAGTTTACTACTTCTTGTTGGACAATACGATCTTCTACCGTTGGAATTCCTAATGGTCTTTTCTTACCGTTTTTCTTAGGAATATAGACTCTCCTTGCTGGAGAGGGTATGTATTCTTTTTCTTTCAGCTTTTCAAATAAGTTATGCAAGTTTTTATAGGAGTGACTATCATATTCCTTGATAGTTTCACCATCTACTCCAGGTGCTCCCTTGTTTGCCTTTACTTGGCTCCAAGCTGTTTTTAGTTTTTCATACATAAGAATTTGTCCATAGAAACTGTGCCATTTGATTTTCAACTCTTGGTTCATGCACATTTCACTTCCTTTCAATATGTACTTCCAGTCCTTTTTTCACAGTAACGTAACTGTTTTCATTACACATATTTAGGATGTCAAACCACAGGTCGTTCCCCTTCCGTTCAGAGAGTGTTTCGTCACTCTCTTACTTCCGTACTATGAGAACGTCTGACTACTTTATCCACAATATTCACTTCGGATGACCCTAATAGAATATTGCCCTTGTACCTTAGGTGAGATAGAGTTCTCACAGGGTTATCGCACCGCCCTTCATCTACATACCCAACACCTTCACGAGACAGATACCTCTTTGTCGGCTCATTTCTTTGAATAAAGATCCATATCAGAGGCTTCCCAGATTTTTCGAACGGTCGTCAATCTGCCACGCCGCTTTTGTGTTTCACAGTTTCCAATTTGGGTCTATACATTTCGTTTACGGGTCTCACGATTTTCCGCATCTTCTCCAAACACTGCCTCACGACAATGCCCTAGATTAGGCTTCTTGGGTTGTATGAGCATCTCCAAGAAAGGTTTTTCACCCTTGTGTCGTTTCTCATTCCGTGTTTTTACGCACCGTTTTACTAGGTACCGTGTTTCCACATAATAAAGAAACGTCCCACGCAGATGCGTGGAACGGTACGGCTGCCTGTTGCACAAAAAGAGAACCAGTAAGTAAATGGTTCTCTAGTAATATTAACAAGCCTAGTAATTCAGTATTTATATTACACTTTAAAAAGCGAAAGTTAAAAAGCTTATAAAAGGTATAGGTTCTTATAATGATAATTAAATTTCATGGACACATCCACACCTTAGAATTTAAAATTTTGACTGACTTTACAAATTATCAACGCTGTAGAAAAGACTTTTATGTTAGTTTATTTAGATTGTATTTATCAATTTTGTCCACAATTAACTTGTTAAAAACACCCAATATAATATAAATAAAGAACGATAAGAAAAGATTCCAATTTATTATCTTGTAAATATCCAATTTAACAAAGAGTGGCTCGATAATAAAAGCTGCTCCAAAAGCCATAATTGTTTGTGCAATCATAAATGCTTTCCATTTTCGAAACATTTGATAAATAAACATATATGTTACAGGCATTACAGCCAAATCTATAGTATTTAACCTTGGTGTAATAGGTACTAACTGAAACTGATAGACCCATAGCTGAAGGGAAGTACCAAAATCATCTAGTATTATAGAATATATTGTTATAAGTACTCCATAAATAATGATTGGAGTAAACCTGTCCCTTTTAACATATTTCCACCAAATCATCCAAGGAACTATTGTTAAGAATAGTAGGAACCACCAATTAAAAGAGAAAAGAACGTCGTTAATCCAGTTGTCGTATCTTATGGTTTTTAAATTATACTCTATTTCTATAATTTCTTTATTTTTCTCCATACACCTCTACCCTTTCAACAAATCGTTACGTAATAAGAAGTAGACAGTATAGATTAAATATTTCTGTGTTAAATAATATTTCTTCTTTGCATTTCCGTTTCTAATAAGTAAATAAAATATGAATCGAGCTTTAACGTTCTTGCCCTTTTATATGCACTAATAAGTAACTCATTACTAATTTTCTGAACCATTTCTAAATTACTCCTTTCCAATAATGGTATTTTTCTTGTAAAGTATGTTCTTTTTTCAATGAATCATTGAAAAAAGAACATACTTGGTACTATTAAAATTAAATATTACTTGGTGGTCCCAACTGTAAATTATGTACGGTATTTATATAACCATTCATTCCTATTGCCCTTATATTCTATTAATGAACTTCCTGATAGGTTTAATACAAATTTAAATTATAATAACACTTTATTAAGAACTCCGATGGTATTTTAGTATTTTCTTTTGTACAACAACATTATTCTCTGAAAATTTATATATATTTATTACACTCTGCATTAGAGAAGGGATGATCTGATACTCTAACCGATTCAGTCAGAATATACCTTCCTTTCTAAAAACGGTTTTTTAATTGGAGTCAAGGATGATATATATTTTTATATTTATTTCTGTTTAATTAATCTGCTCCGCACGCACTTACCAAAGTGTTTCATGTAACTCGAAATATTTTCAATTTAATCTTTTAACTTACTTTTCACTTAAACTATTGATTTTTTCCTTTGCCATTAAACTAGTGCTGTCCAATGGCTGTACTTTTACTGATGGCTCACTATAAACCCTTGCGTTACTTTCAGCTGTCGCAGTTCACCGAAACCTGTTTCCATCTTACGTACAAATGTCACCTGCGCGTATACTCCTTCTATATTCCTGTTTTGAGTTCACAAAAATTGCATTTTCATTTATTTCAAGATCCCAGTCTTTAATAGACCCTAGAGATGAGACAAATCCATAATTTACAATCACTTCATCTGCATTAACCTCCCATTCGTTTTCTCCTTTTGAATGACTTTTTCTAAAGACTCCTTCACTCTAACCTAGCCGGTACATAAGGAGTGAGAATCTCCACCATTGATTTTTCAAGAAGAGCCACACTATGCTCATGTGCACAAAATTTATCACGTCGATGAACAAGTGTAACTTTTTCAGCAATCGGTTCTAGCATTAAAGACCAATCAACCGCTGAATCCCCTCCCCCATTATGTAGATACCAAAAACAGTGAGTATATAACGAGTCTTTTATTAGTGGTTTTACCCTGTAAATAAAACTGTTGGAATGAATTTGGTGTACAACCTATTGTTAGCTCTCATTCTAAGAGATGACTACGAACAGAAAATGTCTAATTTCAATTCATTCCCCTGTTTGTGCAATATCTTATTGAAGGTGAATAATGTGGAGACTTTACACAAATGTTGTGCCGGTTTGGATGTTCACTCAGAAACCATTGTTGCTTGTGTATTACTAGATGATTCAGAAACTGAAATGGAGAAAGTGAAAGAAACTTTCCCAACTTTAACCAAGGATTTATTTCGTCTTCTTAAATGGTCAGAAGAAAAAGAAGTTACTCACATTGCGATGGAAAGTAAGGGAGTTTATTGGAAACCAGTTTACAACATCATTGAATGTCTTTTTGACATTACTTTGGCTAATGCACAAAGGATTAAAAACGTTCCAGGTAGGAAGACAGATGTTTCGGACGTAGAATGGATAGCCAAGTTATTAAGACATGGACTAATTGAAAAAAGCTTTGACCCTTCAGAAGACTTTCAAAATTTACAAGATTAGGCTCGGTTAAAAAGAAATGGATTGGGCACATGACATCTGAGAAGAACCGAATTCAAAAAGTGTTAGAGACTTCAAACATAAAATTAAGTACTGTTATTTCAGTCAATATTTATGTCTCCTAAATGAATTTACTATAATTCCTATGTTTTTTCTCTAACCCTAAATTAACTACTTATTAATTATAATGTGATAAGTTTTTTTACTTTAGACCAACAGTTACTGCTTATTTAGAAAATTATTACGTTTCTTCAATGACCTATTAACTATGAGGATGGAATTTATGAAGAGCTAGATTAATAGCTTTAAAAAGGATCTGTAGAAGTGAGAATCGTCTCTAAATCTTCGTGAATTAAATTTAATGAGCTAGATTTAATCATTCAACCCCTTTTTTAGTTTTTGTTAAATTCTCCCCTCTATTTTTCATAGTATTTAGGTGACTTTTTTTGTGTTTTTAATTTCCTTCTATAATTTTCAAAAAAAATGAAGTAACTTCCCTGGATTTAGGAAGTTACTTCATTGAATTGGATATATTAATCTAAAATTTCTGGATGAGACCAATTGGTAGGAGTAAGTTTCCCCGCACTAGAGCCAGCATCAATTGATATTGCTGCACCACTGATATAACGAGCTAAATCAGAAGCTAAGAATAATGCTAGATGACAATTCTTTCGGATCACCAAGTCTTTCATTTAGAGATAATATTTTTGTATACTGTGAAATAAGTTCTTCTGGAGCTTCTCCACAAATAGAAACTCTAATGTTCCTGGACAGATCCCTTACACCATTAGTACACTACTAAGGTGCTCTTAGCATCTTTTTACGAGTATAGAATTTTACACCATCTGGTCCATGGAGATCTCCATAAAATGATTTCATCCATCCAGAGAATAGGAAGAACGCCATTGGTGCCAGAACATCTAAATTACAACCTAACATGTCTGCATCAATTGTTTCACGGAAATACACTGCTTCCACTTGCTGTGCTTTATTACCTTCAAGAAGTTCTCCTAATTGTTTTCCTTCTTCATAGTCTAGTACTACTCCATTGTATCGTTTATAGACAGCATGCTTTTTATAAAAAGCACAAGCATCTTGAGTTATCGGATCCAACGGTCTTCCTAATGTAGACCAAGTCATTCCTAATGAGTTATCTTACAGAATCACGGTTTATTAACTGTAGGTGAAACAGTAGGTGAAACAGTAGATGAAACAGAATGGTGGTTTATTTCAATGGAAAGATGCTGTCAATCACAACTAATGGCAGAAGCTGCCGGAACACCTCAACTAATCCCTGAAAATGTTGCAGAGGAAACTGCTAAAAAGATGGGATCTGCCCAAAATGGCTGGTACAGCTTTCAGCCTTTATGGGATCGAATTGTAAAAGAACAACCTGATTTATTAGATTAACCATATTATTATAATCATAACTCTAGCATTCTCTTCAGAAAAAAACGTAAACGCTTTAGAACTAGAATACGATGTATTAGCTAATTTTACGTTATATCTCCCTCTTATATTTATTTTGTGAGGTTTAATTATTTCAGAAAAACTTGGCTTAAATTTAAAGGGAATCCCAGCAACCAATTTATGTTTGCTGAGATTCCCTTTTTCCTTTGATTTAGTTTGCTTCTATTACATCGATCTCTCCAGTATTAAAAAATATTCAGTCAGACTTACACATGTCTAATATTTCAGTAAGTTTACTTACTTCCCTTCCAGTTTTTTGTATGGGAATTTTTGCTCCATTAGCTGCACAGCTTAGTCAAAGATGGGGCTTTGAATTTTCTATTGCAATTTCTATTTTATTAGTTGGTGCTGCAACATCAGTTCGTCTGGTTGCAAATTATCCATTTCTTTTATTAATAACCGCTGGTCTAGCTGGGATTGGAATTGCGATTGCAGATCCACTTATCTCTGGGTTTATAAAAAGACATTTTCCTAAATATTCATCTACTATGATTGGTGTTTATTCCGCTGGAATGGGAATTGGTGCATCATTGAGTTCTGGGTTGGTAATACCTGTTATGCACTCTTTTAATAATTCTTGGAATATAGCTTTAGCAATTTGGTCTTTATTCGCAGTTATTGGAGTAATAATTTGGATTCCAATAATTAAAGTGTCTACTTTAAAAAACGTAGAAGAAAAAACTGTTAATCAAAATTACCAATTACCTTGGAAAAATCGATATGTTTGGCTGCTTATGATTATTTTTGGTCTTCAATCTGGATTATATTACTCTATTGCAACATGGTTAGCTCCAAAAGTGCAAGATATTGGTTATAGTGACACATATGCAGCGACCGTTGTTACTGTCTTTTCCATTGTGCAGATGATTTTTAGTTTTATTATACCTATGCTAATTAATAACAGCTTGAATAGAAAACCTTGGCTTCTTTTATGTGCTTTATTTTCTTTTCTCGGAATAATAATGCTACTTACAGGTAGTTTTTCTCCAATTATTAGTGCTATTTTAATTGGGATTGGTGCAGGAGGATTATTCCCTCTCGCAATGATCCTTCCTTTAGATGCCACAACTACAGCAAGAGATGCTAGTCTATGGACTTCAATGATTCAATTTGGTGGTTACATCATAAGTGGTATAGTTCCTATTCTTGTATGAGCTTCAAAAGATATAACAAACTCTTTTAATTTTGCATTTGTTTCCTTACTATTTATTGCAGTTTTACTAATGTTATTAACACTAAAAATTAAAGAAAAAAGTATACCCTACACATCTAGAAAAATATAACCTAAAGTAAGTAAATACAACATTTAGGTATTACGAGAAAATTAGTATTTACTAATCAGATAAACCTTTGTAAAAAAGAGCTTAACTCGCTAAAGCTCTTTTTTGTCATTAAGTATTTTTAATGAAATCAGGAAAATAAGTAATGTTTAATGGCACTCGTTTCCATCGTCTCTCCTCCGCTCCTAAAGTATCAGAGGAAGTAAAAACTAAAAAAGCTCCAATCCCTATATAAGGAATTGAAGCATCTCACTCTGATGATCCGAGAGGGACTCGCTTCCCTGACCCCTATCCTGTTGTCAAAAAACTATATGTTACTCCGTTTGTATGGGTGTAAACTCTATCTTTATGATTCCGTTATTAATAATAACCCCGGGTATATGTGCTCTTCCTAGTTCTACTGTATGTTCAATTCATTCCTGATTGCAAGACCCTCTAACAGATTGCTTTTTAATAAGGTTCTCAACTTGTTTTTTTCTTCTAGAGTCAACATTGAAGTCCTTACCCTCTTTTTGTTTTTGTGTGTTTTTATCCATCCAATATCCATGGTTGCATTCATCCAGTCATTTCATAGAAATGACTTCTCTGCCGGAAAACGAAAAAGAAGTATTAAATCCATCTCCCTCCTTTGTTGTATTTTGATTAACAAAATCCTCTCCGTAATCTTCTGTCCTAATTGTTGTTACTTCCGGAGTAATAGACGTCCCTTCCTTAGAATAATAATCATGCCATTTCTTTGCTCATCATAATTACCCCTTTTAAGTTGACGTCTTGACCGCGATATCATCCATTAATACATGTTATTAGCAATAGATTGTAAAACATCATATATTAATGAAAAAATCACAAAAATGTGAATAAAAGAAAAATTATTAGTCAATGATGTTGCTAATACAATAGATCAGGAGGCATAACAATGTTTGGGATAGGTAAGAAGAGATCGACGTTTGGAAAATTTCTTGATCGTCATTCAATTAAACAAGAAGATTTGTCAAAACATAGTGGCGTAAATAGAAATAGTATAAGTAGGTTAACAAAATCGGATGATAATCGTCCTTCGATGAAGAATGGACAGAAGATCATTAAAGCATTAAAAAAAGTTGGATATAAAGTGGACTATGATGATTTTTGGAGTATGTGAGTAAGTACATATATAATCTGGAATAAATAATTTGAAGAAATTTTACACTTTATTAAAGTAAATTTTTCATTTATATTTTTCTCCACACCATAAAAGTGCTATAATGTGAGAATAGAAAGAATAATTATTAAAATTTATTAGTAAAATAAAAATAACCGCAGTGCTCCAACACTACGGTTAACTGTACAATTGCGCTCGCAAAGTGAGCGATTGGCAGTAATAAGGTTTTTACTTAGAGAAGTAATCCACCCGTTTCCGACCAAAGAGCAGGGTGGATTACTTTTTTATTTTCTCGATTAATAGGACGATTAAAGTCACTAATGCTATCATAAACATTGCTGTATTCATGTCCATCAGTTGCACCTCCCTTATGAGAGGCTCAACCGCCCACCCTGCTATGCAATTGTCTATTTATCATAACAGAAAAGCAGACATGCTTCTATAATATCTTTATCTATATCATAAAGGTAATTTTCCACGCTTTTGACGTTGAGAGCTTAAAAGAAGCAATGGAAGACATTATCAGTGTTATATACATATCGTGAATCCTAAAACCTTGTTGCTCCTTATATGGCTGAAAATCCAACTTACCTTACATTAGGTGGATAGCAGAATCCTAGAAGGCTTGCCTACTGCAAGATTGTCCTTATTGCAGTGGTTTCCATTCACAGCTTATATGAGATGAGAAACCCAAAATTAACGACGACTTCCCAGTCTTCTCCATTTTTCATTAATTACTTTCCGTATCTACCCTCCAGCTGTTTATAATGCTTTCACGCAAATGTGTAGAAACCTATGGAATACAGGTAACTTTCCATAGGTTTCTATATTTATATCTGTAAATTAATTCTTTATTTTTACCAAATTGGTTCACAACGATCTATCTTACAACTTAATTTTAAAGTTATTTACAATATTTTAATGACAAATCATTTTACTATCACATATTTTAATATTCAGAGAAATTACATTTTAATAAGAGCTGTCTTAAGCGATGTATATCATTTAGTCAAAAATGTATATATGAAAATTAATATGGGTGTATCTCCATACCATGAATTTCACCAACTAAATTATACACCCTCTTTTTAATTAGTATCTCCTTTCTAAATCGTTTGTAAGGTCAATGTATAAATAAAGCTATCCAATTTTGATGGAGATACCTCCTTGATTTCTCAAAATAATTCGTTCTGTAGGAATTTCCTCTACTCGTCTCTTGATCGTTTGGTCAGCTCTATCTGTTTGTTCATGATTCTCCATTGGTTTTATAATTGTTTTAGTACCTCTCTTTTGTTTTTTTTCTCTCTTGGTTTTCGTTCTTTTCTCACCCTCTTCTCCTACTTTAATGTTAGCATTGACGTCTTTTCTTTCCTCATTCTTTGTTGGGTTTTGCTCCATCCATAACCAATGTTGATCAGCTGACCAAGAAGCAGTTGCAAGTGTGACGTCTTTCTTTTTATGCTGTTTCAGTATCTCTTCAAATGTTGGAGAAAAGGCGGCTGAAAATAAGGCAGCTCTTATAATTTGGTTGCGATCTAAATTAGTAGCATAAAATAATTCATCTACATATTCCTTAAACGTATCTGCATAACGAATGGTCGGACGATAAACCATACTATTCATCTCTTCCCTTGTCATCTATATTTGCGACTAATTCTTCAAGAATTCTTCTACCTTCTTCAGTAAGATAGACGTCTTTTTCTTTTAGTAGTAACATAGCCATTTCTTTAATCATCATTTTTCCTCCTTTAATGACTCCTTTTGGGACATCCTTTAATACATCCTATTAAGGAATGCTTGTCCATTATTCACACTTTCGTGAAAAAATCACACAAATGTGAATAAAGAATAATCAATGAATTTAATGGATCTATGAAGTGAAGCCTAACCAAATAACCAATAAATTAAAAAGAAGCTAGGTAAACAAAAGAAATGTTAGAATTATGTCTTATGAATCGGCCGAGGATTATGTATTGTCATTGGTTTCTTAGAGGATTCCTCAATCTTTTCTGCAAGACTCTGAATATAAGATTCGGTTATTTTAAAGGGAATAAACCCGATACGTTCTCGAACAAGATTTTCTAAAACAAAGCATTTACGTGTAAAAAACTCATACTCCTTAAAAGTATATCTTTCACCATCCGCAAATTGATCTTCACCTTGTTTTATTGCCTGGATAAACGTATGACGCTGTTTGTAAATAAAAGAACGTTCAGCTCGAGCCAATTTTAGGAGGCATAACAATTCAATAATGCTAAAACGCATGAGTTCTTGAGTAGGTTTTTGAAGATCATTAAGAGTCGGTTGTGAATCTGGCAAATAATTTTTTCTCTTCCCTCGTTCTTGCACATCCATTTGATCAATGACCATTTCACAAAAATTACACAAATAATGATCTCGATACGGTTCGACTTTGCTTCCACAATAGGGGCAGGTTTTCATTTCAATCATCCTCTCACCTAAGATTATATCGAGTTTTTTTCCGAAACGGGGACCGCCAGTTAGGCGGTCACTTTCTCTTTAGATTCCTTGCATGTTAACTTTTCAATAACTTGATGGCTACATGTCACAATATCTTTCCCAATCTGTTTCATGATATTTATATCTTGACCCCATCCGGCAATGTAACCAAAACTATAGGATCCTGTATCATATCCAAAGTGATTCATCACGACATAAGCTACTGCTTCAGCTTGTGCTTCCTTTATCCGGCTACCTTCTAGCTCAAACTTCGCTCCTTTTGCATGTAACAGATAGTGACTGTATTCATGGATCAACGTCTTTAGTTGCTGTGTAGTGCTGCGATCTTCATGAATGGCTATATAATTTTCAATGAGATGGTAATATCCATTTGCCTTTCCTGTATCCTTAAAAACGATCGGAATTTCAATATTCTCAATCCACTCTTGAAGCAAACCTTCCTCTTTTTCTCCACTTCCTTCAAGCATGTTTACGGCTGGTTGTGGAAGGTCGCTTCCACTAGTGCTTGCTACATCAAATACATTGACATACCGAAAGCCGTAAAGTACTTTCTTTTCTTCATTCTCAATAGTTTCATCAATTCCTTGTTCTTTTTTCTTTCCGATTAACGGAGCCAGTATTTTTATTGCTTTAGCCCCTTTCTTAACGAATCTTTCATGCTTTTTCCATTCATGAAATCCTTTTACAAGTGTCGCTTGAGGGTTTTGTATGTAGATTAAGATCGTGTTGTTAAAACTGTAGGTATGAAAGGTAGAAAGGAATTTTAACCACTCTTGAAATTTTTCACTTGTCATTACCTCTTGAATCCCTTGATCTAATTGTTCTTTGATTTCTTCAAGTCCTTCGTTTTTTACCATTTGCTTTTTCCTCCCTTGAACTTGCTTCTTTTCCTTCCGAAGCGATTTGTTTCCCAAAAGGGGATTATTTTTCCCCTTTTGCAAGAAGAACGAAAAACACGCATAGACCATTGGTCAAGGGAATAGCACAAAAAGTTTTTTGATGGTGCAACGCGTTTTTAATCAACAAACTTTTTTGCCCCTTGATTGATGGACTAGCCGTCTTAGCTTCAAACAGTGGTAGGGCGAAGCCTAGGAATCTGCCTCTGCTTGAAGGTTAGTCGGCTTGTGCTGTTTTACGATTCGGAAGGCAAAAGGGAAAAATAAACAAATAAAAGCAGCCTTTATGGCTGCCACGTTTTTCGGCTCGTTCGGTACGGCGACCTGTCGTAAATGGAACAGGAACCTACGGAATGTAGGCGTCAGCCGTACAGACCGTGGTTATCGGTCCATTTAGTACCGAAGCGACACGTACGGAATGACAGAAAGACGTCTTTTCCTTTCTGATCAGTCCGTAGTGCTGCCGCCCAAACTAATCCTTTAACCTTTTTTAACCCTTCACCTTTTTCTAAAGAAAAATAGGCAGCCATAAAGACTGCCATAGCTTACTTAGCTTTATGATTGACTCAAATTCATAAGAATACGACGCAATATATCATGATTTCCTTGCTTTACGTTTTTCATCACATGACAATAATGGATCGCAATCGCTTCTTCTAAGGTGAGATTGAATCCAGGGTAAACTTCAGCCATATCATAAAGAAAAACTTCTCCTCTAAGAGCCACTTTCTTTAATATTCTAAGGGGAAACTCGATAAAATCAGCCTTTTTAGAAATAACCCTATCTTCGATTTTAAAAAGATTAGGTGTCTCTTGAATCCACGTTTGTTCGGTTCCACTTTCACTTATATAAATCTCTTCTTTTTTGTTCATAAAAAAATTAGCCATCGTCTCTATATCAAAGCTTCCCTGCTTTTTTTGATTTTGCATCAAGTCTCCATAAGCCATTTGTTTAAGTAAATCTTCAAACAATAACTGAAACAATTCTTCTAACGTATACGGTTTGTTTTCGTCCTCAAGTAAATCGTTAATATCAGAAACTAACACTTTTCCTCTTAAATAATCATATTTTGGAATTTTAATAGTTACAGTGGCATATTTGCTCTCGAAAAACCGATTAATAACCTCACCAGCTCCACTGACGACCGCATTATGAATAAGGTCTAATTGGCTGAACTTCCTCATACCGTAACTTTCCTCCATTCTGTACGTACTGATAAACAGAGAAAATAATATGAAACAAAGCTTTCCTCTCGGATATCCCCCAAATAATTTTCCAACCATTGATTCCAGAAATTTCTTCGAGCTCAACCTGATTCGGCTTTACCGTTTTGTATACCTTTGTGTCGGAGTAATCAAAATCATTTTTTAGGATATTAGGATTCCTCAATCCAAACCGGAGCATCATCGTTAAAAACTCCGTAATGCTAGTAGCCTTTAATTCAGCTTTATGTAACAGAAACAAGGTTCTTAGCATCCTTTCCTCTTCTTTCGTAACAGGAAACTTCCTTGGTGATAATTTGTCAAAACGTGTTTGCCTTTTTTGCACAACCTGAGCTTCCGATGATGAATATATATTTACACTTGATGTTTTTGAGCTTTCTTTTTTTGGTAGCTCATTCATTATCGGAAAGATTGTTTTATGTTTCATGTACCCCTCTCCCCCTCCATCATATGGGGTCCCCCCACTACTTTTCTAAGAGTCACAATTCCAAAATTCCACTTAATTGATTGTATGAAAGGGAAGAACAAGGCATGACAACTTTCTAAGACGAGGTATATGGTTAACGTTTGATGGCAAAGATGGGTTTATAATATTAGATCGGAGTGTATAAATATGTCCGGAAAATTAACGAAAGAAGAAGCCAAAAAATTAGTAGAAATATCAAGAAAAATAGCTAAAAAAAATGGCCTCATTGCGACGAAAAAACCGCATAAATAAATCAAGCATTTGCAAAGAAGCAAATGCTTGTTTTATTGTAATTGGAATTCACCTTCATTCCCCTTTTTACTACCTATATTTATCAGTTTCTAATCGATTTTTCTCTTGTAAACAAAAACCTTCTACCGTTGATTTATTCCAATAAGGTATCCCTGCAAGTTCTAAATCAGCTTTGGGGACCTTACCACGACTATAATACACATTCAATTTTCGTTTATCGTAATTCAAACCATTTTTAGTTAAATAATCAGCAAATTGCTTTTGGTTGAAAAAATGATCTTCACGAATAATTGAAATAGTTGGTTGTTGAATTAAATGCGTATCTTCCTTAAAGTATGCAGTTATTAATTCTAAAGCTAACTCAAGCCAATCATTATCTAGATGTTGATACAACAAGCCAATATCAAAATTTCTCTGTTCTGGTGCTTCAAAAAAACAAGCTAATTTAAAAAACGTCATTTCAACTGGATTTAATCCCTTCATTTCTTCTTCTACTATGGTTATATCTTCATAACTCCTCAATTCACCCTTAAAATGAGGGAAAGTTGCAATGATTCGCTTGGTTGATTTTTTCAAATGACCCCCTCCTGTTGACTTAGTCAACTTCCAACATACAATAATGTGTTGATATAGTCAACAAAAGTTCAATCATTTTTTATTTTCCTTACTGTATCAATGCGAAGCGTTGAATGCAGTTCGCCTAGTTGGGACTCGATGTCCCTACTAGGCGACATTTTACAATAAAAAGAAAGAAGAAGAGCTAGTCGCTCTCCTTCGATTCTCAAACATATCCTTTTTCTTTCATACTGTAATATTCAGCATCAGCGTTTACGATTATGTGATCAAGTACCTCGATTCCTAAGACCTTGCCACATTCAACCAACCGTTTCGTGACGTCAATATCTTCTCGTGATGGCATAATATCCTGGGATGGATGCTGGTGACTTACGATGATTGATGCGCTGTTATTTAGGATGGCAGATTTAAACACCTCACGAGGAACTACTAAACTTGCATTAAGACCTCCAACATGACAACGATGGACTGCTACTACTCGATTTTTCGTATTCAGACACATCACAAAAAATACTTCTCGGTCTTCATCACCAATGAACTCTGCTGCAACATTCGCTCCATCTTGTGGTGAACGAACTATGTATTTCTCTCCACCTTCTACCTCCTGAATAACTTGTTTAATACGTTGAATTTCGTAAACTTTTTCCATTTGTAACACTTCCTTTCTTTGTTTGATCACCCTCTAATGATGGGCGCAAACCGTGTGAAGGGTTCGCTTACGAAGAAGCGAACTCGCCAGTCAGGCATAGACAACAGGCCTGGTCCTTGCCTGTTGTCGTTCAAAATCGAGTGAAGCCCAATGACTTAGGGGCAGTTCGAAAGCGATTTTTGCTTTCTTACTGCCCCTTAGCCTACTTGGCTTTTGCCGATTTTGTTTGCCTGACGCCAGCCCTTCACTCGGTGATAAGCCCACTCATTAAAATGAGGAGAACAAAGAAGGCTCACGACGCTGGAGCATGGCGTTTAAATAGATCGTAAGATCTATAAACGCCTAATAGCAAAGGGCTCGATGCCCTTTGCTATTAATCTCTCAAACGGTAGAAGGAAAAAAGCTCTTGGATCTTTTTGATTCGTCAAGATTCAAAAAGGGAAAAAGAGCGTGCTATATCATAAGCAAGACGTTGATATAGCCGGGTTGTTGGGGTTCGATGCCCTTAACAACCCGAAATACTTAATATTCGGAGTAAAGCGAAGCAAGCGACACGATTCTTGGCTTCAGACAAGAATTTACCATTTCTTCTCAGAGCAACATTCAAATGATTTTCGGCTCGTTCGGTATGACGGCTTGCCGTAAATGGAACAGGAACCTACGGAATGTAGGCGTCAGCCGTACAGACCGTGGTTATCGGTCCATTTAATGCCGAAGCGACACGTACAGAATGACAGAAAGACGTCTTTCCTTTCTGATCAGTCCGTAGTGCTGCCATCCTAAGGAATTTCTTGAACTTCAATAATGATATTTTTCAAAGAACCTAAATCCATATCAACATATATAACCTTCCCAGGTACCCTATTTGAAGTTTATTTCCCCCCTCCTAAACCTTTTCGAAAGGATATATTAAAATACCCCTCTTGATTTATGTAACATAAATAATTTATAATATATGTTACATAAATCAAATGAGGAGTGATATTATGAGTGAGTTATTAGCCCTACATAAAAAAATGTATGATGTTCGTTGGAATGGTGCTGAAGGTGATCTTGAACAATTAGAAAAACAATTACTATCTATTGCCGATCTTAATGACATGAGTTTAGAGACAGTAAATAAAATGCTAGAGCAACTTTATTTACCCCCATATGAAAAAGATAGATTGCCAGAACATTTAAAAGCTCATAATCATGGTGGTAAGCGAGAAGGAGCTGGTAGACCATCTGTAGGTATAACAAGAAGAGTCTCTTTGACCTTGCCAGCTGAGATATGGGAAATGATCGATCAACGCAAAGAGGAACTAGGATCAAGTCAATCTGCTACTTTGCGAATGATGGTTGAGGGTTATTTTAATCTAGAGGACAATGAGTAGAAATAGTAAATTAATCCCGGTTGGTACTTCAGTTATTGATAATCCAAAACGTGGAGGGAGTAAGATAAAAGGAACAGTTATTGATGCTTTTCACATTTCTGGGATGATTAGGTATCAAATTATTAAATCCTTAATGATCGAGACGGTGTAACCGTTTGGCAAAGGAACGATAAGGAAATCCAAATATAAAAAAAGCCTAATTTCTCGTTATTATCAGTGAGAAATTAGGCTTTAGTTACTTCTATTAAAGCGCCCAATTCTGGAATCATATTTCATATTCGTTCATTTATTTTTGCCTCAAAATACTAGGGGATCACTCACCTACCATACCGTCCTTATCATTATCTTGCATATAGGGGTATAACCAATGTTATATTTAGGTTAAGTAAGTAAAACAGTTGAAATTAAAAGGACTATACATATTAAACATGTCTAATATGTATAGTCTTTTTTTCCATTCTTAAACTAAAGATTGCCCTTAGGTAATAAGAAAAGGTACTCTTCTGCCACAATCGCGCCCGATTGTTTAATACCAATTATTTCAAAAAAGTGATCCAGTTCAACTATTTTTTACAGGATAAAGACGCCTACTTATTCAAAATAGGCGCCCGATTGCTGAATAGTAGAAAATGCGAAAGAGCTGCAAAAATGACACCTTAGTTATTTTGCTAAAGCACCCCGTTATTTAAACAAACTGATGTTGAAAATATTTCATTATTGAGTCAATCTTTTGTTCCTTTATAATCACGACGCTTTAGTATTACATTTTCAACAAATAGATTAAATTTCTCCTCTGCTTCAGATCGGAATTTGACGGTAAAAAGTAAAGGATAATCAGGATACTCTGGATTTTTCTTATAAGAGGAATCAAAAATTTCAACTTCATCTTCCTCAGAATAATCCTCAAAAAATATGTCCCACATTTCTTGGTCATTTTTAAACCCAATGGCTTCTACTAATTCATCATTTTCTTCGACATAATAACAAATATGCCAATGGCGGCCTTTTAAATGTTCCTGTATTTCTTCGGCATACGGTTCAAGCGATGTCTCTATATCGTTTAAATCCATCCCTTTGGAAAGGTGGTTCCTTTGTATAGGGATAGGTTCAGGAAGTTCTTCATTATCATATAAGATTCCTGCCAAAGAGTAAGCTCAATCCTCTTTGGCATTTTTTATCGCACTACGTTTGGTTTCTCCTCTTGATAAAGGAAAGTCCCACCCAGATTCGGGAAAAAGAGTAGGGAAATAAACACAAAACATTCCTTCATCGTCTTGTTGTATGAATGCTGGATAAACTAATTTTTCGGAATTTATCATAGCCACACATCCTTTATTCAAAACGTTTCATTATTAAAGGTTGTTTTAACATAAATATCCATTTACCTTACTAAGCGTTACTAAACAATTTGGCCCTAAAAAGAAAAATGAGCTTTCTGCTCCTTCTTCAAGGATTGCGCCCGATTACGGAATAAGAGTAATATAATATTTCTTTGTGGTCTATATAACATAATCCGAAGTGTTTATAGGTATTAAAAAAGGATCTTCCTCAAAGATCCTTTCATTTCACTTCAAATGATTTTACAACGTAGTTCTCATCTGAGAATTCATTGGTTAAAACCATTGTTACATGCTCATTTTTATTTTCACCTGTAATAGCTTCAAGTTTAATTGTTATTTCGTAAGCGCAACCTATTGCTTTAAAAGATGAGTCATATTCTGCATCGGCGGGTAATTCTTTTGGATCGATTTTTACAATTCTTTGATTTTGAAATTGTATAAAACCTCCATAGTGACTTTTTAGTGCCGTCACAATAGAAGGATGTAATAAATTTAAAGATACTTTTGCTAAATCCGTATTGTTTAGATTTGATGCATTGGGAGATCCAACAAAAAGATTCAAACTACAAATAAGTACAATAATTATTCCTATTATTTTTTTCATATTTAGCTTCCTTTCCACCAGTTTTTTATATTTTTTCATAAGGAAAGGAAAATATTCAAATTTTGTTCTTTAGACCATTCTTGGATCAGGTTATCGTTTCTTCAATTATTGCACAAAAAATAAAGAAAGAACAAAATCTTTACTTCTGAAATGCGCCCTATTGCTGAAGATCATACCCTTTAAATTAGTATTAAATGATTGTTTATAAACGAGTACATATGCGTAATTGATTTCCATCAGGATCTACGACTGTCATCATACGATGTCCTTCAAGATCCTCATTTGGAGGTTCCGTAATACGGATATCTTTTTTACTCTTTAATTCGTCGTACCATTTATCAACATTGGGAACAAATAAGTGAATTAACCCACCCGTTTCGCAGTCTCCAGTATGTTCAGTTAAATAAATAGTCATTTCGTCCTTAGTGATCTGAACAAAAACAGGAAAATTAGGTTCAAACCGATGCTCCCAATCGATTTGAAAACCCATTCCTTCCACGTAAAACGCCTTACTCTTTTTATAATCAGTAATGCGGAATGCAGGAACCACTTTTTGCATATTGACATCCTCCAAGATAAGTTATTTCTATTTTTCAACAAGCAGGTTAGATGATCCTGCCTTTTTAGTCTTTTTTTTAAAATTAACCTCTAAATATCTTTTAGCCAGTAAACTTTGACAATCTGTCCCTTAAATGAAAACAGACGTATTTCTTAGAGAAAAGCGCCCTTTTCTGCAATAACCAGTTTAAATGGAATACATGATAATGCTTCTACAAATAAGAAAAAAGAACAGGTATCAGCAATATAACAATTACTCCTACAACAGTCACAGATATGATTTTAATCAAGTCTTTCCTCACTTCTCTTCTCAAGAAAAGCCCCCCATATTGCGCCCTTATGCGTAAGATAACTTCCAAATTCCCTCTATTTTGCTTTAACCCTCTTTTTTGCCATAACAAACGATACTATTGCAAATAATAACAAAAAGAAAGCGAGAATTCCGTATACTGCACCTTCAAATCCCCTAATGTTTACGAAACCAATGTAAAACACAATAATTGCAGCTATAACTGTTAAAATACCTGGTATTGTTCGAACAATTAAAGGAAGGTTCATTTTATTAAACCACCATGCACACAATAATATAACAATCCCTGGCAGAACAGCCATCAGAAAAGGTGCTAAAATCATCATTCTACCCAATCCTTTATGTGATTTATTTCTTCCTATGATGGGTTCGACTTTTTGAGCCATTTTCCCTTCCTGTTTATTCCGTTAGATAGACTATTAGTTGAATTTTATTCAATTATCTCGAATTCAAGTCTTCCATATAATGGCCCGTTTGCGGAACAAATTAAAAATTTTTTCTTCAACTAAACTCCGTTAGTTGAACAGATTTATAACTTCGCAAAATAGTCAGACAGTTTTTCTTTTTCTTTATCACGTAGTTGTTTGTTTTCATTTTCCAGTTCTTTATTCCTTTTTTCCAATTTTTCAATCCTTCTTTTAAGTGAGTCGATGATGGCGTTTTGATTATTTTCATCACGTTTAATCCTAGAGTCTACATATGCTTTTTCTTGTTGATTTCGCAAGAAATTGATACGTTCTTTAATCTCTGAATGATTATACAGCGTAGCTTTACTCACTCCAGCTTCTTCTGCTACACTATTAAAGTTAATAGCCTTAGAACTCTTTGTAAGGCGTTTAATAGCTTCTTCAACCTTTTCTTTAGTTTCTTGCTTTCTCTTTTCGTGTAGCCGTCTTAATTGTTCCTCACGATCAAAACTAGCCATGTTTAACACCTTTCTTTTTCTTACGTTCTAATTGTCTCTTCATGCGGTCAAATCGACCAAAAATAACATTTCCATCTTTGATTGTTTCGTAAATATTTTGGTACCTTTCCAAGTTCTTTTCGTTTGCTTTAACCATATCTTCACGACCATATTCTTTCGACGCTTCAATCCACTTTGTAGTTGTTTCTATGAGAAGCTCGTACTTCTTAACGTCAAAACTTGACATACCTACTGCTAAATCAAAACAAGGTTTTCCATC